>Ga0210394_10000903_pt1 | contig 53248 bp, 45 predicted proteins | sample IncBWC12MmetaG_FD_160121 | JGI IMG/M metagenome (GOLD analysis project Ga0210394, IMG submission 160121) | Forest soil microbial communities from Barre Woods Harvard Forest LTER site, Petersham, Massachusetts, United States - Inc-BW-C-12-M | ecosystem: Environmental > Terrestrial > Soil >...
TCCGGCAACGCCGGGGACGATCGCCTGGCCGCCGAGCTTGCCGTCGGTGCCGACTTCGCGCGCGACGCGCGTCACTTCGGAGGCGAACGAGCGAAGCTGGTCCACCATGGTGTTGATGGCTTCCTTCAGCTGCAGGATTTCGCCGCGCACGTCGACGGTGATCTTCTTGGACAAGTCGCCGTTGGCGACCGCGATCGTAACCTCGGCGATGTTGCGAACCTGTCCCGTCAGGTTGTTGGCCATCGAGTTGACGCTCTCGGTCAAGTCCTTCCAGACGCCGGTCACCTCAGGCACCTGCGCCTGACCGCCGAGTTTGCCCTCGGTGCCGACCTCGCGCGCCACGCGCGTCACTTCGGAGGTGAACACGGAAAGCTGCTTGATCATCGTGTTGACGATCGTGGCGGATTGCAGGAATTCGCCGCCGAGCGGGCGGCCGTCAACATCGAGCTTCACCGTCTGCAGGAGGTCGCCTTGCGCCACGGCGGCGACCGCGCGCGTCACTTCGCGCGTCGGCCAAAGCAGATCGTCGATCAGCGTGTTGACCGAGCCTTCCATGTCAGCCCATGAGCCGCTGGCGAGGCCGAACTTGACACGCTGGCGCGTCTTTCCTTCGCGGCCGACGACCTGGCCGACACGCTCGAGCTGCTGTGCCATGCGTTGATTGGCTGCGACGATCTCGTTGAATGTATCGGCGATCTTGCCGTCGATACCGAGATGATCGCCGGTCATCCGTACTGAAAAGTCGCCGCTTCGCATCGCCTGCAATGCCTGCAGCAATTCCTGCGAAGGGTCTGGCTTGCCATTGGCGTAGGATTTGACTTTGGCGCGACGACGGGCGGACGGATCGACCGAGTCGAGTTCACTCATGGAATACCCCTCAAGAGCCGAAAGCGCGCCGCAGCTTGAGCGCATGCGAGTCGTTTTTCGTACGATAAGATCGTGCGAACGGCTGCGAGGCAAGATAAATTCATTAGATATTACAATATGATAGAAGAACAGATTTGAGCCAAGAAAACTAATTCGGCAGCCGGCGAATTGTTCCCGGCGGGTCCATTAATTTTCTTAGCCGGTCCAGATCGCTTGACGGCGAGGAAAGCAGAACCGTCGATCTTTGCCTTTTGTTCCGCCTTGGGAACCTTGCCTGGTGCGGTACCGCAAATGCCTGCTGCGAAGCGTTCGGCCTGCGGTCAGTCCCCTGCGGTCAGTCCCTAGCGCCTGGCGGGCCGCCTGGGCGGTGCCGGATTGTCGGCATCGCCACCAGGTTGCGGATCGAATTTGCGGGTCACCTTGATCGCAGACTGGCTGAGATCGGAAAGGGTGTGGCGCGCTTCCTCCATGATGGTCGCGGACTTCTTGTCGAAGGTTTCGGCGAATTCGCGAATGGCTCTCATCTTCTCGAATAATTCGTCGGTCTTACCATCCGAAAGACCGGGCATGAAATTGTCGACCTTCGAAATCGCGCTGTCGAAGCCCGCGAAGGCATCGTTTGCCTTGGCGACGGCCTTTTCAATGGCATCACCCTTACTTGCCAGAGAGGCGGTGTAGGTCTCGAAACTCAATAGTCCGTCCCTGATCGTCGACTGGTTACCGACGAGAACCCGGTCGACATTGTGCAGGGTATCGCGGATCGACTGGATTTCGCTCAAGTCAGCGGTCAGGGTTGGAATGCCATCCTTGTCGGACGGCACGGGCGGGTCAGCAGAATCTCCGCCTACCAGCGAAATCGCGGCAATGCCGGTCAGCCCCTGATATTCCAGTCCCACGACGGTGTCCTTGCGGATCGGGGCATTCTTGTCGACCCTGACCTCGGCGACGACATTGCGCGGGTTGTCGAGCCTGAGCGAAAGGACTTCACCGATCTGAACGCCGTCGAAATTCACGCTGCCGCCCCGGCGCAGGCCGCTGGCCGAGCCGCCCTCGAACACGATGCGCATCCGCGTTTCCTGCGAGATAGCACGGTATTTCCGCACACCCAGAAGGCCGAAAAATCCTATCGCCACGATCACGAGCATCGTGGTTCCGATCATGAGATTGCTGGCCCGCATCTTCATCCAGTCGCCTGTGCCTCCACCAATTGTACGGGCAAAGCGCATCGGGCGAAAGGCCAGATCCGCCGGCAGTGGCTCACCGCCCCCTAAGGCGACAGGGAAGAGACATAGGCCGCGAGCGAAATCATGTCGTCATGCGAGAGTCTTTCGACCACGGGCGCCATTAGCGCGCTTGCGTTGCCAGCCCGTGCATGTTGCTGGAAGTCATAGAGTTGGCGAACGAGGTAACTCGGCGAGCGACCGGCAATTCCGGGAATGGAAGCCACGCCCCTCAGATCCGGGCCATGGCAGATGGCGCAAGGGGTCGTGACGCCAGCTCCGCCGGTTTTGGCCAAAGCCTCGCCCTTGGCGATGCTGCCCTTGGGCGCATACGCGATGAACTGCGAACGCGTGTCGCGGTGTTCGAACTGCACCGCGTCCGTCGGCGTCTCGACGATGCGCTCGCCGATCGGCTCGGTGCCGCCGTCCTTCACGAGCATGTAGAACACCCGCGCGATCTGCGTCACCGGGACGGTGTCGGTTTCCACGACCTTGATGTTGGCCTTCGGCTTGAGCGATGAAAAATATGCGGCGGCCGCCTTGATCTCATCCTCATTGCTGGCTTTCGCGATCGCCGTCATCAACAGGCTCGGGCTGCGTTGCGGGCCGGCGAATTTCCGTGCGCCGCTCTTGTAATCCTCGATCTGCTGGATGATGTAGGCCGCAGGCAAGCCGGCGAGGCTGGCGTTCTCCGGCCCACCGGTGCCCGCCGCGCGATGACACGAACCACAAGCGCGCACGTCTGGCAGCCGGCCGTGCGCCACCACGTCCGGCATGGCCGGATGATCGTCAGGGTGCCAGTCGGGCACGAAAAACAGGTCGCGCTCCTGCTTGACGGTGAAGCTTGCCGCGCTGTCCGGGACGTGTTGCGGCACGTCGTCGGCCGGCGCGACCTTGAAATCCGGCGCCCATGGATAGGCCCAGGCCGGGAATGATGCCGATGACGGAGAGGAAGGCGCCGGGAAGGGGGTCTGCGCAATCGCAGCGCCCGATATCGTTATGCCCATCGTCACCAGAGCAGCTAACGCCGTTCGCATCGAAGCCTCCCTTTATCGTTATTTATGAGTGACCGCCGCTGCAGTTTGCCGCAGCGTATTGAGAACAATCAAACCGTCAACGGCAACGCCGGTCCGGTTATTGACAAGAAACGGGTTGACGTCGATCGAAGCGATGCGGTGTCCAGCATCCGCCATCAGGTTGGACAGACCGACCAGCGCCCTGACGACCGAAGCTTCGTGCAGCGCGGGTTTGCCGCGATAGCCGCGGAGCTTCACGCCCGCCTTGGTGCGGCCGATGAGCTTTTTTGCCTCAAGCGCATCGAGCGGAGCGCCGGCCAGCGCGACATCCTTCATCAGCTCGATCTCGACCCCGCCGGTGCCGAACAGGACGACCGGCCCCATCTCGGCGTCGAGCGCGGCGCCGACAACGAGTTCGAGATCCGCCTTGACCTGTTGGGCGATCAGGATGCCGTCGACCTTCGGCTTTCCTTTTATCTTTTTGACGCGCGCGCTGATCTGGTCGAACGCCTTGCTGACCCCGGCCGCGTTATTGATGTTGAGCACCACGCCGCCGACGTCGGATTTGTGCAGGATGTCGGCACTGACGACCTTGGCGACGACGGGGAAGCCGATTTGTTTGGCGATCTTCACCGCTTCTTGCGGCGTGTGCGCGATCGCTTCCCTTGAAACCGGGATGCCATAGGCCTTCAAAAGCTTCTTGGACGCGACCTCGTCAAGTGCGGTGCCTTTGGTGGTTTTGAGCATGCGCTCCAGCGTCGCGCGTGCCGAAGCGGGGGAACTGGACGCTATTTCCGGCACGTCCTTGGCAAGTTCTGCGTAGTCGATCAGCGACTTGATCGCACCGACGGCGCGGTCGAGACCTTGCATCACCACGATATGCGGCAGCGATTTTCGCAAGCCCTTGGTGAATTCGGTGAAGCCGATCGACATCGTCGAGATATAGATCACGGGCTTGTTGGCGTTTGCCGCCATCTCGTTGACGCGCCGCAGGTTGCGCTCGCGCAATTCGTGTGGCGCTTTCGGCAATTCGGCATCGATGATGACGATGTCGGTCTCGGGATCGTCGATCATGATTTTGATCGACTGGATATAGACGGAGGGATCGACGACGGCGGCAAATCCCGCATCGAGCGGATTGCCGACGATCGAGCCGGCCCCGAGCATTTTCGCGAGTTTGTCGCTGGCTAACGGGCTCAAGCTCGCGAAGTTGAGACCGGCGGCGGAGAATGCATCGATCAGGAGGCCGCGCTTGCCGCCCGACAGAGTGACGGCGGCAAGGCGCGAGCCTTTCGGCGTCGCCGAGTGGACAAAACATTCAGTGGTCTCGATGAGTTCATCGAGACCATGCGCGCGGATCACGCCTTCACGCTCCGAAATCGCGTCAAAACTCTCGATCGAACCTGCCAATGCGCCGGTATGCGCCATCGCTGCCGCGCGGCCGCCTTCGGACGCACCAAGCTTGATCGCGATGACGGGCTTGGCGGCGGCCCGCGCCGCCCTGCAGGCTTCGCGGAAGGCCTTGGTGTTGCGGACGCCTTCGAGGTAGACGACGATGACGCGGATGGAGGGATCGGCCGCGAAATAATTCATCAGGTCGGTCGTCTCAAGCCCGGCCTCATTTCCCGTCGTGACCATGTAGCCGACGCCAACCCCGCGGTCCTCCAGCGCCTGGCGGATCGCCATGACGATCGCCCCCGATTGACCGGCGATGGCGACCGGGCCTGCCTCCATGGTGACCACGCGGTCGTCGATATTGGTGAACAATCTTTCGCCGGCGCTTAAGTTGCCGAGGCAGTTCGGCCCGGTGACGGCAAGCCCGGTTTGGCGTATCGCCTGCTGCAGCTCGGTGGCGAGCCTTTGGCTTTCGTCGTCCTGCAGTTCGCTGAAGCCCGAAGTCACGATCGTCGCCGAGCGGGCGCCGGCTGCGGCGGCGTCCCGGATCACCTGGACGGTAGAGCGCGCCGGTACCATCACCAGCACGTGGTCGGGCTTGTCCGGCAGGCTGGCGAAATCCTTGTAACAGGGCACGCCCCAGATGGAGTCGCGCCTGCTGTTGACGGGGTAGAGGCCGCCTTCGAACCTGTATTTGATCAGATTATTCCAGATGCGCTCGGCATAGTTGCCCGGCTTGTCGGTCGCGCCGACCAGCACGATATTGCGCGGGTGCAACATGGCATGGATTTGCTTGACGATGCGGCTTGCGTCCGATGACGGCGACCATTTGCCGGCTGTCGCATATCCTGACCGGGCTTCCATGGGTCTTGACCGCTACCTCTGATTATTCCCCGGAAAACGGAAAGTCGGCGGAGGGCTTTCCGAGACGCTTGGCCCTTCTTATTGCTAGTCGGCGAGGGTGGCAACTCGCGCTGGCCGAAGACGGCCCCTCTGCCCTACCAGGCCGATACTCTACCAGGCAGGTCTTGGCTGCGAGGGCGAGGCGATGCCAGCCAGCAGGACTGCCAGAATGCCGGTCAGGAAGATGCCGTCGAACGTTCCCGCGCCGCCGATGGAAGCGACCGGAGCGCCAAGACCGGCGATCTTGTCGAGATTGGAGAGGTCCGCGCCGATCAAGGTACCCATCGAGCCGCCAATATAGGCCAATGGGGCGGCGTATTCGCGGGACAAGATGAAGGCGAGGATCACCGTCGCGATGACGGGCGCGAAGACCGGCACCGCGATGCCAATTCCGTGCACCGGGGTCGCCATCGAATGGATAATAACGGCGACGGCGATGACGGCGATCGTTGCTTTGCCCCAGAGCTGATATCGGAGCACGAGATAGCTCGACATCAGCGTGGGGATCACCGCGCCGCCGACATTGACGGCGAGCACCGTGCCGGGCCATTGCTGGACCAGCGGCACGACATACTGCATGCCGAAGAAATCGATCACTTGTCCGGACCGCACCGCTCCCGGCAGGACGGTGATCGGAATGTTGAAATAGCTGCCGATCAGCGAGCCAAACAGCAAAAGCAGTGCCGCTCCCGGGCCGACGCCGAGCTTCATATAGGCGTATCTGAGAATGCGAAGCTGAATCAGGATGATCAGCCCGATGAACAGGAAAACCAGAATGGAAAACAATGCCGGCGTGAGCGGCAGATAGTGAACCTGGGAATTCATGGCATTTTCGGCCGTTCAGTATCGGTTGCGCAGGTACCAAATAAATTGGGAAACTTATCGCGAAATCGCAAGGCTCGAATTTTGATTCCGACGGCGATGGCGGGATCGCCGCCAAGGGCCGCGGAACAACGGGGAAGCAACATGATCACGCTTTATCACTGCACGGCAGCGCGCTCGTTCCGTCCGCTCTGGGCGCTGGAAGAGATGAAGCTTCGCTTTGACCTCAAGATGCTGCCTTTCCCGCCGCGGGCAGTTGCCAGGGATTATCTGGCGCTCAATCCGCTCGGCACCATTCCGCTTCTGATCGACGGCGACACGCGCATGACGGAGTCGGTGGCAATCCTTCAATATCTGGTCGTGCGCCACGGTCCGACGCCACTCGCGGTCGGCATCGACGAGCCCGGCTACGGCGCTTATCTCAACTGGCTGCATTTCGGTGAGGCGACGCTGACGTTTCCGCAAGCGTTGGTGTTGCGTTACTCAAAGATGGAGCCGCAAGAGCGACGCAGCCCGCAAGTCGCAACCGACTATGCGAAGTGGTTCTTCGGCCGGTTGCGGGCAGTTGAAGCAGCGCTCGCCAACAGCGAGATGTTGTGCGCCGGGAGGTTTACGGTTGCCGATATTTCCGTGGGATATGCGCTGTTGCTGGCTGAACGTATCGGCCTTGCCGCGGATTTCGGTCCGGCAGTTGCGGCCTATTGGAAGCGGTTGCGGGAGCGCGACGGCTATTGCCGGGCGGTGAAAGCGGAAACCGCCGCCGGCGAGCAGCAAAACGCCGCGAGCGTGTGGTGGTAGGGGCTGCAGCCGCCTCGCTCAACTTGCGTCGAGCAACTTGTTCAGCCGCAACCGTGTGATGATGTAGACATTCTGCAAATCGTTGGCGAATTCGGTTTGCGTGTCGTTTTGCAGCCGCCGTTTGAACTCGGAGAAAATGCCTTCCTTGGTGTGCATCCTCACCGCAATGATGAAGGGAAATCCGAACTTCGTCTTGTAGGCGGCATTGAGGCCCGATAACTCCGCCACCTCGGCCGGCGACAGGGCGTTGAGCCCGGCGCTCGCCTGCTCGGCCACGGAGGAGGCGGTCATGGTTCCGGCCTGGGCTTCCTTGCCGGCGAGATCAGGGTGATGTTGCAATAATGCAAGCTGCTGGGCTGCGGGGGCGTTTTTCGCGACCGCCACCATGGCGGCGTGCATGTCGTCCGGGCTGGCAAACGGCCGCCTCTCCCACGCCTTCTCGGCGACCCATGGCGATTTCTCGAAGATGGCGCCGAACTTTTGCACAAAGGCGGCGCGATCCATCGCGTTGATCGCCGCCATGTCGGCCGGGCCGGCGATCGTTGTGGCGATCAGGGCCGGCCCGAGGGCAGGTTCAAGAACAGCCCCAAACATCAGGACACAAGCCAGAGACGCAGGGAGCCAAAAGCGACCGGCCATTTTCAGCATCCTTTTGCCCGCAGGCTAACTCCCGCGATAGGTCGTGTAGCTCCAGGGCGATGCCAGGATCGGCACGTGATAGTGGGCTGTGGCGTCGGCCATGCCGAACTGGATGACGGCCTTCTCCAGGAACGGCGGGTTGGGCAGTACGGTGCCGAGCTTGGCGAAGTACTCGCCGATATAGAATACCAGCTGGTATTTGCCGGCCTTCATGTTTTCGGGCGTCAGCAGGGGTTCGGCGTTGCGGCCGTCTGCATTGGTGGTGACCGTCTTGAGCAACTTGTAGTTTTCGCCGTCGAGCTCGCTGAACTCGATCTTGATGCCTTCGCCCGGCTTGCCGTTCGCCGTATCGAGCACGTGGGTGGTCAATCCTGGCGATCCAGCCGCCAAAGCGGTCTTGTTGGCGAATGCCGCGACCGCCAACATGGCCGAACCCGCTCCCAGCAGACCTCTTCGGTTAAGTAGTGTCATCGTCCTGCTCCGTTAGGTTTGCTCCGCTCATCGATTGCGAAGGCGCTCCGATCTTGCGCTGCAAAAATTGCGCCAGGCAAGTCATTTTCCCGCGCCAACGATGAGGTGACAATTCGGATCAGCGCTTGGGCGGCGGATTTTCTAACGCCTTCACGGCGCGCTCGCTCGCGGCGCGCGCCTTCGCCATCATCGCATTGCAATATTCATTGCGGTCGCGGTCGAAAAGCTGCTGTCGGGCACGGAACGCCGCCACCCGCCGCCGGATTTCGTCACGCAGATCACTGTTGCCTAGCAGGGAGACACGAGCGGTCGGGAGGATATCGGCGGGCCGCGCCACGGTGAGAGGTTCGTTCGGCGGCATCGGTTCAAGGCGGGATTCCAGTTTGTCGTCGACGTCCACCGGTTTCCCGGCGACGGACTGCACAAAGGCCATGGTTTGCGCGATCAGAAGATCGCGTTCCCTCTTCCACATTATACGATACCCCAGGCCCAATTTTGACACTCTGGCCTTCCGGGCTTGCCGCCAAGTACGGCGGCCAGCAGGGCAGCAAATGCCAAAATCCACTCCTCAGGTATCTCAGCAAAAAGCCCGTCATCAATCAAGCAAGAGCGTGGCGAAGTCCACATGAGCTTTTGCTCGAACCCGTGGATCGCCTCACAGGTACAATCCAACCGTGCAGTGAGCGGAGGCTACTGCCTTCACACGATCCGCGACGTCTTGTTGCCCCAATACCGGTCGCGCAAAAGCCTCTTGTAGAGTTTGCCGGTCGGCAACCTCGGCAATTCTTCCGCAAAATCGATCGAGCGCGGCACCTTCTGGCGGGACAGCGACTGGCCACAGAAGCCAATCAGCTCCTCGGCCAGATCAGGACCCGGCTGGATCCCGGGCATCGGCTGCACCACCGCTTTGACTTCCTCGCCAAGGTCGGCATTGGGCACGCCGAATACGGCGGCGTCGGCGATCTTCGGGTGGGTAATCAGCAGATTTTCACACTCCTGCGGATAGATGTTGACGCCTCCGGAGATGATCATGAAGCTCGCGCGATCGGTCAGATAGAGGTAGCCCTCGCTGTCGACGTGGCCGACATCGCCCACGGTGCTCATGCTGCCGTCGGGCGAACGCGCCTCGCGGGTTTTGTCGGGGTCGTTGAAGTATTCGAACGCGGTCGCGGTCTTGAACCAGACGGTGCCCGTGGTGCCGACGGGACAGGGCTTCATCGCATCGTCGAGAATGCGAAGCTCGCCCAGCAGAACCCGCCCGACCGTGCCGCGATGGGCAAGCCATTCCTCGCTATTGCAGGCGGTAAAGCCGAGACCTTCGGTGGCGCCGTAATATTCGTGAATGATCGGCCCCCACCACTTGATCATGTCGTCCTTGACGACGGCCGGGCAGGGAGCGGCGGCATGAATTGCGATTTCAAGGGATGACAGGTCGTGGCGCGACCGTACCTCCTCCGGCAGCTTCAGCATGCGCGAAAACATCGTCGGAACGAGTTGGCTGTGTGTCACTCCCCATTTCTCGACCAGTTCGAGATAGCGTTGCGGATCGAAGTTTTCCATGATGATGACGGTGGCGCCCATCCGGATCGCGAGGTTGACCGCAGCCTGCGGCGCCGCGTGATAGAGCGGCGCGGGTGACAGATAGATCATGCCCTCGCGATACCGCCAAAGCTTTTGCAGGAAATCGAACAACGGCGATTGTTGCGAAGGCAGTTGCTCCGGTGGCGGGCGCAAAATGCCCTTGGGCCGTCCCGTCGTGCCGGACGAATACAGCATCGCGGCGCCGATGCAGGCGTCTTCGATCGGCGTCTTGGGAAAGGGCGCGGTCACCTCGTTCAGGCCGACGATATGGTCGCTTTCGCCCATGCCGTCGGCCACGATGCAGAGTTCGATCCTGGGGCACGCTTTGAGAGCCTCGCGCGCAACGTCAAGCCTGGCGAGGGATGTGATGAGGATGCGGGATTCGCTGTTATTGACGATGTAGGCGAGTTCGACTGCCGTCAGATAGGAGTTGACGCAGGTGAAATAGAGGCCGGCCTTCTCGCCTGCGCCGCAGGCTTCCAGATAGCGGCTGTTGTTCTCCATATAGATCGCATAGTGATCCAACCGCTTCAGGCCGCGCTTGCGAAACAGATGCGAGAGGCGGTTGGTGCGTGCCTCGAGCTCGGCGTAGCTCACGGACTCGCCGGAATTGGCCATGATGAAGGCGGGCTGGAGGGGGCGGAGATGGGCGTGCTTGCCGGTATACATCGTCTTGCTGCTCCCCTCATGCGGCCGGCAGATCGCGGATGAAAAACATCCGATATGGCGAAGGTGCTTGCGGGGCATGGTCATGGCGTCGAAAACGACATGCCCCTCATGCGCGCGCTTGTCCTCCCAGCCCAATTTTTATGGGCGCTTTTTTAGCGATGTTAGCGGAGCAATCGGGCGGCGTCACCGGCATGACATCAAAATAGAAGCACGCGATGCCTGCGGCCGTGGTCTCCCTCGCGAAACGGTTTCCAATATGTGCGCGGAGGGCGCTTTGAATTCGCGGACGCGAGTGACTTGGTGAACTGTGGGTTTGTGCAAGACGGCGGCCGCGCAAGCCGACGGCCAGCTTTTGGATAGGCGGGCCTTCCCGTCACCGGCGTGAGGCATTTGCCGCCCCGGACAATTGGCCAGTTGCCCGAAGATAATCCGGGCGGCAAGCATGCCGCCGAGCTGCCCTGTCGCTGCGACGCCGGGGATCACCCAACCGGCACAGTCTCGCGATGAAATCGCTCTATAAAGTGGATTTTCGGCGGAAGGACTCCGAACATCGCCCTCGGCCTATTATTCCAGCATCGCCGATGCTTCCGGGATATTTTTTGAAGATCGGCCGCGTGGCGCGCAGAAGATTCCGCTTGATCCGCATCCGCCGCATGAACAGACTATCAGGCGACCTCTTCGGGGTCCCGTCGAGTATCTGCGCGGCCTCGATCGAAAGCAAAATTAGGAGGAGGGGGAATTGAGCGCGACTGAGCAATCGGAGCGATCGGCTCGAATTGTCGATATCCGTTCGTTGTATGGCCTCGCCCCGGCCCTGGTTTTGCTCGCGGGCATTCTGTCCGGCTGCGAGGAGAGCAAACCGCCGCAGGCCGCGGCCGCCGCGCCGCCCGTCACCGTCGCCCAACCCGTCAAGCGAACCGTCACCGATTGGGACGAGTTTACGGGGCGGTTTGATGCGGTCGAACAGGTTCAGATTCGTGCCCGCGTCGGCGGCTTCATCACGGCTGTCGAATTCCGCGATGGTGCGTTCGTCAGCGCGGGCGACCTGCTTTATCTGATTGACGCGCGCCCGTTCGAGGCGGTGGCTATCCAGGCCGATGGCCAGCTTTCGGATGCGCGCGCCAAGGTCGAACTCGCCAAGCGAGACCTGGATCGCGCGTTGACGCTGCAACAATCGCAGAATGTAGCAGAGAACATTGTCGATCAACGGCGTCAGGCGCTCCAGGCAGCGAGAGCGGCAGAGATGCAGGCCGAGGGCCTGCTCAAGGCCGCCCAGCTCAATATCGAATTCACCCACGTCACGGCCCCGATCGGTGGCAGGGTGAGCCGGCACCTCGTCAGCGTCGGCAACCTCGTGCAGGGCAGTGAAAGCGGCTCGACGCTGTTGACGTCGATCGTTTCGCTCGACCCGATCTACATCTATTTCGACATCGATGAGGCGACTTACCTCAAATACAATCGGCTGTGGTCCGAGGGTAAACGGCCGAGCTCGCGTGACACCCCCAACCCGGTCGAGGTGACACTGACGGGCGAGACCAAGCCCTCCCACAACGGCGCGGTCAATTTCCTCGACAACCAGCTGGATGTCTCCACCGGCACGCTGCGCGGCCGCGCCGTGATCCCGAACAAGGATCTGTCGGTCCTGCCCGGCCAGTTCGGCCGCGTTCGTTTGATCGCGAGTGCGCCTTACGAGGCGTTGCTCGTACCCGATGGCGCGATCGCCACCGACCAGGCCCGCAAGATCGTGTTTGTGGTCAAGGACGACAACACCGTCGAAGCCAAGCCGGTCATTCTAGGGCCGCTCGATGAAGGTCTGCGCGTGGTCCGTGACGGCCTCAAGCCGGAAGACCGTGTGGTGGTCGATGGATTGCAGCGCGCGCGGGTCGGGGCGAAGGTCACCCCTCACGACGCCAAGCCCGCCGGTGGCAAGACATGAATCTCGGGGCGCTTTCCGTCAACCGGCCGATCCTGGCGATGGTGCTGTCCATCGTGCTCTTGATCGTCGGCGCGATCGCCTATACGACGCTGCCGGTCGCCGAGTATCCGCAAGTCGTGCCGCCGACCGTGGTGGTCACCACGCAGTATCCCGGCGCCTCGGCGCAAACCGTGTCCGACACCGTCGCAGCCCCGATCGAGCAGCAGATCAACGGCGTCGAGGACATGCTCTACCTCTACAGCCAGGCGACTTCGAACGGGCAGCTCACGATCACCGTGACTTTCAAACTCGGCACCGATCTCGACAAGGCCCAGGTGCTGGTCCAGAACCGCGTTGCGATTGCGACGCCACAATTGCCGGACGAGGTTCAGCGCAACGGCGTGGTGACGCGCAAGAACAGTCCCGACATCCTGATGGTCGTGTTCATGTTGTCGCCCGACGACACCTTCGACCAGCTCTATATCAGCAACTATGCGCTGCTTCAGGTTCGCGACCAGCTGCTTCGGCTTGACGGCATCGGCGACATCCAGATCTTCGGCGCGCGGGATTACTCGATGCGCCTGTGGCTCGATCCGGACAAGATCGCCAATCTGGGCCTGACGGCCGGCGACGTACTCACCGCCATCCGCTCGCAGAATTTGCAGATCGCCGGCGGTCAACTGGCGGGACCGCCGATTGCGGACCGCGCCTTTCAGCCCAATCTGACCTTCACCGGGCGGCTGAAGGATATTCAGCAATTCGAGAGCATACTCGTCAAAGCCGGCAGCGATGGCCGCACCGTGCGCCTGCGCGACGTGGCGCGGATTGAGCTTGGCGCGCTCGATTACACCACCAACAGCTTCCTTTTGCGCAAGACGGCTGTGGCTATGCTGGTGACCCAGCGCCCCGGCTCGAACGCGCTTGCCACGGCGAAAAACATCTCCGATGCGATGGTCAAGCTGAAGGCCAATTTCCCGCAAGGACTCGACTACAATATCGGCTACAACCCGACCGAATTCATTGCGCAGTCCGTCAACGAACTGATCAAGACGATCTATGAGGCGATGATTCTGGTCGTCATCGTGGTGCTCGTCTTCTTGCAAGGCTGGCGCCCGGCGATCATTCCTATCGTGGCGATCCCGGTATCGCTGGTCGGCACCTTCGCGGCGATGGCCGCGCTCGGCTTCGCCATCAACAACCTGACCCTGTTCGGTCTCGTGCTCGCGGTCGGTATCGTGGTCGATGACGCGATCGTGGTGGTGGAAAACGTCGAACGCCATCTTCGCGACGGCTTGAGCAAGCGTGACGCGGCCCTGCGTACCATGGAGGAAGTCGGCGGCGCGCTGGTGTCGATTGCGCTCGTGCTGTGCGCGGTGTTCGTGCCGACGGCTTTCCTCGGCGGGGTTTCCGGGCAGTTCTTTCAGCAATTCGCCATCACCATTGCGGTCGCAACCGCAATTTCGTGCTTCTGTTCATTGACGCTTTCGCCGGCGCTGGCTTCACAAATCCTGATACCGCACGAGGAGAAGCGGGAGCCGGCGCGCTGGAACCTGATTGCGCGGGGCTGGGAAAGCTTTACCGGCTATTTCAACCGCGGCTTCGATTGGCTGTCCCACAGCTATGGCAGCGCCGCCGCCTTCGTCATCCGTCATTCCTCGATCATGCTGCTGATCTATCTGGCGCTGATCGGCAGCGCCGGCTGGCTGCTCGTCACGACATCGCAAGGTTTCATTCCGGCCCAGGATCGCGGCTATATCATCATCTCCGCACAGTTGCCGGGCGCGGCCTCGCTGGCGCGCACCACCGAGATCGTCCGCGAGATCGAAAGGATCTCGCTCGACACGCCCGGCATCGTTCGGGTGGCGGCGTTCGCCGGCCTTTCCGGCGCGACGCGAACGCAGTCCGGCAATGCGGCCGCGCTGTTTCCAGTGTTCGACGAGCCGGAGGTTCGCCTGAAGAAGGGCCTGACGGCCGACAAGATCACGAGCGATCTGCGCAGGCGGCTTTCCGCGATCGAAGGCGCGTTCATCATCGTGATTCCTCCGCCAGCGATTCCCGGCATCGGCACGGGTGGCGGCTTCACCATGCGCATTCAAGACCGGCAAGGCCGGGGCCCGGAACTGCTGGCGGCGGCGACCGACGAACTGGTTGCAGCAGCCCGCAGGACGCCGGGACTGACTTCGGTGTTCTCGCCATATTCGGCCAACACCCCGCAGGTCTTTGTCGATATCGACCGCATCAAGGCGCAAAAGCTCGGTGTGCCGATCCAGAACGTGACGGACGCCGTCGAGACTTACTTTGGCTCGACCTATGTCAACGACTTCAACATCCTCGGCCGGACCTATCACGTCACCGCGCAAGCCGACCTGCCGTTCCGCAAAGAGGCTGCGGATCTCGCGCGCCTGCGCACCCGCAACGCCTCGGGCGACATGGTGATGCTGGGCAGCGTGGTGGATTTCCGCGATATCGCGGGACCCGATCGGGTTGCGCGCTACAATCTTTACTCTGCTTCAGAGCTCCAGGGAGAGCCGACGCCGGGAACGAGTTCGACAACGGCAATCAACATCATGAAGCGTCTGGCGGAGGAGACGCTGCCGAGCGGCTTCTCCTACGACTGGACCGACCTGTCCTACCAGCAGGTCAATGGCGCCAATTCGGGCCTTTACGTTTTCCCGATTTGCGTGCTGTTCGTGTTTCTGGTGCTGGCGGCGCAGTATGGCAGCTGGAGCTTGCCGTTCGCTGTGATCCTGATCGTGCCGATGTGCCTTTTGGCGGCCACACTCGGGGTACGGATCATGGGAGAGGACGTGAATATCCTGACCCAGATCGGTTTCGTGGTGCTCGTGGGCCTCGCCGCGAAAAACGCCATCCTGATCGTCGAGTTCGCGCGCGACATCGAACTCGAGGGCCGCCCCCGTCTGGAAGCGGTGATCGAGGCCTGCCGGCTCCGTTTGCGCCCGATCCTGATGACCTCGTTTGCTTTCATTCTTGGCGTGCTGCCGCTCGTCGTATCGACCGGTTCGGGATCGGAAATGCGCCAAGCGGTAGGCGTTGCCGTGTTCTTCGGCATGCTCGGCGTCACGCTCTTCGGGCTGGTGTTTACGCCGATTTTCTACGTGCTGGTCCGGGACCTCGCAGATCGGTCGGACGGGAAAGCGCAAACGGCAGGCGTCTGAGCGCGGTCGCTTGAGGCGCCGAGACCAAGGTCCTCGCGCTTGCCATAAATGACAACCCGTTGCGACCCTACTATCGGCTCATCCGGGGTGGGTGGGCAGCGCTGCGGTTATAAAATATGCTGTGGGCAACGAGATCCCCGGGGGAGGTTTACATGAGATCGAAGGTGTTGCCGGCAGCCGTTGCGGCATGCGGCCTGTTGCTTGCAGTTCCTGCGTCTGCGCAGGGCGTCAAGATCGGCATTTTGAACGATCAGTCCGGCGTCTACGCCGATTACGGCGGCAAGTATTCACTGGAAGCCGCCAGGATGGCGATCGAGGATTTCGGCGGCAGCGTGCTCGGACAGAAGATCGAGATCATCTCGGCCGACCATCAGAACAAGCCCGATCTCGCCACCAGCATCGCGCGGCGCTGGTACGAGGTCGAAGGCGTCGATATGATCACCGAACTGACGACCTCTTCTGTCGCGCTTGCCGTGCAGGAACTCTCAAAGGAAAAGAAGAAGATCGATATCGTTGTGGGCGCCGCGACCTCGCGCATCACCGGCGATGCCTGCACGCCCTATGGTTTCCATTGGGCTTTTGATACCCATGCGCTTGCAGTCGGCACCGGCGGTGCGCTGGTGGAAGCGGGCGGCAGCACCTGGTTCTTCCTGACGGCGGACTACGCTTTCGGCTACGCGCTGGAAAAGGACACCAGCGAGATCGTCGCCGCCAAGGGTGGCAAGGTGGTCGGCTCGGTGCGCATCCCGCTCAACTCGTCGGACTTCTCCTCGTTCCTGCTGCAGGCACAAAGCTCCAAGGCCAAGATCGTCGGGCTCGCCAATGCCGGCCTCGACACCACCAACTCGATCAAACAGGCGGCGGAATTCGGCATCGTCAAAAGCGGCCAGAAGCTCGCAGGGCTGTTGATGACACTCGCCGAAGTTCATGGGCTCGGGCTTGAAGCAGCCCAGGGCCTCGTGCTGACGGAAGGTTTTTATTGGGACCAGAACGACAAGACCCGTGAGTTCTCTCAAGCCTTCTTCAAGCGAACCGGCCGGATGCCCAACATGATTCAGGCCGGCACCTACTCGGCGACGCTGCAATATCTGAAGGCCGTGAAGGCAGCCGGCACCAAGGACTCCGACGCCGTGGTGAAGAAGCTGAAAGAGCTTCCCGTCGACGACGTGTTTGCACAGGGCGGCAAGGTCCTCGAGAACGGCCGCATGGTGCACGACCTCTATCTGTTCGAGGTCAAGAAGCCCTCCGAATCCAAGAAGCCCTGGGACTATTACAAGCAGCTCGCCGTCGTTCCCGGCGACAAGGCATTCCCGGCCGCCAAGGACAGCGGCTGCCCGCTGACGAAGTAATTGGAAGCGCTGTTACGGGAATGTGACGTGGCGTAATTGGTGCCGCGTCGAAGCGATATCCTTGCAGGCGCGTTCAAATCTCCCGAGGGGTATCGGGGAACGTATTTGTGTTGCAATCGGGTCACGCAGCGAGGATTAAATCGACACCTCGCGGGGCCTTTTGTTGCAGTTGCGAGTACGTCAAGGCTACGTTCCGGCCACCAAATTGCTCCGAGGGAACCAATGACGTCATCTTGCGGCCACACGGAATTCTTCGACGCCTTTCGCTCGTCTGCCCGACGGTGGTCGCGTTCCCTGCAGGCCGCTGCCCTCGCGGGGCTGTTGCTGATCTTTGCCCTGGGTACACCCGCAAGCCGTGCGGTGCCGTCCTCCGGAGCGAACGGCGCGCATGTCTATCTGATGCGCGGCGTGCTCAACATTTTTTCGCTCGGACTCGACGACATCGCGGCCAAGCTCGAGGCGCAGGGTATTCCCGTCACCGTGACAAACTATCTCGGCTGGGCGTCGATCGCCGACGAAGCCGCGGCGGACTACCGCAGCGGACGAGTCAAGACGATCATTCTGGTGGGGCACTCTTCGGGCGCCACGATCCTGCCCGACATGGTGGCGCGTCTCAGTCAGCAGGGCGCTCCAGTGAAGCTCGCGATTGGTCTGGATTCGGTATTTCGCACCAGCCTCTCCGGTCGCGTTGGCCGCTACGTCAACTACTACATCGGCAGCGGCAATGGCGAGCCGGTCGCGCCGACGAGGCAATTGCAGGGCTCGCTCGAGAACGTGAATGTTCAGAATGTTCCCGGTGTCGGGCATCTCACGATCGAGAAGAACGAGATCATACAGCGCAGGGTGATCGCAGAGATCAATAGCGTGGTTTTCGGTAGCCGCCCGCGGCAAGCATCCGCCAGTCCAGGCCCGGTACGATAATATCGCGCCGGTTGGTGTGCAGGGGCGCCGGTTTGCGTAGTTGCCCGAAGGCTTCAGAGGCGCCACAATTCCACCAATTCGTCCGCCCAAAAGGACGGCAGCGCGTATCGATCGCGCTTTTTGCCCTTTGGCTGCGCCGGTGCCGGCGGCCAATTACGGGCTTCCTGCATTAGGGTGGCTCGTGGAACGTCTAATTAATCCGGCGCGAGTGGCCGCGATCCTTGTCGGGGTGCTGCTTTGGACCTCGCTGCTTGATGGCGGGTTCAATCAGGCGGCAGCGGATCCGAGCACCAATTCGACCGAGACGCTCGTATCGCCGGCCCCCGCACCCGCGGTTACGCCGCGCGGGAGGGCTTATTTGTTCCGCGGCGCGCTCGGTCCGTTTTTCTCGCGCGGTATCGATCGCCTCGGTGAACGGCTCGAAGAGGCAGGCATTACCGTCAACGTCTACGAATTCACAATCTGCCGCCTGATTGCCGACAACGCGATCCGCGAGTATCGGGAAAATCCAGCGCCGATCATTCTCATCGGGCATTCCATGGGCGGCTTTTGCGCGGTGAAGTTTGCGGAGATCCTTGAGGCCGAGGGCATCAGAGCGGATCTGGTCGTATCCATCGATCCGGCCCATGTGACGCCAGACGTTCCACTCAATGTCGATCGCTTCATCAACATCTTCTTGTCGAAGAGCGTGCTCGGCGGCGGCGACGTCAAGCCAAAGCAGGGGTTCCACGGCCACTACGCCAGCTTCGACCTTTCCCAGCACGATGAAGTTTCGCATATCAATATCGAGAAGATGGATGAGGTGCAGCAGCAACTCGTGACGAAGGTCCTTCAGCTAACGGCGATCAGGGCTGAGGGTGATACCGTCCCCATTCGTTATGTCGTTCCGGCAAAGGCGGCTGTCGAACTCTGGGACAGCGGCATGGCCGTGTATGTTCGCCCGGGAGACAGCCTGCAATCGATTGCGACCGCCTATCATGTGCCGCTTTGGTCCGTCACCCAGATCAACAAGGGGGCCGACCGCGCGCCCCTGGTACCAGGCGAACGTGTCCTCGTTCCACGTCATCTTGAACCGCTTGTCGCGGTATCAGCGCCGGCATCGCCGAGGAATTGAAGCTTAGAGCGAGATGATTTGTCGTTGAATCGTCATCTCGCTCTATCTTTTGTTTGAGCATGATCTTTTCGGAAAACCGGTATCCACTTTTCCGGATCATGCTCTAGCGTTGCGGCAGGAACGGCACGAGCATCGGCACGCGGCGGCAGTAAGGACCGTAAGCATCCGCACCGAGTTCGGTTGTCAGAAAGCCTTCTTCCATGCGCGCCTTTTGCCAGAGGCCAAAGGCAATCAAGGCCGTGCCGAGCAGGGCGGTTGCGGTTCCGACCGCAATCCCGGTCGCAATCATGGCGCCGATCAGCCCGGTATAAATCGGATGACGAACCAATCCGTAAGGGCCGGTGTCGATGACGCGGTGACCTTCCTTGCGTGTGATGGCGTTCGACCAGAAACGTCCGAGGTGAATTCGCGCCCACCAGGTGAAGAGGCAACCAGCCGCGGTCAAGGCTGCGAGCACGTATGTTCCGCCATAACCGACTCGCCACAGCGGTTTCTCGCCGAGGATCTCTGCGGTCCAGGGCGTGAGCAGGATGGCGCCGATGAGAATGGGAATGCGATAGGCCCGGGAGTCCCAGGTCCTGATGTGCTTTTCTGTTCGGCCGGAAAAAAACGCTCCCGTCGCCCAACTGATAAGCCAGGCAACCCAGATCAGGGCCAATAATTGGGTGGGCCAGGTTGCGGTCCATCCACTCCAGACGAAGGCGAGGAACGGGTTCGGTTCATGCATCATGTCTAGCGTCCCGGTTCTGACATTCGTATCCTGTCGCGGCGCCCACTATTACGAATGTCAGAACCAAAGGGACACTAGCAACGGTGTGATTCTAGTGTGGCTTGGACTCTGACGCTCCCTCGACGAACTCGCAGGTCCACTAAAAGGAACGTCAGGGTCGCCACACTAGCCTTATATTCCCGATTGGACGGCGCTGGCAAATGCCGAAAAAGCCGAGGTATAATAATAAGTTGCGGCTCTAGGATGCTTCTTGAGCGTCAAGCAGGTAAGCGATGGTTTCGCGCAGTGTCGGCTCAATCGGCCGCGGCGCATAACCGAGCTCGTTTTGTGCTTTTTCGATCGATAATTCACTCGCTCGCAGCGCGATCCGGACACCTTCGGGCGTACCGGACGGTGGCCGATGCGTGATGTGATCGGAAAAGAATTCCAGCATCGTGGCCGCCGCTTCGGCAACCCTGCCATTGACTGGAATAGAGAGATAGCGGCGTCCGCTGATTGTCGCCATCAGCTTCAATATCTTCTTCAGTGAGATGCTCTCCCCGCCGAGAATATAGCGGTGACCAATTTGCCCGCGCTCCATCGTCAGGATCAGGCCGGCGGCGACGTCGCGCACGTCGACCAGGTTCACGATGAAATCGAGGTACATTTGCACGCGCCCGTACAGAAAATGCCGCAGCATTGCAGTCGGGGGCGTCAGGTTGTGATCGTGTGGCCCGATCGGCATGGTTGGAGTACCGATGACGAGCGGAAACCCCGCCGCCGCAGCTTGCGCGGCGGATCGCTCGGCGAGCATCTTCGAGCGCGTGTAAAGGCCCGGCATATCCTCTGGCGGCGAGAGACTGTGCTCGTCGGCCGCGTCCTGCAACGATGCCGGTCGGAACAGAATGGATTCCGTCGAGCAATGCAGGAAGCGCGCCGTGCCGCGCTTGCGCGCAGCTGCAATCACGGCTTCCGTGCCCTGAAAATTCACTGCATGGAAGTCGCTCTTATCAGGTAGCCACATACCCGGAAGGCCGGCGAGATGGTAAACTTCATCGACATCCTTCAGCGCGTCATCGACGAGAGCTGCATCCAGCACCGAACCCGATACATATTCGACACCAGAAACGGCGCAGACGGGAGGGCGGCTATCGAGGATCCGGACCTTGCGATCGCACGCCACGAGCGCTGACACAAGGTGCTGCCCAATGAAGCCGGCGCCGCCCGTGACGAGTACCTTGGTCATGAACGTGGCAGTGGCTCGACCCGACGTTCCTCGGCAAAGGGTGAAGGGTCGTGTGGCGCTTGCGGCGGAACCGCGTGGATGATGGCCGCCAGATCGCGCCGGAACCCGAGGGCAATGAACAATTTTGCCATCACAAACATCGGTCCAAGCAGGAGATGGGAAGGATTATCGATCAATGCCGGTTGACGGCGCTCGAACAGGCGGTGCCCTACCACCTGGAAACCGATGCCGATGACGATCAACGTCGCCGTCATCGACCACAGGACGCCAGTACTGGCGTGATTTGCGACAAATGCAGCAGCTGCAAGCAGCACGGCCGCAGCGCCGAGAATGGCGGCGCCGAGAGCGGCGTCGAGCAGCAGCCAATACAACAGCACCGGCACGACCATGATCGGCGCCAGTGTCGTATGCGCACCAAGCGCCTGGACTGGCCACAGGCTGAGGGGAAGAATGGCGGCGAAAAACAACGCGATGATGCCAAAAACATGCATCGCGCAATTCCAGGGATCACGATGATATTCGACGTAGTCCGCAAGCTGGCGCTTGAAAAAGCCGTTCATGTATGGGGCTCGCTACAACCTTCGCGCGGAAACACTCAGGGGCAGATGTAATAAAATTAAGACAGGGCGGCCCTGCGGTGAGCAAAAGCTACTTAAACTTGGGATATGCCCGAAGTCAAATAGCGGCAAAATGTTAAAACAAGAGGCTTTTTCAATTTTCCCGGCAACAACTGAACGAGATGTCTCGCGTCACGGATGGATGAGCCGCCACAGGATGGCGGCTGTTGCGCCAAGCCACAGAATACCGGCGGCGGCGCCTTGTATAGCAAAACCCGGCCCACGTTTGTTGGCGGCCTTGGCATAGCCGGTGAAGTAAACAATACGCCCGAAAATCCAGACCACGCCGAGCGCGGCCGCAATCGCATCACCGACATAAATCGCAAACAGCCAGAGTGCGGGCAGGAAGACAGGCATCCACTCCAGCGTATTCATCTGGACGCGAAAGATGCGCTCGAAGTCCGGATTGCCCGTTGTTGCCGGCGCCTCGATGCCGTAGGCGCCACGCGCCTTGCCGACCTGAAAACTGATCAGGAAATAAGCCAGGAGCGCAAAACAGGTGACGAGGGCCGTAAGATGATACATCGCGCGCCATTCCCTTCAAACTCTCGGAAATACCTCAGTAGCCCGTCATCTCGAGATAACCAACCCCGTTATGGCTGCCTGCAAAGCGGATTGGTCCTTCCCAATAGGGAAAGCGCGTTCCCATCCAGCTGTTCGCGTTCAGCGGCGTGCATGAAATCCTCAGCGTTAGCGCAGCGATCGCGATGTCCCAACCAGTCGGGACATTGCGCCCGGCAATTTCCGTCACAGCTTTTGGCGTCATGATGATCTCTGCCGAAGCGAACTGCCGGTTGTTGCCGTCAGGCGAAAACCACTTGCCGGAAATAAAATGGTTGCCGTCGGTCCGGCGCAGCCGGAACAGCATCAGTTTCTCACCTCGGCTGAAATGCAGGGATAGCCAATCCCATCCCGTCTGATCGGCGGCAAGCGGCTGGCTGCTCCATTCGCGATCCATCCAGGCCTGCCCGGTGACATCGGTCGGCCGCTTGTCGATGGTGATGCTGCCGGTCGCCTTGAAATAAGGCTGGCTGTAGTAATAGGAGGCCTGGCCCTGTTCCGATTTCACGCTGTAGCCGGCATTTCCCTCCAAGACCAATGCATGATCAGCCTCGAGGCGCAGCGCATAGGCGAAATCCGTACCCGCTGCGTTCAATTCGAGCGGCGAAATAGTATCGTTTACCATTCTTTCTCCTGCGCGCATCTGCCACGCATCGATCCAGGCGTGAAACGGTGCGGCTTCGGCACCAGCCTGGCCTACTCCGCCGCGGGCAAACGCTTCGCTGAAGTGGTGGATGTCGGCGCGAGTGATGGCCGCGTGACCCATCCATATCTGCTGATTGGCCCAACCCTCCTGCTGCGGGCCGGGATACATGGCCTGGCGAAACAACGTCCATTGCGCGCCGTAGGCCGTTCCGTTCGCATCGGTGAGATTGGCCGTCACGTACCACCACTCGATGCGAAAATCCGGATGTGGTCCATGATCGGCGGGAAAGACAAATGTTCTGTCGGGCAGGACGGGCGCAAAGCCTGTCCCGCTCATGCCTAATCCGGCAAAACCTTGCGCAAGCGCTTCCTTGCGCTCAAGCGCGAGAAGCAGCGGGCCGCCAAACAAGGCGCGTCGCGATATCGGGAATCTATCGCTCATCCGAGAAGACCTTGATGAGGGCCGCAGGTTGGGTCCGCGCGAGCTTGAGAACGGGAATTGCCGCGGCAACCAGTGAGACCGCCATGGCGACGCCGAGAAGTTCGACCAGTTGCACCGGAAAGACGTGAAATGGCAGCCGCCATCCGAACGCCTGCACATTCACCACCGCGATCAGGCACCAGGCGACCAGGAGGCCCAACGGCAATGCGAGCAGGGCCGTGATGAGCGCGACCGACAACGTCTTGAGCAGCTCGATCAGCGCCAACTGCCGGCGCGTGATTCCGATCGCCCAAAGCGGTGCAAGCTGCGTCAGCCGGGAATTCCCAAGCGTGAGCAGGCTCGTCAGCAGCGCGATGCCGGCGATTCCCAGCGTGAAGGCATTGAGCGCGGTGGTAACCGCGAAGGTTCGGTTGAAGATGCCGGTCGATTCCGCCTTCAAGGTCGCCTGATCGACAAGGCTGCGCTCATCCAATCCGAATTTTTCCCGCAGCGCCGACATCAGGGCCGAAACGTTGGCGGGCTCGACGCGCAGGCCGATCCGCGTCAGCGGGATATTGGAAAAGTGGCGGGTCAGCGCGGCAAAATTGACCGCGACCTGTCCCTTCGGGTTGCCGTAATCGGCGTAAATTCCAATCACCTCGATCGTCCAGTTTCCTCCGGGAACTTGCAGCTCGATGTGGTCGCCCAGCGAAAGCCTCATGCGCCGCGCCAATTGTTCGCTGATAAAGCCGGCATCGCCTGGACGAAGTTTCGCCCAGGCATTTTCGGCCGACTGTAACAGCGGCCATCGATCCCGGTAGGTGGCGTGATCGGCCAGGCCGAAGACCTCGATTGGCATGCCATCGATCTGGGTTTCGGCCCGCCCGCCCGGCAGGACGGCTTTGACCTCCGGCCGGTCGCGCAGCCATGCCGTGATGTTCCTTGCCTGCCCGTCGTCAGCGGCATTGATGTAGATATCGGCGGCCAAGCGTCCATCGAGCCAGCTGAGGAAGGCTCGGCTGAAGCTTTCGACCATGGTGCCGACGCCAACATTGACGGAGAGCGCGAGCAGAAGCGCCATCAACGCCAGCGACAATCCCGAAAGCTGCTGACGGCTGTCTGCCCAGAACCAGCTCGCAAGCGCGCCACGCGCTCGGCGCTGACCGCTAGCCAGCACGAGTTCCAGCACCAGGGGCAAGCCGAGTGCGGCACCAAGCAGCACCGCCATGACTAGTGCGAGGCCCGAAAGGAGAGAATCGCCAAATTGGAGCAATCCGACACCAATAACGAGCACCGCAAGCGCCCCGGCTCCTTGAAGCACAACCCATCTGCGTTGCGCCTGACGCCACGCCTGCGGCTGGGCTGCCGCGAGCACGGAAAGGCGGCTTGCTTTCAACAGGCTCGCTGAGGCCGCGAGCAGCGTGCCGATCAAGCTGATGAGAAGGCCCGCAATCCACCATTGCGGCTTGAGCGAGAGTTGCCCCGGAATTTGCGCGCCATAAAGCCCCCGCAGCGACGCAGCGACGTCCGGGAGTAGAATTGCGGCAATCACATAGCCGCAGACCATTCCAGCGAGCCCCGCGACAAGCGCGACTGAGACCAGTTCGAGGATGATCACCGCGTTGAGCTGTCGCGCGGAGACACCGCAGGCGCGCAAGGTTCGAAACATCGGCAGGCGCTGCTCGAATGCCAATCCGATCGCCGAATTGACGATGAACAACCCGACGAAAAACGAGAGCAGGCCGAACGCCGTGAGGTTTAAGTGAAAGCTGTCGGTGAGGCGTTCGAGGTCGCTTTCCGCGCTTGGCTCGATGAGCCGCAAGGCGTCTCCAGCCACGCTTTCCAGGGCCGGGTGAGGGCCGTTGGCCTGGCCGACGAGCAGGCGAGAAATCTGACCGGGCGTTTTGAGCAGCCGTTGGGCGATGCCGATATCGACCACCATGACGCCCGGTGCCAGTTGCGCCGCCAGGCGAAGCGGCGGCAGCGCGATATCGCTGTTTGTCTGAGGCGAAGCACCCTCCGATGCGCCAAGCTCGGCAAGCGTTTCAGGCGCAAGCCACGTTTCGCCCGGTGGCATGACAAAGGACTGCAAGTCCGCTCTTCCGATCGCCGGAGCGGCGCCCACTTCGGCAGGCAGCGTGACCGGCTCGATGCCGAGTAGCCGAAACGTTCGCCCACCGACCTGAATACGCCCTTCGATAACAGGCGAAACCGGCCAGCCGGAGCGGCGCAGGTCGACAAAAAGCTGCTGCGGGAAGGAAGTTCCTTTGCGGCTGACCAATACCGCTGTTCGGGCGCCGCCGAGAGCGGCGGCCGCGCGGTCGTAGCTGGATCGGGCCTGCTGATTCAACGCCTGCACGCCGCTCCACAATGCAATGGCCGCGACGAGGCCGATCAGCAGCGTCGCGAACTGCATCGGATGCCGCCGCCAGTGACTGAGCAGGACAGCCAGGATCCAAAGAACCCGCATCACGCGATCAATCCCGCGCTTAGATTGACGTGACGGTCGAGGGTGGAGGCAAGGCGGATCGAATGGGTGACCATCAGGAGGCCACAGCCGGTTCGCGCGACCAGGTCGCGCACGAGCGCTAAAACCTCGTCCGCGGTCGCCTCGTCGAGATTGCCGGTCGGCTCGTCAGCGAGCAGCAATAGCGGCTTCACTGCCAATGCGCGGCCGACCGCCACCCGCTGTTGCTGGCCGCCGGATAGTTGCTCGGGAAAACGGTCCAGAAGACCCTCGAGCCCCAGGCGCTCGGCGAGCTCGACATGCCATGCGGCGTCGTGGCGGCCGGCAATCCGCGACTGAAACGCCAGATTATCCCGAACGCTAAGGCTCGGGATCAAACTGAATTGCTGAAAAACCAGGCCGAGGCGGTCGCGGCGCAGTGTCGCAAGCCCGGCCTCGCTGAGAGCGGAAAGCGACGTTCCCGCAAGACTGATTTCGCCGCCATCGGCGCGGTCCAGGCCGGCAATCAGGTGCAACAACGTGCTCTTGCCGCTGCCGGACTCTCCGGTCAACGCGACCCGTTCGCCCGCGGCAACGCTGAGATTTACCCCGCGAAGAACGGCAATCCGCTCGCCGGCCGCAGAATAGGCCTTGGTCAGATTGCGAACGCCCAGCACGATCTCTCTATCGGTTGTCATGCGAAGCGATGCACCGTGGAGGCCTCCTATGGCCATTCAACATAGCAACTCCATAGCGGGAGATCACGCTTCCGAATATACCGGCGACGCGATCGTGATGAGGTTTCGTCAAGGGCATCGCGTGGCGCGGCCTTGCTGGGGTGCGATCGGATGGCAGATTGCTTTTCCCAAACGGCTCTGGGTAGCATGAGCAGAGGCCGATTGAGCGCCAGCCGAACGAACCAACGCAAAGGTAAGACCATGGCCGAGCAGCCGACGCCCAGAGGCGCCTGGAAAATCACGTCTCTGCTGTTTCTTTTCATGCTGGTGAACTTCGCGGACAAGATCGTGGTCGGCCTTGCCGGCGTTCCGATCATGACCGAGCTGAAGCTCGAACCGGAGCAGTTTGGTCTGCTTGGCTCCTCGTTCTTCTTCCTGTTTTCGATCTCGGCCATCGCCATCGGATTTCTGGTCAACCGTGTGGCTACGCGCTGGGTCCTGTTGGCGCTGGCGCTGGTCTGGGCGCTCGCGCAGTTCCCGATGGTCGGTACCGTCGGCTTTACGGTGCTCCTGGTCTGCCGCGTCATTCTTGGGGCAGGCGAAGGACCTGCGGGCGCGGTAGCGGTGCATGCCATCTACAAATGGTTTCCCGACGAGAAGCGAACCCTTCCGACCGCGGTACTGTCGCAGGGGTCCGCGTTCGGGATCATCCTGGCGGTGCCGGCCCTGAACTGGCTGATCGTCAATTACAACTGGCATTATGCGTTCGGCGCGCTCGGTATCGTCGGCTTGCTATGGGTGGCGGCATGGCTGGTGTTCGGCGAGGAAGGGCCGCTGGCGCCAACCTCGGTCGAGGCGGAGGCGGAGCCCCGCATTCCCTATTTGCAGCTTCTGATCTCGCGCACCTTCGTCGGCTGTTGCGCCGCGACCTTTGGCGCCTATTGGGCGCTGTCGCTGGGCCTCACCTGGTTTCCGCCCTTTATCGTCAAGGGTCTCGGTTTTTCGCAAACCGACGCCGGCTGGATTTCGATCCTGCCGTGGCTAGCCGGCGCCGTGATGGTGCTTCTGACCGGATGGGTTTCGCAAGTGCTGATGGCCCGCGGGTTTTCAACGCGCAATGCCCGTGGCGTGCTCGGTGCCGTGCCGCTGCTCATTGGTGGCGCTCTCCTTGCCGCGCTTCCGTATATCGACGGCGCAGGGCTGCAGATTGCGCTGCTGGTCGTGGGATCAGGGCTTTGCGGATCGATTTATGTGGTATGCGCGCCGATGCTCGCCGAATTCACGCCCGTGTCCCAGCGCGGTGCCGTCATAGCGATTTATGGGGCGATCTATACCTTGGCCGGCATCCTGGCGCCTTGGGTAATGGGCAATATGATCCAGCGCACGTCAGGCCTGCTGGCCGGCTATATGACGGGTTTCACTATCAACGCGGTTATTTTGATTGCGTCCGGTCTGCTCGGCTTGCTGTTGCTTTGGCCCAATACCGAACGCGCGCGTTTGATGGGCGCGGCGCGGCGACCGAAATTCGCCTGAAGGCCCCGCGAAGCTCAGTGAGGCGTCAGGCGTGCTTCGGCCACGGGCTTCGCGCCTTGCGGAGTTCGCTCGGTGGCGAGCGCCAGCAGCACGGTGAGGACCATGAATACGACCGACGCGCCGAATACCCAATGCGGCAGGTTCTGGTCCATGATCCATCCAAACAGCAGCGGGCTGACGATGCCGCCGAGATTGAACCCGGTGGAGGCAATGCCAAACGCCCGCCCGGCGGCGCCCGGCGGCGCGGCATTCCGAACCATCATGTCGCGCGACGGGGCAATCACGCCCCCGAGGAACCCGGCCGAGGCCATCGCTGCCAGCAGCAGCAAAGGCGGCAAGCCGATTGCCGCGACGATCAGCAGGATCGCGGCGTTGATCGCAAAGCAGGCGGCCGCGACCTGTCCGTGGCGCTCGGTATGGTCGGCGAGAAATCCGCCAGCCAGAACGCCGACCGCGCTCGCGCCGAGATAGGCCGTCAGCGCCAGATTGGCGGCGGAGAATGTCGCGCCATAACCGCTCATCAGGGCCACCACGCCGAAATTGCCGATGCCGGCGCTGGAGAGACTGAGCAGCATGAAGAAAATCGTCAGCATGATGAGAGCGGGCGTGACGACGCTCTGTCTTGGTGCACTTACGCCGCCGGTCTTGCGGTTTGAGGCGCTCGCATCGGGAATGCCGATGGCGAGAATAAGGACCGCAACGGCAGGGCCGATTGCGCCGGCCACGATCAGCGCGCCGTGGCCGCCGATGGTTGCCACCAGCGCCGCCATGATGGCGGGCGCCACCGCGCCGCCAAGGAAACCGGCAAAGGTGTGAATCGAAAATGCGCGGCCCATGCGCGCCTCGTTCATATGGGCCGAAAGGATCGCATAATTGGCGGGGTGATAAACGCTGTTGGCCAGTCCCAGCAGCGCGGCGCTCACGATCAGCCAGGGATAGCTGAGATGCAGGCCGAGAGCGATCAGCGCGCCGCCGCCCAAACAAAGGCCCATCAGCAGAATCTTTCGCGCGCCGATATGATCGGCCAGATAACCGATCGGGGCCTGGGTCAACCCGGAGGTAACCGCGAAGACGGTCAGCGCGAAGCCAAGCTCGATATAGCCGACATTGAGCTCTCGCTTCAAAAAGGGAAACAGCATCGGCAGCGCGAAAATATGAAAATGGCTGACCCAATGGGCCACCGATATCGCGCCCAGCGTGCGAAGCTGTTCGTCTTTTTCCGCCTGTCGTGGTGCGGCTTGTTGCGGTGCGGCCAGAATATCGGCCATCTTGGGCGATTCCTCGATTTTGAGGCGCAAATATCGGCCCTATCGGTTATTTGTCCATGAATATGGCTGCATGGCAGCCCTCATTTGGCACTGTCATCAGTCCATCTCGCCGCCATATTCCCGGCAGCGGAAGACCTTGAGGTGGTCGTCCAGACCGCGCAAGATGGTGCCGATATCAATGACCCGTTTGCCTGCGGCAGGTTGAAGATGCTCGAAACTCGGCGGATCGTCTCGTTTTTGCCCTCGGCGACCGAGATGGCGTGCGCTCTCGGTTTATCCGACCAATTGCTGGGCGTTACGCACGAATGCGACTATCCCCCAGAGATCTCGAGCAAGCCGGTTGTCGTCCATAGCGTCCTTCCGATCGAAAGCATGAGCCAGTCGGAAATAGATTCCGCCGTCACGCAAAGATTGCGCAATGGTCAAAGTCTCTATCGGGTGGACGAGACGCTGATGCAGGACATCGCGCCCGATCTCATTCTTACTCAGGACCTCTGCCAGGTCTGCGCACCCTCGGGAAACGAGATCACGCAGGTCTTAAGCGCGCTCCCCACCAAGCCGCAAATATTGTGGCTGACGCCGAAATCCCTCGAACAGATCTTCGACAATTTGCGCGATCTTGGCGAGGCGACGGGTCGCTCGAAAGTGGCGGAAACATTGATCGCGGAGGGGCGGGCCCGGCTTGGAAAGATCGAAGCTGCCACGTGCACCCTGGTGTCGCGGCCCAGAGTGTTTTGCATGGAATGGATGGATCCCGTCTATTGCTGCGGTCACTGGGTCCCGGAAATGGTCCGCATCGCGGGCGGTTTCGACAAGCTTGGTCGTGACGGAGCCGATTCCGTTCGCGTTGCGTGGAGTGATGTTCTGGAGTGGAGGCCGGAGGTCTTGATCGTGATGCCTTGTGGCTTCGGTCTAAAGAAGGCGGCTGAGCAGGCGCGACAGCTGACGACTTATACTGGTTGGGACGATCTGCCGGCCGTGCGCAACAAACGTGTTTACGCAGTCGACGCGAACTCCTATTTCGCGCGTCCAGGACCACGTGTCGTCGAGGGGACGGAACTGTTGGCGCACCTGCTTCACCCCGAACAGTTCGAGTGGAAAGGGCCGGCAGGCGCGTTTCGGAGCCTGCTGTGACCCTTTCTGCCCGATTCTTCAGGCGCAACTTGTTTTGCGCTACAATTCCATCGCCGTTGCCACCTACTTCACGGCGTAGCCCGCAAAGCGAATGCCGCCGAAGACGCCAAGACCGGGCGCCAGGAAGCCGGTTGGATTCTGGTAGTGGACGTTAGCGAGGTTATCGATCCGGCCGAACACCTTGAGCTGGTCGTTGATCGCATAATCGGCTCTGAGGTTGACCACGGTGTAGCCGGGCGCAATGAGGTTGCCCGGATCGCCTGCGCGGTCGATGTCGACCCAGTCGCTGACCCGAAGCACGGTCGCCGAAAGGGTGAGCGGATCGATTGGATTATATATCGTCGTGATGCTGAATTTTTCCTTCGGCCGGCGCAACAACTGTAGTCCGGTGTCGGCATCGACCGCGCGCGTGACCGTGTAATCCGCACGCACTTTAACGCGATCGATGATGTTGAGGGTGATGAAGCTCTCGGTGCCTTCGGTGATGGCGTTGTCGATGTTGATATTCGAAGTGAACGTGCTGTTGAAGTTGATCAGGTCTGTGATGTTGTTTTTGAAATAGGTCGAACCGAACCGGACGCGATCATTGAACAAAGGTTGTTCGAAACCAATGTCGACGCCCCGGCTTTGCTCGGGCTTCAGGTTTGGATTGGCGAAGAAGCCGAAATCAGGAAAATTCTGGAATAGCTGGCTGAGCGTTGGCGCCTTGAAGCCGGTGCCGTAGCTCGCCTTGATGGTGGTGTCGGTGAACGGCAGGATCACCGAGGGCGCGATCCGATAGGTCATATGCTGGCCGAAACTATCGTTGTCGTCTTCGCGAATATTGGCGGTGAGGAACAGGCGCTTGGCATACGAGGCCTGCAACTCGGCATAGGCAGCCTTGTTGCCGTTCTGCGCCGAGAGGTCCGTCGTGTTGATCCGGTCGGTCTGCTGTTCCAACCCGACGATAAAATTATTGCCGGTCGCAATTTCAGTGACCGAGCGCCAGTCATATTTGATGCGATCGCCGTCCGTTATGATCGAAGTCGGATCGGCCGGCCCCATGTCGGACGTCCAGTTGTTCGTATAGTTGACGCCAAAATAGTTCTGGATGCGGCCGTCGAGCAGAGACCAGACCGCTTCCTCGCGTCCGAAGAACTGATGGACGGTATGTCGGCTTTGCTCGGCATCGGGGGTTTGGATGAAGCTGGGATTATTGCCGGTCCCGGTAAAAAGCAGCGTCGCCTCGGTGTAGCGCAGCACCGAATTCAGCACCAGGGAATCGCTGAGATTGATGCCGGTCTTGGTCGAATACGTCATGTTGTCGTAGTTGTTTCCATTCGCCTGTTGCCCCGCTGGAAGCAATTGCAAAGGTGTCACGGGCACGTCGCTGGCATGGACGTGCGAGACGCTTGCCGCATAGTTGTAGTTGTCCTGTGAGCCGCTGACGCCGATGCTCTGGTTGAAGGTGCCGAATGATCCGGCCTCGTTCGAGGCCGTCCAGCGGGCAGGCCCATCGCCTTTCTGGGTGATGATCGAAATGACGCCGCCGATCGCGTCCGAGCCGTAAAGTCCGCTTTGCGGGCCGCGCAACACTTCAACCTGTTGGATATCGGAGGTGAGGAGATGCGCAAAATCGAACGACCCGTTCGGATTGCTGGGATCGCTGACGTCGATGCCGTCGACCAGCACTTTGGTGTGGTTGGAATTGGTGCCGCGCATGAAGACGGAGGTCTGGCCACCGGTTCCGCCGGTCTGCACCACATTGAGCCCGGGCACTGTGTTCAAGGCATCGGGCAGCGTGCGGTATTGCTGGGTCGCGATATCCTGGGCGGTAATCGCCGTAAACGAGCTTGCGATCTGGCTCGCCGGCGTCACGATTCCTGTGGGGCTGACGACGGTTGGCGCCGTGTTCGGAATGCCTTGCTGCGGCGTGGTTGGCTTTTCCGGCGGCTTTTGTTGATTCGGCCTGGTCGCAGCCTGCCGCGATTTCGGCTTCTGCGCGGTCGGAGTTTGAGCGGTCTCTGCCCTCTTGGGCGGGCTCACCTCGACCGGCGGCAGCAGATCGGGCGATGCCGATTGCTGGGCATGCGCGGCTGGGATAGCGAAGGGGCAAAGCGGAATCAGGACGGTAGAGGCGAGCCAAAAGCTTCGCCGCGCGCGGGCTTCAATGATGGAAGACATGGTTAGACCTCGGTATGACGTCAGTGGCACGTCACAGCGAACGAAGTCTCACCAGGCTGTTTCCAGCGCGATGAAGCTAATGCCTGTACTCCCCGACCGGCATCTTCGCGTGTGACCACGATTGACGGCAGGTCTCCTGGCTCGCGGGTCGCTACCTTTCGTCGCCTTCCCGGGGACCGAGTTTCCCAGTGGCATATGACGGAAGATTCGTCGCTTACAGTTGCGGGGGCAGCCGCGGCATTGGAGAACTTTCTCCGCACCGCATTCCCTTTTGATCCCCAAGCAGGGAACCGTCACCTCTATCTAGAAGTTCGCCGGGGAAGGAGTCAATGCCGCCCGTCTGGCGGCCGCCCGGCAGGGTCGGCGCGGTACGCATTTTGTTCGCACTGTGGTGGATTTGGCATTCGCTCCAGCTTGTGTGGGACCTCAATCGCTGTATGAGCATAGGCGAAGCCACCGGGCCTTGGCGGACGCGAGATGAGTATTCCAGACGTTATGGCAGGGATCGACGCCGCTTCGCGCCGGCGGAGCGTCGTGACGGCCGCGTTGATCGCTCTTGTCGCGATCCTGTCTCTCGCCTCGCTCGGAATCGGTCCGGTGCGGCTTTCGCCGCTCTCCGTGGTGGACGCCCTGTTTGGCGGCGGCACCGATGTGGCGCAAACGATCGTCCGGGAAATACGTCTGCCGCGAGCGGTTTTGGCACTTGCGATTGGTGCCGTGCTCGGTCTTTCCGGGGCGGCCCTGCAAGGGTTGCTGCGCAATCCATTGGCGGCGCCGGATCTGTTCGGCGCACCGCAATCGGCGGCCTTCGGAGCGGTGCTGATCATCGCGCTCGGCCTTGCCGATGTCAGGTCATACGCGTTGCCGCTCGCCGCCATCGCCGCTGCGTTTTTGTCGGTGTTCATGTTGCTCTTCATCTCGGGGCGCAATGCGGGACTTTTGATTCTGATCCTCGCGGGTCTGGCGCTATCGAGCCTTGCGGGTGCGGCCACCGCCTTGGTGATGAATCTGTCGAACAATCCTTTTGTGCTGCTCGAAATCACCTTCTGGCTGCTCGGTTCGCTGGAGGATCGCAGCTTTCACCACGTCGCGCTGGCGCTGCCCTTCATTGTGGCGGGCGCGGTGATCCTGTTCAGCCAGCGCAACGCTTTCCGCGTTCTCAGCCTTGGGGAAGAGGCCGCGCAAAGCCTCGGCGTCGATATCGTTCACTTGCGGCTTTGGGTGATTTCCGGCGTCGCGCTCGGCGTCGGCGGCGCTGTCGCGGTGTCGGGCACCATTGGTTTCATCGGTCTCGTCGCGCCACATCTGATGCGGCCGTTGATCGGGCACGATCCGGCGCGGCTTTTGGTTCCGAGCGCTCTCTCCGGGAGCGCCTTGCTGCTCGCGGCAGATATCGCCGTGCGTATCATTCCATCGACCAGCGACATCAGGGTTGGCGTGTTGACTTCGATCATCGGTGTGCCGTTCTTTCTCTATCTCATCATGCGCGAGCGGCGCTCGTTGAGTGCAGGCGTCGCATGACCGCAGCAGCTTTCCTCACCGCGCAGGGACTGAGCGTAACCCTTTCGGGTCGTGCCGTGCTGCACGACGTCTCGCTTGCGCTGCCGTCCGGCCGTCTGGTCGCGCTGGTCGGACCGAACGGCGCCGGCAAGACCACCTTGCTGCGGGCGCTGGCGGGGCTCGTTCCTTCCGAGGGCACCGTCCACGTCGGAGGCGATGCCTTGTCGGCGCTATCGTTGCGTGAACGCGCGCGGCGGTTTGGCTATTTGCCCCAGGGGCACATGGTGCATTGGCCGTTGCCGGCGCGGGATATCGTGGCGCTCGGCCGCTATCCGCATGGCGCAACCGATTCAGCCCGGCTGACGCCTGCGGATGCCGAGGCCGTGGCCCGGGCGATGCGCATTGCCGATGTGGTCGATTTTGCCGAGCGCCCGGTGACGGAATTGTCCGGCGGCGAACGCAGCCGCGTGGCGCTGGCGCGCGTGCTCGCCGTGGAAGCGCCGGTGATCCTGGCCGATGAGCCGACCTCTTCGCTCGACCCGCGGCACCAGATCGATGTGATGAAAACCTTGCGGCTTGCGACCGGCAAGGGCGCGCTGGTGATTGTGGTGACGCATGATCTTGGACTTGCCGCGCGGTTTGCGGATACGATCCTGGTGCTGTCGGACGGCCGGCTGGTGTCGCAAGGCGCGCCGATGGAAGCGCTGTCGGAACAGATCATGGCGGATGTGTTCCGGATCAGAGCCTATCGAACGGAATTTCAGCGGGAAGCCGTCATCGTGCCGTGGGCCGAGATTTGAGGCGCCGATGAGCCGCAGTCTCGGATCGCTATCCCGGCCGGTTGCCATCGCAGCGCTTGCGACGTTGGTCGGTGTCTTGCTTGCGCCGGCAGCGGCGGCGCCTCCGCGCATCGTGTCAATGAATGTCTGCGCCGACCAATTGCTGATACCACTGGCCGATCCTGAGCAGATCCTTGGGCTCAGCCGATATTCGCGTGACGCCTGGCAATCGTTTGCGGCCGATGATGCGCGACGCTATCCGATACTATCGGGGGGCGCCGAGGACGTCCTGGTGCTCGGGCCCGATATCGTCGTGGCAGGCCTGTTCGACAAGCGATCGACACGAGAGCTCCTGAAGGCGAAGGGGCTTCGTCTCGTCGAATTTTCCGTGCCGCGCAATCTTGACGAAGTGAAAGCCCAGATTCGTCAAATGGGCGATCTGGTCGGCCATCCCGAGCGCGCCGATGCCCAAATTGCCCGGCTGGACGACGCCGTCGCCCGAGCGCGTCAGGCCGTCGTGCGCAAGGCCTACCGGGTACTGCTGCTGGCGCGGCGCGGTTGGGTTACCGGTACCGATAGTCTGCTCAGCTCACTGCTGGCCGAAACCGGGCTCGTCAACGCGGCAGGCGATCTCGGGATCGGCTTCGGGGGTTTTGCCCCGCTCGAAACGATCGTAAACCTGAAGCCTGATCTGATCGTCGTCTCGGACGCAAGCGACCGCGCCGAAGATGACGGTCGCGCGTTCCTGCTGCATCCGGCGCTGGAGCGGTTTTATCCGCCGTCGCGGCGCATCGTGATTCCGGACCGGCTGACGGTGTGCGGCGGCGTGATGCTGGCCGATGCGCTCGACAGGTTGATCAGCGAGTTGAAGCGGGTCGAGCAATAGAGGAGGGCGCTTCGCGCTGGGACAAATAAGTTTTAACCCGGTAGCACCGGCCCGCCGGCCTTCTTCCAGGCGTCGATGCCACCGGCGATGTGGGCCGGGTTGGTCAGCCCCGCTTCCTTCGCGGCATTGACCGCCATCGCCGAGCGCTCGCCATAGGCGCAGAAGAACACGATGCGCCGCCCCGTCGCGGTCGCCACTTCGCGCAACATCCCGCCGGGTTTGAGGCTCTCGCCGATTCCGGGATAGGGCGCGTGCAGCGCGCCGGGCAGCGTGCCATGCTTGGCGCGCTCGCTGGTCTCGCGCAAGTCGACCAAAAGAATGTCAGGCCGGCCGAGGCTTTCGAGAGCCTCAGGCGCGGTGAATGCCAGTCCCTGCTTGGCCAGTTCGTCCTGATGCAGGCCGACACGCAGGTTGGCGGGCATCACGACATCCATCAATTTGGGATTGGGCAGCTTAAGATTGTTCATCAGCTCGATATATTCGTCGATCGAGCGCACCTGCAGCCGCGGATTGTAGCGCTTCTCCTCGCCGATGGTGGAAACGGTGTCGCCCTTGTAGTCATGGGCGGGAAACACCATGGTTTCGTCCGGCAGCTTCAGGAGCCGGTTGAAAATGGAGTCGTATTGCGCCCGCGCGCTGCCATTCTGGAAATCGGTGCGGCCGGTGCCGCGGATCAGAAGCGTATCGCCGGTGAAGACCCGATCGCCCATCAAATAACTATAGGAATCGTCGGTGTGGCCGGGGGTGTACATCACATCGAGTGTGATGCCCTCGATTGTCACCTTGTCGCCGTCGGCGACCCGCATCGCCACGACATCGGCCTTGGTCTGCTCGCCCATGATGGTGACGCAGTGGGTGCGATCGCGCAGTTCGCCCAGCCCGGTCACATGGTCGGCATGCAAATGCGTGTCCACGGCCTTGACCAGCTTGAGGTCGAGTTCGCGCAGCAACTGGCAATAGCGATCGACCCTCTCCAGCACCGGATCGAGGATCATCGCCTCGCCGCCCGCCCGGCTTGCCAAGAGATAGCTGTAGGTGCCGGACACGCTGTCGAACAGCTGACGAAAGATCATGGCCATTAAATCCGTGAACCGATTCTATGATCGTATCATGCCGAAGAAAATGGCGCAGCGGAACGGCTTCATCCCGGCTCCAAAATGCCGGGATTGCCGGTCACGCCCCGCAGCGCAACATTGTTGGTGGGCAGGTTGAGTGGCTTGCCACTCCCCAAGTGTTTGGCAACAACGTCCCACACCGGTATTCCCTGCTGGGCGCTGACGGCGGCCCAGCCGGCGACGGTGTAGCGCTTGTTGGGCTCGATCGCGCGGCCGTTCTCGAGTTTCAGGTCGGAAATTCGCCGTCCGATTTTTTCCGAAGGCGTGCAGCTATAGGTCAGCCCGCCGATCCGCACCATATCGCCACCCTGCTGGTAATAGGGATCGGGATTGAAGAGATTGTCGCAGATGTCCTCGAGCGTGTTCTTGATCTCGCCGCCAGTCAGTCTCTGGACATAGGTTTCGGGATAGGTGATGGCGGTCTCCGCCAGCACGTCTTCCATGGTCAAAGGCTGGTTTGGCAGGAAACTCGCACCCCAGCGAAAGCCCGGCGACAAGGCGATTTCAGCATCGAACTCGCGGCGCAACGCGGCGCAGATCAGTTGATCCACGGTGCCCGTGAAATTGCCGCGGCGATAGAGCAGGCGGTCGGTGAGGGCGATCTGGCCGCCCCAGGCCGCGACATGCGGGTTGCGGATTTTATCGATCAGCGCGGCCATCGCCGGATCGGTCTTGAGCAGTTCCGAAAATACCGGCAACAGGCGGTACCGCACGTCTCGCACGCTGCCTTTGGCGAGATCGAGATCGAGCACGCCGAGGAATTTGCCGTTCGAGCCGGCATTGGTGACGAGCGTAGTGCCGCCGGCATTGGTCACTGCGACGGGTTGCGGAACGGCGTCGTGGGTGTGGCCACCGAGAATGACATCGAGCCCGCGCAGGCGGCTTGCGAGTTTGAGATCGACGTCCATCCCGTTATGCGACAGCAGGACCACCGCATCGGCCTTGTCGACCGAGCGCAGGCCATCGATCAGCTTTTGCAACTCTTCTTCGCGAATGCCAAAGCTCCAATCCGGCGTAAACCGTTTTGGGTGCGCGATCGGAACGTAAGGAAAGGCCTGCCCGATCACCGCAACGCGATAGTCGCCGACTTCCTTGATGACGGCCGGCTTGAACACCCGGCTAGATGCGGGATCGAAGGCGTTGGCGCCATTGAACGCGGCTTCTTCCGTCAGAAAGACATTCTGTGCGAGGAATTCGCCCTTGAAACGCGCGAGGTTATCGCGCAACGCCGTTTCGCCATAGGTGAATTCCCAATGCCCGGTCATCGCCTCGACGCCGAGCAGGTTGGCGGCCTCAATCATGTCGGCGCCGCGCAGCGTGTTGGCAAGCCCCGTGCCTTGCCAGGCGTCGCCACCATCGAGCAGCAGAGAATTTGCCACGCCGGCCTCGTTGCGCAAGCGATCGATCAAGGTTTTCAGATGCGCAAAGCCGCCAAGTTTGCCGAAGCGCGCCGCCGACTTTTCGAAATCAAGCGAGGTGAAAGCGTAAGCATCGGCGCTTTCCGGCTTGATGCCGAACCGGTCAAGAAAGGCGCGCCCGACGAGATGCGGTGGCTGCCCAGCCATCGCACTGATCCCGAGATTGACGCTCGGTTCGCGAAAATATCCGGGCAGCAGCTGCCCATGCGTGTCGGTGATGTGCAGGATGCGGGCGTTGCCGAAGCGTTCAAGATCGTAAACGCCGCCATCGGCGCTACGCGCTTGCCTCGGCAAAGCGCCTGAGAGCGCTGCGGCACCCGTTAGCTTGAGAAGATCCCGGCGGCGAATGGTCATTGTCGTCGTAGCACTTTCCAAAAATCAGCGTATTTCGAGAGTTTTCCAGGCCTCTTTCTCGTTTGTCGCCTGGAAAATTGAAGCCTTGGCCAATGCTTCGGCTTCCCTTGCGGCCGCAACCGCCTGATCGAAGTCACGCTTCTCGGCAGCTTTCTTTGCCTCGGTAAGCGCCGCCTCGGTCGCGAGCCATTGGTTACGCAAGCGACCGGCTTCTCTTTCGGCCGCGTCTGCCGCGGCATAGGCGGCTTTGAAGTCGGTTTCGCTATTGGCGGCGTGCGCCGCGCTGCCGAGGGGCAAGACGACGAGCACCTGGCAAAGTCGTATCACTGCTCTCAATGAAATTCTCATGGCCGTGAGCCCGGTCCGGAAATCGGCAGTCCGTTGCTGACATAAGACAGAAAATATTCGAGGTCGCGATACTCGTCGCTTTGCGGTTCAAGCGGCACGCCACGCACCTGGCTGTTGCAGGTGGTGAAGCGCCGGCTGGTCGTGCCCATGCTGCCCCATTCTGAACGGTAGATCGGCATCGCATTCAGTATCCCGAGTGCGGGTGCGAGCACTTCGGCGCGTAACCGCTCGCCGGGGTTCTGCACATGGCAAGTCGCGCAGGAAAAATTCAATTGGCCGCGGCGCGTATAAAAATAGCGCTTGCCATTTTCATAAGCTTCAAGCGCGCGGGGATCGTCGGGAATTTTGATGTTGAACGGCTTGCCGCGGGAGGTGAAGGCCATGTAGGCCGTCAATGCAGCCATGTCGTCGCCAGTATAGGTGATGGCCCTCTCGCCGTTGGCCTCGCGGCATCGGTTCAGTGCCAGCTCAAGCGTGACGACCTTGCCGCTCTTGTCGTCGAATTGCGGATAGTCTTGCCGGACGCCGATGCCACGGTCGGGAAAGCAATCGGCGTAATGCTTGCCATTTACGAACGGCTTGGCGAACAATTCCTTGCCCATTTCGAGGGAAAATTCGTAAGGCGGAAATTGCTCCTTTTCCTCCCACTGCCGTCGCATGTCTTCGTTCAATGCGTAGGGACCGTTGGCGAAATCCTCGAGCTTCACGTTGGGAAATTTCTGGACGAAGAAATTTCGAAAGGCGCGTGCATCGGCGGCAGGGTCGATGCCGTCGGCGGCGCAAGCCGGATGCGCAACCCAAAGGATGGCGAGGGTGGTTAGCCAGAATCGCACGCTCAACCGTCTCCTAAAGGTTGGCAACAAGGTTGCGTCCTCAAGACAGCGCCTCTACTGAATCTTGAAGGTGGCGATGTCGCTCTCACCCTTGTTGTCGATCCAGCTCACTTTCAGGTCGTCGCCCTTGGCGCCGCCTTTGAACGCGAACTTGACGTAAGGGTCTTTGGAGACCGCCGTCCCCCAATCGGCAATGAACACCGGCTTGCCGTTATGTTCGAAGGTCAGTTCCTTGATGTAATGCGCCGGAATGAATGCGCCCTTGTCGTCTTTGATGAAGCCGGAATCCATCGGATGCTGGATCAGTGTCTGAACGTCAGTGGTCTCGCCATTTGCGATCGCGCGCACGCGAATGCTCGATGCCATGTTCAACCTCCGCAGCCGCCGACGGTGACCTTGACTTCCTTGGTCGCGCTAAACAGCTTGCCGGCGGATTCCACGATCACGATGACGTTGCTGGTCTTGGCCATTTTGAGGCGGTTGGCGACGTTCGGCATCGTGCCTTGCGGAATTTTGTAATACGCCGCCAGCACATTCGGATTCTCGGGAACCACGAAAGCGATCGAGGTGACGTCCGCCAGACTGGTCGAGACCGAGATCGGCACCACCGCGCCGTTCTCCGCAATTTCCGGCGCATCGAGCTTGATCTTGTCGGAGGGCTCGATGGGGAGGCCGTACAGCAGTTTGATCGCCTCCTTGTTATCCTTTTGCCTGAAGGCCTCTTCCGGGTATTTGTCATTGGCAGCGGCGAGCCCTGTCGGGACACCGAGGGACGCGATGCCAAGTCCCGCGAGCGCGACCGAACCGGCGCCGCGCAGGACGAGGCGTCGCGTGACCGGGAAACCCTCCTCAAAGGTCGTCATCGCTCATCTCCCAAATCTTGCCGGTGGCTCAGACGATGTCTCATAGCGTTTGCAGAAAATCCACGATCGCGTCGATTTCCTGTTCGGTCAAAATACGATTCCGGCCGAACGGCGGCATGGCCGTCTGCGGATTTCGTTTGGTTTCATCGGTGATGATCGCGACGAGATCGGTGCGGTCGGGGTATTTGCTTCTGATGTCCTTCAGCGCCGGCCCGATCGTGCCGGGTAGATCGCCACCCTTGATCTCATGACAGCTCAAACAGTTTCCCTTGGCCCGGTCAAAAGCGAACCTTTGGCCTTCGGCGGCGCTGGATTGGGCGCGGGCCGCCACAACGGGGACGATGATGATCAAGAGCGCCAGCGGCAGACACCTGGATAAGAGGCGATCGATCACGATGTGGTTCCCGCGGGTGACAAGACCAAATATAACCGTTCAAAGCATAAACGCTATCGCCTGACAACGCGGGTAGCGCCAATTCCGGGAGGCAGGTCATGGCCGATTATGTCGTTGAATTCGGCAAGGGTGGCGGTAGCCGCCTCGAGGCAGATGGGCGGCTCGACGCGCCGGCCTTCCATCGCAACCATCAGGCGATCTGCGCGGTGCTCGCGCGGTTCCTTGCCGGCAAATCCGGGAATGCTGTTGAGGCCGGCAGCGGCACCGGCCAGCACGTCATCGAATTTGCACGTCAATTTTCCGAGATCACCTGGTGGCCAAGCGATTTCAACGACAATCACCTGGCCAGCATCGAGGCGTGGCGGCTGCATTCGCAGTTCGTGAACATCCGCCCACCACGGCGGATCGATCTATCCAATCCGACGTGGTGCGATGCGATGCGAGATGAGGGCGGCCCCGGCGAACTGCTGGCGGTGTTTTGCGCCAATGTCATCCATATCGCACCGTGGCATGTCGCCAAGGGGCTCGTCGCTGGTACAGGGGGCTATTTGCAGCAGGGTGGAATGCTTTTCCTTTACGGTCCGTTCAGGCGCGGCGGTAAACATACCGCCGACAGCAACGCGGCCTTTGATGCAAGCCTTCGCCGGGCAAATCCCGAATGGGGCGTGCGCGATGTCGAGGCCGTGGAGGCGCTCGCGTCCAACGCCGGTCTTTCGCTGATCGAGATCGCTGAGATGCCTGCCAATAATTTTACGTTGGTGTTCGCTCACAGCTAGGTTGATTGCGATCCGACACCGGCGCATGGCGCTCGCCCGTTTCCATCGGTTGATTGGACAGATCGGCCGCTTCATAGTGCGCAAAATCAAAACCTTCCGTTCTGTATCCTGCCGTTTTCGGGTGGAAATAGCCGATGATCGATATGACCGCAGCCGCGGCAAACGCGGGGGATGTCCGCGTTCGCTCCAACGTCATGCGACTGGCCGCGGCACAGGCATTGACCGGCGCGAATGCAGCCGTGATTTTTGCGACCGGTTCGATCGTCGGTGCGACACTGGCGCCAAGCGTCTCGCTCGCGACCGTCCCCATCTCGATGTATGTCGCTGGTCTTGCCGCAGGCACGTTGCCGACCGGTATCATTTCGCGCACCTATGGCCGCCGCGTCGCCTTCATCGCCGGCACGGCCTGTGGCGTGTTCACGGGTCTGCTCGGCGCGCTCGCGATCCTGCGCGGCTCGTTCTTCCTGTTTTGCTGCGCGACCTTCCTCGGCGGTTTATACGGTGCGGTATCGCAGTCCTATCGTTTCGCGGCCGCGGACGGTGCGAGCATCGCGTTTCGCCCAAAGGCCGTGTCGTGGGTGATGGCGGGTGGCGTGTTCGCCGGCGTGCTCGGACCGCAGCTCGTGCAATGGACGATGGATATCTGGTCGCCTTATCTGTTCGCCTTCTCCTTCATGGTGCAGGCCGCCGTGGCGCTGGTCGCGATGGCCATTCTGGCCGGCGTCGATGCGCCGAGACCCGCGGCCTCCGATCTGCATCGGGGCCGTCCGCTGTTTGCGATTGCGCGGCAGCCGCGCTTCATCGCCGCCGCGCTCTGCGGCGTCATCGCCTATCCCACAATGAATCTCGTCATGACCTCGGCGCCGCTGGCGATGAAGATGTGCGGGCTGAGCTTGAGCGATTCCAATTTCGGCATTCAATGGCACATCGTCGCGATGTATGGGCCGAGCTTCGTTACGGGATCGCTGATCGCTCGCTTTGGCGCACCAAGGGTCGTCGCGACAGGGCTTTTGCTGGAGGCCTGCGGCGCCATCATCGGCCTCTCCGGCATTACCGCGATGCACTTCTGGGCGACGCTGATCGTGCTCGGAATTGGCTGGAATTTCGGCTTTGTCGGCGCGTCTGCGCTGGTGCTGGAGACGCATCGGCCGGAGGAGCGCAACAAGGTGCAGGCCTTCAACGATTTTCTGGTCTTCGGCATGATGGCGGTCGGATCTTTCTCCTCAGGCCAGTTGCTGGCAAATTTTGGCTGGTCCGCGGTCAACTGGGTGGTGTTCCCGCCGGTGTTGCTGGGGTTGACGGTGCTGCTGGTCATTTCGTTCGTGAAGCAGCGGGCGGCGGCCCAGCCGCAAGCCCAGGATATTCCCAATTTGCTCGAGTGACCGTGCGGCTTTTCTTGCAACCGGGAGAGATAAATGCCATCGCGAGCCCGTCTCGATGAGTTCATTGCCCTCGTCGAATCCGGTGACCATGCTGGTGCCATCGAGCGCTACTACACCGAAGACGCCACGATGCAGGAGAATCTCGCGCCGCCGCGCGTCGGCCGCGACGTATTGCTCGCCCACGAGCGGGCGGCGCTGGCCCGCATGTCGCTTGTCTATTCGAAATGCGTGTCCTCGCTCGTCGAAGGCGACCGCGTTGCCATCCACTGGAATTTCGAACTGACGGAAAAATCCGGGTTGGTGCGCCGCTTCGACGAAGTCGCGTGGCAGGAATGGCGTGGCGACAGGATTTTCCGCGAGCGCTTCTTTTACGATCCGACCAAGATCACCGGCTGATGCCGCCACCAAAGCGCTATGAGATTCCGATAAATCGTCATCGCGTTTTTCGTTCATTGATTGAGCATGATCTCCGCGCAAACGCTTTCGCGTTTGTCGCGAGGGAAAACCGCTACACACTTTTACCGATCGTGCTCTAACGGCAAGCTCTCAATCGACAACAAAGAGCTTTGCGCCGGTTTTTGTCGACGAGCGATGCGCTGCATCGCCAAAATCCGACACCTGGTAGCTCATGCCCGGGCGAAGCGTGAAGGTGCGGCCATCGCGCAACTCGGTGTCGAGTACGCCTTCCAACACGTAAAGCACGTGGCCGCGGTCGCACCAGTGATCGGCTAGATATCCGGCGGTATATTCCACCATCCGGACCCGCACGTCGCCGATGTTCAAGGTGCGCCAGAAAGCCTGACCACTTTCGCCGGGATGCGTGGTGGCGGCAACCTGGCTCCAATCCGTGAGGGTGAAAGGCAGCGTTGGAATTTTCATTCGACAAGATCCTGTCGCTCGTGTTCGCGCCAGACAATAGCAATTTGTGCGCGGTTGTCACGACCCGCCGGCGGCCCTCGTATCGTCGATTCCGCTCTTCCCGGCAAAACACCCACTGTTGATGATGCGGCCGATGGGGCCGTTTGCTATAGCTTGCCGCAAGCCGCCCGGCCTATCGTCGAAGCGTTGACATCAGGAGGAAACGAGTCTTGTCCGCGTCGGAGAAGCACGATAGGGCGAAAACCGCGTTCGTTTTCGCAGGCGGGGGCAGCTTTGGCGCGATTCAGGTCGGCATGATGCACGCGCTCGTGGCCAACGGTGTTTCGGCCGATATGGTGGTGGGCTCTAGCGTCGGGGCCATCAACGGCGCCTATTATGCCGGGGCGCCCACCCTGAAAGGCGTTCTTGAGCTCGAAACCATTTGGCGCGGGTTAACGCGCCACGACGTTTTCCCCATCACCTGGCGGACCATGCTGGGATTCATCTGGCGCCGGGATTTCCTGATTTCGCATGATGGCCTTCGCAAGCTGCTCGAGGATCATCTGCCCTATCGCAATTTGCAGGATGCGCAACTTCCGGTTCATATCGTCACCACCGATATCGTCACCGGCGAAAGCGTCGTGCTTTCCGAAGGGTCGGCAATAGAGGCGGTCGTGGCCTCCACGTCCATACCAGGCGCATTTGCACCCGTGCCGTACAGGGGCCGCTACCTGGCGGACGGCGCGATCTCGGCCAACACACCGGTCAGCGTGGCGGTTGCAAAGGGCGCGCGTCGCCTCATTATCCTGCCGACGGGTTATGCCTGCGCCTCCGACGCGCCACCGGTTGGGGCGGTCGCCAATGCGCTCCATGCATTGACGCTTCTGATCGCGCGACAAGTGGTGAATGATCTGGAAAATCTCTCGCCTGACATCGACTACTGCGTGGTCCCGCCTCTATGCCCGCTGATGGGGTCGCCTTACGATTTCTCGCTCGTGTCAGAGCATATCGAGCGGTCGATCAAAAGCACGGAACAATGGCTCGCCCGTGATGGTCTGGAGAAAACGCACATACCGGGCGCATTACGGACGCACGGCCACTGAAAGCCTCGGGCCTTTGCCTGTGGCCTGCCATCAGCCGTCTCCGAAAGCGACCACGTTGCAGTGCGGGATCGGGCTGACCCAACGGGCCTAGCCACCTGGACGGATTGATCATGCCTTGGATGATTAGGTAACCTTGGCGAAGGCCAGATCACCGGCCGCCAATTGTCATATCCATGACCGTTGCTGTCGGTATTGTGTATGGGTAGTTCGACTGGCTGAGCTAGTGTGGCGGGTCAGAAGTCCGCATCACTGTTGCCGCGCGTCCTTCATGCGGACTTCGGAATCGGAACACCAGGCTGCAGCAAAAACAAGCCGACAAAAACGTCCGAGGGATCCATGGAAACACTGATGCTGCCGTTCTCGCCACGTTTCATCATTCTCACGATTTGCTCCGTGGTGACGGCGTTGCTCCTCGGCATCGGGATCGTCGATCACAAGGCGTTCGACCTGATCCTCATTCCGTTGGGGTTTTTTGGCGCGCTCACTCTGCTCGGCATTCGCGATCTGACGCAGAAGAGCCACGCGGTGCTGCGCAACTATCCGATCTCGGCACACCTGCGTTTCCTGCTTGAGGAGATCAGGCCGGAGATGCGGCAGTACTTCTTCGAGAGCGAAAAGGACGGCATGCCCTTCTCCCGCGACACCCGCGCGGTGATCTATCAACGGGCGAAGATGGTACTCGACAAGCGGCCATTCGGCACGCAGGAAGATGTCTATCGCGAAGGCTACGAATGGATTCACCATTCGGTGGCGCCCAAGGCCCACGCCGGCGGGAAGTTTCGTATCACCGTCGGCGGCCCGGAGTGCGCGAAACCCTATTCAGCATCGGTGTTCAACATCTCGGCAATGAGCTTCGGCGCGCTCAGCCCCAATGCCGTGCGCGCGCTCAACGCCGGTGCCAAGAAGGGTGGCTTCGCCCACGACACCGGTGAAGGCGGCGTCAGCCCCTATCACCGCGAGAACGGCGGCGACATCATCTGGGAAATCGGCTCCGGCTATTTCGGCTGCCGCAACCCCGACGGCAGCTTCAATCCGGAAGAGTTCGCGCACGTCGCTTCCGACGATCAGATCAAGATGGTCGAACTCAAAGTTAGCCAGGGCGCCAAACCCGGCCATGGCGGGGTGCTGCCGGCCGCCAAGGTATCGGAGGAAATTTCGAAGATCAGGGGCGTTTCGATGGGCGAGGACTGCATCTCGCCGGCCTATCATCGGGCATTCTCGACCCCGCTCCAGATGATGGCCTTTATCGGCGAGATGCGCCGTCTGTCGGGCGGCAAGCCGGCCGGCTTCAAGCTTTGCATCGGCCACCCCTGGGAATTCCTGGCGATCTGCAAGGCGATGCTGGAGAGCGGCATCTATCCCGATTTCATCGTGGTCGACGGCAATGAAGGCGGCACCGGTGCGGCGCCGCTCGAGTTCATGGATCACATGGGCATGCCGATGCGCGAGGGCGTCAATTTCGTCCATAACGCGCTGATCGGCATCAATGCCCGCAGCCGCATCCGCATCGGCGCGGCGGGAAAGATCGCCACCGCCTTCGACATGGCGCGAGCGATGGCGATCGGCGCCGACTGGTGCAATTCGGCGAGGGGCTTCATGTTCGCGCTCGGCTGCATCCAATCGCTGAGCTGCCACACCGACCGTTGCCCGACCGGGGTGACCACGCAGGATCCCTCGCGCAACCGCGCGCTGGTGGTGCCGCACAAGATCGAACGGGTCTACAACTATCATCACGCCACCTTGCACGCCCTGGCGGAGCTTCTGGCTGCCGCCGGCCTGGAACATCCGCAGGACCTGCGGCCGATCCACTTCTCCCAGCGGTCTTCCACAACCGAAGTCCAAACCTTTGCAAGGCTCTATCCGTCGCTTCGCCCGGGTGAATTGATCGACGGCACCAACGACCCGCGTTTCCGTGAGTACTGGACGATGGCACGGGCGGATAGCTTTGCTCCAGCGGGATGAGCCGGGGGTACGCAGCGCTCACTATTCTAACCGTCATGCCCCGCCAACGGGTCGCGCGAATGCGCGCCCGATGACAGGCTCAGGCGGGGCATCCAGTACGCCGATATTGCTCGATCTGCTCAGGTGTCTCTGGAATACTGGGTCGCCCGGTCAAGCCGGGCGATGACAGGCAGCAAGCTAATGCGGGTTTTCCAGGCTGAAGGTTTCCGATTGCTCGTCGTAAGCAAACAGCTCGGCGTAGCGCGCCCATGACACGATGGTTTTGAGCGTCTCGTCCGCCTGATCTTCGGCCATGTAGTCTTCGAGTTCGTTGCGGAAGCGCGCCTCAGGCGCGGTATGCGACGGCCGCTCATCCAGTACGCGGCGGATCAAACCCATCACCGGGACGTAGTTGATGAGGTGTTCGGCGAACAGTTTCTTGCGGGCGTCGGTCTCTAAGTTCGCGAAACGCTTGCCAGCATCGGTCAGCATCAGGTCGCCTTCGCTCAACTGCGCAAATCGCAGTAGTTGCAGGGACTCGCCGAGATGGAAGATTTCGTCGGCTTCGAGCTGCAGGTGACCGGCGAGAACCGGCAAGTCGGCATGCCCGTTATAGGGTGGGCCGGCCAGCGTCTCGATCAGACCCGACAGCACGTTGGAGGACACATGATTGAGGACCATGCCGACGCCGGTGCCGTGAATGCCTTCGACCGCCGGCGTTCGGGCCTCGGGGCGTTGCGTCATGCGGGCATAGATGCTGTCGACGAGCTGGCGGAAGGTTGGGTCGAGACGATTGCGCGGATGCGGCAGGTCGACCTTGATCTCGGCGGCAACGCGGCCGGGATTGGATGAAAACACCAGGATGCGATCGCACATCAAGACCGCTTCCTCGATATTGTGCGTCACCATCAGCACCGATTTGATCGGCAGCCGGCCTTCGATCCACAGATCGATCAGGTCGGTGCGGAGTGTTTCGGCGGTCAGCACGTCCAGCGCCGAAAATGGCTCGTCCATCAGCAGGAGATCCGGGTGGACGACCAGCGCACGGGCAAAGCCCACGCGCTGGCGCATGCCGCCTGACAATTCCTTTGGGTAAGCGGATTCAAATCCGTCAAGGCCGATCAAGTCGATCGCCGCGAGCGCCCGCTTGCGGCGCTCAGTGCTCTCGACGCCGATCGCCTCCAGGCCGAGTTCGACGTTTTGCAGCACTGTCAGCCACGGAAACAGGGCAAACGACTGGAACACCATGGAGACGCCGTTCGGCGGTCCTTTGATGGTCTCGCCGCGGCATTTGGCATCGCCCGAGGAGGGCGCGAGCAGACCGGCGATGATGCGGAGCAGCGTGGATTTGCCGGATCCGGAGCGGCCGAGCAGGCCCACGATCTCGCCCGAATGGATCGTGAGATCGACCTTTTCAAGAACCAGCAGTTCCTCGCCGCTGCCCTTCGGAAACGAACGGCATACGCTCTTGATATCGAGCAGGGTGGCTTCCTTGGAAATATCGAGCATGGCTTTTCCTTAAGATTTACCCGAGGCGAAGACGGCGTTCTCCGAAAGCGTAGAGCGGCCTCCAGAGCAGGCGGTTGAACAGCGTCACCAGAACGCACATCACGGCGATGCCGAGCACGACGCGCTGAAAATCACCGGCCTCGGTCGCATTCGCTATATAGGCGCCCAATCCCTTTGCCATCAGGTGAGTGTCGCCCCAGCTCGCCACCTCCGCCACGATGGAGGCGTTCCATGATCCGCCCGAGGCCGTGATGGCGCCGGTGATGTAATAGGGGAAGATTCCCGGCAGGATGACCTTCACCCACCATCGCCATCCCTTCAGATGGAAGCTGCCGGCGGCTTCGCGCAGATCGCTGGGAAAGGCGCTGGCACCCGCGATGACGTTGAACAGGATGTACCATTGGGTGCCGAGGATCATCAGCGGGCTGAGCCAGATATTCGGGTTCAGGCCGTAGCGCACGATGATTACGACGAACACCGGAAAGGCGAGATTTGCCGGAAACGCGGCGAGAAATTGCGCCAGCGGCTGCACGCGCTCGGCGAGTTTCGGCCGAAGCCCAATCCAGACACCGATCGGCACCCAGATCAGCGTTGCCAGCGAGATCAGCACGATGACGCGGGCGAGCGTGAGCAGGCCATACCCGATCGCCGCGAGGACGTCCGACGGGCCGAGCGTTGCCGCCATGTATTGATAGGCCATCCACGCGGCATAGCCGGTGCTTGCGACGACGAGGGTGAGCCAGACGCCATCGGCGATGCGCGAAGGCGGGCCGAATCTGACCGATATCTTCAGGCTGCCCGGGATCGCCAGATGCAGGTTGGAAATGGCCTTGTTGAGGGCAGCGAACGGAAGCGTCAGCGCCCGAAGGGCCCGCGTGCGGCGGAACAGGTTGAGCATCCAGGAGGTCGGCGCCGTGGCCGAGGCGGTCTGTTCGAACCGGAACTTGTCGGCCCAGGCGACCACGGGGCGAAACAGCAGCTGGTCGTAGGCAATGATCACCAGCAGCATGGTGAGAATGGCATAGCCGATCGCCGGCAGGTCCTGCTTCTGGATGCCGAGCGCAACGTAGGAGCCGATGCCCGGCAAGGTGACCGTGGTATTGCCGACCGTGATCGCTTCCGACGCCACGACGAAGAACCACCCGCCGGACATCGACATCATCGTGTTCCAGATCAGGCCAGGCATGGCGAAAGGGACGTCGAGCCGCCAGAAGCGCTGCCAGGCGCTGAGGTGAAAGCTCTGCGCGGCTTCGTCGAGATCCTTTGGTACGTTGCGGATCGATTGATACAGGCTGAACGTCATGTTCCAGGCTTGGCTGGTGAAAATCGCAAACACGCAGGCCAATTCGGCGCCGAACACCTGGCCGGGGAACAGATTGAGGAAGAACACCACGGTGAAGGTGAGGAAACCGAGGATCGGCACCGATTGCAGGATGTCGAGCAACGGGATCAGCACGATCTCGGCCCGGCGGCTTTTGGCGGCGAGGGTAGCGTAAACAAGCGTGAAAAGGATGGAGCAGACGATGGCGAGCAGCATGCGCATCGTGGTTCGCAGCGCGTAGAGCGGCAAATTGGCCGGGTCGAGCGAAACCGGCGAGGTATCGAGCGCCGACAGCGGCAGCGCGGTCTGCTCGCCGCCATAGACGAGCAGCACCATCGCGCCGATCACGAGAACCAGCGCGACCACGTCCCAGATGTTGGGCCGCAACGCCTGCCCCAGTCTCGGCGTCAGAATATCGTTCAGCGTCATGCGTGCCGCCTTGTATCGAATAGCAGGGGCTGCCGGCTCCGGGAAGCGTGAACCGAGGTCTGGTGATAGGCCGGGTTTGTGATGGGCTTATAGTCGAGCGGAAGGCCTGAAAGAGCACTGGATTTTCGTAATTGCAAGTCCCGAGATATGACGAGTTATTCCAGAATTGGTCCGACGCTCCAGCTTGCGGCCGAAACGGTAGGTTCGAGACTGAGGCGGCCGACGACTTGCTCCAGCACGGCGTCGTTTTTTGCCGTGGAAGTGAGCTGCGCGGTGACTTCGACGCGTCCACCTTCCTCAAGATCCGTGCTGTCGAGCTGGCGCAGACTGAGGTGGCCGCTGCCGGTGCCCTGCAGCAGCAGGGCACGAACGTGGGCCTCCTCCGGGCTTCGGCACACGACGCGAACACTGTAGTGAAAATCGGTCTCGGTCTGCACGAGCGGTTGCCGGTTGATGATCCGGACCAGCGGCCGCAGGGTCAGGTTGACGAGTACGACAAACATTGTCGCTGCCGCCGCATGCAACGGGTGGCCGCTGCCTGCGAGTAGCCCCACCGCCGCCGAGCACCACAAGGTCGCGGCGGTGTTCAGGCCCGTGACCTGGAGACCCTCGCGAAAGATGATGCCGGCGCCGAGGAAACCGATCCCCGAGACGACCTGCGCGGCTACCCGCGTTGGACTTGCATCGTCGGGGAACAGGCCTTCGAACACGACAAAGCTAGCTGCGCCGATCGCGACCAGCGTGTTGGTTCTCAGTCCCGCCATGCGCTGGCGCCATTGGCGTTCAAAGCCGATGCAGGCGCCGAGCAGCGTCGCCACGCCGAGGTTGAACGCGGTCTGATCGATCGAGGTGATCATGACTCAACTCCCTCTTGGTTTTGCGGATTGCGGACATGGCGAAAGCCCGCGAAGAACGGGCGGGTCGCTGGAAATCTTTTGCTGTTCTTTTTCGAACATCGCTCGCCTCCACGCCGCGATCAGCGCGGCAGGCCGGTGAGCGGACAGGCCGCCTAAGCGGGACCGTCACTTCTCACGCGGCGGTGGCCAGCGCGATCGATCTTGAATGTTGCCGGCGCCGTAAGCCCGGTCATCGCCGGGTGGACGTCGCCGAAGGTGGTACTGCCCATGGCTCTTTTGTCAGGATTGAAGGATTTGTTTGACACTAATGTTACAAGTGACAGGGCCACCTACGCCCGGGGACTTCGGCTGTCAACAACAGATCTACGGGGCGCGCTGGCCGGCGGCGGTGGAGCTATCGCCGTCAGGCCAGCGGGACGTTGGAGAGAGCCTTCAGATCGAACTTCTCGACATCGGAAAGCAATTCGCAAAACGCCTGCGCGCCGTTTTCGAGCAGGCGTTCGCCCTTCTCCGCGGACGCCTGTGTCGCATCGCCCACCGCGCCACTTGGGTGAAGGTCCTGGGCCTGCCAGGCGAAGGGCGCCGGCCGCTGCGCAGAGAGCCAGCGAAAACGCTTGGCCATCGCCATGGTCGAGGGTCGGAAATCGGCGATCGCCTCGCGCCGCACCTTTCCGCCATAGCGCGCCAGCATGATCGATGTCTCGACCGCGCCACCATGGATGCCGTGCTGGACTTCGTCTGCGGAAAACAGCGCCTCGGGTGCCGAGAGCCGGCCCCAGGCCGTCGTGACGACCAGCATCCGGTGGTGCGTGCGCAACTCCTGCGCGACAAGGCTCATCGCAGCGCTGTTGCCGCCATGGCTTGTGACCATCACAAGCCTCCTCAGGCCGGCCCGCGCGACGCTCTCGCCGAGCGCCATCCAGCTTTTGAGGGCTACTTCCGGCGACAACGTCAGCGTGCCTGGAAAGTCGGTGTGCTCCGAGGAAATCCCGACCGGTTGAAGCGGCATAAAAGTCACGGGCATGGTGTCGGCGAGCAATTCACGCACCCGCGCGAGATAGGCCTGCGCAATCATGACGTCGGTCTCGAGCGGCAAATGCGGCCCGTGCTGCTCGGTTGCGGCCAAAGGCAGCACCGCAATCCAGCGCTCGCGATCGGCCCCGGCCAAATCAGGCCAGTCCATCTCGGTCCAATCGCGGGAGGGGAGGGTTGAAGTCATCGCGCAAAGATTGTTTGTATGGGACGCTCGATCGCCCCCATCATGAGGCAAAATGACCTGCGGAGTCCAACCATGAAGTTTACGCTTTTGCGAGCGTTAACGGCTCTCCTGCTGGTCACCGCGGCAGCCGCACCGCCCGCGCAGGCTCAAACCGCGCTCGACAAGGTCGTGTTCGGGACCAATTGGGTCGCCGAGGCCGAGCATGGCGGGTTTTTTCAGGCCTTGGCCGACGGCACCTACGCCAAATACGGCCTCGACGTAACGATCCTGCCTGGCGGTCCTAACGAGAACAATCGCATGCTGCTGATTGCCGGCAAGCTCGATTTCTTCATGGCGGCGAACACGCTGATGGCGCTCGATGCGGTTGCCAACAACGTGCCGGTGATCACGGTCGCGGCTATTTTCCAGAAGGATCCGCAGGTCCTGCTGACGCATCCGGAGTTCAAAATCACCAGGATCGAGGAACTCAAACCGCTGACGCTGTTCGTCTCGAAGGAAGGTATCTCGAGCTATTTCCAGTGGCTGAAGTCCGAATATGGATTTAGCGAAGACAGGGTCAGGCCCTACACCTTCAATCCGCAACCGTTCCTCGCCGATAAGCACAGCGCGATGCAGGGCTATGTTACTTCCGAGCCTTACGCAGTCGAGAAGATGGCTGGATTCAAGCCCGGGATCATCCTGCTTGCCGATTATGGCTTTAACACCTATTCGACCCTGATCGAGACGCGCCGCGACGTGATCGACAAGAAGCCGGATCTGGTTCAACGCTTCGTCAATGCCTCGCTCGTCGGCTGGTACAACTATCTCTACGGCAATAACGCTGCCGCCAATGCCATGATCAAGAAGCTCAATCCGGAAATGAGCGACGAGTTGATCGCCTACTCCATCGCCAGGATGAAGGAGTACGGGATCGTCGATTCCGGCGACGCGTTGCGCGACGGCATCGGCGCCATGAGCGACACGCGGATGGCGAACTTCTTCGACAAGATGGTTCGCGCCCATGTCGTCCGCCCTGAAATCGATTATCGGAAGTCCTATACGCTGCGTTTCATCAACAAGGGTGTCGGTCTCGACCTGCGGCCCAAGA
>Ga0210394_10000904_pt1 | contig 53179 bp, 41 predicted proteins | sample IncBWC12MmetaG_FD_160121 | JGI IMG/M metagenome (GOLD analysis project Ga0210394, IMG submission 160121) | Forest soil microbial communities from Barre Woods Harvard Forest LTER site, Petersham, Massachusetts, United States - Inc-BW-C-12-M | ecosystem: Environmental > Terrestrial > Soil >...
CGGCGTGTGCGGCACGGAGGGCGTGTACTTTGCGACCTTCGATGGCGGCTACGACGGCGGCATCATGATTACCGCGAGCCACAATCCCCCCGACTACAACGGCATGAAGTTCGTGCGCGAAGAATCCAAGCCGATCAGCGCCGATAACGGCTTGCAGGCAATTCGCGGCTTTGCGGAGCGCGGAGATTTCGCGGCTCCGAAACAGCAGGGCGTGCGCCGGCGCATCGATATCACCCCCGCCTACATCACGCATCTACTGTCTTATGTGAATTTATCGGCGTTGAAGCCGCTTTCCATCGTGGTCAATGCCGGCAACGGCGGCGCGGGCCTCATCGTCGATGCGCTCGAACCGCATCTGCCCTTCGTGTTTCGAAAAATTCATCATGAGCCGGACGGCCGCTTCCCGAACGGCATCCCGAATCCCATGCTGGAGGAGAATCGCGCTCCCACGACGGCCGCCATCCGCGCCCATGGCGCCGATTTTGGCATCGCCTGGGACGGGGACTTCGACCGCTGCTTTTTTTTCGACGAATTAGGCAGCTTCATCGAGGGCTACTACATTGTGGGGCTCTTGGCCTCGGTACTGCTGCGCGGCGCGCCCGGCGGCAAGGTGGTGCACGATCCGCGCCTGACCTGGAACACCATCGACATCGTCAAGGCCGCCGGGGGCACGCCCGTGTTGTCGAAATCCGGCCATGCCTTCATCAAGCAGCGCATGCGCGAGGTGGATGGGGTATACGGCGGCGAGATGAGCGCACACCACTATTTCAGGCGCTTCGCGTATTGCGACAGCGGCATGATCCCGTGGCTGCTGGTGGCGCAAATACTGTCCGAGTCGCGCGTGAAGCTGTCCGAATTGGTGGGCGCGCGCATCGATCTCTTTCCGGTCAGCGGCGAGCTCAATTATCGGGTGCCGGATGCCAAGGCAACCATCGCGGCCTTCGAGAAGCGCTACGCGCCGCAGGCGATAGCCCAAGATCGCACCGACGGGGTGTCCTTCGAGTTTCCGGAGTGGCGCTTCAACTTGCGCTCATCGAATACCGAACCCTTGATCCGCCTTAACGTCGAAGCGCGCGGATCGGTTACGCTCATGCAGGCCAAGACCGCAGAATGCCTGAGTGTGCTCAAATCACACGGCGCGGTCGCCGCGGACCACTAGATAAGGCATAGTAAGTCTTAAGATGCTTAACTATCCCAAGCTCAGCGTCGTGGTTCCGGTTTACAACGAGGAAGCCGTGCTGCCCACGTTGTTCGGACGGCTGTATCCGGCGCTGGATGCGCTTAAAGTTCCCTTCGAGATCGTGTTCGTCAACGACGGCAGCAAGGACCGCTCCATCGCGCTATTGAGGCAGCAATTCTCGCTGCGCCCCAAGGAGACGCGGGTGGTGATGTTTCACGCGAACTTCGGCCAGCATTCGGCCGTCATGGCGGGCCTCGCGTATGCACGCGGCGATTACGTGGTGACCCTGGATGCGGATCTGCAAAATCCGCCGGAAGAGATCGGGAAATTGGTCGACATGCTCGATCAGGGCTACGACTACGTGGGCACGATCAGGCAGCAGCGCCAGGACTCGCTGTGGCGGCGCACCTTCTCCAAGGTGATCAACAAAATTCGCGAATGGATCACCCCGGTGCGCATCACCGACCAGGGCTGCATGATGCGCGGCTACGCCCGCTCCGTGGTCACCGCGCTCAATCAAACCCGCGAAGTCAACACCTTCATTCCGGCGCTGGCGTCCCTGTACGCCATGAACCCGATCGAAGTGCCGATTGGCCACGAGGAGCGCTTCGCCGGCAGATCGAAATATTCGATGTACAGTTTGATACGCCTGAATTTCGACTTGATCACCGGCTTCTCCGTGGTGCCGCTGCAGCTATTCTCCATGATAGGCATGGCGGTGTCGCTTCTGTCGGCGCTCTTCTTCGTGTACCTCATCGTGCGCCGCTTCTTGGTGGGTTCCGAGGCGGAAGGCTTGTTCACCCTGTTCGGCATCGTGTTCTTCTTCATAGGTCTGGCGCTCTTCGGCATCGGCCTTTTGGGTGAATACGTCGGGCGCATTTATGCGCAGGTGCGCGAGCGGCCGCGCTACCTCGTGGAGGCGGTTTTGGAGCAGGACCCCGATCCCAACCACGCGATGCCGGGACTGGTCATGGCGCGACGGGAAACGGATCCCACTCGATGACGCCGGCCATCGTGTTCGCGTACAGCGGCGAGATTTCCGCTCCGTGACGAGCGCGGTGGTATTCGCATACAGCGAGGTGGGCGCGCGCTGTGTGCGCGAGCTATTGGCGCAGAGCATCAAGATCCCGCTACTCTTCACCCACGCCGATGACCCCAACGAGAATCAGTGGTTCGGCAGCGTGCTAAAAGTTGCGCAGGCAGCAGGCCTCAAGGTGGTCACGCCGGACACACCCAACACCAAGGAATGGATCGCCAAGGGCGCGGCACAAAAACCGGATTTTGTATTTTCCTTTTATTACCGCTACATGCTCGATAGTGCCTGGCTCGCCATGCCGCGCTTGGGTGCGCTCAACATGCATGGATCGCTGCTGCCGAAGTACCGCGGCCGGGCGCCGGTGCACTGGGCCATCATCAACGGCGAGGCCGTGACCGGCGCCAGCCTGCACTACATGGTGGAAAAACCCGATGCCGGGGCGCTGGTGGATCAGCAATCGGTGCCGATCTTGGAAAACGATACGGCGCTCGATGTGTCGCTCAAAGTGGCTGCCGCGGCCCAAGAGGTGCTGCGGCGCAGCCTGCCGCAATTGATCGCGGGCACTGCCCCGTCGAGGCCGCTGGATCTAAAAATGGGCTCCTATTTCGGCCGGCGCCGTCCTGAGGATGGACGCATCGATTGGCAGAAGAGTGCGCGAGTCGTGCACGACCTGGTGCGCGCCGTGGCGCCGCCGTTTCCGACTGCATTCACCGAGGTAAACGGGTGTAGGCTGCAAGTCTTCGAGACTCGCATGGACGAGGGCCCCTTGAAGTACCCCGCCCAAGCACCGTGCCTCTACTTCGCGGAAGGCGAATGGTACGCGGACTGCGTCGACGGCCGGCGCCTTAAGATTTTGCAATTGGCGGTAAATGGCGCCCCCGTGGCTCACAATAGCGTTCCGCCGGTTTTGGCGCGCCAGCCGCTGGCATTGAGCTGAGACTGCTCGCACGCGTTTCCGCGGAAATTGTTTGTGGATAACTTCGTGGGCTTCTGGCCGCCATAATCGAGCTTCGCTAGGGGTTTATTTTGAAAAATGTACTCATTCTTGGGGTCAATGGTTTCATCGGTCATCACTTGAGCAAGTACATCCTTGCCCACACCGATTGGCATATCTACGGCATGGACCTGCAGTCCGAGCGCGTGAGCGGGATGCTCAAGGACCCTCGGTTTCATTTCGTGGAAGGCGATATCACCATTAACTTGGAGTGGGTCGAATATCACGTGCGCAAATGCGATGTGATCCTGCCCTTGGTGGCGATCGCCACACCGGCGACCTACGTGCGCGAGCCCTTACGGGTGTTCGAGCTGGACTTCGAGGCGAATCTGCCCATCATCCGCCACTGCGTGAAGTACAAGAAACGCGTGGTGTTTCCCTCCACCTCGGAAGTGTATGGCGCGAGCCGCGACAAGGAATTCGATCCGGAAACTTCCGAACTGGTGTTGGGACCCATTCACAAGCAGCGCTGGATCTACTCCTGCGTGAAGCAGCTCTTGGACCGCATCATCTGGGCCTACGGGCAGCAGGGGCTGCAATTCACCTTGTTTCGGCCCTTCAACTGGATTGGCTCAGGTTTGGACAGCATGGATGATCCGAAGGAAGGCAGCTCGCGGGTGCTGACGCAATTTCTGGGCCATATCGTGCGCGGCGAGCCCATCAAGCTGGTCGACGGCGGCAATCAAACCCGAGCCTTCACCTACATCGACGATGCGGTCGAGTGCCTGACCACGATCATCGACAATCCGGGCGGCATCGCGGACGGCAAGATTTACAACATCGGCAATCCCCATAACCTGTACTCGATTCGCAAATTGGCGGAAATGATGCTGGAAATCGCCGTATCCCGGCCTGAGTACGCGCCCACCGCGCGCAATACCAAGCTGATCGATATCTCAGCGCTTGATTACTACGGCAAGGGTTATGCGGATATCCCGGCGCGCTTGCCGTCGATCAAGAACACCACGGCGGAACTTAAGTGGACGCCCAAGACCGATATGCGCGCGGCATTGAAGGCGATTTTCGATTCCTACGCTCACGCCCTGCCTTCAGCGTCGGCCTTGTTGTCCAGCGATGCTTGAGGGCACGCACATCGGCCTCAAGGTCGATGTGGACACCTTGAGGGGTACGCGCGAAGGCGTGCCGCGGCTTATGAAGCTCTTTAAAAAGCTCAAACTGGATGCCACGTTTTATTTTTCAGTGGGTCCCGATAACACCGGACGCGCCCTGCGCCGGGTGTTTCGCAAGGGCTTTGCGAAAAAAGTTGCCCGCACCTCGGTGCTCAAGCACTACGGTTTGAAAACCTTGCTGTACGGAGTCGTGCTGCCGGGGCCCGATATCGGCCGCGAGGCGGGCGCCGTCATGCGCGGCGTGCGCGATGCCGGCTTCGAGGTGGGACTGCACGCCTATGATCATGTGCGATGGCAGGACCATGTGGCCGAGGCGTCAGCAGCCTGGACGCGGGTCGAATTCGAGCGCGGCATGAACGCCTTCGAACGGGTGTTCGGCTCTTATCCGAAATCGCATGCGGCGGCGGGGTGGCAAATCAATGCTCACGCATTGGAACTGGAGCGCGAGTACGGCCTTAGCTACGCGAGCGACACCCGCGGCCGCACGCCGTTCTGGCCCTTGCTTCCGCAGGGCCCGAGTACCTGTCCCCAGTTGCCCACCACGCTCCCCACCTTCGATGAACTGCTGGGCCGGGACGGCATCGATGAATCGAATATCGCGGACGCCGTGTTTCGACTCTGCGGGCCAACACCGGGCGCGCCGCGCGAGCATCAATTGCACGTGTTCACGCTGCACGCAGAACTTGAGGGCATGCGCTTGCTGGGCTCGTTCGAGACACTGCTCCAGAGTTGGCAGGCTGGCGGCGCCAAGATCTCATCGCTGGCCGCCATTCGCGAACTGGGGCTGCAATGGCCGGTGCCGGATCAGGCGGTGATGATGGGCGAAATCCCGGGAAGATCCGGACTCCTCGCGGTGCAGCCGCCGTGAGCCTATCCATTCGCCAGCGCTGGATGTATGCGGGACTGGCGGTGCTGCTCGTGCTGGTGTCGCTCGCGACCTTACGCTACCGGCCGCTGTTCAATTCCGACGAGGGGCGCTACGCGGAAATACCGCGCGAGATGCTGCAGGGCGGTGATTGGGTGATCCCGCACTTGAACGGCTTGGCCTATATCGAGAAGCCGCCGCTGCAGTACTGGGCCACGGCCGCAAGCTTCGCGATGTTCGGCTTGAACGAGTTTTCCGCTCGGGTTTATGGCGCTCTTGCGGCCTTCGGCACGGTCGCATTGGTGTGGCTCCTGGGCACCCGCCTCTGGGGCCAGGAAGTGGGGTGGCGCGCCTCGGCCGTGCTCTCCGGCATGCTGATCTTTGTGGCCTTGGGGCAGGTCTTGACGCTGGACATGAGCCTGACGTTTTACATGACCTTGAGCCTGGTCGGGTTCTTGTTGGCGCAGCACGCCGCTGAAGGGTCAGCACCGGGCGATCGGAGTGCCGCGCCGCGCCGCTGGATGCTGCTGGCGTGGACCGGCGCCGCACTCGGGGTGCTCACCAAAGGCCTGGTTGCCGCGGCCATCCCCGCGGCGGTGCTGGCCCTGTACAGCATTGCCATGCGTGATGTGGCGCCCTGGCGCCGGCTCAATGTGTCGTGGGGCTTGCCGCTTTTTTTGATCTTGACCGTGCCGTGGCACTGGCTCGCGGCGTTAAGGCTGCATGACTTTCTGCAGTTCTTCATCGTGCACGAGCACTTGGCGCGCTATCTGACGCCCAGTGCGGACCGCCAGGAAGCCTGGTGGTTCTTCGGCGCGGTGTTCTTGGCGGGCAGCGTGCCGTGGACGCTGCCTACCTTGCGGGTGGTGGTAGGGGGCTGGCGCCAGCGCGGCGGGAGCCTTGGCAAATTCCGTCCCGGTCTTTTTCTTTGGATCTGGGTGGTCTTTGTCGGCGTATTTTTCTCGCTGTCCGATTCGAAGCTCATGCCCTATATCCTGCCGGCGATGCCGCCGCTGGCGATTCTCATCGCAGCGCTGCCGGCGGCCACGCTCAAGCGCGATTTTCTCTTTACTGCCGCACTGACCGCGATCGCCGGCGTGGCGCTTCTGTTTGCGAGCTTTCATTGGCCTGAGCTCGTCGCGAAGTCGGACCGCAGCGCCTATTTTTTGCCGCTGCCAAAGCTGCTGAGAGAGATCGCAGCGTTGCTCATCGTCACGGGTGCCTTCGTGCTGGCGCAGGGCGCGCGTGATGCGACGCGCGACGCGACCCATGCCGGCATATTCTTGGGCGCCGGCTGGTGCTTGGCCTGGTTGCTGATTGTGCGCGGCGCGGCCTTGGTGGCGCCGATTTATTCAGGCATTGATCTTGCGGCGGCGTTCCCGGCCAATGAACTCGATGCGCCGCTGTACAGCGTGGGCACCTATGATCAAACCCTGTCCTTTTATTTGCGGCGCACCGTCACTCTGGTTAATTTTCGTGGTGAACTTGACTATGGATTGAAACAGGCCCCTAAGGACGAGATTGCGGACCTGGACGAATTTCTGCGTCTTTGGGCGGCGCAAACTCGAGCCTTCGCGGTGATGGATATGGGCACATTCAAAAACCTTACGGAGCGCGGTGTCCCTATGCGAGAACTCGGTCAAAATGTGCAACGGGTACTGGTGGCGCGGCAATGAGCTTAGTCACCTGGATGCTGATCTTGACGGGGGTGGGTTTGAACGCAGCGGCGCAGCTGCTGTTGAAAGTGGCCACCAAGCCGCTGTCGCACTTCACCGTTTTTAATGCCGGTACCTTGAACAGCAGCATCGGAATTCTGTTCAAGAGCCTGCCGTTTTGGACCGGCATGCTGTGCTACGCCGCCAGCATCTGCGTGTGGGTGGCCGCCCTGTCCAAGGCGCCGGTGAGTACCGCCTATCCCATGCTGTCCTTGGGCTATGTGGTGGTGGCGTTCGCATCGGTGCTGTGGCTGGGAGAGACCTTGACGCCCGCTAAAGTGTTCGGGATTGCGCTCATTTGCGCCGGCGTGGTCCTGGTGTCGAGGAACGCGGCATGAAGCCCTTTCTTCCCTTTGCACGTCCATCGATCGATGCGCATAGCATTGCCGCGGTCGCCGATGTGTTTCGCTCGGGACAATTGGCGAGCGGTCCCAAGGTTCTGGCTTTCGAGGCGGCGCTGGCCGCCTATCTTGGCGGCAATCGTCATGTGCGGGTCATGACCTCGGCCACCGCGGGCCTCGAGATGGCGCTCGAGGTGGCCGGCATCGGCGCCGGCGATGAAGTCATCGTCCCCGCCATGAGCTTCGCCGCCAGCGCCAATGTGGTCGCGCGCCTGCGTGCCAAGCCGGTGTTTGTCGACATCGATCTCCATACCCGCAACATCGATCTTGCCCGCGTGCCCGCCGCCATCACGGCAAAAACCCGCGCCATCATGCCGGTGCACTTCGCCGGACTGCCGGTGGACATGGATGGGCTGTATGGACTGGCAAAGCGGCATGGGCTGCGCGTGGTGGAAGACGCTGCGCATGCCATTGGATCCAAGTACCAGGGCAAGACCATCGGCAGCTTCGGCGATCTGGTGGTGTTCAGCTTTCATCCGAACAAGAACATGACCACGATCGAGGGGGGCGCTATCAGCACGGCCGACATCGCCACCGCGCAGCTCTTCGAGCAGTACCGGTTTCATGGCATCAAGCGCAATGCGGCAGGGGAGATCGATGTGATGTTCCCGGGCGCCAAGAGCAATCTTACCGATGTAGCGGCGCAAGTCGGCATCGATCAATTGCAGCGCCTCGATGGTTTCAACGCGCGGCGCCTGGCGCTGGCCGCCCGCTACTTCGAGGAGTTCGGCGACTTTGCACAGGTCGTACTGCCCGCCCGCGGGGACTCGGGCCATAGCTGGCATATGTTCCAGGTGCTGATCGATTTTCCCGCGCATGGCATGACGCGGCCCGGCTTCCAGCAGGCCATGGCCGATCGCGGCATCGGGATTGGCGTGCACTATCCCAGCATACCCAGCCTCAAGTATTACAAAGCTCAGGGCTATCGCGATGAGGACACGCCGGTGGCCTCGCGTGTCGGTCGCCAAACAGTCACGTTGCCCCTGTTCCCGGCGATGAACGATGAGGATGTGGTGCGCGTGGTGAGCGAGATCAAGGCACTCCTCAAGTGATCGGATCCGCTGCTGGCGTGTTGCCGGTATTTAGAGCCGCGCGTCCACGCTGTAGACGTCAACTCGCGCGTCTTGCTGACGCGGCTCTTGGAAGCTTGCGAGCCAATTTGGGATGGCGCAGACTGCCGCTCCTAAGTTTATTTCAGCTGCAAAGGAAGCCTTATCATGAAGCGTTTAATGATTCTTGCCGCGGGCAGTGCGGTGTTGGCCGCGCCATTGTATGCGGCGCTCTCGAACGGCGCGCAAGCCCCTGTATTCACCACTCAGGCGACGCTTGCCGGCAAGCCATTCACATTCTCCCTGGCGGACGCGCTGAAGAGCGGCCCGGTGGTGCTGTATTTTTATCCGGCGGCATTTACTCCAGGCTGCACGGTCGAAGCTCACAACTTCGCGGAAGCCACCGATAAATTCAAAGCGCTTGGCGCCACGGTGATCGGCGTTTCGCACGACAACATCGAGACCCTGAATAAGTTTTCCGTGAGCGAGTGCCGCAACAAGTTTGCGGTTGCTGCCGATCCCGATCAGAAGATCACCAAGGAATACGACGCGGTGCTAGCGGCCAAGCCGGAGTATGCCGATCGCACCTCGTATGTGATCGCGCCCAACGGCAAGATCATTTACGAGTACACGGCAATGAATCCGGACATGCATGTCGAGAACACCATGGCCGCCGTGGTGAAATGGAAGGCGAGCAACAAGTAAAATATGGGTTTGATCGGGCCGGCAGGAGCCGGCCCGGTCGAGCCAATCTTCGCACCGCCTTTGGCCTCGCCTGCGCGACCGACCAATCCCATCCGATTTGGAGCTTGCCGATAATGACTGGTTGGGCGGTCGTCGACGCGCATTTGCCGGCCGGCAGGTCTCGCGGTATCGTACTTGGTATGAAACCCGCTATTTCAAGCGACAGCGAAATCATGGGAGCTACCCCATGCCTGACAGGGACTCGGATGCCGTTCCAGACGTTGCTGGACTATCTAGAGGGCGGCGATCACTTGACGAATTTCTAGAGGACTTTCCAAGCGTAGGTCGGGAGCTCGCCCTAGCGGCGCTTCAACAAGCCGGAGATTTGGCGCTGGCTAATGCGCGTGTTGCTTGACGAGTGCGTCCCGAAGCGACTCCGTGAAGAATTGATGGCACACGCCGTTCGAACCGTTGCGCAGATGGCTTGGTCGGGCATCAAGAATGGCCAGCTGCTTCAAAAAGTTGCCTCCGCGTTTGACTGTTTTCTCACTGTCGATCGAAATCTGCAATTTCAGCAACCCGTAGATGCAGGAATCCAGCTAAGGATTTAACGAATCAGGCTAAGCACGAATCAGCTTTTCGGAAGCTCATATGCGTTTGACGATCCACGACGCGTCATTGCCGAGGATCTCGTTCACAGCACCGAATTGAAAAGCGATACTTCTGCTTTTTGGCAAATGAAGCGATGGAGTTCTGACAGTCCGTTTCACGTATCGCCAAGGGGTAATTCGTATTTTCGGTGCAGTATTGGACGCGAGGTTTACGCTTGTATGAAAAAGCCAAGAAAGTACACAAATGAGCCTCTTGGGCGTCTGAGTGTTGTGGAAGATTTTCTTCCTCAGCCCAGTGAGCTTGTATTTCGTGAGGATACGGAGAAGGTGACGATTGCGCTTTCTAAGCGAAGCGTCGATTTCTTCAAAAGAGAGGCGCGCCTCAACGGCACGCAGTATCAGCGGATGATCCGGGCGCTGCTTGATCGCTATGCCGATGCGCATGCGACGTCTGACAAACGATTGGAGCGATCGCGCGGCGGCTGGACTAGATGAGGGGAGCGGGGAAGGTCGACTATGCCGCGCGCGTCTCTGAACCTGAAAGTCAGGGTCATTTATGGTCATGAAACAAGTGCGAATTGGGAAACTTAAAGCTAAATTAAGCGAATTTCTTCGCGCCGTTCGGGGTGGAGAATCCATTGTGGTACTCAACCGAAATACGGCGATTGCGCAGATTTTGCCGATCCGTGACCGGCTGGCGCTTCGGGTCCGCAAGCCAGCCTTAGGTTCGCCCACGCCGAACAAGGTCGCAGTACCAAAACTAGGAGAACTCAAATTAGACGTTTTGGAAATGCTGTTAGAAGAAAGGGAGAGCCATCGGTGATTGCCCATACGCGACCAGTTGCAAGCGCTCGTAGTCAGGCTTAAGCGCGCGCAGCGCGTCCGTCGTAGCAGCGACTTCGACACCAGATTTATCAAAAATGGGAATTATGCATAGCCGACAGCGTCACTCGCTCTCTTCGAGAACGCTATGCGCTAGAAGATCATCGGATCAAAATTAACTTATCCAAGGCGAATGGACGCGTCGCAACGGCGAACAATGGCGCGCTAGAACTGGTCACCGGAGAATGGATCTTGTTGGATCCCGATGATCTGCTTGCCGACAGCGCGTTATTTTGGATTGTTGACGCCATGAATAGAATTCCCAATAATTGCTATGATCTATTCGGACAAAGATAAGATAAATTTATTCGCTTTAATCCCTACTTTAAATGCGATTGGAACCCGGATCTTTTCTATTCCCACAATATGTTTTCGCATCTGAGGAGTCTATCGCAGTAGCTTGGTAAATCAGGTGAGTGGCTTTCGCGGCGATTTGGACCAGAAGATTACGACTTAACCTTGCGCTGTATTGAGGTTACTAATCGGAATCGAAATCAGATACACCATATTCCTCGAGTGCTATATCACCGGCGTGCCCATGCGGAAAATACCGGGACTGCCGACACTGCCAGATCTAATGCTGGGTTCGCACCCCAAACCTGGTCAGAATTGCACGCCGGTTCACCTGTTCAGCAAAAAATCGATGATTGGAGACAGCCATTGCTGGGCGCAAGTCGACTTCGCGCCGGCGGCGTTGCTCTCCGTGAACACAATCGCAGGCGACGCTCCACCGATAGGACAGCAGGGTTTCGGTGTTGTCACCAGAGTAAGATTGTTGGTCTCCCCAGTGGTGCCCGTATTCTCGCAGGTGGGGGCGATTGTCGTCCCACTGTCCACACTCGTCCTAACCACGATTGTCGATCCGGTGTTGAAAACAGCCTGGGATAAGCCGCCGTCGCCAAACACGTTGAACTCGGCAGCCTGCCACTCTGTTGCCAGACCCGCAACGCTGTTATTGCCAGCTACCGAATACAGATTACTCCCAATCGACAAAATGACCTCATCGGTTCCTCCCGAACTGGCATTGCCAGTCAGACTGAGGTTGCCAAGAGTCGCAATTGTTTGAATTGGAACCGACACGGCGTTTACGCTGTTCTTATAGCAACTGCCGTTGTTCTGGATCCACCCCGCCGGGCACGTTGATCCGTAATTGAGCAACCAGTATTGAATGAATGCTGATGCCGTGGTCGAGTTTGCAAACAAAAACTGCTCCCAACCTTCGCATCCAGGGATATTGTTACAGCTCGAAGTAGTGAAGAAGTTTGTGTTAAGTTGGAGCGAAAAGGCGTTAGCGACGCCGCCTCCACTCTCGCTCGTAACGTCGGTGACCCTCTCGAAGGATCCTTCCGCCAAGGATATCGAACCAAGTACCTGAGCCGAAAGATCGGTTCCGTTGCCCACTGTATAGGGCCTCGAACCACGCGCCGGCAGATAAGGACGTTGCGGCGCTGTCGTGCACTGAACCTCCTGCCACTCAGTGTTCGGATACGCGGCTTCGTAGCATCCCTTCTTCGGCTTGGGAGTCCGCGCCATGGATCTACGCCATTCCTCCCACACCTTAGGCTTCGTCGACGCGGTTGGAGGCGCCTCGGGATCTGGTGCCGATATTGCGCGATTCGAAGATAGCAGCAGGGTGGTGATAACGCCGGCGCTCACGGTCGTCGTCACCCACAAGCTTTTGAGTGTCCGCGGTCTCCGACTCCGACCAATATTCTTGCAGCTTTTCCTAATTTCCATGGTCTCTGCTCCTTACCACATTCATCGGCTCGCGCTGTGACTAGTCTGTTAGCGCAACCATAATTTGTGCCAGCGTTGTCTTCGCACCTGCGTCAGTTCTTCTGATCCAAAATCCAAATGGACAGGACGAGGCTAGGCTATTTCTCGCGCCAGCATCTATTCCGACAGATCTCTGAATCTATATGCAGGCGAAGTCATTGCAGAATGAAGCTTGAAATGACGCAGCTACTTCCACTGACAGAGTAGTAGATGGTCACTTGCTGCCCAGCCGTTTTAGCGGTCAGAATCACGGCAAGAAGGCGATCTTGGTCGGCCTGTACCGCTGTCGAAGGAAAGGTCAGTGCACCGCTGGTGCACGAGCTGCCCGTATAGTACAAAACCACTTGGTTTGGCACGTAATTTTGAATTGCCCAACTAGTAGGGACCCCGCTAACACTTTGCGCTGGAGCCGGACCGCAAAGAAATGCAGCCATTGCAGTTGTGACCGGAATTAAGAGACGCTTGAGAGTTTGCATGGTGCGTTTCCTTGTCAGATTGTGAATGCCGCTATTTGCTTAATCCTTTTCATAGTCCTACTCTCCACTTAAGAAATTCGAATTGCATTGCAACGACGGAAGGTGCTGGCCAAGGCAGCGGAAGCGTCTCGCCAGCGAAAATCCCTACAGCGTCCACGCTACTATTCGTCGGTCACGTTAACGAGAGGGTCGCGTAAATAGTTATTTCTTCAAACAGTCATTTCTTTATTTCTTGTTTTGTATCCGGCTGGCCTTGGTTAGCGTCGGAGGTCAGCCGATCGTCAAACAGCTGCAGCAGCAGTTCGGTCATCGTCATATTGTGCCGGGCCGCGTAGATCTTAAATTGCAAACGAACCCGCAGAGGCACTTTGAAGTTGAGGCAGACGAGCGGGTTGTCTTTGCCCTGTGATCGCTCTGTCAGCAGGGCCTCAACAACATTTTCCGATAAGTCGTCCGTGCCCATCTGGAGTCAATCCCCTCGTAAAAGAACAAAGTATCTGGGGTCTTACCGTGAGATGCAGACGTTGACGGTCACAGCGGAATGCTCGGCGATGAGCATGAAGATTCAAACCGTTGCGGGAAAAATTCCGCTCAACCGACACGTAAGCACGTCATCGGTGGGTCTTCAGTATATATAGCGACATCGCGTAGCCAAAAGCATCACGCGTCCTATGGATTTTTGTCGTCGTTCGGCGACAGATTGTGAGCGCGTTATTGGAGAGAGACTGGAAGCATGCGTCTTTTCTCCCTTTCACGGCGCCGGCACGACGATCGTGCATGGCTGCTCCTTCTTCGTTTTCGCCGCCGCATCCCGGCAGGCCCCAAGCGCCTCTGAGTTGTTCGTCGACAACTTACCGGTACCCATGAGCACACGCCAGGCTTCCGGATTCTGCGCCTGCATCAATGCGGCGCCGGCGTTCCAACGATCGGTATGCAAAATGAACGCAGCAACCCAGCCATCGAGCCCAAACGGCAACAGCCGCGCGAAGAGTGGCGAGATTAGCAAACCCACCAGCAGGGCCAACAATCCCGTCCAGTGCAATTGCTCAAACTGTTTCTGCTGGCCGCGCAGCGATCCGACAGGCCGGAAAACTCGTGCCGCACTTTGACCGCATCCGCGGTGGCGCTATCGAGCTTGCGCACCGCACTATCCATCGCCACATCGCCGGCGCGCGCGATGGCCTGTTGGTGTTGCGCCGGCGTCATGTCGGATCGCCGGGTGCTGCTCGATTGCGTGCACCTGGCCGGCCAAAGTCTCGAGACCCTTCGCGATCTGCCCCAGCGTCGCGGTGTAATTCGCCGGCCGATTCGCGGCAGAGGCCTCCGGCAGCGCCTCCACCGCCCCGCCGCAGAGCTTTTACCTCGGCGCGCAGATCCTAACGCTTGCTCTGCACCGCCTTGCCCCAATTCTTCCGTGTCCGGCATGTGGCCTCCCTTTCGCATGTCGACCGGCACAGGGGCGCCGGTGATGGCGGTGTAAAACAGCTCGCCGAGCTCGATATTCTCGGCGCAGCGTATTGGACACGAGGTTTACGCATGTATGAAAAAGCCAATAAAATACACAAATGAGTCTCTTAGGCGTCTGAGTTTTCGAACAGCACGGCAGACATGAATTCCAGAAAAACGCCCATGCTCGCGGTAGTCAAGGAATTATTGTCTTACGACGACGAACGCTTTCTGCAATGTGCTTACTACACGATTCTTGGTCGCAAGCCTGATAAGGAGGGAATGTGCGTTTATCTGAAATGCCTGCGCGCGGGCATTAGCAAAACGAGAATCATTACAATTCTAGCTAGGAGTCCTGAGGGAAAATCGAATGGAGTGAGCGCGATTGCACTGGAAGTAGCGCTAGGAATGCAAATGATCTTGAGCTGGCCTGTGCTGGGTTCTTTGCTGCGGGTCTTTTGGAAAGAAATTCCAACACCGGTAGTGCCGGATTGCTTTGATCCAATATGGTACCTGCAAGAATATCCGGATGTGGCCAAGGCTCGCGTTTCGCCTTATTACCACTATGTTAATGGCGGAATGGATGAGGGGCGTTGTCCAGCATTTGATGGCGATTGGTATTTATCAGAATATCCGGATGTTGCTGCGAGTGGCTATACCCCAAGAGATCACTACGATAAATACGGCCGCGCGCAAAAGCGCCATCCCTGGTTCGGCGCGAACTGGTATTTGAAGGAAAATCCTGACGTGGCCGCTAGCGGCATGGATGCTTATACCCACTATGTCCAGCTTGGACGGAAGCAAGGTCGACAACCGGCCTATAACGCTCGTAATGATTATCGGAAATGGGTAGCCGCATTTGACACGCTCTCGGCTGAAATGCGTGCCGCCATGTGTGTGCAATCAACTCAGTTCACACATCAGCCTCTCATCTCGATCGTAATGCCGGTCTGCAATACAAGCCCAATGTGGCTGCGGGAAACAATTGATTCGGTCACGAACCAGGTTTATCAAAAATGGGAATTATGCATTGTCTGTGATTTGCAAACCGACAGCGTTACTCGCTCTATTCTAGAACGCTACGCGTTGCAAGATCATCGGATGAAAATCAGCTTCTCCGCGGCAAATGGACGCATCGCAACGGCGAAAAATAGCGCACTAGAACTGGTCACTGGAGAATGGACCGCGTTGCTGGATCCCGATGATTTGCTCGCCGAGAGCGCGTTATTCTGGATTGTTGACGCCATCAATAGGGATCCCAATATCGGCATGATCTATTCGGACGAAGATAAGATAAATGACCGAAGTATTCGCTTCAATCCCTACTTTAAATGCGATTGGAACCCGGATCTTTTCTATTCCCACAATATGTTTTCGCATCCGGGAGTCTATCGCAGTAGCTTGGTAAAACAGGTGAGTGGCTTTCGCGGCGATTTAGTCGGGTCAGAAGATTACGACTTAACCTTGCACTGTGTTGAGCTTATTGATCGGAATCAGATACACCATATTCCTCGAGTGCTATATCACCGGCGCGCCCATGCCGATAATGCTGGGGCTGCCGACACCGCCAGATCTTCGGCGGGGTTCGCAGAAATAACAGCTCTAAATGAACATTTGGTTCGACTCGGCGTGAATGCCAAAGCCGAATCAACTCCATATGGTCATCGAGTTCGTTATTCCTTGCCGGACCGGCGGCCTCTTGTCAGCTTGATTATTCCTACCCGCAATGGCTTGAGTCTGCTGCAGAAATGCGTGGAATCAATAGCTTATAAGACAAACTACAAGCCTTTCGAAATCCTGATTATCGATAACGGCTCCGATGATCCAGAGACGTTGCTGTATCTGAAAAGTATTGGTTCAAAGGAGGGAATCCGCGTAATTCGCGATAACGGTGTGTTCAATTATTCAGCCTTGAACAACGCCGCAGTTAAATTGGCAAGGGGTGCGATTATCGGTCTCATCAACAATGATATTGAAGTGATCACTTCGGACTGGTTATCTGAGATGGCGAGTCATGCCCTCCGTCCGGAGGTAGGGGCCGTCGGCGCGCGTCTGTGGTATCCAGACGATACGCTGCAGCATGGCGGTATAATTCTTGGGCGTGGAGGAGCGTGGCATGCACACAGGAATATCGCGAAGAGTGATCCGGGCTACATGGCCCGGGCGATCTGCACTCAGTCGCTTTCGGCGGTTACCGGGGCATGTCTGGTCGTACGCAGGTCGGTCTATGAGGAGTTAGGAGGATTAAATGAGGCTGATTTACCAGTCGCTTTTAACGATGTAGATTTCTGTATTCGCGCGCTCAAAGCCGGATACAGAAATATATGGACACCCTATGCGGAACTTTATCACCATGAATCGGCGACCCGTGGTAACGATGACACGCCAGCCAAAAGAGAGCGCGCCCGACATGAGTTGAATTATATGCAAACACGCTGGGCATGCGAACTGCTCCATGATCCCGCATATAGTCCTAACCTGACCAACGAAAGTGAGGATTTCAGTCTTGCATGGCCACCGAGAATCAATTGACGCACGTCACGAAAGTCTGCGGCTCGACTGTAAGAAACCGATCGTTGTAGAACGGGTCCGAAGCTAGTTCTGCGGCCCACCGATCGTGAAACCAGGTAATCTCCGGCATATCCAGTGGCACAAGGCGAGAAAGCGACTCCATGTGAATCAGCTCTGCGCCCGGCGTATACACCACCCAAAGCCCCTTGCGTCGGACCTTCATACAGAAATCGACGTCGTTGAAGCACACCGGCAGCTCATCGCTGAATCCACCGACCTCTCTATAAAGACTCGTTGGCGTCATCATGACCGCGCCTGTCACCGCGGAGTAATTGCGCACGCCGCAAGTGCTGAAAAAATATCCGGCGTCGTCTCTCGGAAACCCTTGTCTCACATGATTGGGGTTCCCAAAAGGCTGGACCACGCCCACGTGCTGTGTTCGCTCGTCAGGGTAAAGAAGCTTGGCCCCAACCACACCGACGTGCGGCTTCTCAAATTGTTCGAGTAGCCTCTCAATCCAGGTTCTCGTAAGAATCTCGATGTCGTCGTTCAGCAGCAGCAAGAACTCGCCGTTCGCGATCGACACGCCGAGATTTAACTTCTTCGCTAAGTTGAAGACGGGCTCGGAATAAGTAATCCGCCTACATCCGGTTTTTGCGACCATGCGCACTTGGTTGGGCGACAGATCTCCGTTGTCGACCACGATTATCTCAATGTTCCAGTACGTCGACTTATCGCGAATTTGGCCGATCACGTTCTCGATGAGGTTGATCGACCGTTCTCCCACCGTTACGACTTTTCCTGCCGTCGGAATGACCACTGAGACAAGCGGGGAGCGCTTGAGATCGAGCCTAATCTCATAACATCCCTTGTGCATTTTGTGCTCACAAACGACCCCCCGACGGCCGGTTCGAGTCAGTCGCTGCGAGAGCGCCGCAATATCCTGTGCGACAGCGGCGGCCGACGCCACAGGCGCAAATTTGTGTCTTTTGACGGCGTGGCCGAGAATCTTCGGAATATGCAACACTTTGGTCGCCCGTTCCGTGAATCGCAGAACCAGATCGTATGCGTGGGCCGTGTCGAAGCAGCCGCGCGCGATCGAGGTGCGAAAGCACGCCGTGAATCCGATGTAATTGAACGTCTCGAGATAGTCGGGGCTCCAAGCCGGCTTGTGAAATGGATTGTAGCGGTTTCCCCACTTGTCGAACGAATCCTGGTCTGCGTAGATGAGCTCGACGTCAGGGCGCTGGTTTAGTGCGACGGCAAATTCATAGAGCGCGTTCCTGGCAAGGCACTGGCCGCTTTGCATGAAGATGATGAACTCGCCGCGAATGTCTGAGAGCGATAGCTCTTTCAGAGCGCTGACGTCGTTCGGCAGCGAGGATGCGGTAGTATCGGAGAGGACACGAGCGTCCCACAACCCGTACAACTGCCTGCGAAGCGATCGAATCGTGTCTTGCAAGCCGGCGCCTCCCTGCCTGGTGTCGACTACAACGCTGAACGTGGGTTTGTGGACCATAGCGTCGATATCACTCGTGATATCTTGAATCTCCGACTCGAGTTGCATCTGTTCAAGATGCGTCCACGCGCGATACGATAGTTTAGGGGGCCGAGACCGCACGCGGTGTTTCCCTGGTACGCGGAGCAACAATGCGCGGCGAACAAGGCTCCATGAGCCGTCGGGCGCTTCCACTTCAATATGCAGCCGGTGCAGGCCGATGGGAAGCATGGGCGCGCAGGAGAAACCTGTGTCCAACGGGAGTTCGCACACGGGGGCATATTCCCGCCGTACATCTGCTCGCGGCCGGGCGATTGATTTATGTATCGTGCGGCCGACACGGACTCTCACCTTCACGGCCGCGCGCGCTTCAAGATCAGCCGCCCAACCCGATACGACGAATGACTTCTTCACGATATTGACTAGCTTATTGGGATGGTCGAGGCGAAATTGTCTAGGGCCCCGAGATTGCACGCGGTGTTTCCCGGGTACGCGGAGCAACAACGTGCGGCGAACGAGGCTCCATGAGCCGTCGGGTGCTTCCGCTTCAATATGCAGCCGGTGCAGGCCGATGGGAAGCGTGAGCGGGCAGGAAAAACCTGTGTCTAACGGGAGTTCGCACACGGGGGCATACTGCCGCTGTACATCTGCTCGCTGCTGAGGGATTGAACTATGTATCGTGCGGCCGACACGGACTCTCACCTTCACAGCCGCGCGCGCTTCAAGATCGGCCGCCCAACCCGATACGACGCATGACTCCTTCACGATATTGACCAGTTTATTGGGCTGGTCAAGATGAAATAGTCTGGGGTCCCGAGATTGCACGCGGTGTTTACCAGGTACGCGGAGCAACAACGTGCGGCGAACGAGGCTCCATGAGCCGTCGGGTGCTTCCACTTCAATATGCAGCCGGTGCACGCCGACGCGAGGCGTGGGCATGCAGGAGAAACCTGTGTCCAACGGGAGTTCGCACACGGCGGCATATTCCCGCTGTACATCTGCTCGCTGCTGGACGCTTGAACTGAGTATCGTGTGGCCGACGCGGGCTCTCACTTTCACAGCCGCGCGCGCTTCAAGATCGGCCGCCCAACCCGATACGACGCATGAATCCTTCATGATATTGACTAGCTTAAGTTTTGGGTGGTCAAGACAAAAGCGAAGAGATCCTTGAGCAAGGTGTCTCGACGCTTCAGTTTCGGCTCGCAGAAGACCGCGAACACGATTCGCGATCCCCTCTTTTGCCATGAGCAATGGTCTAGGGGCCGGAGATTGCACGCAGCGTTTCCCAGGTACGCGGAGCAACCGCGCATAGCGAACGAAGCTCCAGTGGATTGAATAGGTTTCCGAAATTTTTCATGCGCTGCTCCTGATTAAGAAATCCCGAACCGGATCGGTGTGTGGCGACGGAACGCAGCTTACGGCACCACGGTTTTGGCGTCGACCGTCATAATCGCCACTGTCTCGCGGCGTCGCCGGAAGTTCTGTTCGCTTGCGAACAGAACTGGAATAAAATGGCCGTCTCGCGACGGCGACGGCCTTGTTAGACCAAAGAGTTGACCCTGCCACGGGTGGGGGAGTTTGCGGTGGCCGCCGGGGGGCAGGTCGCACGCGTCATGCAACCTAAGGTCGCGTGTAGCCGTTCCTCGTTGTAATTTTGTTCGAGTCACGAACGGAGCGATTGCGCAGAATAATTATCGAAGCCTTTACCTCAGACAGGGTGCCAAATACGAAGTCACATATATAGTGGAAACTCTGTCCAGCCAAAAGATTGTTTTCGCGGAACACGCAGTTAATCTTGTTGGCGTCGGAGAATCCAAACGTTCCGTAACCTAAACCTGCCTGCGGTAAAGCAGAAGAAAAAATGCCCACAGCATGGTTGCCATCCGGTGTCGCTAAAATTACTGGATAATCCTGCTCTCCGGTAACCGTTGTTGGTTCCACATTGCCCGTACTGAAGTTGAGAACAAGGCGTCGGGAAAACTCCGCGGGAGTGTAAATGGTCGCTGCTTCAAACGTCGCGCTACTGTGCGCCTCCGGCACAATATAAGTTAGATGGTCTGAGACAACATTTGGCTCTCCAGCATCACCCAATTCAATCCGCTTCTTAAGAATGTGACCGCCACGGATACTCTTGTTAACCGCGTGCGTGACGGCGGGATTCATACCGCATTGATTCTTATAGTCGAAGGCCGGCGGAAGCCAAAACGCCATATCTGTCTTGGTCGCCAACCAGTGGGCGCCGGCCTTTGTCTCCAGCAAATTACTGCTAGTCGTCTGCTTATCCGCATCAGCGAAACTGCCAGCCTCAGTTGGATTGAAGCACTCGCCCAGGCCATCAAATGACGAGGCACTCTGAAGTTCGCGACCATGATCGCGGGTATCTACGTACTGTTTGCCGCGAAATACAATCGATGAAACCGATCCGCCGAAGCGTGCTGACGTCTGCAGATGAATTATTGACCCCAGAGCCGGCCGCTCTATCGTGATGTCTCCGGTTGCCGCATTGGATTGCATTGCCAAAAACAATTGTGCGGCGAGGACCATCGCGAACCTAACTTGGCCGCTAACCCAAGCCTCGATTATCCGCATACGGTTGAATTTCCCAATTCTCGTTTAGTCGCTTTGGTGCTAAGGTTCGAGTTTATGTTCACGAAACTGCAAGGACTGTTTATGCGCATTCAAGCAAACGATATTTGATACGACTGGAGCCGCATTGGTTAATTTCGACAAATTCGAACTGCGTGCGCCTTCTGCGCAAAATCTGATCGATATATTCCCGGGCAAATGGGCATCGAATATAGCTAGAGTCTACCCTGGGCTGAATGCTGGAACTGCCGAACTGTTCTCGGATCCGCGCCCGACGCTTGCTGCTCAGCTTCTTGGCACCAATGGCAGACTTGACGCCATGAATGTTCTCGAACTTGGGCCGCTCGAGGCGGGCCATACGTATCAACTCGAACAACTCGGAGCTCATATTACCGCTGTCGAGGCAAACCGTGAGGCCTATCTAAAATGCCTGCTGGTTAAGGAACTTCTGAATCTCAGGAACGCTCGTTTCCTGCTCGGGGATTTTTCACGGTTTCTGGAAGAAACGGCCCTGAGATTCGATGTGATCTTCGCTTCGGGTGTGCTTTATCACATGCCGGATCCGCTAAAACTGATCCAACTGATTGCAAATCGAACAGGAAAGTGTTTCGTTTGGTCGCATTACTATGATCCTGATCACTACCCCGGAGCACGGAGGACGCCACGCACCGTAGAGCACGCGGCTGGGCGCTTTACCTATTATGAGCTTGAGTATCCCGACATGAACTTAGGCGAGTTCTGGGGTGGCAACAGACCGGTCGCAAGCTGGCTGACCCGCGAAGATATGCTAAATGCGTTTAGAGTGTTCGGTTTTGGAAAGATTTCCGTTGTTCAGGAGTATATCGACCATCCCTTTGGCGCTTGCATGAGTTTCACTGCGCAGCGCAGCTGAACGACAGGCGTTGACGAGGGCTCAGATCTCTATTGCCGTTGTTGAAGCACATCCTCAGCGCTCAACTGCTGGGTGTTGCGTGCAGAAAGAATAAATTTCTCGACTCGTGGAGGCCAAGCATAACTGAAGTCTTCGGATGCAATGGTCAGGTTGGGACTGTACGCCGGATCAGACTTCAAGATGGCTGCCCAACGCGACTGCATGTATTTGATCTCCCGTGCGAATCGCGCTTTCTTTGCAGGCGTATCATCTGGGCCGCGTGATGCCGATTCGTGATGATAGAGCTCAGCATAGGGCGTCCAGATGTTTCGGTAGCCTGCCTCACGAACACGAATACAGAAATCCACATCGTTGAACGCCACCGACAAATCCTCGTTCAACCCACCGATCGATTCATATATTGCTTTGCGTATAAGAAGACAGGCGGCAGTTACCGCAGATAATGACTGGATGCAGTCGGCGCGCCTCTTGTAACCGGGATCCTGCTTCGGCAAATGTTTGTGTGCATGACCAGCGACCCCGCCAAGGCCGAGAATGACGCCTCCGTGCTGCAGGGTATCGTTCTCGTACCAAAGTTTCGCGCCTACTGCTCCTACCTCCGGGCGCATCGCATGGCTTACCATTTCGGTCAGCCATTCGGGACTAATCACTTCAATGTCATTGTTGACGAGGCCGACAAACTCGCCACTGGCCAGCTTCACTGCCGCATTATTCAAGGCTGAAAAATTAAATGGGCGGTTGTCACGCACGACCCTAATGCGTTCGTTTAAACTTAGGTCTTTCATGTATCGCAACGTTTCAGGGTCGTCAGATCCGTTATCCACTATCAGGATTTCATAGGGCTGATAGGTTGTTTTTTTCAATATTGAATCTACACATTGCCGCAATAACCGCCATCCATTGCGAGTGGGAATAATTAGGCTTACCAGTGGTAGGCGCTCCGGCAATGAATACCGAACCCGATAGCCAAATTCCGTCGCCTCTGCCTTGGCTTTTACGCCCCGCCGCACAAGGTGTTCATTGATTGCGTTCTCTGCCGCAATTGCTGCATATGGTTTAGCCGTCGCGGACAATGCGGTACTGTCTGCATGCTCGCGCCAGTGATATAGAACCCTGGGAATATGATGGATCTGCGTGGCATCGATCAGCTCACTACAGCGCAAAGCCAAATCGTAGTCTTGGGATCCCTCGAGGCCCACGCGGAAACCGCCTACCGCGTTGATCAAAGAAGCGTCATAGACGCCTAAGTGAGAGAACATGTTGTGCGAATAAAAAAGATCTACATTCCAGTCGCATTTAAAGTAAGGGTCAAAGCGAAAGCCGCGATCAGTGATTTTGTCTTCATCGGAGTAAATCATGCGGACATTGGCGTATTTGTTGATGGCATCTGCAACCCAAAAAAGTGCGTTTTCAGTCAGGATGTCATCGTGATCGAGCAAGGCGATCCATGCGCCTGAGGCAACTTTGAGGGCGCTGTTCGAAGCAGCGGAAATGTGGCCATTTTCCGGGCGAAAGACGACCTTTATGCGCTCGTCGAGGGCGGCGTAGCGCTCAAGCATTGGGCGAATCGTACCTTCGGTTGATAGGTCGTCCGCGATACACAGCTCCCAATTGGGGTAAATCTGGTTGATGACCGACTCAATGGCTTCTTTCAACCAAACCGGATTAGGATTGTAAACAGGCATAATGACCGAAATGAGTGGCTTACTCGCAAACCGGCTGCACTGTTCCCGCATGTCCGCACGCATTTCAGTAGCGAGCACGTCAAACTCCGCAATCCATTTCTTGTAGTCGTTTCGCGTGGTATATGCAGGATAGCGACCTTGCGCTTTTCCTCGCAAAATATAATGGGTGCGGGCATCCAATCCAGCGGCGGCCACGTCTTGGTAGGTCTTCAAATACCAATTGGCATCAAAGCACGGAAAACGCCCCTCGGCCCTTCCGCATATATCGTAGTGCTCGCGCGCCGTCATTCCGCTTGCGGCAACATCTGGATACTGAGCGAGATACCAATCGTTATCAAATACCGGGTAGCGCCCCTCGTCCTTTCCGAGAGTCATGTAGTGGTCGTATGGCGTCATACTACTTTCGGCCGCATCGGGGTATTGCTGCACATACCATACCGGGTCGAAAGCAGAAGGAAGGATATTGCCAGGGGACGCGTTATCGGTAGGTTCGATCAGGCGCTTCAGGTGACCCAACGAAGCACCGATGTCGGTAAACCCGCGTTTCATCTGTACATCCAACAAATAGAGCGAATCCTCAAGTTTGCGCGCTCCTATTCCCCGGTCGCCTTTGGCATCAGCTCCCCCGAATAGCCGTAGAAGCGCGCCTAGAATTGGCAACTTCCTTCTCCTATGCCGCTTGATGGCCTCATCCAGGCCAGCGACATCAGTATGTTTTGCCTGTCCCTCCGGGCTGAGGCGGATCTGAGAAAGAATTTCCAATTTGCTAGTCCCGGCACGCACGCTGCTGAGGTAAAAGCGCATGCCTTCATTGTCCGGCTGCCGGTTTAGCAACGTCTCATATGCGCACTGCACAAATCGCGCATCTTGATGCGACACTAATTGTGCGAGTGTCATTGCAGTGGTGTCAGGTAGGGTCGAATTCATACCAGAAGGTTCCCCATTTGTGGTCGGAGTCGTGTTGGTAGCGAGAGGTTTTCTAGAGGCAACGATCCGACGGCGAAATGGCGCAGTAAGCCGCCACGAGTAGGACGCTTGAATGCCATCTAGGTCGCGGCTCAGCGCCTTGATTTCCTCCTGCTTAGCCTGCAGTTGTGCTTGAAGGTCTTCGCGTTCCCGTCGCTCACCTTCACGGTGTTGCTGCGCCTGCATCAGCTGATCCATTAGATACTGTTCCCGAGCAGCGGATCGGACGCTCCGCTCTTCCGATTGCTTCGAGTGCGTCGCCTCAATTTGTTGCAAGCGCACAGAAAACTCCCCTTCCCTCTCCGCCATTCTGCACAGGCTATTCTCCAGTAGCTGTCGCGCCTGCGCGAGCTGATCCATGAAGGATTGATCTCTAGCCGCAAATTGCGCCTGCAGGTCGCCAAGTTGCTGCGCATGATCCAATCGAATTCGCAGCAACTGCGCGGTATTTTCCGCTTCGATTCCGGCGATGCTATGCGATTGTCGTTCAAGCTGTTGTCGCAGAGAAATCAATTGCTCATTCAGTTTGTCGATTTCCTGAAGTGTCGGGATTGGATCTTCCGCAGCCATGAGATCACGCATCGACCAATAATTCGAACTCTGATCTTGAGGTGAACTGCTGCTGCCGTTAAACGGTAGGGGCTCGCTATCAACCAGGGCCGTTTGACCCACTACAAGCCTCTTGCCGAGCATGTTTTGACTCGGAGGTGCCTTCTTAACAACGCACATCGAATTTATGAACTCAATCGAGTGAACGTGCGCCAAGGTTGCGTCATCTAGTCGCGTATCTTCGAGATGCTCGAAGTTTCGCAATAGAGCGCTGCGAACTTTTCCGATTCCCCAATGCTCATGGTTTAAGATGTCGGCGAGCTGTTTAAAAAATGTCATAGCAGAGTGAGGCCGAAATATCCCTCCCTCATAACGCTGCCAATAACTGCAATGCAAATCCTCTACTACGTAGAGCCCGCCGTCACTTAGATGCGGAAAATAACGGGCGAATGAATACACGATATCGCTTGATCGATGCGAGCCGTCATCAATTATCAGGTCGAAGTTCTTGGCGTGGCGCAACACCTGCTGCTGCGCGCCGTCTGTATTGGCATCTGCTGCGATCACTACTATTCTGGGATTTTCAAACTGCAGCTTTGCGCACTCGGGGTTGATATCACAGCCAACCACCTTTTTGGCATTCGCGAAATACTTGCTCCAGATCTCTAGTGATCCACCATTTTGGATGCCTATTTCCAAAAGTCGAATAGGTAGATCGCGGTAAGCGGAAAACAGGCGCGCGTACTCAGGAATATAAGAGGACCACTTATCCGACACTTTCCCGCGGTGGGCGGAGAAAAGGCTGTCGAGTGCATTATCTGCGGGTGTCAGCGGCACAGGTTCAACCAATTTCATATGTACCGTACGAAGCCCTAGTTTGGCGCAAGCATCCGGCCAAAACGTTTGCGCACTTCCACAAACCTCGACCGCACCGGATGCTCTTTCTTGTAATCCAGCCAAATCGCTTCAGCAAGCGGCTTGAGCTGATTTTCTTCGGCAAGCGGCTTGATTCGCGTTTCCGTCGATCGCCAAGCGTGGAAAATCGCGCGATTGTGGCCGGCGGGATGAGCTGTCATTTCGATGTCCTTGAAGCCATGACCGAGCAGCAACGCTTTCATGCAATGTTCGTTCGGACCCCACCAATTGGTAGGATCGTTAGCCAATTCGCTTCCCGGATAAAACGCTATAGCGGGAACATCGACGTCTCGAAGTTCCAGATGAGTCTCAACGATCAAGGCGTGTTTCGCAAGGCGCGCCGCCTTCGCCAGTGCTTCGATGGCATCATAACGATGATAGAAAACGCCTAAGTATAGGACAATGTCGAATTCACCGACCGCCTCTGTTGAAAGGTCCGCCACATCGATCTCGCGCGCGTCCACTTCGGCGCCGAGCGCCGAGCGCGCAATCTCGAATGTTTCTCGGCCGCGAACGTGCGGATGCGACCAGCAGTACGAGTCGGTCGCAAGAACACGAGCGGCGCCGCGTCGCTTCGCTTCGAAGCTGAAAGCCCCGTTCCATGCGCCGATATCGAGGACGGTACGTCCGCTCAAATCGACTCGATCGAAAATGAGACAGGCTTCGGCGTTGCAAATCGCCAACGATTTACCACCGGGAGTAACCACTCCGTCGCCAAGGTCGATGGAGTGGTGCCAAGGAAATTCCGCCACTCGAGACTGGAGATTGACTGATTCAACCGGCAATACGTGACCGGCGGTTACATTTGCCATTGCTCGACCACGTCGGGCTTTTTCGCCAGTGTTTCCAAATAAAAGACATAGGCCGCATCTAGATTGGGGAACGCAAAGAGATGGCCCTCGTGCAAAACGACTGCATTTTCGCAATACGTCTTGATCGTGTTTGCATCGTGGCTGACAAGGATGAAGGCGCGATCTTTGCGCTTTTGAAACAGTTCATAGTGACAGCGGTCGTGAAAGCGCGCGTCTCCGACGACCATCGCCTCGTCGATCAAAAAACAATCGAATTCTATGGCCATAGAGAGCGCAAACGCCAATCGCGTCATCATGCCATGGGAGTAATGCAACACAGGCTCCCGTAGAAACGTTCCGAGTTCCGTGAACTCTTCGATGAACGGTACCAGCGGCTTGTAGTCGCAGCCATAAACACGACAAATAAATTTCAAGTTGTCGAGGCCTGTCATGTGGGGCGCGAAGGCTCCGGCGAAGGCGAGTGGCCATGAGACGCGCATACCGCGTCGGATACGCCCTGTGGTTGGTCGCTCGGCACCGCTGATGAGCCGAATCATCGTCGACTTGCCCGCGCCGTTGCGGCCCAGAATGCCGATGTTCCTTCCGCGCTGCAGCGAGAAACTGACATCGTCGAACACCGTGTACGGTCCGCGCCGTGTCTCATACACCTTTGATACGTGTTCGACCGACAGCATCAGAACTCAACCCTGCGGCTGGCTTCACGCACCACGTACATGCCGCATAAATTCAGAACCAGACAACACTCAGCCATATACCCAATATCGTAGTGCGTCCGCACGACGTTCCCGAAATATCCATGGCGCAGGAGCTCGACGCCGTGAACCATGGGCAAATACAACACTATGGCCTGGAGATTATGTGGCAGCCACTCGACCATGAAAGCGGCACCGGACATGGGAAACAGCAAATAGGAGATCGGATGCCATAACCGATGTACTAGGGGAGAAAACGCCGTACCCGCACCCACCAGCAGCGCGAGACTGGCGCCGAACCAGGCCAGCATGAACCAGCCTTCCAGTACCATCAGTAAATTGTCGGGGACCGGCATCCAACCAATGAAAATAAAGAAAAATGACAGAAAAATGAATGAACTCGTCGCGCCGATGATTTCCAGCGCAATGCGCGTAAAGAACACATCGATGATAAGGACACTGCGATGGAACAGGAGCGGCTTGTTCTGTTCGATGCCCGCTCCGCACTGCGTTGTGGCGTTACGCCACATCAGCACGGATGAGTAGCCTGTGACCGCAAATGCCACGATGGGTATCCCCGTGCCTCCGTGCGCCAGTCCCGCCGCGCTCCACAGGGTCGTGACGCCGAGAGTAAAGATCATCGGCTCCCCAACCAACCAAAGTACGCCCAGATTGTCGCGGCCGTAGCGTGTGATCAGTTCGCGCATCAAAAGCGCATGCAGCACCCGGAATTGGATCGCAAGACTTTGGACGAACGACAATTCGCCGGTCGCGGCCATTAGTACAGTGTTGCCTCAGTCCGCATGTTCTCGAACGCTGGCGATCAGGATGGTCGCAACGGCCCAGCCGACCAAGCTGATGATCAGGACCGTGAACATCGAGCGGAACCGTTTGGGCTCCATGGCCTTGTCCGGCAAACTGGGTTGCACCAAAGTCTCGAGGTATAGCTGCTTTTGCAGAGCCTCGGCGCGGGCTGACTCGAGTTCCGCCAGTGCGACGCCCAACTGTTTGTCGGCGAATTCCACGTCCAAGGCCAGCCGCTCAAAGTTCGGCGCGCGGGCACTGAAGGAACCCCGGGCACTCGTTACCTTGGACGCTTCGGAGGTTATCGCATTCCGTAGCGCCGCGGCACGGTCTGTGAGCGCGCCGATCTGCGGATTGTCCGGCGAAAGTTTCTTGAGCTGAACCAGTGCGGTCTCGGTGGCAACCAACTCTTGCTGTATTTTCGCAACGCCCTCGAGCTGCAGCGCGGCTTGCTTATCGGGTTGGAATACCGCCTGGCTGCTGCGATAGGTCAGCAGCGCGAGAGCCGCGTCCTTGGCCTTATCCGACGCGATCTTCACCTCGTTGTCGGCAAAGCTGATCAAGTCCCGGCGGCTCCGATCGTTGAGCGTGTTGACCAAGCGCTCGCTCATTTCCAGCAGCGACCGGTTGATTTTGTGCGCATCCTCGGCAGTAAACGCGCGTACGGTCAATATTGAGATCGACGACACGGGATCATACTCGACCGCCACATGTTTGCCGTAGTAGAGATAAAACTTTTCGAAGCTTCGACTCCAGCCCAATCCCGGAAACCGATCGAACAGATCGACATCGGGATTCGAGAACGACGTGCGCACATCGAGTTTTTGGTCGAGTTCCTTTAACGCATCGCGCGACAAAATGTAGTCGCGAACCGAATAGGTATCGTCCTGGGAGTGTGGCGTTAGTCCCGTGCTTTGCAGCAATTGACCCACGAGTCCGGTCGGCGCCTGGCGCTGCGGACTGCGAACCAGGAAGCGGGACTCCGAGACGTACACATCCGAGGCGATGAGTCCATAGTAGAGGATGGCGCCCACGGTGGGCGCCAGCACGAGCAGTACGAATAAGAAATGGCGGCGTAACCAGGTTTCCATCAGAAGCCGACCTGCTTGAACGCCAATATCGGGTAGACAATGCTGAACAATACGTTCAAGGACTTTTGGATCTCCGTGATCGGCGCATTGGAGACGTACAACACGTCCCTGTTTTCCATTGGAAAGCTTTGGATCAAAAAGAAGCTGCGTGGGTCGGTGAGATCGATGCGAAATACCACGGGCACCATGCCCTCCGCCGTGCTCATGACGGGTTGGCGCGGCCAGTTGAGCGCGGCTTTCGGCTCGAACCGAAATATGAACACGCCGGTGGCATTGGAACGCGAGTCGATCAGTCCGCCGGAGCGGGCGAGGGCTTGCGCGAGGGTGATGCCCTGAGTCTCGAAATTGACTTCCTCGTTCTTGCCGGTCGCGCCCAATGCGGTAAAGCTATAGGGCTGAAACAGCGCCGTCACCACATCGCCGGGCTGCAGCGGCACGTTTTGCCGCGGATCGCGAATGATGGTCTCCAGCGGCAACGAATAGACGTTGTCGGCGCGGGTGACCTGAATGGTCATTTTGTTCACCGGCTGACGCACACCGGCCGCGGCCGCCAGCGCGTCGAGCAATCTTTCGTTTCCCGGGACCAACCCCACGCGAGTGCTTACATTGACTTCGCCGACGACGGTCGCGTTCGATGATAAATTGTGCGTCATCCGCACCAGGACTTCGGGTTGATTCGCTTTGTCTTTCAGGCGGCTGACGATTTCCCCTTCGATAGACGTCAGGCTTTTGCCGGCGGCCGGAATGCGGCCGGCGAAAGGCACCAAGATGAATCCTTCATCGTCGACGGGCTGTTCCGGCAGCGTGGTGGCGTGCGAAGTGGCAATCAGCGCGCTACTGCCACTCAGCGGCGGGATGCCGAACAGCGTGGCCGGTGCCGCTTCCCAGATGGATACCTCGAGAATATCTCCGGGACCTACCGTGCGCGCGGCGATTCGCTTGTTGCCGAGTGTTTCGGAAAACAACCGCAGTTCGCGCTGCGCGAGCAACTGGCGGGTCACCGCATCGTCGATAACGATGACTTGGATGGCGGCCGCGTTCGGGGGCGGCTTTGACCGTTCGATTGCAGTGCGGGTCGGGCCTATGGTTGGCAGAAACCCAGCACAACTCGACAGCAGAACCACACTGAGGGCGGCGATAAGTGGAGTCAGGAGTCGACGCATGAGGGCAATATTAGGGGCCCGGTGGGGCGCGTGGAGCTGCGGAGCTGTGGACGGGATGCCCGCTCCGCGCAGTACTATCGCGAAAATCCGATCGCCGAAGCAACAAACAACATTATCCTATGTTTAATCATTTCTTTTACATTTGCAAGGTGTTGACCCCACGGTCGATCGTGTGCACACACCCGCCGTAACCCGTCCTAGCCTTCGCCTATTCCGCGTTCGACTGACACCGTTCTGCCGCGGAGTCGATAATCGATACCGGCCCAGGTGAACCGTTTCCCGACCAAGCTCGCCAGAAATGCCCCCAGGTGCACCAAGTGGATCAGCGGCCATGCCCATTGGGCGAATATGATCGTGCTTCGCGCCGCTGCGATTGCGGCCTGCGGCAATAACAGATCGGCGATCTGTCGCCGAATGCGCAACCGGACTTGGAGCAGGGCGATGCTGCCGAGGATGAAGCTCGAGGCCCACCAGCGTCCGGCGAATATCTCGGCGACCGCCACCATTGCAGCGAGCGCGGGTAGGCACACGGTCCATCCTGCCACCAGCCAATGCCTGGGTGCGTAAGTACGTACCAGCAAATATTGGCGGCGCGCGAAGCTGAAAAGACTGCTCCAGTTGTGCGCTACGGGGCTCGGCACGAGAACATGCAGCGGCGCGTTGATCTTGAGCCCGCGTGCGCGCAGCGCCGCCGTGAGCGTCAAATCGTCGGACGCCGCCCGGTTCCATATTGCCGGCAGGTCGATCTGGTTCAATGCCGCTCGGTCCAGCCCCATCGAGCCGCCCCAACACAGATTCCAGTGTCTCGAGCGTGCGGCGGTGGCGACGGAGAGGTCCACGGCGGCCACGATGAGACTGGGCCAACGGCGATCGGTCGGTAGCTGCCAACGATAGCCCGTGCTCGCGGCGACCTCGCCATTGGCGATCGGCCGGGTGAGTTGGGAAAGCCAGCGCTCGTTCGGCAGGATGTCGGCATCGGCGAACACGAGGATGCCATCGTCATCGCGTAGTGTCCCTAGCGCCGCCAGCAGATTGTGGACTTTCTGTGCACGCTGAGTGGCCTCTCCGGCAGTGACGATATCCACCGCGATCTGGCCCGCGAGTCGTTTTCGTATGCCTTCTATGAGCGGCAGCACCGGATCGGATCTTGATTCCAGGGCGAATACCAGCCGGTAGCCGGGATATCGTTGTTGGCACAGCCCGTCAAGAAACTGCGGCGTGGCCTCGGTGACGCCTTTGATGGCGATGAGAATCGCAATTTTTGGGGTCTCTCGCGCTGGAGCCAATGCGATGAGGCCCCGACGGTAGTGCCAGACACCGTAAGTGGCCACGATGTCCGTCAGCAACCACGCCAGAAGTAGCGAGAGGTTAATCGCTCACCCGCGGTAGTCGAGCAAGCCGAACCATTGGTCGATCAAGCGCAAGATCGGCGGGCCGAAGAGCGCATCGAGATGGGCGACGTGGTGCAGTTGCTCCTCGGCGCCGATTTTGAGTTTCCGCGAAAATTCGAGGGGCGGCAGAACATGCGTGACAAAAGTCGCCCCGGCGAGCCGCTCGCTGTACATCGGCAAAATGATCGCACCGGTGCGGGCGGCCATGCGCACGATCTTGCCGAGATTGCCCCGCGAGTCGAGCGCACGCCCGCAGGAGGGCGTCGAGACGTGGTCTTCCGCCTGCTCATCGGATGCGACAAACAGGATCCCAGCGCGTTGCTCCAGATGCTGCACGGCGCGGCGCCAAACATTGCCGTCGATCGTCATGACGTCGGCTCCCAGTCGCCCACGCTGCATGGCGGCGACTTGGGCTCGCACACGATTGGTGGGCAATGGATTGGCCAAACCGCCCAATCGCCCGGGCGCCCGATCGACAATCTGGATGGTGACGATTTCCCAATTGCCCAAATGCACGAAGGGCACGATGACCGGCCTTCCGTCGGCCAGAACGGCTTGAAAGGTCCCGGGGTCATCGATCGTCGCACGCCCCTGCGGCACGATCTTGTGGAGCACGCAGAATTCAGCGTAGACGCGGCCGACATTCGCCCACAGTCGGGTCTGGGCTGCTTCGAGCGCGCCGGGTTCTAGAGCGAGATCGGAACGGAAGTGTCGGAGCGCCGCGACGACACGGGCGTCCGCGGCAGGATGGGCGCGACGGCCCATGATCTGGCCCAAGGTAGCGCCGATGCGGGAAACCGCGGACACCGGCAGCGAGCGCATGACCCGATAGAGACTGAGGTCTCGCAATTCCGCCAAGCTCATCCCAGGCACCGAACGGGGCTCGGCGAGTTGGTTTACCGCGACCATAATTCGCAGGTTACAGTAACGCGATGCGGCTGGCATCAGCGCACCTCGGGCAGTGTTGCACTTGAGGGAGGCGAGTCCTTTCTGTACCCTGCAGGCTCGAATCGCAAAGCCCAGGGCACTGCACGGATGGCTGTAAAAAGACTGAACGACAGCGTGCTGGGCGTATGGGAGAGGCCGGCACTGGCATGGATGGCGGATCGGCTGCCGACCTGGGTCGTGCCGAATCACCTCACCGTTCTTGGGGTTCTCGGTGCGCTGCTGACGGCGGCCGGGTTCATTTTGAGCCATTGGTCGATTCTCTGGCTCTTGTTTGCCAATCTGGGGCTGGTCACGAACTGGCTCGGTGACTCGCTGGACGGAACGCTGGCTCGCCGCCGGCGCATCGAACGTCCGCGCTTCGGTTTTTTCGTGGATCACACCTGCGATCTTTTTTCCCAGGTCATCATCTTTGTCTCGATCGGCGTGTCGCCCTGTGCGCACTTCGCGGTGGCGTGTTTGGGGTTGATCGCATTTTTGATGGGGTTCGTCTACACGCTGATCGGCGCCCACGTGCACAACACCATGCGTATTACGTATTTTGGTTTTGGTCCCACGGAGATTCGGGCGCTCCTGTTTCTCGGCAACCTGTCCACGCTCGCCATTGGGGTCGTCTATCTGCCGACACGGTTGACGCCCCTGGCGGTGCTCGGTCCGATATCGGGCCATGACCTCGGGATCTCGATCCTGTCCCTGGTCGGTGTCGGGCTGATCGCGGCGCTGGCCATTCGCGAGGGCCGCGCATTGGCGGCGCTGGATCCACCGGCAGCGCCGTCGAGATCGAGCTCGGGCTCAGGCCCGGACTCGCGGGCGCCTGGGTAGGCATTGCGATTGCCCACTCGACCTGCTGCAGATTCGGAATCGGCGCCGGCCCCGGTGTTGTTGGACATTGCGCGCTTGATCTGGAGCGCGCGGCGTACCGCGCCGAGCGGGATCGACCGCATCGAACTCGCCTACGCCCAGCACTTTTTGGACTCCGCGGCCGGCCGGCCGGCTTACGCCGTGGTTCACCTGATGGGTTGGCTGTTCGGGGTCAATCCCTTAGGCGCCCGGCGGTTCGTTCAAGGAGTTGCCGCGCGCTGGCAGGGCGGCACATCGCAGAGCAATCAGGTGCGCGCAATCGGAACGCTACGTTTGTACGCGACGCTGCTCTCGGGGCATTGGATGGCCGGCTTCCAATTGCGGCGCCGACTCAAGCAGCATCGCCGGCCGCCGATCTTTCTCGTCGTTTCCCACCATCACCTGTCGCTCGATTACACGATGCGTGGAATACGGCGTTCTTTCGCAGCGCGCTGCGTGTGCTTCCTGCACGATCTGATTCCCATCGACTATCCGGAATACGTCAAACCCAACAGGCAGCTGCGGCACCGGCGGGCGACACAGACCATCACGCGCTTCTTCGATGCCGTAATCGTGAACTCCCAAACGACGGCGGATGCGTTCCGCCACTTTCTGTCGGCCGAATTCGGACCCGGCTTGCGCGGCCCGAGTATCAGCATCGCGCTGCCCGGTGTAGGTAACTTCCCGCGCCCGGATGGCGCGGCGAAATTGCCGGACGGGCCGGAATCAGTGCCATACTTCGTCGTGCTTGGAACCATCGAACCGAAAAAGAACCATTTGCTACTGCTCAATCTGTGGGGCCGCTTGGCAACGACCTTGGCTAGGCCGCCGCGGCTGCACGTGATCGGCGCGCGCGGCTGGGAAAACGAGCAGGTGGTCGACATGCTCGAACGTTCGCACCGTCTTCGCGGCGTGGTCGAAGAGCACAACCACTTGGACGATGTGGCAGTCGGGTCGTTGCTCAGCGAGGCGCGGGCCTTATTGGTACCGTCCTTCGTCGAGGGCTTTGGTTTGCCCCTGGCCGAAGCGCTCGCCTCTGGGGTCCCGGTGATCTGCAGTGACATTCCGGCGTTTCGCGAAGTCGGCCGCGATGTGCCTGATTATCTCGATCCGCTCGACCTCTATGCGTGGCGCGACGCAGTTGTCGACTATTCCCGGCCCGATTCCGCCGGGCGAGCCGCGCAAATGCAGCGCCTCGCGCACTGGCAGCCGCCGCGGTGGTCCGAGCATTTCGAGATCGTGGAACGTGCTTTGGATGCGGCCGCAGAAATGCCCAGCCATTCCCCGTGAACACAACCCACTCACCGCTCAAGATCCTGATCGAGCTGCGCCCCGCTCTGGAAGGGCATGCGGGCATTCCGCAAGAGACCCGGTTGCTGTTTCGCGGCCTGTCGATGCTGGAGGATGTACGCGTCGAAGGGCTGCTGCAAAGCAGTGACCGTCTACTCGCGCGCGGTTTGCCGCCAAGCGGCAAGGGTCGGTTCGGCCTCTTGTCGAAGGATCGACAATTGAACCGCCTCGGGCGGGTCGTGATCTCCCTGGAGCAGGGTACCTGGCAAGGCATGGTGAATGCATTCCTCCATACCGTGGTGATGGCTCTGTGGCGTGGCGTCGGCGGCAGCGAGGAACTTTCGCGATTCGATGCTGCGCACTTTCGCGATTACCTGTGGCGCCGCTTTTTTGCGCGCACGCTCCCCGCCGCAGACTTCGACCTCGTCACGCGTGCCGGATTTAGGATTGCGCGTATCCCGTGGACCGCGATGCAGAGGTGCGCCCTATTCACGAAAAGCTTCGGTGGTCCCCTGTATCCGCGCCTCGACTCGTCGGACTTCGACCTGATGATTACCGAAACGCCCTACCCGGCGACGGTGTCGCGCACCACGAAACTGGTGGTTCGCTACCACGACGCCATTCCAGTGTTGATGCCGCATACGATTTCCGACCGCAGCTACCACCAGGCCTCGCATTATCAGGCGCTGCGCAACAACGTGAACAGCGGCGCCTGGTTCATCTGCGTCTCCGACGCCACGCGCAACGATCTGCTGTCGATCTTCCCGCAGGCCGAGCCGCGCGCGCTGACGATTCACAACATGGTGTCGCACGATTATTTCGACGAAGAGTCGAGCGCGGACCGCGTCCCCGAGATCATCAAGACCCGGCTGAACAACAACATCAAGCCGCCCCTCGACCCCAATTTCAGGCGCAGGCTTTTCGAGGACGAGTCGGGGTCCGAACCGCTTCAATACCTGCTGATGGTCTCTACCATTGAACCGCGCAAGAACCATTTGACCCTGCTGTCCGCCTGGGAAAGACTGCGCGTGGAGATCTTCCCCAAGCTCAAGCTCCTCGTGGTCGGAGAGACCGGGTGGCGCAACAAACCCATTGTGCGGAAGTTTCGCCCGTGGATGGAGCGCGGGGACATCTTCTTGGTGGAAGACGTGCCGTCCGCGGATCTACGACTGCTGTACAAGCATGCCCGCGCCACCATCTGCCCGAGCTTCGGCGAGGGATTCGACTTCTCCGGAGTGGAGGCTATGAAATCGGGCGGCGCCGTGATCGCGTCTGACATCGCCGTCCATCGGGAGATCTATGCCGATGCGGCGGAATTTTTCAACCCGTATTCGGTGGGCGATGCCGCGCGCGCAATCCAGGCGGTGATCGGCCCCGCGAATACGGCACGCCGCGGCGAATTGATCGCCAAAGGCGCCGTTGTCGCGCGGCGCTACGATTACGAGGTGATCCTGCCTAAGTGGGAAGCGTTTCTTAAGACCGTGAGTGCATCGGCGCTCGACAAACCGGCTTCGCCATGATCCAGAAGCGCATCTTCATCACCGGCGCCAGCGCAGGCATCGGCCTTCTGACCGTCCGTGCCCTGTGCAGCCGGGGCCACGAGGTGTGGGGCACCGGCCGCACCCTCGCGACGCTTCCCACCCTGGAGCACTTCCATCCCGTCGTCCTCGACCTGAACGACGCGGATTCCATTGCAGCGGGTTTTGCTCATGCGCAGGGCGAAGCGCGCCACTTCGACGTCCTCATCAACAACGCGGGTGCAGGCGTGTTCGGTCCGCTCGAAGCCTTTTCCGATCGGGAATTCAACGCTCAACTCGAAACACTACTGTTGGGGCCGCTGCGGCTGATCCGCCTGGCTTTGCCCGACATGCGCGCACGGCGCGAAGGGCTTCTGGTCAACGTCTCCTCGCTGGCCGGCGAGCTGCCACTGCCGTTTCTTACCCCTTACAGTCTGAGCAAGGCCGCGCTCAGTGCCATGACCGAGGGGCTGACGCTGGAGCTGGCCCACACCGGCATCCGTCTCGTCGCCGTGCGGCCGGGCGATTTCGCCACCCAATTCCATTCCTCAACGCGGCGGATCGGCGGCGAGCTGGCGGGCGCCTATGCGCCGAATCTAGAGCAGGCCTGGAACGCCATCGACCGCAACATGAACCGCGCTCCCAATCCGCAAAAAGTGGCCGACGTGCTGGTCAAAATCGTTGAAGGCAAAATCCACCGGCCCGTAGTCGATGTCGGTGACTTTTTCCAGGCCCGCATCGCTCCTTATCTGTCGCGGCGTGCTCCCCGCGCGTGGGTGCACTGGGGCTTAAGGCTTTACTACGGCTTGAAAAAGCGTTGAAGCCCTAAAATCCCTCTTCCTTGATCATCGCAAAGGCCTCATCCGCCATGCGCAGCGTGGCGGCGATGTCTTGCGGCGTGTGCGCCGCGGACAGGAACCAATTGTGGTGCGGATGAAAAATCGCCCCGCGCCGCGTCACCTCCGCGCAGAAGCGCTGTTGGCGGCGCAGGCTGGCATCGTCGGCAAAGCTCAGGAAAGGAACCGCAGGAGGCCCGGAAGCGATCATGGAATAGCCGTACTTCTTCCCGGCCTCGACCAGCCCGCCCATCAGCATCTCCCCGGTGCGGCGCAGTGCCGCCACGGTGTCTTCGCGCTTCATGATCTGCAGGCAGGCCATGGCCGCCGCCATGGGGGGAGGGCTGTTCCAATAACTGCCGGTGAGGAACACTTTGCTCGCGGCCACACGCAGCTCCTTGCGGCCGAGTGCGGCGGACAGGGGGTGGCCATTGGCGAGCGCCTTGCAGAAGCAAATCAGATCCGGCTCGAAGCCGAAGTGTTTATGCGAGCCGCGCATGTCGAGGCGAAATCCGGCGCGGATGTCGTCCAGAATCAGCACGATCCCTTCCCGCCGGCACGCGGTTTCGATATGCGACCAGAACCCCGGCGCCGGCATCTGCGACGGTTGAAAAACGGGATGGTGGAAAGGCGTCATGATCACACCGGCGATGTCGCCACGGAATTGCTTCAGTAGCCGATCGAAGGATTCGGGATCGTTCCAATTGAAGTCATGAATGTGAGCCCGATCTTCGTCCAAAAGTCCGCCATGGCCCGGCGTACACCAGGGGTCCATGCCATGGTAGGCCCCGGCCACTTTGAGCACCTTGCGCCGCTTCGTATGTTCCCGCGCCACCTGCACGGCCCAGGTGGTCATGTCCGACCCGTTCTTGCCGAAGACCGCCCACGCCGAGAATTCGACCAGGGAGACCAGGTATTCGGCCAGATCGACCATGATGGGGCCCGGGTGGTTCACGCACAGCGCGTCCCGTTGCTGCCGGGCGGCCGCTTCTTCCACCTCCGGATGCTGGTGACCGAGGATCATCGGGCCATAGCCGCACAGGTAATCGATGTATTCATTCCCGTCCACATCCCAGTAGTGGCTGCCTTGCGCGCGATCGGCGTAGTACGGGAAGGCCCCGGGCAGCCCGATGGCCGGACCCGCGTGGCCATAAATACCGCCGGGAATGACCTTGGCCGCTCGTTCAAAGAGCTCCTGGGAGCGGCGAAAGCGGTTGCTGGTCGAATTCATGGAGCGATGGGTTGCAGGTAAACCCGCAGCCGTTCCATGACCACATTCAGGCCGTCGGCCAATGGCACGAGGCCCTCCACCTTGATCTGCCCGCGACCGACGGCGGCCAGGGTGTCGATCTCGTCGCGCATCGCGCTATAGGCGACATTCATATCCGCGAAGGTGATGCGCACGTCGGGGCGTCGCGGCGGCTCACCCCAGCCGGCGGCGTAGTCGAGTGAACCGTGGTCGAACCAGATGGTCGCTCCTTGCTCTCCCTCGATGCTGAAAGCGGCCAGCCCGCGTGGCAGCGATCGCAGCGTCTGCTGTGCCGCCTGGTCTCCTTGCGCCAGGGAGCGAAGGCCGAGTACGGCGACGATAAGAGAGAGCCGCGCGTGCAGACGGCGTCCGGCGGCGGTTGCCAGGACCGGCACTTTGCCATTGAGCACCGCGTCGAGCAGCTGCGCTAGTTTGGAAAAACGCGAGAGAAGTTCAATCCGCCAGCCGCCCCACACGGGTAGCGGTACGGCCCATGTCCTGCCGGAGAAAAAAGCGTTCAGATGACGGTCGTTGAAAAAAAGCAGGATCACCGAGGGCGCGCGGCTGCTGCCATTTTCACAGGCGACCTGGCCCTGGCGCAGGCGGACCGTGGCCGCCGGGCCGCCGACAATTTGCAAAACGATCGATGCCTCAAGGTCGCCGAGAATTTCACGGGCTGCGGGGTCCTGACGGCTCAAATCAGTCAGACAAGGCAGCACGGCGTTGAGATAGAGGCGGCTCAGAACCGCAGGATTGGCTGGAGCCTGGCTCAAGAATCTAACGACCGAGTTCGGCGGCGAGCGCGCTGACCGTGTCGCGAATGTCGGCCTCACTGTGCTCGCAGGACATGAAAAATCGCAGGCGCGCGAGTTTCTCCGGCACCGCGGGATAAAAGATGGGCTGTACATTGATGCCGCGCTCGAACAGCGCCGCCGACAGGCGCGCGGCACGCGTCGAGCCGCCGACGATGGCGGGTATGACGGCGATTCCGGAGCTGGTTCCGGTGTCGACACCGGCCGCGCGCGCCAGCTCGAGGAACAGAGACCCCCGTTCGCGCAGAGTGGCGACGCGGGCCGGCTCAGCGCGCAGGCACTGCAGCGCCGCGAGCGAGGCGGCCGCCACCGGTGGCGACATTCCGACGCTGTAGAGGAACCCGGGAGCGAGAAACTTCAAATGCTCGACGAGCGCGGTCTCGCCGGCGATGTACCCGCCGCAGCCGGCGAGCGCCTTGCTGAGGGTGCCCATCCAGATGTCGACGTCCTTGCCGGCGAGCCCGAAGTGCTCGCGAATTCCGAGTCCGGTGGCGCCCATCACGCCGAAGGAATGTGCTTCATCGATCATCAGAAAGGCCTTGTGGCGGCGTTTGATGTCGATGAAACGCGGCAGCTCCGGGAAGTCTCCGTCCATGCTGTAGATGCCTTCGAGCACGATCAGCACACGCTCGAACTGCAGTCTCTGTTTTGCGAGCAAGCTCTCGAGCGCCGCCCAGTCGTTGTGCGGGAAGGGCAGGCGGCGTGCGCCGGAGAGCTGAATTCCCTGCAGCGTGCAGTTGTGGATCAGTTCGTCATGCACCACCAAGTCCCGCGGGCCGAACAGATAGCCGATGGTCGTGACATTGGTCGCGTGTCCGCTGACGAACACCACGGCATCGTCGGTGTCGTGGGCTTCGGCGATCGCGGTCTCGAGGTCACGGTGCAGCCCGCGTTCTCCGGAGACCGCGCGGCTCGCCGACACCGACGTGCCGTAGCGGTCGATGGCGACCTTGGCGGCGGCGGAGACCGCCGGGTGCCCCGACAACCCTAAATAGTTGTAACTCGAGAAATTCAAGTATTCGCGACTGCCGATCCGCGTCCGTGCGCCGGCAGTGCCCTCGTGACGCTTGAAGAAGGGACTGGCGATCCCAAGCTGTGCGGCGCCGTCGGCGATGATGCGCAGTTGCTGATAGCCAGGGTGCAGATCGAAACGATAGTACTTGTCCGGAATCTCGGCGCCGCCACCGTTCGGCTCGGTGAGCTTGCGCGGTGGCGCATCCGGCGCACTCGCCTGGCGCAGGCGCCTCTGCAGTCCCTGTTGGATGAGCTTCTCCTTCAGCTGCGCAGTGAGTCCCGGCCTGTGGCTCATGCTATTGAATCATCCGCAGATTGGCGGCGGCCTCGCCGCTGCGCAGGTTGCCCGCGATCCGCTCGATCTCGGCCGCTGGAACCTCAGAGGCATGCTGGCTCGCGACGTGTTCGATTTGCGCCCGGGTCTCGTCGGCTTGGTGGTCGGCGCTCACTGCGGTCTCCTCGCCGCGCAGCTGCGTGATGATCCAGGTGGCAAGCTTGGTCACGGTGGGACTGTCGCTCAATGCCATGACTGGCAGACGGGTGCCGAACTGGCTCTCGACGGCAACCGCCAGCTCCACCCCCATCAGGGAGTCGAGGCCCATCTGTTGCACCGAGCGCGTGGCATCGATTTTGTCGGGTGCTATCCGCAGGATTTCGCCGATTTCGACCTTCAGCATGTCGACCACGGTATCAAGCAGTGCCTCTTCCGGCAATTCAGTCAGCAGGCGCCGCAGATCATGCGGGTTCTCTTCCGCTACCTCACTGTCGCCGGCGGCGCGCGCCAGCTCGACGAATTTCAGCGCGGGCGCGCTCGGCAGGAAGCGGCTCAACGCGCGCCAGTCGAGCTCGAGCACGCCGAGGTCCGACCGATCGGCGATGAGCATGGCTTCCAGCACTTCGAGCGCCACGGCCGACGGCAGCGCGGCGCCGCCCATGCGCCCCTGCAGTGCGTCTTTGACCTTTTGATTGCGCGCGAGGAAGCCCACGTCGTCGATGGCTCCCCAACGCACGCAAGTCGCCCGCAGCCCGGCGGCCCGGCGTGCTCTCGCGAGGGCCTCGAGGCCCGAGTTTGCCGCCACGTAATTGCCCTGGCCCGGGTTGCCGAACTGAGTCGTCGCCGACGAATACAGCACGAAGAAATCGAGCGGCAGGTCGCGCGTCAACTCGTGCAGGTACTGCGCCCCCAACACTTTCGGCGCCAGCACGCGGCGGATCTGCGCCGCGCTCATGTCGCGGATCAGGCCGTCGTCGATGACCATGGCGGCGTGGACGATGCCGCGCAGCGGCGGCATCTCGCGCGCGACTTCCTCGAGCAGTTGGGCCAGCGCCGCGCGGTCGGTGACGTCGCAGGCGCGCGCAAACACGCGGATACCCCGCCGTTCGAGCCTCGTGAGCGCGGTCTGCGCTTCGTCCGCGCTGGGACCGCGCCGACCGAGCAGTACCATATGCCGTGCGCCGCGATCCACCAGCCACTCGGCGGTGCGCAGGCCAAAGCCGCTCAAGCCGCCGGTCACCAGGAAGGTCGCGTGCGGCGAAATTTCCAGTCGGCGCGCGGCGGCCGGCAGCGGCACTTGCGCGTCGGGAACGCCATTGCCATAGGTCACGACGATCTTGCCGATCTGCCGCGCCTGCTGCATGTGGCGGAATGCATCAACCACGGTTGCGGCTTCAAAAGTTTGATACGGCAGCGGGTGCAGCACGCCGTCGCGGAACAGCTCCAGCACTTCCGCGAACAGACGCTGCGTCAGATCGGGCCGGCTTGACATCAGTTGGTCGGCATCGATGCCGAAGTAACTGATGTTGTTGCGGAACGGGCGCAAGCCGATCTGCGTGTTTTCGTAGAAGTCGCGCTTGCCGAGTTCGAGAAATCGACCGAACGGCTTCAGCACCCGGAAGTTGCGGTTGATGGCCTCGCCGGCCAGGGAGTTCAGCACCACGTCGACGCCGAGAGCGTCCGTTTGGCGAAGAATCTGGTCGGCGAAGGCGAGATTGCGCGAATCGAATATCTGTTCGACTCCCAGCAAGCGCAGAAAATCGCGCTTTTCGTCAGAACCGGCGGTGGCGTAGATTTCAGCCCCGCACCACTTGGCTACTTGGATGGCGGCGATGCCGACGCCGCCGGCGGCGCCGTGAATCAGCACCTTCTCGCCCTCTTGCAGGCGCGCCACGTGATGCAGCGCATAATAGGCGGTGAAGAAGGTGCTCGGGATGGTCGCGGCCGCTTCGAACGACAACCCCACTGGGATATGCGACAGGGCTCGTGCCCGGGTCACCACTCGGTTGCCGAAACTCGACGGCGCAAAACCGACCACGGCATCGCCCGGCGAAAAACCGCTGGCCTGCGGGCCCACGTCGAGGACGACGCCCGTAAATTCGAGACCCAAGCTGGGGCCCGCGAAACCGTTTTCCACCGCCTCATCGGACAGCAGGCCGAGCGCATACATGACATCGCGAAAATTAACACCCGTCGCCCTGATCGCGACTTCGACTTGATCCTCGCGCGGTTTCAGCCGCGGAAAACTCTCCCAACGCAGGTTGCGCAACTGCCCAGGTACCGCGAACCCCAGGCGGACATTGCTTTGTTCAGCGGACCGCGACGCCGTGCCGTCATCGGCGCGTGGTCCTGCGGTGGTTCGCAGCCGTGGCGCATAGCGCTCACCGGCCGCCGTCAGAATCACCTCCTGCTCTGCATCGCCCTCGTTCAGTTCGCGCGCGAGCGCCGCGGCCGTGACACCAATGTCCGCCATCGACGTTTCAAGGTCGATCAGGCGCACCGCAGCGCCCGTGGCCTCGTTCATCAGGGTCCGAGCGAAGCCTGCAAGCGGCGCATCCGCGACTGCGGAGCGGCGGGCGGCGGCGTCGCTATCGCGGGTCGGTAGCAAGTAAGCCGCGCTATTGGCGGTCACGAAGCAGCACAACGGGCTGATTTTTGCGGCTTCACTCGCTTGGATGAGCGTTGCGGCCGTGGTGCAGCGCTCGGCTTGCGCCTCGAACAAGGCTTCAGCAGTTGCATTCGCCGGCACGTGGTGCAGTCCGCTCAAGTACACGATGCCGACTGCGCCGGCGTGGCCGCCAACTTGTTTCAATACCGCGGTGATGGCGGCCGCATCGCCTGTGACCGCACAGCTGACGAGATCGCCGCGCTCCTGCAATTTTTCCGTCAGCAGCGCGGCGAGTTGCGCCGAATAGCCCGCGGCATCGGCCAGCAACAGCCAGCAACGCCGCGACTGCACCGGTTGCGGCAGAACGTCGGCGGTGGGTTGCTTCACGCCCACCAGCAGATACGCACCCGCCGTGGTGTCATTGGAATTTCCGTGCAGCCGCCGCTGCGCGAAACCGGCTTGCCGCAAGCGGTGCTGCCAGAACTCAGCCGTTTGCATGCACGACAGCGGTTCACCGCGCGCCGAGTCGGTCCACCAGGAGGAGTCCTGGCCGAATACGAAATCCAGCCACCGTGCCGGCTGTTGGCCGAGTACGATGAGCGTACCCCCCGCGACCAATTGCGCGCGCGCGTACTCGATTGCAACCTGGGCCGCGCGCAATGAGCGGAAATCCAAAGTGACGATGGCCAGCTGCCGGCTGCCATTGCCGCCGGCAGCTGCCTCGAGAGCGGTCACGCCGAGCGCCGGATATTTCTCCTGCAGCCGCCGCGCCTCCTCAAGACTCGCGGACTCGCTGCTGACGAAGCCAAAGTCGGTGCGATCGAAGTCCAGCACCCGGCACAGTTCCGCGGCCAGCGCCGGCGCGCCCGCGCTGATCTCGACCACGCCGAGACGGCGTCCCTCGGGGAGCGCGCGCAAGGCCGCGGCGATCTGTTCGCGCAGCGCGGCCCCGAGCCGATTTTTGAGATCGGCGCCGAGCACCTGTCGCAGCAGCGTCGCGAGCGATACCTGGCTGGGCCAGATGTCGGCCAGCGCGCGGCGATCCTCCAGCAGCGCCGGTAGATGCAGCCCCACGCAGCCCACCGTGTGCACGATCTGAAAATAATCCGGATAGTCGCCGAGCAGGCTGTTCCAGATGTCCTGTGCCGAACCCAACGCGCCGCGCGCGCGCCCCATCCGCGTGCCGGATTCGCCGCCCTCGAGCAGACCATCGGCGCGCGCCAGGCCGAGCAGGTGCGCGCGATAGGTCGCGGCTTGCGCGACAGTGCCGTCGATCTGCGCCGGCGTCTCGCCGAGTGCTTCGAGGGCTTCGAAAAAAAAGCGGCTGCAGAGCGCATCGAGTAAGGGATCAATTTCCTCGGCGTATAGCCGCTGCGCGCGCTTGACGTTGGCATCGGCGAAGCATTGGCTGAAGGCCGCATCGAGGCGCTCGACCGGGAAGTGCGCATCCGCGGACTGAGCCGCGGCCAACGGACGCGGCACGGCGCAGTATTCCAGATAGTGGATCTGTTCGGCGGCATTGCGCTGCAGGCGAATACCGCGAAACCGAACCTCCTCGAGCACGGCGATCGGCTGCTGCGCCTGGTCGAAAATCTCGAACTCCGCCGACACCGAGTGCGGTCCGCGGCTGAGCAAACGTGCGCGGGCATAGCGCGGCTGCCCCATGCCGCGGCGAAAGCTCAAGTGGCCGATGCGCGTCGGCACGAGCGTAACGCCCTCGTAGTCGGCGGCGCTGTCGCGCAGAAGCTGAATGATCAATTGGAACGCGCAGTCGACCAGCGCCGGGTGCAGGTGGTGTTGATCGATCTCGGCGCGCACGGCGAGCGGAAGGTCAAGCACCGCGAGCGCCACCGTGCCCTCCACCCAGCCGTGGTCAATGGCCCGGAAGCCCGGCCCGTAGGCCAGGCCGGCCGCGACGGTGAGCACATTGTGACTGTGGCCGGTGAAATCTGCTTGGCGGATCGGAAGTTCACCCAGTGTGCGGTTGAGCCGGATGTCGGAGGGTTCACGCAGCACCCTGCCGACGGCGTGCATCGTCCAGGGCTCCTGTCTCAGCTGCTCGCGCGACTTGATCGACAAGCGTCCGTCTTGCGCATCCAGCGCACAGCGCAGCGTCCGACTCGGTTCCTCGGCCAGTAGCAGCGGCGCACGAATCTCGAGATCTTCGATTTCCGCGCAGGCCGCTGGTTGCCAGCTCAATGCAGCAGCCAGCGCCAGCTCGGCGTAGCCCGTCCCGGGGAACACCGTCGCCTCGCCGACCACGTGATCTGCGAGCACAGGCTGACTCAAGGCATCGAGTTCGTTCTCCCAGGTGAGCTCCGCCTGATTCAGCGCATGCCCCAGCAAAGGATGCACGCGCCGGCGGCCGAGTAGACCGATGGACGATGTCGTGACGGTGTGCCAGTGGACTTCCCGCTGCCACGGATAGTTCGGCAGTCGCACATGCCGCCCCGGCCACGGCAGGAGCCGCTGCCAGTCGACCGTGGCGCCGGCAATCAGTGCCTGGCTCGCGCCCGAGTAGATGCGCTGGGGCGAGTCGTCACCATTCATGCCGGTGGTGATCACGCGGCCGCTGACGCCGGCATCGGTCAGACACTCCTGGAGGTACCGGCGCAGCGGCCAGTGCGGGCCAATTTCGACGTAAATATTGATACCGTCGCGCACCATGCTCTTGACTGCCTGCTCGAACAGCACGGGTTCGCGAATATTGCGCCACCAGTATTCGGCATTCAGCGACTTGCCGGACAGATGCCCGCCGGTGACCGTCGAATGAAACGGGATCGTCGCATCGTCCGGCTCCAGATGCGCCAGTGCGCGGCGCAGTTCCGGGAACAGTCGGTCCATCGCCGGGCTGTGAAACGCATAGTCAAGATCGAGCCGCTTGTAAACGACATCGCGTGCGCGAAGGATGCACTCCAGCTGCTCGAGGTCGGACGCGCCGCCGGCAATGGTCACGCCCGAGCGGCTGTTGACACTGGCCATGCTGAGTCGCCCGCTCAGGCCCAGTTCCTCCAGCAACTCGCGGGCCTGCCGCTCGCCGATATTCAGCGCAGTCATGCCGCCCCAGCCCTTGGTCGTTCCCTGCAGCGTGCTGCGGTGATGGATGACGCTCACGGCCGCCGCGAGCGTCAATGACCCGGCCGCCCACGCGGCCGCCACCTCACCGACGCTGTGGCCCACCACCGCCACCGGCACGAGACCGCGGCGACGCAACATCGCCGTGATGCCGACCTGCAGGGCGAACAGCGCGGGCTGCGCAATTTCCGTGAACTTGTAGCGACCGTCGCCGTTTTCTCCCGCCAGCTCCGCTTCCAGCGAATAGTCTGCATAGCGCGAAAATAACGCGTCGACCTCGCGCACCGCTGCCTTGAACACCGGATCCGCGAGGAGCAGGCGGCCCATCCCGGCCCATTGCGAGCCATTACCCGAATAAACGAACGCGGCGCCGTTCGGCGCATCCAGGGGGGTGCCGTACTCCACGCTCGACGGTTGCGAAGGGTCGTCGGCGAATTGCTCCAGGGTGGCGGCGATGGTCGCCGGTGTCGTGCCGAACAGCACCGCGCAGTGCGCGTGTCGCTCGCGGCCATGCACCGACTGATAGGCGATGTCGTACAAGGCATTGCGCGGTTGGCCGCCGATGAAATGGGCAAGATCGCGCGCGGCCGCGCTGAGTGCAGTCGCATCGCGTGCCGAGACCATCATGGGCAAGGTGCGCGACTTGGGCAGTGCCGGCTTGGCGGCGCTGTCGGCAGTGTAACTCTCCAGGATGACGTGCGCATTGGCGCCGCCGAAGCCGAACGAATTCACACCGATCACGAGCCTGCCGCTGGCGCGCAACGGCTTGTTGGCTGTGACGACTTCCAAGTTCCAGTCGTCGAACCGAATGTGAGGATTGGGGGTGTCCATTCCTATATGCGCTGGTACCAACCGGTGTCGCAGGCTGAAGAGGGCTTTCAGGAGTCCGGCTACGCCGGAGGCGGCCTCCAGATGCCCGACATTGCCTTTGATCGAGCCGATGGGCAGCGCCTGCGTCCGGGGCCGGTGTTTCCCCAATGCCTCGCCCAGCGCGAAGGTCTCTATGGGATCGCCGACCGCGGTGCCGGTGCCATGCGCCTCGATGTAATCGATCTCCGATGGATCGATCCCCGCCTGCACGTAGGCATTCGAAAGCAATGCGGCCTGAGCGGCCGAACTCGGCACCGTGATTCCAGATTTTTTACCGTCGGTGTTGACGGCGGAGTGCGCCACCACCGCGAGAATCGGGTTGCCGTCGGCGACCGCCCGCTCGTAATCCTTGAGCAGAAACACACCGCCGCCCTCGGAGCGCACATAGCCGTCCGCGGAACTATCGAAGACGCGGCAACGGCCCTGTCGCGACAGCATCGAGGCCTTGGAAAAAGACACGAAACCCAGTGGGTGCAAATGCAGGCTGACCGCGCCGGCCAACGCCTGAGTGATTTCACCGGAAGCGATCGAACGACAGGCTTGGTGAAAGGCAACCAGCGATGAGGAGCAGGCGGTATCGATCGCCATGCTGGGTCCGCGCAGGTCATAGACGTACGAGAGGCGATTGGCGGCGATGCTCGCCGAATTACCGGTGGCGAACGAGGCATCGACGGCGGCCAAATCGTCGGCCATCCGCCACGAATAGTCCGAGGTCGAGATACCGATATACACGCCGCAGTCGCTGCCGCGCAGCGTCGACGGTCGAATTCCGGCGTTCTCGAAAGTCTCCCAGGCCATCTCCAGCAGCACGCGTTGCTGCGGATCCATCAACGAGGCTTCGCGCGGCGAGATGGCGAAGAATCCCGCATCGAACCCGGATACGTCGCCGATCGATCCCGCGGCGAAGGAATAGGTCGAACCCGGATGGGTCTTGCTCGGATGCAGGTAGGCCGCGGGGGACCAGCGCTCGGGTTCGACCTGGGACACGAGATCGCGGCCCGCGAGCAAGTCGTCCCAAAATCGGACCGGTGTGGTCCCCGGCATGCGAAAAGAGGTCGCGACTATGGCGACTTTGCGCATGATCTTTTATTCCTGCGGTCGTTCGGGAAGCGTGATGCCGGGAGCTGAACTTGACGTTGGCCTACCGCGGATCCCGTGCCTACGATTCAATTTGTCCGGTCCCTTTGGCGCGATTGTCGCGTCCCTGACGGCTCGCTTAAGAAAACCACCTGAGCAAATTAAATCACATTATCGGCCTCGCCGTACATATGTAGGCGATTGCCTACACGCGGATGCATTTCACTACCGCGCTTGATGCGACTATGTGGGGAACCGCACCGAACTCTGGCGAGAAAGTCCGGGCGCATCGTGTCCGACTAGGCTGATCAAGGATTTATTGACGCCATGTCAGACTCTTTTCGGAATGAGGCGCGGCTCTTGCGTCTCCGCCTCAGATCCATTGGCGTTTGGCCGGCCGCGCCAATCGCTCCAATGCCGCGCGCGGAAAGCCTCCTGATTTCGCATGCCGGTACATGGTCCATGCGAGGCGCGACCGCAACGATACAGATAGCTGCGTCGCCTGCGCAAACCGAATCTCGCGTGGATCCCAGCGGGTCTTGGAAATATGCTTCCCGGGCGACATATTGACAGCGCTATAGCCTTGAGCGATCGCATACTTGATGATCTCGACAAGCGTAGTGGTCATCACGCTGTATTTGGACCAGCGTGGATCAAAGCCGGAGTAGTAAAGATACAGGCTTTTGCCGACTGCGAATCCGATACGGCTGGCGACAACCTCCTGGCCAATCGCCAGTTCGAATATGCGCACGACGCCGCGGCGAGCCAAGCGCTCGCACACCTCGCGCAGGAAGCGCCGAGCCACAGCGCTGGCGAAATGGTCCGGGTGCTTGACAGATCCTGAAAGATGCGCGCGCGAGGCGTGCAGATTGAAAAATCGCTCCAGCCCGTCCTTGATGGTGTTCGGATGTTGTGCGACCCGCAGCTGGTATGCGAAACCTTCGCGCTTGAGAGAATTGTAGCAATGTCGAATCGACTCGCGAATGTTGCGCCTGAGCCTGGCGCGCAGTAGTTCCCAGGATGGCGGCAGCTCGAGAATGTAATCCAGCAGAGGCTCTTGCCACTTGAGCTCGGCGCCGACAGCGAGAGATTGTCCAAAGGCGCCGTCGACGCCGCTCCACTGCACCCAATCAATTTGGCCCAGCGTCGCCAGTTTCTGTTGCACTGCCCGAGCCGCCCTCGCTTCGTATCCCGGCTCAATAAGCGGAGCACGAATCTCGGTGATCCCGGGGTCCGGGCCCAATAGATCGAGCGACGCAAATGTCGTCGGACCGATGGGTCGCCGCGTAAGAATTAGTGGCACGATGGCGACGCACGCCGGTTCGAAGTTGCGCACGGCAAGAATTAGCGGTTGCGCATAAAGGTGCGTATTCACGCTTAGAAACTGCTCGCACCAGGCTACATGCCACTCGTGCAAGGCAAAGGGCAATGTATTGCCTGTAACCAGTTGCAATCGCTCGTAATCCGGCTTGAGCGCGCGCAGCGCGTCAGTCGTGTCAGCGACCTCGACTGTCAGGCCTAACGGCTCCATCGCACTGGGCACCAATCGATGGTGGGTCATCCAATTCAGCCAGTCGACCATAGCGCCAGCTTAGGGTGCTCATAGAAGCAGACAATCAGGTAAATTATCGATGGACGACGCCGAAAAAACCGGCGTGGCATGGGCAGCGCAATGCGCGCGTCACTTTGGCTACAGCTTCTTTAATTTAAAGCCGCTCACGAATACGCGCTGTGTGTTCTTGCCGCCTAACGACGCCGGGCTCTTGGTCCAATCCGCCCATTCACTGCCGATCATCACCACACCGTCGCCGTGTTTCATCTCGGCGTGTACGATGTTATCGTTATCGTCGGTCAATACCTCGCCGACTTCGAAGCCAAATGCTTTTTGCAGCCACTTGAGCGCTGCGCGGTTGTCTTTGTAGATGACTGCAGGGATGAAAGAGGGGCGGGCTGAAGCTGTCATACAGGCCTCGCATGTAGTTGCGAAATTATGCAAATGTTAACACAAACGAATACTATTTTCACCCGCGGCGCGGACGCCGCGAAACTAAATTTCCAAACCTTGCGGAGTCCGTCATGGCCAATACCATAACCTTCTATCACAACCCCATGTCCCGCGGCCGCATCGCCCACTGGATGCTTGAAGAGTCCGGGGCTCCCTATGAAATCAAGCGAGTGAACTTCGAGAAAATGGAGCATAAGTCGAAGGACTTTCTCGCCGTCAATCCCATGGGAAAAATACCCGCCATCGTGCATCGCGGTACAGTCATCACCGAATCGGCCGCGATTTGTGCCTACCTGGCGGATGCGTTTCCTGAAAGGGGCTTAAGCCCGGCGCTCGATGACCCGAAGCGCGGGACTTATTTGCGCTGGCTGTTCTTCGGCGCCGGTTGCGTTGAACCCGCCATCGTCGATCATTTGTTTTCCCGCCCGGCTCCAAGCCGGCCTTCTGCGTTGGGCTATGGAAACTATCCCGACACGGTGAACACGCTTGAACAAGCCATCACTCCCGGACCGTTCGTTCTCGGCGATCGATTCAGCGCAGCCGATGTGTACTTAGGCTCTGCCATCGGCTGGGGCCTCATGATGAAAGCACTGGAGCCGCGTCCGGCGTTCGGCGCATACCTAGCCCGCTTGAGTGAACGGCCGGCGTATAAGCGCTTTACGGCCCAGAACGAGGAGATGGCGAAGAAAAAGACCTAGGGTCGCCCGTTGTGCTTACTTCGGCTCGAACTTGAGCGCCACCCCATTCATGCAGTAGCGCTCGCCGGTGGGCTGCGGGCCGTCGGGAAACACATGCCCGAGATGCCCGCCGCAGCGGGCGCAATGCACTTCGGTGCGCGCCATGCCGAGAGTGCGATCCGTGGTGGTGCCCACCGCCTTGAGTAAAGGGGCGAAGAAGCTCGGCCAACCCGTGCCGCTGTCGAACTTCGCCGCTGATTCGAACAGCGGCAGCCCGCATGAGGCGCAGGCGTACATCCCAACGCGATGTTCCTTGTTTAAGGGACTCGTGCCCGCCCGCTCGGTGCCGTGCTTGCGCATGACGTAGAAGGTCTCGGCGGGAAGCACCTTTTTCCATTCCTCCTCGGAGCGCTTGATGGGCGATTCAGAGGTGTCGTTCATGGGCGTCTCCTGTTGGTGCGATTTTATGCTATTCATGTGCCCGCGGCATGAGCAGCTTTGCGATCAGCGAGGTCCAACCGCTTTGATGCGACGCGCCGACGCCGCGGCCGATGTCGCCGTGAAAATACTCATAGAATGGAATGCAATCCTGGTAGTTCGGATCATTCTGCAGCTGCGGCTGGTGACGCAGCACCGGCCGCTCGCCGGCCGCGTCCTTCAAAAAAATGCGCGACAGCCGATGCGACAGCTCAGTGGCGACCTCGTCGATGGTCATGAATTTCCCCGATCCGGTTGGGCATTCCACCTTGAAGTCGTTGCCGTAGTAGTGATGAAACTTCTGCAGCGACTCTATGATGAGGAAGTTCATGGGAAACCAGATGGGGCCGCGCCAATTGGAGTTGCCGCCGAACTGGCGGGTGTCGGACTCGCCCGGGGTGTAGTGCACCAACTGATCGATGTTGCCGAGCTTGAATTCATAGGGCCGCTCGAGGTGCACCCGCGACAGCGCTCGCACCCCGTAGTCGGACAGGAATTCCGATTCATCCAGCATGCGCGTCAGCAGTTTTTTCATGCGATGGCCGCGCAGCAGCGAGAGCAGCCGCCGCTGGCCGCGGCCAGGGTCCTCCCAGTGCGACACCAGGCAGGCGAGGTCGGGGCGGTGGTTCAAGAACCATTCCAACCGGCCGCGGAATCCCGGCAGCCTGGCGAGCAGTTCCGGCTCCAAGGTTTCGACCGCGAGCAGTGGTATCAGTCCGACCATGGAGCGGATGCGCAGGCGCACGCGCTGCTCGTCCGGCAAACACAGCACATCGTAAAAGAATTTATCGTCGTCGTCCCACAGACCGCGATTCTTGAACATCGAGCTCATCGCTTCGGCGATGCTCAGGAAATGCTCGAAGAATTTGCTGGCGATGTCCTCGTACACATGGTTGTGCTCGGCCAGCTCCAGCGCGATGCGCATGAGATTCAAGGCATACATCGCCATCCAGCTGGTGCCGTCCGATTGATTGATGTATCCGCCGGTCGGCAGCTGCGCGCTGCGATCAAACACGCCGATATTGTCCAAGCCTAAGAATCCGCCCTGGAAAATATTCTTGCCGAAATTATCCTTGCGGTTCACCCACCAGGTGAAATTCAACATGAGCTTGTGGAACACGCGCTCGAGAAATTCCACGTCTCCCTTGCCGGCATTTTGTTTGCGATCGAGCTGGTACACGCGCCACGCTGCCCAGGCATGCACCGGGGGGTTCACATCGCTGAAGGCCCATTCGTAGGCGGGAATCTGGCCGTTCGGGTGCATGTACCATTCACGGGTCAGCAGCACCAATTGCTGCTTGGCGAATTTCGCATCGATGAGCGCAAAGGGGATGCAGTGGAAGGCCAGGTCCCAGGAGGCATACCAGGGGTACTCCCACTTGTCGGGCATCGACAGGATGTCGGCATTATTGAGATTGCGCCAGTCTCTATTGCGCCCCTCGAGCCGCTCGGCCGGTGGCGTGGGCTGGTCCGGATCGCCCTTCAGCCAGCGCGTGACGTCAAAACAATAGAATTGCTTGCTCCAAATGAGGCCGGCGAAGGCTTGGCGCTGCACGACGCGTTCATCCGCCGATGCGATGCCATGTTGCAGCTCCGCATAGTACTCGTCGGCCTCGCGGCGCCGCCGCTCCAGAGTGCTGTCGAAGTCCTTGAAGGGAGATTTGCTCACGCGGCGCGTGAGCCGCAGACGAAACTCCCGTTTGCCGGCGGCGGGGACCAGTGCCTGATACCACACGCCGGCCTTGGTGCCGGTGCGTGCCGGGTTCACAGCATCGCGCCGGCCCGCGATGATGCATTCATGGAAGGCATCCTT
>Ga0210394_10000907_pt1 | contig 52936 bp, 40 predicted proteins | sample IncBWC12MmetaG_FD_160121 | JGI IMG/M metagenome (GOLD analysis project Ga0210394, IMG submission 160121) | Forest soil microbial communities from Barre Woods Harvard Forest LTER site, Petersham, Massachusetts, United States - Inc-BW-C-12-M | ecosystem: Environmental > Terrestrial > Soil >...
TCGCGAAGCCCAGGGCGCGCCTGTTTACCAGCAGCTCCTGGCGCTTCACGCCAAGGATCTCTCGCGGCCCTACGAGCAACTGAGAAAGGATTTGAAAATCCAAGAGTGGAAATTCTCCGGCGCGCAGTGCCCGGCCGTCGGAACGCAATTCCAAGCCTTCAGCAACATTCAGTTTATCCGGCCGAAGGACGATGACGTCGAAGACGAACATCCGATTCTCTACCAATTTCACGAGTCGGTGGGCGGAGGCGATTCCGAGGTCCTGGAATCGCTCGAGTCTCGCGCGTTTCCCAAGTGGGCCAATGAAACGCGCAAGGCGCTCGATGCCTGCGCTGCCTCCGCTCCCGCGAATTAACAACAAGCGCCGGCAGAGGGCCAAGGAGATGAAACCTTCTGTGGGCCCAAGGGCACTTTTGGATTCTCGCAGCGATTGTAGTCTTTGCCGGCACCGCCTGGGAGCAGTCGTCCTCGAACAAGACCGTAAACCCGTACGCCGGCGACCCGGATGCCCACCCGCCCGTAACGAAGGCGGATGTGAAGATTGTGCAGCGCGCGCGAAAAATTCTGGACTCGCCGTCGAAATGAACCCGCGCCGACACAAGGGTCTGCCCGCCCGACGCGAAGACCTTCAGTCTCTATTGCGCGTTGGAGAAGGCCACTGCCGGGGTGAGTGGCGATTTCAAACACCGCGGGGCAGCAATGCAGGAGGCGCGGTTCGTGATCGATCAGATCGCCCCCAACCGAAGCACGTACGAACACCGTCTGATGGAGTACAACAACGACCCAACGACCTCGTTCGCTGACACCCAAAAGTTCTTTAACCTCCTGGAAGAGCGCATAACCATGCAGATCGAGCAGCAAGAAACCCCATAACTAGGTCGTGTCTGAATTTGAATTTCGCCCCGCGACCCGTTGCGGATATCTGTTCCGCGCGGGGGCAATTGGTCCGCCCGAGTGGGCAGACGTCCCAAGGCATCTAGCTTGCGCTGTCGCGTAGCGCTTGCCGGATCGATGTTTCCACTGGCGACTAAGCGCCATCCTCGCGATGAAGCCGGTAGGGCTCTCGCAAACCGAACGACTGCTGCGCCATGAAACGCGGCACCCAGCGCCCCTTGCCAACAAGCCGATCGAATGCGTCATGGAGTACAGGCGTGTTCGCTGCCTTCTGAAAGGGTCCCGCTCCATAGCCGGGCAGCCGGACGACGGGTTTTGTCCAGGTTGCCGGATCATGGGGATCGAAGGGGATGTCCCGCCACATGATGGCGCGGCCTTGCTCAGCCAGTTCCGGAGGAAAAGCGCGGTCGATACGGATGAACCCATCCCGAATGAATTGCTTTACCGGCGGGTTGCTGAGCGCGCCCGAGCGCAAACGATCATCGTCAGTCATGAAAGTTCTCTCGCAACAGCACCGTGCAAGCCCGCATTCCATCCATTCTTCAAATTCAAACTGACCTACGACCCAAAATTACCATATTGCGGGCGAGCCGATAAGGCGTGCTATACTTTCTGGCCTGTCGCTCCCTGCGAGCATTTTGTAAGCGGGACGGCGGGCAAGCGGGCATCGAAATCCAATTTCGAGCCCGGGAGGTGGGTTTATCGCAGAACGTGGTGGTCCTCCGGGCCTTCGGGTCAATGAGCGTATTCGCGCTCGGGAAGTTCGTGTGGTGGATGAAGCGGGGAATCAGCTTGGCGTGATGACCCTGTTCGACGCGATGAAGGCGGCGCGGGATGCCGGCCTGGATGTGGTCGAAATATCGCCCAGCGCCGTTCCACCGGTCTGCAAGCTTGTGGATTACGGCAAGTTTCAATACGAGCTCAGCAAGAAAGCCCACGAAGCCAAGAAGCATCAAAAAAGCTCGCACATCAAGGAAGTGAAGTTCCGGCCATCCACGGCTGAACACGATTTTCAGGTGCGCAAGAACCAGATCATCCGGTTTCTTGGCGAAGGACACAAAGTAAAGGCCATGATTTTTCATCGTGGCCGCGAGATGGCTCATCAAGATGTGGGCCGCGCGAAGATGGAGCGCCTGCTCAAGGAAGTCACCGACCACGCGCTGGTGGAATTCGGTCCGCGGATGGAAGCCAATATATTGCTTGCATTGCTCGCGCCGAAAAAGGGAGCGACTGCGGCGGCGCCGACGCGTCCCGCGCAGCCAGCCGCTGGCGGACAAGCCTAGAGAAATTTCCGGGGAAGAGGGAATTGTGAAGAAGAACAAGAAAAAGAAATTGAAGACGCACCGGGGTGCGGCCAAGCGCTTCAAGATCACGTCCACCGGGAAAATCATGCGTTGGCATTCGGGCAAGCGCCATCTGCTGGGCACGAAGAAACCGCGGCGCATGCGCAAGCTGCTCAATAAGGTTCAGGTGAACAAGGCGGACGAACGCAATATTCGTCTCGCACTTCCTTACGGAATTTAGTTTTCGATCCGAGCCAGGCAGAGCGTAACGGGTGCCTGCCGGCCGGTTGTCCCGCAAATTCGCGGGGCGCAATGCATTTCAATGAGACAAACCCGTCTTGCTTCCCGCGTATTCTTGCGGGCGGCTGGGCCGCGTTTGCCTCCCCGTCGATCCACACGATTGATTTCAAGTTTGTAGGGAATTGGAAATCATACCGAGCGCCCGCGAGGCGCGCACGAGGAGACGAGAACCATGCCACGAGTTAAACGCGGTACCAAGCGGCGCGCACGCCGCAAAAAGCTGCTGAAACACGCGAAGGGATTTTTCCTCACCAAGGGAAAGCTATTCCGGTCCGCGAAGGAAGCGGTGAACCGCTCGCTGCGGTATACCTACCGCGACCGCCGCACCCGCAAGCGCGATTACCGCACGCTGTGGATTCAGCGCATCGGCGCCGCCGCTCGCGCAAACGGCACCACTTACAGCCAATTGATCCACGGGCTAAAGGCGGGCGGGATCGATCTCGACCGGAAGATCCTGGCGGACATGGCCGTGCGCGACGCCGAAGGATTTGCCGCGCTCGTCACATCGGCGAAGCAGCACATGAAGGCCGCGCCTGCCGCAGCACCGAAGCCCGCGGCCTAGCGCGTAATCAGCGCGCCGCCTTCGCAATCGCGTGTACTATGGGCGTCGGTTGAGTAGCGGCGGCCTTCCGGCCAGCGAGTTTTTCTGAACGACTCGCGGGCGCGACTCTGACCCGCATTGCGGACCGACATTTCAATGGCCACGATCGATTCCACGAAACAGACGCTCGCGCAGCTCGACATGGACTCCCCAGGGAAGATTGCGTCGCTATTTGAAGACCTGCGTTCCGCGTTCGATCACGACGCTGCCCAAGAAATAAGCTCGCTTGATTTGGAAGCGGCGCGCGTGAAGTGGCTCGGCCGAAAAGCTGGAATTCTAGCCGAGATCGGCGAGAACTGGCTGAAACCCGCGGCCAAAGAAATCAAGCCCTCCGTCGGCCAAAACCTCAACGCGCTAAAGGCTCATATCGAAACGCAATTTGCAGCGCTCGCCACGGCAAAAGATGCCGCGCAGGAGCAATCCGCGGCGGCACGCGATCAAATCGATCTGTCTCTCCCCGGCGTCGAGCGCGCGATCGGCACGCGGCACCTGATCCGCCAAACCTACGAAGAGCTCGAGCGCATTTTTCTCTCCATCGGATTCCGCGTGGTGGAAGGGCCGGAAATCGAAACGCCCTACTACAATTTCGAGGCGCTCAATATTCCCGAGCACCATCCCGCGCGAGACAACATGGACACCTTCTATATCGAAGGCGCGCGCGGAGGTCATCTGCTGCGGACGCACACTTCGCCGATGCAAATTCGCACGATGGAAAAAGAAAAACCGCCGGTGCGCATTATTGTTCCCGGAAAAGTCTATCGCCGCGACAATCCAGATTCGACGCACGGCTACATGTTCCACCAGATCGAAGGTCTGGCCGTGGATACGGACATCACGTTCTGCGATTTCAAGGGCACGGTGGAATATTTTGTCCGCGAGTTCCTGGGGCCGAAGGCGAAGACGCGCCTGCGGCCGAGCTATTTCCCCTTCACCGAGCCTTCGGCGGAAGTGGACGCGACCTGCCACGTCTGCGGAGGGAGCGGTTGCCGCGTCTGCAAATTTTCCGGCTGGATTGAACTTTTCGGCGCGGGGATGGTGAATCCCGCCGTCTACGGCTTCGTGAACTACGACGCGGAAAAACTTTCGGGCTTCGCTTTTGGCATGGGCGTGGACCGGCTGGCGATGATGAAGTACGGCGTCGGTGAATTACCCGTGCTCACGCAGAACGACGTGCGTTTTCTGCGGCAATTTCCGTGATGATGCTGGCGACAGACTCGAAACAGCGCTTCTCGAATCGTGTGGAGGACTACGTCCGCTACCGGCCGGGGTATCCGCGCGCGGTTCTCGATCTGTTGTGCGAGGAATGTGGCTTCGCTCCGGAATCCGTCGTCGCGGATATCGGCTCGGGCACGGGAATCCTGACGCAAATGCTGCTGGAAAACGGGAACGTCGTTCACGGCGTCGAGCCGAACGCGGAAATGCGCGCGGCAGGCGAGAACTTTTTGCAGAAGTACGCGCGATTCCATAGCGTGGTCGGCTCCGCGGAGAACACAACGCTCCCGGATGCGAGTGTGGATTTTGTGGTCGTGGGGCAGGCGTTTCACTGGTTCGAACCGAAGGCCGCCCGCGCGGAATTCGAACGCGTGCTGAAGCCGCGAGGCTTCGTTGCGGTGATTTGGAACGAACGCAAGCAGGATCGAACCGCGTTCCTGCGCGAGTACGAGAGTTTTTTGCGCGTGTTTTGTGCCGATTACGAAAGGATCTCTGAGAAATATCCGCAAGACCGTCCGATGAGGAAGTTCTTCGGCGCCGGCGCTGGCGGCAAGAAATCGTTCGCCAACGAACAGGTATTCGATTTCGTTGGGCTGCGCGGACGGCTCCTGAGTTCGTCGTACGCACCGCCGCAAGGACATCCGCAGCACGAGCCGATGCTGGCGGCGCTCGAGAAATTGTTCGCGGCACATGCGCGAGACGGTCGCGTGCGGTTTGAGTATTTGACGCACGTTTATTACGGCCAATTGGAGTCACTTCGTGGCGAATGAACGGGTGGGCGTACTTCGGAGCTACTTGCTGCAAGAGAAACAGCGCCTCGGACCGCACTTTGAGTGAGGATTGGATGTCGGAGCGGACGCTCCGACACCCTAGGGGTCGGGACAAATCCAGGTTCGACCCTTAGGAAACAAAAGAGCCGGCGGCACGGAAGGCTTCACAACCGCGATGAAGATTGTGTACAGCTGGCTGAAAGAGTTCGTGGACGCGAGGGCGCCGGCGGCCGAGCTGCGTTCGCGGCTATCGCTTGCCGGCGTGGCGGTTGATTCGGTCGAGGAATCGGCGGCGGGGCCGGTGCTCGACGCGGAAATCACCGCGAACCGCCCGGACTGCCTAGGCCATTACGGCATGGCGCGCGAGGTGGCCACGATTTACCGGCTGCCGGTGAAAGCGCTCCAGCCGAAGTTGAAGGAAGCGGCGATCAAAGTATCGGACGGGGCCCGCGTTGAAATCGAAACGCCGGAACTTTGCGGGCGTTACACAGCGCGCGTGATGCGCGGCGTGAAAATTCAACCTTCGCCCGATTGGCTGCGCCAGCGCCTGGAAGCCATCGGGCAGAATTCAATTAACAACGTGGTGGACGTAACGAACTACGTGATGTTCGAGCTGGGCCAGCCGATGCATGCATTCGATCTCGACAAGCTCAGCGAGCGCCGAATTGTGGTGAGGCGCGCGCGTCCGGGCGAAAAGATTCGCACGCTGGATGGCGCCGTGCGGGAGCTTACAAAGGAAATGTGCGTGATTGCGGATGCGTCGCGCGCCGTGGCGATTGCTGGGGTGATGGGCGGCTCGGAGAGCGAAATCGGATTTGCCAGCCGTAACATTTTGCTTGAATCCGCGTGCTTCGATCCGATCACCGTGCGACGCACGTCGAAAGCGCTGGGCTTGCGCACCGAAGCGTCGTATCGCTTCGAGCGCGGCGCTGATCCGGAAATGGCTGAACTGGCCTCGCGGCGCGCCGCGGAGCTGATTCAGCAATTGGGCGGAGGCGAAATTCTTTTGGGCGTCGTGGACGCCTACCCGGGCCGCTCGCCTGCGCCGACGATGGAACTCTCCCGCAAGGAATTACTCCGCGTGATGGGTGCGGACGTGCCGGACCGCGACATCGAGGATATTCTCGCCGCGCTCGGTTTTCGTCCCAAACGGACGGACGCGCATCGCGGCACGCTCGGCTCGCTGCTGGCCGTTTGGCAATGCACGCAGCCCTCGTGGCGTCGCGATGCCGCGCGCGGGATTGACGTAATCGAGGAGGTGGCGCGGCACTACGGATACGACAAATTTCCGCCGCGGCTGCCCCCTGCAAAGCAGCCCGCACAACGCCTGCCGCACGCCCAAGCGCAGGACCACCTGCGCGAACGCGTCGTCGCGCTGGGCTACCAGGAAATTGTGGCGATTCCGCTGGTGGACGGGCGACGCGACGAAATTTTCCGTGCGGAGGGTGTGGCGCCTGCGGTGATCGGCAATCCGCTCGCCGAAGATGCATCGGTGATGCGCTCCACGGGAATCGTGAGCCTGCTCGCCGCGATCGAATGGAATGTGAACCACGGCCAACGGAATCTGCGCCTGTTTGAAATCGGCAAGACGTACGAGCTGCGGGATGGCGAACCCGTCGAGACGGCTATTCTCACCCTGGGCGCTACCGGCTTCGCGCGAGAGAAAACAATTAACGAAGCAGCGCGTGAATTCGACTTCGCGGACTTGAAGGGCGACCTCGACGGTCTCGGCGCGCTGGCCGGCGGATTCAGCTGGCAGTCCGGCGGACCGGCATGGCTCGCGGGCGGATGCGCGGCGCGGATTTCAGTTGCCAATGCAGGCACGACTGCTGCGCTAGGCGTGTCGGGACAGCTCGCGCGCCGTGTCGCCGATCAACTCAAATTGCGCCAGGAAATTTTCATCGCGGAACTGCGACTCGAACTGCTGCTCGCGGGAATCGAAGCGGCGCGAGCGACCCAGAAATTCGCGCCGATTCCACGCTTCCCGGCGGTCGAGCGCGATTTTTCGTTGGTGCTTGCCGACGGCGTGAAGTTCGCGCAAGTTGCAGACGCGATTCGCGCGCTCGCGATCCCCGAGCTTCGAAGCATCGAACCCGCCGACCTGTTCCGCGCCGGGAAAATGCCGGCGGGAAAATTTTCACTGATGATCCGCGTGACGTTTCAGAGCGCCGAGACGACGTTGACCGACGCGCAGATTGGCGATTATTCGTCGCGAATCGTGGCCGCCCTTCAAACGAAGCTGGGTGCCAGTCTGCGAGCGAGCTAGAACAGAGGCGCTGCGCGGTGGCGCACGCCGGTTTGCCATTGAGCGTCGAATGCCAGGGCGGCATGCCGGCCCCCCCTCTCACCATGACGGACAAGGCGCATCCTCAATTCCCGTTGAGTGACAACAAGTCTAGCCCGCCATTGTTCATCGGATGACTGCAGTGCGTCTGATATCGCCGGGGACGTATCAACCGATCGGGCCGCTGACAGACTCTTCGGAAACTCGGCGTTCTCGATCTGGGGCAAGGCAAGCACTGGATAGCCGAGCTGACGTTCGACAGCGGCGAGGCGAAAAAATCAAAAGGCCTAAAGCCGGACCTTCCGATCTTCAGTCGATCGTAAACGAGACCGGCTTTGCAGCCATTGGTTGCCAAACCAACGGCTTGCACGGCCGCGGTGAATGCCCGACAATGGCGGCAGCACAGCGATCCACGCAACAGGGAGCACGAACGTGAAAATCGAAATCTACGATCAGGCTTACAACGTCAACGCGGACCAGAACGAAGAGCACCTGCAGGCACTCGCGGCGTACGTGGACGCCAAAATGCGCGAGGTCGCGTCTGCCACACGGATCGTTGACTCGCTGAAGGTCGCGGTGCTCGCGTCGCTGAATATCGCCGACGAGTTGTTCATGTTGCGCGAACGTCAGCAGGAAATTGACGGCCCGCTGCGCCAGCGCGTCGAAAAGTGCGTCGCGCTGGTGGAAAAAGCCCTCGAACAATCGAACTAAGCGACTCCGTTGCCGGGCCTTTCCAGCAGGCCGATCCCTCCTATCATTTCAGTACACGCGCGGCGTAACCCTTTGGACTGTGACAACATCTACTATATGATTGGTATTGAGGTTTCAAGTAACCGCCGCAGGTCATGCTAAGCCAACGTCCAACACGGTATCTGGTGATCCCGGTAACGCTGCTGGTGCTGCTGCTGGTCGGCATGACGCTCGGAAGCGTCGTCTGGCATCATCATGATGGCTCCGCCGAAGCAACCTGCCCCATCTGCCACCTGAGTCACCAGCCGATTGACCGTCCGATTGCGACGACTCACGCTCCGACTTTTGCATTGGTAGCACCCACACCGGAGCCCCGCGACGCCGGCCTGGCGCCGAGCCCCACCGTTCGGCGAGTTCCCGCACGAGCTCCACCCACCGCGTAAAAACCCAGCTTGTCCCGTGCCGTTCGCGGCACACCAATCCACGTCCGTTTTGTTCTCTGAGGGATGAACTGTCATGCGCATACGACATATGTATTTTGTAGTTTCGATTTTCTTGGCGTCGCTTGCTGGCTGGGCTTCTCCCGCACGAGCGCAAGCGCCGCCACCGACGCAGGGACCGGTGAAAATAACGCTCGACGACGCGATCCAGATGGCGCTCGCGCACAATCACACGCTGCAAGCAGAGCGCGTAACGATTCAGGAGAGCGAGGCCCAGGAGATCACGGCCAATCTGCGGCCGGACCCTGTGCTGATGGGCGACGCGCAGTTTCTGCCGATCTTCAACGCCGACCAGTTCGATTCGAACTACGTAGACAATGGAGCGCAGTTCGATCTCGGGCTCAGCTACCTTTTCGAGCGCGGGAAGAAGCGACAACACCGGTTGGCCGCGGCGAAAGATGCGACTGCCGTGACGCGTTCGACCGTCGGGGACAACGAGCGCACCCTTACCTTTCAAGTAGCGACGCTGTTTACGAACGCGCAGCTGGCCGAATCTACGCTCGACCTGGCGCAGCAGGACTTGAAGAGCTTTCAGAATTCGGTGGATATCAGCAAGGAACGCTACCGCGCGGGCGACATCAGTGAGGACGATTACCTGAAGATCAAGCTGCAGCTTCTGCAGTTCCAGAGCGACGCCTCGCAGGCGCAGCTCGCGCGCGCGCAGGCGCTTTCGGACCTGCGACAGCTTGTCGGCCGCGAATCTGTGGGGCTTGATTACGACGTGGCGGGTCCATTCGATTACGAGCCGCTGCACGCGAACAAAGAAGATTTGGAAACCAAGGCGTTGGCCACTCGTCCCGACTTGCGTGCCACGCAACAGGGCGTGACCGCCGCGAACAGCCAGTACGAGCTTGCGAAAGCGAACGGAAAGCGCGACGTGACCGGTCAGATTGACTACACGCACACCGCCGGACTGAGCACTGCTTCTCTGTTCGGCCAGATTCAGCTGCCGATATTCGACCGCAACCAGGGCGAAATCGCACGCACGCGTTTTGCAATCACGCTGGCGCAGGAACAGGAGAAAGCTGCCAGCGACCAGGTCCTGACGGACGTGGAAGATGCTTACGATGGCCTGCAGTCGAACGATCAAATTATCCAGCTGTACCGCTCCGGCTATCTCGACGAGGCCAAGCAGGATCGCGACATCAGCGAGTACGCATACAAGCGCGGCGCCGCGAGCCTGCTCGATTTTCTGGATGCCGAGCGGAGCTATCGCGCGACTGAACTCGCATACAGGCAATCGCTCGCGGCCTATCTGCTGGCGCTCGAGCAACTCCGCGAAGCCGTGGGAACGAGGAACCTGCCATGAGTATTCGACCATTCACGCACGGAAGCCATTCGCTCGGGATCACCGCTGGATTTGCCCTCGCGGGCGCGCTCGTCTGCGCTCTGGCGGCGGGATGCAGCTCGGACCGCGGCGCGGGCGAAATGACGTCCTATTCCTCGAAGGCGTCACAGTCAGCCACGCCGCAGCTTTTCACCATTCCGCCCGACCAGGTGTCGCACGTGCAGGTCGTCACGATTCAGCAGACGAAGCTCACGCGCACACTGCGCCTGACGGGAGCGGTGGCCTACAACGCGTTCAAGACCACGCCGGTGATCACGCAGGTCGGCGGGCCGGTGAGCCGGATTCTGGTTGTGCCGGGGCAGCACGTGCACGAAGGCGAGCCGATGCTCGAAGTATCCAGCCCCGATTATTCGCAACTGCTCGACACGTATTTGAAGGCCCACGACACATTCCGCGTGGCAGACAAGAACTACGACCGGGCGAAGGATTTGTACGAGCACAACGCCATCGCCGAGCGTGACCTGCTGCAGGCCGAATCGGATCGCAATCAGGCGCAGGCGGACCTCAACGCGTCTGAACAGGCGATGAAGATTCTGGGAATCAAGAATCCCGAGGATCTGGCGAAGGCTCCCTCGTCTGCTCAGATTCCCGTGATTGCGCCGATGAGCGGCGAAGTGGTCGAGCGGCTCGTGGCGCCGGGTCAGGTGATGCAGGCGGGCCAAACACAGGCGTTCACAATTTCCGACATGAGCACGGTCTGGGTGCTCGCGAATGTCTATCAAGGCGATCTGGCTTACGTGAAATCCGGCGACGACGTGGTGGTAGGGACCGACGCGTATCCGGAAAGTTTTCACGGGAAGATTTCCTACGTCTCGGCTGCGCTTGACCCGAATACGCGCACTCTGCAGGCGCGCATCGTGGTGGATAACCCCGGCGAAAAACTAAAGCGCGACATGTATTGCACCGTCATGGTGACTGCCGGCGTGATTCAGAACGCGATCGGCGTGCCGGATGCCTCCGTGCTGCGGGACGACGAGAACCAACCCTTCGTTTACGTGGCGGCGGGCCCGGGTCAGTTCGGCAGGCGCGCCGTCGGGATCGGCGAGAGCCAGAACGGCCAGACCCAAATTCTGAAGGGGCTTTCCGTGGGCGACAAAGTGGTGGGCAACGGCAGTTTGTTCCTGCAATTTGCGAATTCGTTTCAGCAATAAGGGCGAGGCCGACAAGAAATGATCCATCGCATCGTCCAATTCGCGCTGCGCCAGCGGTTTCTGATCCTGATACTCACGGCGTTCATCGCCGTCGGCGGGGGAATTTCGTTCCAACGCATGCCTGTGGACGCCTACCCGGACCTTTCGCCACCGATGGTGGAGATCATCACCCAGTGGCCGGGCCACGCGGCGGAGGAGATCGAGCGGCTCGTCTCCCTGCCAACCGAAGTGGAAATGAACGGCGTGCCGAAGATGAGCGTGATGCGCTCGATTTCACTTTACGGCCTGTCGGACATCATCCTCACGTTTGACGAAGACACCGACAACTACTTTGCGCGGCAGCTGGTGTTCCAGCGGCTGAGCGAAGTCACCTACCCAACCGGGGTCACGCCGACACTCGCGCCACTTTCGAGCCCCTCCGGTCTCGTCTATCGCTACGTGCTCCAAAGCCCGGACCGCACGCCGCAGGAACTCAAGACCTATGAAGACTGGGTGATTGAGCGCGAATACAAGCAAGTGCCGGGTGTCGCGGACGATTCCGGATTCGGCGGCACCGTGATGCAGTACCAGGTGCTGCTCGATCCGGCGCGCCTCTACGGCTATCACATTCCGCTCCCACAAGTGATCCAACAGCTTTCTGTTAACAATGCGAACACTGGGGGAGGGTTTTATTCGCAGGGCGGCCAGTTCTACTACGTGCGCGGGCTGGGTCTGCTGCGAGACGAGAAGGACATCGGCAATGTGATCGTGGGATCGCAAAATGGCGTGCCGGTGCGCATCCGCGATATCGGCGACGTGACCATCGGCAACGCGCCGCGCCTGGGCGAATTCGGCTTCAACAAGAACGACGATTCGGTGGAAGGCGTCATTCTGATGCTCACCGGCGAGCAGACCCAGAACGTCCTGAAGGGCGTGGAAGCAAAAACGAAACAGTTGAACGAAACCATCCTGCCGCCGGACGTGAAAGTCGTTCCGTTCTACGACCGCAGCGATCTGGTGCGCGTGACGACGGACACCGTGGAGAGCAATCTGCTGCGCGGAATGATCCTGGTCCTGATCGTGCTGGTTTTCTTTCTGGTTAGCGGCCGCGCGGCCGTGATTGTCGCATTGACCATTCCAGTCGCGCTGCTTTTCTCGTTCATTTTCCTGCACGCGCGCGGGGTGGCCGCCAATCTGCTTTCGATCGGCGCCATCGATTTCGGGATCATCATTGATGGCACGCTGGTGATGGTCGAAAATATTTTCCGCGAACTGGGCCTCCGTGAAGGCACAGAATACAACTTGCACGAAGTGATTCTGGCGGCGGCCAAGGACGTGGACCGGCCGATTTTTTACTCTGTCGCCGTGATCATCGCCGGATACATCCCCATTTACGCGCTGAGCGGGCCTTCTGGAAAGCTCTTCCATCCGATGGCGGACACCATGTCCATCGCGCTGGTGGGAGCGCTGCTCCTGACGCTGACATTCGTGCCCGTGATGTGCTCTTACTGGTTCCGCAAGGGCGTGCACGAGTCGGTGAACCGGCCGTTCGAGTGGGTCCGCGGAAAGTACGCCGCGCAACTCGATCGCTGCCTCGATCGTCCAAAGACCACGATTTTGGTGGCGCTTGCGATTTTCGCCGCGACGATGCTCCTGGTTCCTTTTATCGGCGGCGAGTTCATGCCGCATCTCGATGAAGGCGCGCTCTGGGTCCGGGCCACGATGCCCTACACGATTTCCTACGAAGAAGCGGCCAAGTTCAGCCCGCAGGTGCGCGATATTTTAATGAAGTATCCGATGGTCACTGACGTCGGCTCCGAACTCGGCCGCCCCGATGACGGCACCGATTCCACCGGATTCTTCAACGACGAGTTTTACGTAGGTCTGAAGCCCTACGGCGACTCGACCTGGAAGAAAGGCCCCATTCACGATAAAGCCGAATTGACGGCCGATCTTCAGAAGCAACTCGATGCTTTCCCCGGCGTAATATTTAATTTCACGCAGCCTGCCGAGGATGCCGTGGACGAGGCGCTCACGGGCCTGAAAAGTTCGCTGGCCGTGAAAATCTATGGCCCCGATTTGAACGTCTTGCAGGACAAGGCTCTCGAGATCAAGCGGCGGCTTTCGCAGGTCCGCGGTTTCACCGAACTCACCGTGGTGCGCGAACTCGGGCAACCCACCCTGCTGATTGACACGGACCGCGACAAAATTGCGCGTTACGGCATCAATGTGGCCGACGTGGAAACCGTGGTACAGGCGGCCGTGGGCGGCCAGGCGGCCACGCAGGTGATCCAAGGCGAGAAATTGTTTGACCTCGTGGTGCGCATGAAGCCCGAGTTCCGCGAAAATGCGCAGGAGATCGGCAACCTGCTCGTCGCCACGCCCACGGGCCAGCAGATTCCGCTGCGCGAGCTAGCCGACATTCGCGAAGCAAGCGGCGCTTCGTTCATTTATCGCGAGAACAATTCGCGCTACATCGGTGTGCAATACAGCGTCGACGGGCGCGACTTGCAAAGCACCGTCACCGACGGCCAGCGCGCCATCGCCGACGTTCAAAAGTCGTTGCCGGCCGGTTACCGCTTGACGTGGGGCGGCGAGTATAGCGAGTTCCTGGAAGCGAAACACCAATTGGAGATCATTGGCCCGCTGGCACTGTTGTTGATTTTCATGATCCTGTTCGCGCTCTACGGAAATTTCAAGTTTCCGCTGGCGATTGCGCTCGGCGTGGTGATCACGGAACCCGTCGGCGCGCTGATCGCGCTGAAGCTTACGGGCACGCCGTTCAGCGTTTCGTCAATACTCGGGCTGCTGGCGCTGATGGGAGTATCCGTTGAGACGGCGGTGATTCTGGTCTCGTTCATCAACAAGCTGCGGCAGGAGGGCAAGGATATTCGCACGGCGACGCGCGAGGCGGCCCTGATGCGATTGCGCCCGATCATGATGACGGCGTTAGTCGCTTGCCTGGGTCTGCTGCCCGCTGCGCTCTCAACCGGCATCGGGTCGGACACTCAGAAGCCCTTCGCGATCGTGATCGTGGCGGGCCTGATTTCGCGGCTGTGCATCGCGATCTTCGTGGATCCTGTGCTCTATCGCGCGGTCGCCCGCGATGGCGACGTGTTACAAGTTTGATCCGCACGGTCGGCGATTAGCGTTCGAGGTTTGATTTCGATCGAGTTCGGCATCGTGAAGCTTACAACACAACGATTGCTGGCAATCGCGGTCGTCCTCGCGCTGGTTCTGCTGGCTACGCACGCGGTCACCGACTGGCATATCCACTCGCACGATGAGGATCATTGCCACATCTGCCATGTCGGACACGCCCCGATTCCGCAAGCGGCGGCGGAAGTGGCCGTCGAGGCAGCTGCGCCAGGCGCAAGACTAACGCTCGCTGAAGAATCTGCGCCCAAAATTGATTTCGTCGGCACCCTCAGTATTCCGCGAGCCCTTCCGGCTTAAGAGCTTGCTCCCGAAATAAATAATCGTGTCGCAGCACGCGGCGCCTGCCGCGCGGCGCGTGCGGATTTCCGCATTCATTTTTGGCCACAGCGCAGTAAGGCGCCGCGGCCGCATTCATACGGGGAGAAAACGATGAGATTCGTACGTCCGTTGCTCGGAGTCGTGCCTGTCATTTTTTGCTTTCTTGCAGCCGGACCGACCGCTACCAATGGAGCGTCCGGTTCACCGTGATCAACATCGCGAATGAGGTCGCTCTGTACAACTTCCTTTCTACGTAAAACGGTACTCATTACGTAACGCCAGGCGCGATAACGGGAGAGATCGGCTTCGACTTCTAGAGCCATCGAGTGAAGGGGGAGACGCGACTAACAGACTCTGCCTCCCCATTTCACTCTCCGCGCACCCACACCGCGTCGTCGTGCCGAGCCAAATGGCGATCATCGCAAGAGCGCTGAATCAGGGCCGAATTCTAGTTGATAGCCGGTTACAAAATGCTATTGACAACTAGTTTCAACTGGATTAGCCTCCCTCTCCAATTGATAACTATTTGCAACTGGAAAGGGTGGTGTGGCCTTGATGCTCGCCGGGAATCAGATTTCTGAGAGTGTTTGTCCTAGGACGGCCACATCTCGCCTCGGTTTTCTTCGGTCTTTTGTGTTATGGGCCGTAGCGGCGGCGCTTTGGTTCCCCGCCCGCGCAACCGCTCAGGAGACTCCCTACTTCGTAGCCTATTCGCACCATCTGGAGGAGCCGGGCAATCTCGAGATCGAGACCTACTCGATTTACGGCACCCAGAAGGGCGGCGGTGACTTCATCGCACCCTGGATGGAACTTGAGTACGGCGTGACCGCTTGGTGGACAACGGAGTTCTACATTGACTCGCAGCATACCTTCGCCGACAGCTCTGTCTTCACCGGCACGCGCTGGGAGAACCGCTTCCGGCCACTCGTGCATGAGCACTGGATCAACCCAGTCCTTTACGTGGAATTCGAAAACACCACCGACGCGGACAAGACGCTCAAGGAAGTCGTGGGCTTTGACTCCCAATTCGACGCCGCTGAGCTGAATTCCGAGGCCAACCGAGCGCACACCCATGAACTTGAAACGAAGCTGATCCTTTCAAGCGATTTCAAGGGCTGGAACTTCTCAGAAAACTTCATCGGCGAAAAAAATCTTGGTCACGAGCCTTGGGAATTTGGCTATGCCCTTGGCGCGGACCGCCCGCTGCGCCTTGCCGCGACGCCCCGACCTTGCAACTTCTGCCGCGAGAACATAATTCTGGGTGCGGAAATGTACGGAGGATTGGGCACCGTCGAGGCGTTCACGTTGTCCGGGACGTCCCACTACGTCGCACCGCTCGTTGCCTGGCAACTACCCAACGGCGTAACGCTGTCGCTCTCGCCAGGATTCGGCCTCAACGATCATGCCCACCGGTTCTTGCTGCGCTGGGGCATGTCCTACGAAATCGGCGGCTTCGGCCGCAAGCTCAGGAGCCTTTTCCAATGAGACGCGCCATGATCCTGGCATCGTTCTTTGCTGCTTCGATCGCTGCCGCGGCATCCTCCGCCCACAATCACAAGACCGACGATCGGGGCGTCTGGCTCCAGATCGCGCGCGCGCCCATCAAGATGCGTAGCGCGAAAAATCCGTACGAGGGTCAGCAAGACGCCGTCGCCGCCGGCAAAAAACTTTTCCGCCAGCATTGTGCGGAATGCCACGGAGATGACGCGACCGGCGCGCATGGCCCGAATCTCCGCTCACCGGGAGTGCAGAACGCGACGCCCGGCGAACTCGCATGGTTCCTCCGGAACGGCAACCTGGTCCGCGGCATGCCACCCTGGGCCGGTATCCCGGACGAGCGCCGCTGGCAGATCGTCACATATCTCAAGAGCCTTGGAGTTGCCGCCAATTCCGACGCCTCCAAGGCTCGAACACCTACTGGACGCGAACCTGCGGAGTGAATCAGGGTAACGGTTCAGTTCTTTGTTAGCACCGACAAGAGTTTCGCACTGGATGCTTCTAATTCCGAACGCGCGTCGTTGATCTTCGCTAGCGAAGGAATTGTGTCCTGAAAAAATGGATGCAATTGCGCCACTCGGCCCTCGAGCCTTTGCAACTGCGTTCGTGCCTGTTCCGGCGGCAGCCGCAGCGCCGCTTCCGCCTCGGAGAATAGCGCACGGCACGCGGCGAGATCCTTGCGGCCGGGAACCGAGAAGTTTGCTGGCGCCGGCTTGCCCATCATCTCCCGATAGTAGTCCTCGGGACTGGTTGCCTGCTGCATCGTCCGCACGGCAATCTCCAAGGACGCCTCTTCCAACGCCATCGCCTCGCTCCAATCGAATCCGTCGCCGGGCAGCGCCCGCACCGCTGCGCCAACCTCGCGCTTTTGCTGATCGTTCAGCTGCCCGGATTGGGCTGCGCGGGTCAATGCCTCGAAATCGGACAGCAGCGACATCCGCGCCACTAATTTGAAAATCAGCGTGCCGCCCTGCGCCAGATGTTGCGAAAACCGAATTCCGTCGAGCCACGCGCCGACTGCAGCCTCGGTCTGGCCCTTCGCCATCAGACGCATTCCGTAAAGCGTGTTCAGCCGCGCCAGCACGCGCGCACGCGGCACGTACGCAATCGAGGCCTGCGGCCCGCGGCTGTACTCGAGGCCCCAGTCGCAGTCCGGCAGCTTCGTGGCGCGCTGCATTTCCTGGATCGCTGGTTCGTTGTGATCGAGAATGACGCCGAGCTTCGCCTCATCCCAGGGAGTTTCTCCCGCCGCCGTTTTCTCGAGCAGTTCCTGCGTTGATCTGTCCGACGGCGGGTCCTGCAGATCGGCGAATGCCAGCCAGTAACGCAGCGCTGCGTTGCGCGTTTCCGCTGCCAGTTTCCTCTGCGCCTGCGCGGACGTCGTGCTCAGAAGGAAAGCCAACAGCGTTCCCACGATCGTGAGTTGGTGTCGCATGCGGGCTCCTCTCATTCTTTCGCCAGAGCGCGGAGACTGCTGTCCGTGTGGTTGAATCGAGGCAGAGTGCGGGCCGCGATGTCGTTCATCTGGGCGTCGAATCGATCGCTGCCTTCAAGAACCGCGCGCCTCATTGCCGCCGATGACATCCTGGGCAAAACTTTCACTGCGCCGCTCGGGTTCTGCCCGCTGGCGGGATGCTCGCCGGCATGCTTCGTCAAAGGACCTCGATAACCCAGATGCAACGACGCCCCGGTCGCGAGGACGATCACCGCGGCCGCGGCCAGCCGCCGCCAGTCATGCCAGATACCAGTCGCAAGCGGCAACGGGCGCGGTCGGCGAGGCTCGAACCCGCGTAGAAATTCCTGGAATTTTTCCTCGTCTCCGTTCATCCTCTGCTCCCGGACCACCGTTGTTGCTGATCCTATGGCTTCAGCCGCTCGCGTAGCTTGGCGAGCCCGTACCGATACCGCGATGCCGCCGTGTTGAGCGGCGCATCGGTTGCCTCGGCCACTTCCTCAAGCGTCATCCCACCCCATATTCGCATCACGACGACTTCCCTTTGTTCATCCGGCAATTCTCGCAACGCTTGCTGCAATGCAAACGCTGCCTCTCGATCGCGCTCGCGGTGTGTAAACCAAATATCCTGGTCCGGCAGCGGAGCGTCGCGCGACCGATCGCGGCGCGTATTGAGCGCGGCGTTTCTTACGGCGCGGTAGAGGTACGCAGCCGGCGCGTCGGGCACGATTTGCTTGCCGCGCAGCAGCTTCAGAAACACGCCGTGCACCACGTCTTCCGCAGCTCCGCCATCCGCCACAAACAACGACGCGTACAGCACCAGCGCAGGGCCATGCTGGTCGTAGAGCCGCCTCACGTCGTCTGTGCTGAGTTGGTGATCTGCCAACTTCCGATTCCGATCAGCCGCCTTAGGCCCTCAAACGAAAGACACCTCATCAGGCCTGATTTGTCTATCGCGGCGCGGTAGTGTGCCTGTACCACCAAATGGCGGACTTGTGCTAGCGTAGCCGCTCCGATCGAGGGGAACGTCATGAAATTCACATGGTTTAACCTGATGCCGTGGCCTTACTTGCCGGCCGATTTCAGGCAGAAACACCGCTCCGTGTGGGTGGATATTGATTCAAAGCTGTTCGATCCCGAGAAGAGCCATGCGCTCTATAACACCTACATTGATCTGCTCGAATACGCCGGGACACTCGGCTTCGATGGGATCGGCGTGAACGAGCATCATCAGAACGCCTATGGCCTGATGCCGTCCCCCAACTTGATCGCCGCCGGGCTCGCTCGCCGCACGCGCGACGTTGCCATCGTGGTGCTGGGCGCATCCATCGCGCTCTACAATCCGCCGCTGCGCGTCGCCGAGGAATTCGCCATGCTGGATTGCATTTCCGGAGGCCGCTTGGTGGCCGGATTTCCGGTGGGCACTTCGATGGACACGAATTTTTGCTACGGCCAGATCCCCGCGCTCACGCGCGAGAAATATCGCGAGGCCAACGAACTAATCCTGCGGGCCTGGGGCGAGCGCACGCCGTTCGCCTTCAACGGCCGTTACACCAAGCTGCGTCACGTGAACCTCTGGCCGCGACCGATCCAGCAGCCGCGACCGCCCATTCATATTCCGGGCGGCGGCTCGATCGAAACTTTCGACTTCTGCCTCGAAAACACGTACTCCTATTCCTATCTGAGCTTTGGTGGCTACATGCGCGGGAAGCAACTCATGCAAAGCTACTGGGACCGCGTCACCGAGCGCAACACGCCCGATACGTCACCCTATCGTGCCGGCTTTGCCCAGACGATTTGCGTCGCCGACACGGAAGACGAGGCCGAGCGCCTCTATGCCAAACACGTCAGCTATTTCTACAACCGCTGCTTGCACGTCTTTCCGGGTTTCGCCGACGCACCCGGCTATCGCACAATTAAGACGATTCAAAAAGGGGTGCTCTCGCAATACGCTCCCCCCAAAGGCGGGCTATTTCCGGAGCTCAGCTGGAAAGAGATGGTCGAGGGAGGCTATATCATCGCCGGAAGTCCTGAGACCGTACGCCAGCGTATGGAAGAAATGATCAAAGGTTTACACGTTGGCAACGTCTTCTGTTTGATGCACATCGGTGATATGCCCAAGGAAAAATCCATGTACTCGACGCGCTTGTTCGCTGAAAAGGTGATGCCCAAGCTTCGGAATATTTTTCCCGACCACGCGGGCGACAAGCGCTTTTGGTGCCAGCCGATGGCAGATCGTGTATCGCCGGGTGCGTTGCCGACGCAAACTGACTTACGGGCGGCAGCTGTGGCCGCAGCCGAGGCCTAACGAGCCGTCCAATGCAACTGAAGACCATCCAGACTCCGCACGTACCCGTCCGCTACTACGAGGGCGGCCAGGGTCAGCCACTGGTGTTCCTACATGGCGCTGGCGGACTCGATTTCGATCAGCGTTTTCTGGCCGCGCTTTCGGAAAAATTTCATGTCTATGCGCCGCTGATTCCCGGTTACGGCGATAGCGAAGAGTGCTCCGAGCTTCGCGACATGCTCGACTTTACCCTGCACACCTGGGACGTGGTTGCGGCCCTCGTGGTGAAGGATCCCGTTCTCGTGGGCTTCTCGATGGGAGGGATGATCGCAAGCGAAATGGCGGCGGTCGTTCCCGGTGACGTCTCGCGCCTCGCCTTGATCGCACCGGCGGGCTTGTGGCTTGACGAGCATCCGATCCCTGACATTTTTTCATTGCTGCCCTACCAGCTGCCTCCTTATCTTTTCCATGACGCGGCCGCCGGTGCAAAAATCATGTCCGCGGGCATGGAAATGAACGACCCCAAATTCTTGCAGGGCTTTCTGGTACAGGCGGCGCGGCAGCTCGGCGCCGCGGGCAAAATCATGTTCCCCATCCCAGACCGCGGACTTGCCTCGCGGCTCTATCGCATCAAGGCCAGGACGATTCTAATCTGGGGCGAAAGCGACCGGCTGATTCCGCCCGTATATGCGCAGCCCTTTCAGCGGGGAATCGCCGGTTCCGAATTAGTCATGGTGCCGGAAGCCGGACACGTGGTGGCGTTCGAGAAACCCCAGGCGGTGATCCGCGCGATTTCTCGACTCGCGTAACCCGGCTGAGGCCTCAAAACTGGCGCCGAAGTTTCCTGCTACAATATTCCGCGGAGATGGCCTGCAAAGCAGGTGACGTTGCGAAAGCCTATTGAACCAACACTGGATCCCAGGGAGTCCGCGTCGTCCTGCCCTTGTGCATTTCCCGCGCCGGCTTGCCGGTCGGTGAAAAGCCTGAAAGCAGGCGCAGGGCACCCACCTATTTGTGGGGTTCAGGGCCTAGCAGCGCACGGCCCAGTGGACCGCTCCTCCCAAGGCGATCAGCATGGGACCCTCGAGGAGCATCGCGACCGAAGGGCTCGCCTGCAGCGTGAGCGAGGGAGCTCACCAGCATTAGGATGAGGAAGCCAACCAGGTGAGTGGAAGGCTTCCATTTTTTGCCGGAGGAAAGGTTCTGATCTGAAAATCCTATTCGTTGGTGACATCGTAGGTTCGCCGGGCCGCAGGATTGTTCACGACCGGCTCGCGGACATCCTCGAGCAACGCGAAATAGACCTCTGCATCATTAATTGTGAGAATTCCGCGTCCGGATTTGGCGTCACGCCCCGGATCGCCGAGGAGTTTTTCGCCGCCGGTGCCGACGTTCTCACCAGCGGAAACCACATTTGGAAGCGGCGGGAGATTATTGAATATTTTCCAACGCAACCGCGCCTGCTGCGCCCGGCCAATTTCCCGAGCGTTTCGCCCGGCAGCGGTCTCTACGTGGGGACCGCGAAAAACGGCGTGGGCTACGCGGTCCTGGATTTGCAGGGGCGCACCTTCATGACACCCATTGACGATCCGTTTCTCGTGGCCACGCGCGAGCTCGGCAAAATTCCGACGGACGTCAAAGTGATCGTCGTGGACATCCACGCCGAGGCCACTTCGGAAAAGATCGCCATGGGATGGTATCTGGACGGAAAAGTTTCCGCGGTGCTCGGCACCCACACGCACGTGCCCACTGCCGATTTTCACGTTCTGCCCGGAGGAACCGCCTACATCACCGATGTCGGCATGACGGGACCGCACGATTCCGTCATCGGCATGGAAAAGCAGGGCATCCTGGAACACTTTTTTGACAACACGATGCCTTCGCGCTTCGTGGTCGCCCAGGGCGACATCCAGATGAACTCCGTGCTCCTTGATGTGGACGAATCCACCGGTCATGCGCGTTCGATCGATCGCCTAAATTTTCGTCTCGATTGACCGTCCTTTCGGCCAGGTTGCACGCAAGCAACATTCCCGTGCAAGCTGGCATCCTTGCCATTTGTAGCGGATAAGATTGCCCGGTCCATGTTCCGCCACCTACAAATCGGCGTCTGCGTCATCATTCTGGTTGTGGTTGCCGCTGGATGGAATTTTTCGCGCGCCGCCGCGCCCGTTCCGAATCAAGATCAGGACTTTTCCAGGGACTTGCTCGCACGCTCGCGAGTGTTTCCCGAAATCGGTCCCGGCGTCGTAGCGATCAAAAGCGATTCCGCCGGGCGCTACTACGTGCTTGCCGATCCCGCGAAGGTCATCTCGATTTATCAGGCGGACGGCAAGCGCATCGGCCACATTCCCAATGCGAATTCGCGGGGCGCGAAAATTGTGTACGCGCAGGATATTGACGTGGACTCAAAAGGCCGCCTCTTCGTTGCGGATCGCGGGGCGAACGCCGTAGAAATTTTCGAACCCGATGGTTCACTCGATACCACCGTTTCCGTCGCGGCACCGATGTCCATCGTCGCGCTTCCGGGAGGAGAATTCGCGGTCGCCGGTCTGCGCAGCGCGCAACTGGTCAATGTTTACGACGCGCAAGGAAATTTGGCCCGCAGCTTTGGCGAGCTTCCCGGCGAAGCGGCCGGAGCCAGCCGAAACAAACCCCTGAGTCCCGGACGGATCTATGGCGATTCGGCTGGCCATATCTACTTTGTCTTCAGCGACATGCCCGACCTGACCCTCCGCCGGTACGACCGCTTTGGCTACGCCTCCTACGAAGCTACTCTGCCCTCATCCGATTTCACGCCACAGGCGGAGGCGAAGCGCTGGACCACGATCACCATCGAGCAGGGCGACGTGCCGTCCTCGATCAAACCCGCCATCCGCGCGCTCGGGACTGATCCGGTCACACAAGAGGTGTGGTTTGCCATCGGCGACGAGCTTGTGCATTTCGACAAAGACGGAAACCGCCGCGCCGCGTATCGAACTTCCACGAAAGATGACCTGCCGATTGAGGCCAGCGCGATTCTCGTGGAGCGGGACCGCCTTCTGATCGCCAGCGACACGCTGGGAATTTTCGACTTCGTTCTGCCTGAAAGACAATCTCCAGCATCGTCGCAATAGAGAGCAAGACGGCGCTTGTTGAAATGGCGCCTGTGGAAAATCGCGTGGAAATTTTCGAAATCCACTCGGCTGGCAGGCCTATTCCGTGCGCTCCAATCGGTATTTCTTAAAAATTCCCGGGTGAAATGAGGCTGTGGAAAAACTGTGAATCATATGTGGAGCGGGCGACTCGAGTTCGTGAAATTTTCTCTTGCTCATCGCGTTGCGTTTAGGCAGAATCCCGGCTCGCCTCACTGACACAATTTGAAATCATTCACCAACACGAAACCAATGCGGCGGGCGCGGGGCGCGATTTCGCTGCGTTGAGCCTGAAAGGCTAGACCATCAAGAGCCTCTCTTGCAGGGAGAGAGGGTTTCCACAGCATTTCCACATCGGTGGAAATTGCGCGAGGGCTGATTTTCTAGATGAATCTCTGGGACAAGATACTTCAACATGCGGAGCGGCGCGTAAATCCTCATAGTTACGCCACCTGGTTTCGACCCACGCGGCAGGAACGGTCAGACGAAAACCTTCTCGTCGTCCGCGTTCCCACACGCCTGTTCTGCAAGCGGCTGACGGAGACCTACGGCGAACTGCTGCAAGCGGTGCTGGTCGAGATCGGCCGGCCGGGACTCGCGCTCGAATTTGTCTGCGTCGAAGCAGACCCCATCGCCGCGAATCCCGTAGTGTCTCCCCAGGCGAAGTTGGATTTCGACTCGTCCAGTAACCAGCTCAACCCGCGCTACACATTCGACAAGTTCATCGTTGGTTCGTCCAACCAGTTTGCGCACGCCGCGGCCGTCGCCGTGGCCGAACAACCTTCGAAATCCTACAACCCGCTTTTCCTCTACGGCGGTGTGGGACTCGGCAAGACGCACCTGATGCAGGCGATCGGTCATACGCTGAAGCGCCGCAACCCGGCGCTGCGCCTTACCTACATCAGCGCGGAGAAATTCACGAACGAAGTCATCGCTTCGATTCGCTTCGAGCGGATGCCTGCCTTCCGCGACCGCTTCCGCAACATGGACGTGCTGATGGTGGACGACATTCAGTTCATCGCGCGCGCCGAGCGGACGCAGGAAGAGTTTTTTCACACGTTCAACGCGCTCTACGATCAGCAGAAACAGATCGTGATATCGTCCGATTGCCCGCCGAAGGAAATCTCCGCCATCGAGGAACGGTTGCGCTCGCGATTCGAGTGGGGACTGATCGCCGATATCCAGATGCCCGATCTGGAAACGAAAATTGCCATTCTTCAAAAGCAGGCTGATAACGAGCGCGTGCACCTCCCCGATGATGTGGCCGAATTCATCGCCCGTGCCATCAAGTCGAATATTCGCGAGTTGGAAGGCGCGTTGATCCGGCTGATGGCCTACGCATCGCTCACGGGCGCGGAGATCAACCTGCCCACCGCACAGCAGGTACTGAAGGCCATTATCGAGACGCAGGAAAAGAAAGTTACCATCGAGCAGATTCAGAAGGCCGTTGGTGAAGTTTTTGGCCTGCGCGCCCAGGATCTGAAAATTCGCAGCAATTCGAAAGTGATTGCCTACCCGCGCCAGGTTGCGATGTTCCTCGTCAAGCAGCTCACGTCCGCATCGCTTCCCGAAATCGGGAAACAATTCGGAGGCAAGCACCACACAACCGTCCTGCACTCGATCAACAAGATCGAGACTCTGCGCCAGGTGGATAAGGATTTGAACAAAACGATCAACAGGCTACTAGACTCATTCGGATAGAGTTGGTGTGAGGAAGTTCGTCGGCCGCGCTTTTACGTTGTGGATGGATTGTGCAAGACGCGGCAAGGTCCCGGTCGTTGCTACCCCAGCGGCCTTTTTGCACCGGAGCACCTAGATTTGCACAGTACCCGCAGTACCCTAAGCGCCGTCTGGAATGTAGGTTAGATCGTTTTTGCGGAAATCCACAGATGCGGCGGTGACGGCGGTTTTCTTATCTTTATAGAAGTTAAGAAAAGAAGTACAGTAGCCGCACTCGACAATGAGCCCAGAAACCAGCGCAAGGACTGCACAAGAGATGGAATTCAGCGTAAAGAAGTATGACCTCCTTGAGGAGTTGAATCTGACGCAGGGCGTCGTCGAGCGCAAGACGACGATTCCGATTTTGTCGAATCTTCTGGTGGAGGCCAAAGGCAATCGCCTCACGATCACGGCGACCGATCTCGAGCTGAGTATTCGCACGTCGTGTGAGGCCAAGATTAAGAAGGAGGGCGCGGGCACGATCCCGGCCAAGAAACTTCTCGAGCTGGTGCGGCTGCTGCCCGACGAAGAGATTCGCTTCAAGCTACTTGAAAATCATTGGGTCCACATCACCTGCGATCGCCGGAATTACAAGCTCGTCGGCATGTCCAAAGATAATTTCCCCGCGCTGCCGGATTTTCCGCAGACGCTCGTAAAGATTCCCGCGAAGCTACTCGCGAGCGTGATCGCCAAGACCACATTCGCGATTTCCCTGGAAGAATCCCGCTATACGCTGAATGGCGCGTTGCTCGTGGTGAAGCCCGGTTCGCTCACGATGGTCGCGACGGACGGCCACCGTCTGGCAATGGTCGAGACAGATCATACGTTTGATGGACTCCCCACCGAGACTCGTGTGCTTGTCCCCAAGAAAGCCATGAACGAAGTGCAGCGCCTTGCTGCGGAATCGAGCGATGATGCCGTCGTCGAATTCGGGCAGGATGAAAGCCATCTCTTCTTCCAGTTTGGCGGCCGCCTGCTCACTTGTCGCAAACTCACCGGCCAATTCCCGAATTACGAAGCTGTGCTGCCACGCGACGTGAATAAAACTGTCATCATCGAGCGCGGCGAACTCCAGGACGCGCTCCGCCGCGTTTCGCAGTTGGCCGATCAGCGCTCGCACGCCGTGAAATTCATGCTCGCCAAGGAAGGCCTGGAAATTTCCGCGTCGAGCCCCGAGTACGGAGAAGCAAAAGAAGTCATCGAAAAAGAATTCAAGGGCGAAACGATCGCCATCGGCTTCAACGCGCAGTACCTTCTCGATTTTCTGGCCGCCGCGGCGGATGGCCCAATCAGTTTCGAGCTGAAAGACGAACAATCCGCCGGCCAGCTCCGCCCCCTCGGCGAGGACTCCAGCCGCTACCGCTACGTGGTCATGCCCATGCGCATCTGACGCGCGCTCGTTTCGCAACTGGCCTGATCGGCTCGCCGAATTCATCCCGTCGAACGCCTCTCGCACCAGCGGCGGTCGCGGGCGCACGCGGAAATCCTCACTCAAGATTCATCCACCCGGTCTTGCCGGCCGCGCCGTCGACCGCTCCGTGCAGGTGCACCAGATCCCAGCGGCGAATCACTTCATCGTTCGCGTCGGAGGGAACCAGAAACGCGCGGACCCGCGACTCGCCCAGCTTTTCAGACTCCGCGGGCCTATCGACACCGATAGCGATCACGCGAGAAAGCTTTGCCGCAAACGGCTAACCCGCCTGCCGCCGATGCCTGAATTGCACACCAGGATAAGCCGTTTAATCCATTGATACTAAGACGGTTATGGAGACGTCACAGTCTGAGAATCGCCTTGTGAATTCCGGTCGTATCCGGTAAAATTTGTGTGTTCGAGATTCCTCCCGAACAGCATTTTGTTCGCACGAAACTTGCTCGGCGCCGGGCCCGTTCGCGCCAGAACGGGTGGCTGAAAACGGCGGCTCGCAAGTGATTGGCTCCCTTTCCGCGGGGAGAAAAAGGCTTCGCCGCGTCCTCCCGAAGAATTCGGAACGGGACGGGATGGAGCCCTGAAAAACCCTTCGAGTCCCGGCTCGATAGAAATTTTTCGAGCGATAGGGACCAATGGGCAAGGCACTGTCGGGCACATTTCCGCGCGACCGCCTTCCCTGGCACCACTCGAGAATCACAGCTTCGCCAAGTATCACTCGCCATCTGAGGGGAGACGCACGATTCATGGCTGACAAAGAGACGCCGGCCGCCAAGGTCGTCGGGCACAAGTACGACGCGACCTCGATCAAAGTCCTCGGCGGCATCGAAGCCGTCCGCAAGCGCCCCGCGATGTACATCGGCTCGACCGGTGAAATGGGACTTCACCATCTCGTCTGGGAAGTTGCCGACAACTCGGTCGACGAAGCCATGGCCGGCTACTGCGACGAGATCAACGTGATGGTGCACGACGACAACAGCGTCACCGTGATTGACAACGGCCGCGGCATTCCGGTGGACATGCACGCGACGGAAAAGAAACCGGCCGCCGAAGTCGTAATGACCGTGCTTCACGCGGGCGGGAAATTCGATAGCGACACCTATAAAGTTTCCGGCGGCCTGCACGGCGTCGGCGTTTCGGTCGTCAACGCGCTTTCCGACTGGCTGGACCTGGAGATCTGGCGAGAAGGCGAAGTCTGGGAACAGTCGTACGAGAAGGGCGTGCCCACATCGAAGCTCAAGGCTTCGGGCAAAACGAAAAAAACAGGCACGAAGATCACCTTCCACGCCGATCCTTCGATCTTCAACACCGTCACCTACAGCTACGACACTCTTTCGCAGCGCCTGCGCGAGCTGGCCTTCCTGAACAAGGGCCTGAAAATCACGCTCGAGGACGAGCGCTCGAACAAGAAAACTGAGTTTCGATTCACCGGCGGCATCGCCGAATTCGTCAAGCACCTCAATCGTGGCAAGGGCGTGCTGCACGACTCTCCCATCTACATGGAGGGCAAGCGCGAGCAGGTGGACATGGAAATCGCGCTGCAATACAACGATAGCTACGCGGAAAACATTTTCGCCTTCGCCAACACGATCAACACCGTGGACGGCGGCACGCACCTTTCCGGCTTCCGCTCCGCGCTCACGCGCACAATCAATTACTACGCGAATTCCTTCGGGATGCTCAAGGAGCAGAAGGACGAAGTCTCGATCAATGGAGACGACGTGCGCGAGGGCCTTGTTGCTGTCGTCTCCGTGAAGCTCCCGCAGCCGCAGTTTGAAGGCCAGACCAAAGGCAAGCTCAATAGCGATATCAAAGGCCTGGTCGAATCGCTCGTTAACGAAAAGCTCGGCGAATATTTCGACAAGCACTCCTCGATCGCGCGGAAAATCATCGGCAAGTGCATTGACGCCGCGCGCGCGCGCGAAGCGGCCCGCAAGGCGCGCGAGTTGACGCGCCGCAAGTCCGCGCTCGATTCCAGCGGCCTGCCCGGGAAGCTCGCGGATTGCCAGGAACGCGATCCCGCGCGCTGCGAGCTATTCATCGTTGAGGGAGAATCGGCCGGCGGCTCGGCCAAGGGCGGGCGCGACCGCCGCTACCAGGCGATCCTGCCGCTCAAGGGCAAGATCCTCAACGTCGAAAAAGCCCGCTACGACAAAATGCTGGGCCATGAGGAAATCCGCTGCATCATCACCGCGCTGGGCACCGGCATCGGCAAGGACGATTTTGATGCGAGCAAGCTGCGCTATCACAAAGTCATCCTGATGACCGACGCGGACGTGGACGGCAGCCACATTCGCACGCTTCTGCTCACATTTTTCTTCCGCCACATGCGCGAGCTGATCGAGAAGGAGCACATTTACATCGCCCAACCGCCGCTCTATCGCGTCAAGCGCGGCAAGATGGACCGTTACATCCGCGACGAGCGCGAATTCTCGCGCGAGCTGATGAAGCGCGCCACGGAAGAACACGTCGTCAAAGGCAAGACCGGGAAACCGCTCGAAGGTGGCGACCTCACTCAATTCCTGCTGAACATTCAGGAGCTTGACCAGATCTCCGCGAAGCTCGGGCGCCGTCTACGCGATCCGAAGCTCGTCGAGCTGCTCGCCGAAAGCGATCTCGACAAGAAAGCCGATTTCGCCGACAAGAAAAAACTGCAGGAGCTGGTGAAAGCCATCGAGAAGGCCAAGCTGAATCTCGAAGCCAAGCTCGCCTACGACGAGGAGCATAGCCTGCACGAGCTCGTGCTCACCAACGGCGGAGAGCGCCGCATCAATTGGGCGCTGGCGGCCACACCGGACTACAAACGCCTGCGCGCGCTGCATCAGGCGATCGATGAAAGCGACAAGCCGCCGTTCACCATCACGCACAATGGCGACAAAGTCGTGAAGGAAGATTCGCTCGGCGTTCTCAACTACGTTCTTGAGGATGCGAAAAAAGATTTCACGATCACGCGCTTCAAGGGCCTCGGCGAAATGAATCCCGAGCAGCTCTGGGCCACCACGATGAACGCCGAGACGCGCACGCTGCTCAAGGTGCGCTTGGAGGACGCCGTCGCCGCCGAAACAATTTTCTCGACCCTCATGGGTGAAAACGTCGAGGAGCGCCGCAAATTTATCGAGGAAAATGCCTTGGAAGTGGTCAACCTCGATATCTGATACACCGAGAGGAATAGGCGGCTGGTTTCAGATGACACACGCGGTCTATCACGGGTCAATCCGCGCGGCCATGTCGTTCGCCGCCTTGCTTCTAACCGCCTTCCTAGCGGCCGCAGCACCGGTTCACGGCATGTGGGTTTGGAAAAGCCCGGATGTGTTCCAGGTGCCTCGCGCGGCCGAAAAATTGACGGACTTTTGCAAGGCCGAAGGGATTAACGAAGTGTACCTATCGATCTCGGCGCGATCATTCCAATCCGAAGAACCAGCGCTCGCTCACGCGATCGGCGTTCTGCACCATTCGAATATTCGTGTGGAAGCGCTTCTGTCGAGCACGGAAGCGGACGAGCCCGGCAAGCACCGCGACTCGGTTGTGCAACACGCCGAGGAGATTGTGCAGTTTAACCGAAAGCATCCTGACGTGAGTTTTGACGGGATTCATCTCGACATCGAACCGCAGCAGCGCCCCGAAAATAAGGGGCCTGGAAATTTGCGATTCCTCCCGGGGCTTGCCGACGCCTTTCGGGCGGTCGGGGCCGTTGCACGGCCAGCCGGGATGACCGTCAATGCCGACATCCAGAACAAATTGCTCAAGGGCACGCTCGCCGAGCGCAGGATGCTGCTCACCGCAGTGCCCCGCGTCACGCTGATGATGTACGAACTGAGCAGTCCTGGCGACGGTGATCGCGCGGAGCAAAAGGCTAAGAAGGTCGAGCAGTCAAGCCGCAATTTTCTTGCCATGGCCTACGAGGGATTGAGCGGCTCGGGTGTCGCGAGCATGTCGATCGCCTTGCGAACGCCCGATTACGGCGACTTGCTCCGGCAAATGCTTGAGAAACTTGACGACGCGAATGGCGGGAATGCTCGTTACCTCGGCTGGGCCCGGCATTCGTACAACGATTCCCTAAAATGAGGATGGCTCAATGAGCAATCAATTGGCGCACTTCGCGATTCACGCCGACGATCTCGAGCGCGCCCGAAAATTCTATGGCGGCGTTTTCGGCTGGTCGTTCCAGGGCTACGGCGGCCCGATGACCGACTTCTGCCAGATCACGGACGCGTCGGGCAACTTGCTCGCGCCGCTCGGCGCCATCCAGTCGCGCAAATTCAATTCCGCGCCGCAGTCAATGATCGGTTTTGAATGCTCGATCTACGTCGACGACGTGGACGCCGCCGCTCGCGCCATCGAAGCCAACGGCGGCAAAATCGTCATGCCCAAAACGGCGATCCCGGGCGTCTGCTGGATCGTCAAGTTTCTGGATACGGAAGGAAATCTGGCCTGCGCCGTGAAATATGACCCGGCCGCAAAATAGCGCGATTGACCAGCCGTACTTTTACTGAGGGGACTTCATGGCGGACGATCCAAATCAGAACCAAGTACTGACACCGGTTGATATCGAATCGGAAATGAAGAAGTCGTACCTCGATTACGCCATGAGCGTAATCATCGGGCGCGCCCTGCCCGACGTGCGCGACGGACTGAAGCCTGTCCACCGCCGCATCCTGTTCGGCATGTACGAGCTGGGCCTCACCTCGACCAAGTCCTACCGCAAGTGCGCGAAGATCGTCGGTGAAGTCCTCGGCAAATTCCATCCCCACGGCGATTCGCCGGTATACGACGCGCTGGTGCGCATGGCGCAGGATTTCAACATGCGCTACCCGCTGGTGGACGGACAGGGAAACTTCGGCTCCGTGGACGGCGATCCGCCGGCGGCGATGCGCTATACCGAAGCACGCCTTTCGAAAATCGCCGAGGAAATGCTCGCGGACATTGAAAAGGAAACCGTTGATTTCATTCCCAACTTCGATGAGAGCGAGCACGAGCCTCTCGTCCTCCCCACCCGCATTCCCAGCCTGCTCGTCAACGGCTCTTCCGGAATCGCCGTGGGCATGGCGACGAACATTCCGCCACACAATCTGAAGGAGATTGTGGAGGCCGCAATCCTGCTGATTGACGAGCCGGACGCGAACCTGAAAAAAGTGATGAAGCTTGTCCCTGGCCCGGATTTTCCGACCGGCGGCTATATCTACGGCCGCCAGGGAATCGAGCAGGCGTATACCACCGGCCGCGGATCGTTCCAGGTGCGTGCCAAGGCCGCCATCGAGCAGCGCGGCAAGGACCGTCAGGACATCGTCGTCACCGAACTGCCCTATCAGGTGAACAAGGCGCGGCTGATCGAGCACATTGCCGAGCTGATTCAGAATAAGAAGATCGAAGGCATCGCCGACATCCGTGACGAAAGCGACCGCGATGGCATGCGCATCGTGATCGAAACAAAGCGCGACGAAGAGCCGCAAATCATTCTCGCGCACTTGTTCAAGCAGACGCAGATGCAGGAATCATTCGGCATGATCCTGCTCGCCATTGTCGCCGGGCAGCCGCGCGAGTTGGGCCTGCTCGAATTGCTGCGCCTGTTCATCGAGCATCGCGTGGATGTGGTCCGCCGGCGCACGCAGTACGAGCTGCGCAAGGCGCGGGAGCGCGAGCACATCCTGCTCGGCTACCACATCGCTCTCGACAACATTGACGACGTCATCAAGATTATCCGCGGATCGTCCAGCCGCGCGAACGCCCGCGAGAATTTGCACGAATTCTTCCAGAACAAATCCGTGCGCGTCATGGTCGGCAGCAGGGAAACCGCCGTCAAGGGCATCAAGCTCGACGCCAAGAAATACGGAATCACCGCCGCGAGTTCCGGCGAAGGCCTGGGCCTCAGCTACATTCAGATTGACGCGATTCTCGAATTGCAACTGCACCGCCTGACGCAGCTCTCCGTCGATGAAATCCTCAAGGAACTCGCGCAGATCCGCGAACGCATCGCCGAGCTCGAATCCATCCTCGCAAGCGAAAAGAAGCTCAAGGGCGTTATCGTCGCCGAGTTGCGCGAAGTGCTGAAATCGTTTGGCGACGACCGCCGCACGCAGATCGTGGACCGCGTTGAGGAAATCAAGCTCGAAGACCTGATCAAAGACGAGGAAATGGCCATCACGGTCAGCCACGCGGGCTACGTGAAGCGCACGTCGGTTGAGACCTACCGGCATCAATCGCGCGGCGGCAAGGGCCGCATCGGCGCGAAAACGCGTGACGATGATTTCGTCGCGCACTTCTTCGTGGCCTCGGCGCACAGCTACATTCTGCTGTTTACGTCCAAGGGCCGCGTCTACTGGCTCAAGGTTTATGAGATTCCCGAGGCTGCGGCAGCCACGCGCGGCAAAGCGATCAACAATCTCGTCCGCTTCCAGGAGGGCGAAACTCTGAAGGCCATCGTTCCCGCGCGCAGTCTCGAAGAGACCGGACGCTATGTCTTCCTAGCCACCAAGAACGGCACCGTGAAGAAATCCGAGTTGGTTGAATTTTCCAACCCGCGGCCCTCCGGAATCATCGCCATCAGCCTCGATTCCAATGACGAGCTGGTCGGAGCGAAGCTCACCGACGGCAAGCAGATGGTTTTCCTCGCGAGCCACGATGGCCAGGCGATTCTCTTCCGCGAAACGGAGGTTCGCTCCATGGGCCGCGCGGCGGGCGGCGTCAACGGCATGGATCTGGCGAAGGGTGACTTCGTAGTCTCGATGGACGCCGCTCAAGTGGATTTCGGAATCATCCAGAAGGAATACAAGAAAGAGACGCAGGACCTCGACGAACTCGAAAGCGATCAGATTCGCGATTCGCTCACGTCCCTCATGCTGACCGTTGCCGAAAAGGGCTACGGCAAGCGCACGCCCCTCGCCGAATACCGCGTCACCTCGCGCGGCGGCAAGGGCGTGATCAACTTGAAATCAACCGACCGCAACGGTCCGGTCGTCGCGGCGCTCCAGGTGCGTGAGGATTCCGACGTCATGATTATCACCGGCCACGGCAAGGTGATTCGCGTGCACTCCGGCGAAATTCGCGAAGCCGGCCGCTCGACGCAAGGCGTTCGCCTGTTGCGCCTCGATGAGGGCGACCGCATCGCCGCTGCCGCCGCAATCCTGGAAGAAGAGCCCGCCGCTGAACCGGAGAAGAAGTAGATGAGTCATCGGGAAAAGCTCGCGAACTTGCTGCGCACGAAATCGCTTGTGCGCGGCGAATTCACGCTTTCCTCGGGCAAAAAGAGCAACTACTACATGGATTGCAAGCTGACGACGCTCGATCCCGAAGGCGCGTTGCTGACTGGGTACTGCATCCTGGAGATGCTCGATGAACTGGGCGTGAAACCGGACGCGATTGGCGGCCTGAGCATGGGCGCCGATCCATTGGTCACCGCGGCCGGAGTGGTGAGCGCGATCGAGAAAAGGCCGCTGCCCGGCTTTCTCGTTCGCAAAAAGGCGAAAGAGCACGGACGCCAGAAGCAACTCGAAGGAATGGAAAATCCGCGCGGCAAGAAAGTCGTGATCGTGGATGAAGTCTGCACCACGGGAGGCTCCACCGCGGAAGCGATCGAAGCCGCCGAGCGCGAAGGCTGCGAAGTAGTCGCGGTCATCAGCTTGGTCGATCGCGAAGAGGGCGGCTCCGAAATGCTGCGCGCGAAATACAAGTACCGCTCGATTTTCACCGCTCGCGAACTTCTCACCGAAGATTCCAGGCCCGCTGGATCCGCTCGCAGCGCTTCGTAAGTTTCCCGGTGCTCTCCCTGGGTCCAGTTCTATACCCCTCCTCGGGGGTACTAGACTTTTTGATGATCTTCTCCTGTACTGTTGGCCAGCATCCTCCGCGCGACTGAACTTGATCGGCGCCGGCAACGGCGCATTTTGGGACCGTTACACGATCGGACGCTCGCTCACGATCTGAGCGCGTTGCCGGCGAAACGCAGGCTAGAATGCTTTCTGCACAACTTGCGAGGGGGAGTCATGAAGCGTTTTGGTCATTTGCCGATGTCCAAGCTGGCCTATGAGGATCCGGAATTCATGGAGAGTCTTCCGGCCAGGCCGCTGCGGATCCTGGCGGAGTACATCGACCCAATCAACCGCATTCGGCTGGCGAACGTAGCAGACACGATCGTGATGTTCGGCTCAGCGCGCATTCAGCCGCGCGATCGCGCCCTCGCGCAGCTTCAGAAATTGAGGCGCGCCGCGCGCGGTCGCCGCACCGGCGATTGGCGCACGAAACTAATCGCTGCGAAAGCCATCGTGGGAATGTCGCGCTATTACGAAGAGGCGCGCGAACTCTCGCGGCGGATCACGTCCTGGTCCATGACGCTTGGGGTGCGGCCGAAGCGCTTCGTCATCTGCTCGGGCGGCGGTCCCGGAATTATGGAAGCGGCGAACCGCGGGGCGGCCGAAGCGGGCGGCTCATCCATGGGATTAAGCATTCAACTGCCGCACGAGCAGCGCCCAAATCCGTACATCAGCCCCGATCTCAATTTTTGTTTCCACTATTTTTTCATGCGCAAATTGTGGTTCGCGCAGATGGCCAAGGCGCTGATCGTTTTCCCGGGCGGTTTTGGTACGATGGACGAATTGTGGGAAGTGCTCACGCTGCTGCAGACCAAGAAAATATCGTCGCACCACCTGATTCTGATTTACGGGCGAAAATATTGGCACAAGGTGATTGACTGGCGGCACATGGTGCGCACCGGAACCGTCAACGAACGCGAGTACAAAATGCTTCAGTTCGCCGACACGGTGGATGAAGCGTTCAACCACGTCCGTACCGAAATGGAAAAGCATCACCTGGCGCCCGAGGCGGTCTAGGACGCAATCGTTTGCCAAAGCAACGCGCCGCGCACGACAGACACACGTGCAGAAGGCGTCCCGAAGTCCGGAATCTTTGGCGAGGCTTAGTTCTTGTAGATTTCCGAGTCCGCCAGAAACACGGCGTTGAACCGCCGCTGTTCAACCCGGTCGTGCAACAGCACAACGGGAGAAACCCGCAGCGACCGCTTGCAGCCCGCGCATCGGCTCATCTCGCCCTGCAGGTCCTGTACGAACCCGTCGGTGAAATGATACTCAGACCGCGGCCGGCGAGCCGCCTTGGTTCCCCGCGTCCCGCAGTGCGGGCAGGTGTACTCAACGGTATCTTCAAGAGGGTCGCGATTTAGCGCGGCCCAGCCCGTATAGCGAACGCCCACTGTCTCACTAGAAGAGCGACTCATAATGACCCCTTTATGAAGCCCCCAATCGGGGCGCCTACAAAACCTTAGACGCACAGAGCCCGCAGAGTGATGCACTCTTTTACAATTTCAAGCAACTAGCTTATTTACATTATCTTACAGACTCCTTGGGATCCAATATCGCCAAGTCTGGGAACCAGCGGACCCCAGCGGTGTCTATGCGATACAGAGATGGCGCGAGCTCCCATCACCGGCCGCAATCGGCGTCTGATTTACCGTGTCAGTGCCGGGTGCCCGAAGAGCAGTTCGAAGCGTGCCCAATCGAACGCTGGAGGTGTGTTCATGAGTGACCTTTCTAAGTGCATGATCGATTTTGCCGCAAATGGAGGTGCTCGGAGGCTTCGCGGAAAGGCGCTGGTGGCGTCGCTTTCTCTCGAGGCCGTCGTGATCGCCGGGTTGCTACTGTGGCCGCTGGCTACTCTGGGTATTCTGCCGGCACAACTGGTTTTGACACCCGTTCGGCCATATCATGGCGAACGAGATCCTCGCCCGATCACTCACCACCAGATCGATCAGTCTGTGTCGAGTCGGCGAAATGTCACCGACCGACCCGTGTTTCAGCCGCCCGTCATTGCTTCGCATGTCGCCACCAACGCTGATCGGGAGCCGCCCGGAGTTGATCGATACGGGGAGGACCTATCCGCGGAGCCCGGCTCGACCGCGTGGATTGCGGGCAGGGGCGACAGCGGCCCCACAATCGAACTTGCCCGCCCTGAGCCGGCACGCAAACCTAGCATGCTCAGTTTGGGCGTGATGGACGCGTCGCTAATTCATCGCGTCGAGCCCGACTACCCGAGAATTGCGAAGACGATACATCTCTCCGGCAGCGTGCTTCTGCGAGCCGTGATCGGCACCGACGGCGAGGTGCACGAGATCGAGGTGCTGAGCGGGAATCCCATCCTCGCGGAGGCTGCACGCCAGGCTGTGCGGCAGTGGCGCTACCGGCCGACGATGCTGGATGGGCAAGCCGTTGAGGTCGAGACCCAGATAACCGTGAACTTTGTCTTGGAGTGAGTCCCGGGAACGGGGTGAAAATCCCGGAGTGTGGGAATGCTCAGGAGCGGCTGGGCGATCGCTATTGAAACGCGAGCCGCTCCGGTCGAGCGGAATGTATTTCGTGCCTAGAACCGGAACACGATTCCCGTCGAGAGTCGTACGTTATCTTCGCGGGCGCTACCAAAGAACGTGGGAACGTAATCGCCCTGGAAGACTCGCCAGTAAACGCCATGCACCAGCCTAGCGTCAATTCCTCCGCCGACTCCCATCGCAAACGCCGTGTCAGAGAAGCCGCCCGAGCTGATGTGAGCGCCCCCCAAAAGCGCGTGGGCAAACGGCGAAACACGTGCCGGCCAGGAAACCTGCGGCCCGAACAGGAACGTATGCAGGGAAGAGCTGAAGCCATTGGGCGAGCCATAGTGGCCGTCGAAGTCTGCTACGCCGCCCAGCCAATCGGTCACCTTGTATTGGCCGGAGAGTTCCCACCCGTTTAGATTGAAGGAAGGCGAGGTTGTTCGCAGGTAGGAATAGCCGCCGAATAGTTCGACCTTGTCGCTGAAGCCTTGTGCGTTCACCGTGAGCGATGTCAGCAAAACCAGTCCGGCCAATAAAAACAGTTTACGAAGCATGAAAACGTCCTCCTTGGGATTCGTTGGATTTTGGAAGCGCGCCCAACTGAGGCAGCTTTGGCGTCTCGTGTCGCGGTGGAAGACGAAATTCGCAACCGAACAGCTTCCGGCACCATTTCAGGCTGGAAAAGGTTTGATGCCACCCCCTCGTACTCGATTACTCCCCTCGGGAAAGGCACCTTTGGTCACAACTTAGCGACGGTTGAGCCATAGATACGGATCAGTCCTAATTCTCATATATGTTAAACAATATTGGATGATGTATGCAGTTTTACGTAAAGCAGTATGTGATTGATTCTAATAATTTTATTTCGAATCATTAATGGGTATTAACTTGCCATGAGCCGATCACCGAATGTTTTTTGGAATGGGGTGAGTTGTCTCAGCCGGTCCAGGAAGTCCGGCGCAGGCTAGTCCAAGGAGGCGGGCGATGAAGTACACACTTTTGGTAGTTCTCACGTTGATAGCGGTCGTGGCGTTCAGTGGCCAACCAGCTTGGTCGCAAGGGGAAACCGGAACGATCGCTGGCACGGTTACAGACTCGACAGGGGCCGTGATCCCCGGTGCTTCCGTCACGGCGAAGAGCCTATCGACATCGGCCGAGCGAACCGTCATGTCCAGAACCGATGGTTCCTACCTGCTTCTTGAACTGCAGCCCGGGCTCTATGACATCACCGTCACCAGCGGGAACTTCGCGCCTTTCAAAGCACGCGCAGAGGTCACCGTGGGTGGCAAGGTGAGTGTCGATGCGCAGCTCGCCGTCTCCGGGACAACGCAGAGGGTTGAAGTGGTTGGTCAGGGCGGAGCGGCGGTCAACACACAATCTCAAGAACTTTCACAGCTGGTGGATTCGACCCAGATTGATCAGCTTCCCAGCTTGAATCGCAACCCTTACGACTTGGTCTCGCTCTCCGGCAACGTCAGCAATGGAGACTCGACCAGCAACGGCGGCGCGCCCAACTCTCTCGACGTCGTTGGCCAGAGTCTCACTGGCCGCGGCGTAGGCTATTCCATCAACGGGCAACGGGAATCGGGCACGGAAATCCTTTTGGACGGCGTGGAAAACGTGGGCATCTTCACCGACAATGCCGGTCAGCCGGTTCCGACGGATTCGATTCAGGAGTTCAGCATCATTACCAACAATTTTGGCGCGGATTACGGTCGCGCTTCGGGCGGCATCGTGAATGTGGACACCAAGTCTGGAACCAATAGTATTCACGGGTCCGCGTTCGAATACAATCGCCTTTCCGCATACACCGCCAATACGTTCGCCAATGTGCTGGCAGATGCCCCGAAGGGTTCCTACGTGCGTAACGATTTTGGATACACGCTTGGTGGTCCATTTATCAAGGACAAGTTGTTTGGATTCTTTTCCGAAGAGTTCGTTCGCGTGCGGAGCAACTCGTCCCAAGTGGAAGACATCCTCGATCCCGGGTTTATCAGCATGCTGCCTTCCAACGTCCAGGCTTATTTTTCGAAGTTTGGAACCGGTGCGCCAGCCCCCGTCGCTACGATCACCGCAGGGCAATTGGCGGCGGCCGGAATTTTTTCGACCCCGAATTTTCCGGAGATCGACGGTACGACGGTCGTTCCAGCGAGTACCCCTGTGTTCGATACGGTCCACTTCACGGCTCCGTTTGATGCGGGTGGAGGCGAGCCGCAAAATACGTACGATCTCTTGGGGCGGGTTGACTACAATTTTAGCGATAAAACCACCATGTTTTTCCGCCTGGCGCGATACCGCGAAAGCGACCAAGCGGGCGCCATTTCATTCACTCCGTATTCCCAATACAACGTAGCCGGAGCCAATTTTGGCGACAGCGAACTTTTTTCGCTCAACCATGTTTTCTCTCCGAACTTGCTCAGCTCTTCCAAGGTCAGCTTTACACGATTTGACGTCACGAATTCGTTCAACACGGCCTTGACCAGCACGCCCAATCTCTATCTCAGCACCAGTACATCGGCACAGCCGACCGATCCTGTCGGCAATAACACGATTCAACTGCCCGGATTGGAAAACACCGATGACGGAAGTGGCGGCCTGCCCTTTGGTGGGCCGCAAAACACCTTGCAGTTTTCCCAGGACGTGGCCTGGACCAAAGGCAAGCACTCCATGCATTTCGGCGGCGAGTTTACGTACATACAATTGAATTTTGCGTACGGCGCGTATGCTCAAGCAAACGAGGTTCTGGGCTCCGACGTTGGGCCGTCATTGGCCAATTTGGTGGATTCCTCTGGGCTGATGAGCGGGGGCGCGTTCGCGGCTCCCATCCTCCAATTCGCGGCCAGAGTGAACGCGGAAGGCGCATTGCCCTGCGCAACGGACATCTTCGACAACCCGATCGTAACGCCGGCCTGCACAGTGACGCCTCCGCTACCGGTATCGCCCTACGCGCGCAGCTATCGCTACAAGGACTGGGATTTGTATGCAGGAGACAGTTTCAAAATTACTCATCGGCTTACGCTGAACTACGCCCTGCGCTACGAGCACTTCGGCGTACAGCATAACAACCATCAGAATCTCGACTCCAATTTCTTCGATGGTCCGGGAAGCTTTCCTGAGAGCATTCGCACGGGCGCCGTCGAGTTCACGACCGCGAGTTCGGTCGGCCAGTTTTGGGCTCCTCGGTGGGGTACGGCTGCGCCGCGGGTGGGCTTTGCCTACGATATTTTCGGAGATGGCAAGACGAGCCTGCGCGGCGGCTTCGGTATCAGCTACGAGCGCAATTTCGGCAACGTCACATATAACGCCAGCTTCAATCCGCCGGTGAGCGCGGTGCTCAGTTCCGTTTGCAGCTCAAATTCGAGCGGCGTCATTGCTACGTGCGGGCAATTCGTCACGAACAACGATCTCGGTCCCTTGGGCCTTCCCGGTTCTCCGACCGCGCTTACCCCGGTGGAGTTGCGCGATGACGACGCTCATATCAACGTTGCCCAGACCCAGTTCTGGAGTCTGGCGGTGGATCGTGAACTCGCGCCCAACACCCTGCTCAGTATTTCCTACAGCGGGGCGCACAGCATCCATCTTTACGACCTGAATAACATCAACCTGCTTGGCGCCGGGCAGGCTTTGCTCGGTGACCCGCTGGTCACTGACCCCGCGTGCCCGTTTTCAAATCCGACGACCAGCGTACCAACGTGCTATACGCGCCTGAATTCCCAGTACACGAATATCAACGACCGGGGCAGCAATGGTTCCGGCGCCTACGACGGCCTCAACATCAAATTTCAAACGACGAATTTTCGTCACACGGGTCTTACGTTCGTCGCTAACTACACGTGGTCACACTCACTGGACGACTTGAGTTCGACATTCTCCGACAGTCTCACGCAGGGCTCTCTCGGCTTCACCGATTATCAACGTCCCACGCTAGACTGGGGCAGCTCGGACTTTGACGTCCGCCACCGCATCGTATTGTCTCCAATATGGCAAACTCCTTGGTATAAGGAAGGAACGGGCTTCCTGACCCAGGCGCTTGGAGGCTGGAGCGTCTCCGGGATTGTTACGGCGCGCAGCGGAATCCCCTTCTCTATTTACGACGAGAGCTACCTGCTCAATTTCTACGTCATTCCGCGGTTGACACCTGCGAGTGCGATTACGCAGTTCCATACCGGAACGCCCGTTTTCGACAATCAACAGGGTGGGAGTAATACGGGCAATGAATTTTTCGCCTTGAATGTCCCGCCACCCGCCGCCCTGGGCCCGAATAACCCCGCGCTGGGCATTTCCGATTTCGGACCCTTCCCAGCTGACATGAGCCGCAGAAACGCATTTCGCGGGCCCGGCGCCTGGAACACGGACCTTTCGATCGGCAAGAATTTCAAGCTGACCGAGAGGTTTGGTTTGGAGTTCCGCGCCGAGGCGTTCAACGCATTCAACCATCACAACTTTTACGTTAACCCATTCTCACTCGACTATACCGGACCGACCACCACGGGACTGCAAGTCATCGAAGAGAAAGGCGGCCTTGGACAAGGGGCACTCGGCGGGAACCACGACGAGCGCCGGTTCGGTCAGTTCTCGCTGAAGCTGAAGTTCTAACCAGGCTCAGTCAGGTAAACAAGCGTTCCCAATGGGGAGCCGCGAGGCTCCCCATTCCTTTTTTGCAGCGTTCCCCCCAGAAGTTACCGGTACGGCAAACCCGGGACTTCCGCTGATCGTTTCCTCATCTACGGGCCCGGCGCTACCATTCCGCCAAATGCCTCGTCTTAAGTCGGGAGCCACCACGGCGTTGCGGTACGTTCCTGCCTGCAACTTCCGATGCTCCCAGCGCGTATAATAGAGCGAGCGGACAGGCAAAACATTGGCAGGAAAAATGGCCGGCAAAACCTCCATGTCTATGGGCGAGGCCGTACGGATCGCCACGGCGAGCCTCTGGGCACACAAGATGCGCAGCGTGCTGACGCTGCTGGGCGTCGTGATCGGCGTGACGTCGGTGATCGCGGTCGTCAGCCTGGTGAGCGGGCTGAACCGCTACGTGGCTGAAAAAGTTGTCGGCCTGGGTGCGGATGTCTTCATGATCAATCGCTCGCCCTCGATCATCACCAGCGTCGATCAATGGGCAGACGCGCAGAAGCGCCGGAAATTCCACTTCGACGACTATGAGGCTGTCCGCGACGCCTGCCGCAGCTGCGACGCCGTTGCGGCCAACCTGCAAAAGGTCGGGCAGGTGAAGTACGGCACGGACTATCTTTCCGATTCGAACATCATCGGATTTACGCACGAGATGCCGGAGGTTCTGAGCCGCGAACTCGCGGAGGGGCGCTATTTTACGCGCCTCGACGTGGAGCGCTCCGCACCGGTCTGCGACGTCGGATACGACGTCGTGGATAAACTGCTGCCCGGATCGAACCCTATCGGCAAGCAAATACGCGTGGATACGGGCACATGCGAAATCATCGGCGTGGCGAAAAAGCGCGGATCGGTGATGGGGCAGTCGCAAGACAACTGGGTGATCATGCCGCTGACCACCTATGAGGCCATGTACGCGCGGGACGATTCGGTCCGTTTGTGGGTGAAAGCGGCCGGCACCAAGGCACTGGATCGGACGATGGACGAGGTGCGAATGATTTTGCGCGGGCGCCGTCATTTGAAGTATGCCGATAAAGACGATTTCGCGATGGAAACCAACGCGTCGTTCCTTTCGATTTGGAGCAGTATCAGCGGCACATTCTTTGGCGTGACGATCGGGATTGCGTCCATTTCGCTGATCGTGGGCGGAATCGTGATCATGAATATCATGCTCGTCTCGGTGACCGAGCGGACGCGCGAGATTGGCTTGCGAAAATCTCTTGGCGCGCGGCAGGGCGATATCCGGATGCAATTCCTGATCGAATCCTCCACGATCGCGTTAGTCGGAGGAGTTTGCGGGGTGATCCTCGGTATTTTGCTTGCGAAGATTGTGAGTCTGACGACGGCACTCCCGAGTTCCGTTCAAATCTGGTCGGTGCTGATGGGGTTGATCGTAGCTACGAGCGTCGGGTTATTTTTCGGCGTGTATCCCGCAGCGAAGGCAGCGCGGCTTGATCCGGTGGTCGCGTTGCGGTCGGAGTAGTTGGGAAAGGCAGAGGCGATGCGCAAGACGGGCAAATTCGGCGAATTCAAGGAAGCGATCGCGCTTGCGCTGGATGTGTTGTTGCGCAATCCGCTTCGCTCGTTTCTGACTGTTCTGGGCATTGTGATCGGCGTGACCACGATCATTGTGATCGGCGCCGTGATCAACGGGCTAAATTCCAACGTGCTGGGCAACATTCAACAGCTCGGATCGAGCACGGTGATCATCTCCAAGTATTCCTGGGCGACGCTCGGGCGCCTTTCTCCCGAGGTGCTTCAACGCAAGGATTTGCAACCGGAATGGGTGGACGCCCTGAAGCAATTGCCGCACGTAGTGGCAGCAGCCCCCGCGGCACAAATCGAGAACTATGCGGTGGGCGCGGGGTCGAGTGAGGTGCGGCGCGGCAATCTTCGCGCAAAGAACGTGATTCTCGAAGGGGACGGACCTGAAATCTCGCAGATCAGCGACTTTGGGATGGAGCGCGGCCGGTTCTTCAACGAAACCGACGAGGAGCACCATTCTTCCGTCACCGTCCTGGGACACATCACCGCAAACACGCTGTTCCCCAACGGCGAAGACCCGGACGGGCAGGAAGTGCTGCTGGAGGGCCATGACTTCACGGTGATCGGCGTACTGGAGGAGCAGAAACAGGCGCTGGGAACCGGAGAAAATCCCGAGGACAATACCGCGCTCGTCCCATTCTCGGTGATCCGCAAGCTGCACCCGGAGTTCAAGAACGTGATTTTCTTGGCCAAGGCGGATACAACGGAAAACCTTCCGCTCGTGCTGGACGAGGTACGCGAGTACATGCGCAGGGTGCGGAAGCTGCCGTCCGATAAGGACGACGATTTTGCGGTTCTGACGACGGACACATTCCTCGAGCTATGGAATCAGATTTCGAGTGGAATTTTCATTGTGATGCTGGCGGTTGGCTCCGTGGCGCTGCTGGTGGGCGGGATCGGAGTGATGAACATCATGCTCGTCAGCGTGACGGAGCGCACGCGCGAGATTGGAGTGCGCAAGGCGATCGGCGCACGTCAGTCGAACATCCTCACGCAATTCCTGCTGGAAGCCGTAACACTCGCTGTGCTCGGAGGGACCATCGGCGTGCTGCTTGGCTCCTTCATCGTTCTTGTCATCCGGCTGGCGTTCTCGTCATTTCCCGCCTCGGTTTCGTTCACTCTGGTGGCGGTCGGCGTGACGGTTGCGAGCATGATCGGAATTTTCTTCGGCGTGTATCCGGCATGGAAGGCCGCGCGGTTGAATCCGGTCGAGGCGTTGAGATACGAGTAAGGTGTTGGTCGCAGTTCTTAGAAACCTAAGATCCCTTCGCTAAACCCTGCAAGGATTCCTCGAATGGCGCGCGGGCGACGCCGCGCTCGGTGATGATTGCGGCGATGAACCGCGCGGGCGTGACGTCGAAAGCAGGATGGGCCGCGTGGACGTCGGGCGCAATACGCACGCCGGCGAGATGCGTGACTTCTTCCTCCGAGCGTTCTTCAATGGGAATCTGTTCTCCGGAAGCAATCGAGAGATCGAGCGTCGAAATCGGCGCGGCCACATAGAACGGGACTTTGTTTTCGCGCGCGAGAACGGCAATTCCGTACGTACCGATTTTATTGGCGGTGTCGCCATTGCGCGCGACGCGATCGGCACCGACTACGACGGCGGAAACTCCTCCGGTCTTCAGGAAATGCCCGACCATATTGTCGGTAATCAGTGTCAGAGGAATGTGATCCTGATGGAGCTCCCACGCGGTCAGGCGCGCACCTTGCAGATACGGCCGCGTCTCGGGGACCAGCACTTCGATGCGGCAGCCGCCTTCGACCGCCATGCGAATCACGCCGAGCGCCGTGCCGATTCCGCCGGTCGCCAGAGCGCCGGCGTTGCACTGGGTCATTACGCGGCCGCTTTTCGGCAACAGGTCCGCGCCGAAGCGGCCGATGCGTTCGTCGGCATCTCGGCGCTCCTGATGTAGTTGTTGCGCTTCCTCGACGAGCGAGGTTTTGATGCGCGCGAGGCCGGTTGCTCCCTGGTTTGTGGCGGCCAGCGCGAGTGCGTCGAATCGCTTCCTGAATCGGTCAATCGCCCAGAAAAGATCTACGGCGGTGGGGCGCGTGCGCGCAAGGGTGTCGCAAATGACCGCAAATTCGGAGCGGAGTTCCGCGAGAGTCTTGGCCTTCGACCGCTCGACGCCGATCGCGACGCCCATCGCCGCCGCCACGCCGATCGCCGGCGCGCCGCGTATGACCATGTCCTTGATGGCTTGGGCCAGATCTCGGTAATCCGTGTAGGTGTGGTGGACGACCTCGCCGGGCAGCCGGCGCTGATCGAGCAGCACGACACCCTCAGGCGTCCATCGGATTGGTTCAACACTGCGCAAGATTTTTCTCCATGGTGGCCTGTGGCGCGCCACTACGGCTAGGTCTCGCTCGCCGCCGGTCACTCATTCTAACTGATTCCGCGGAGCGGCCAACGCTAATGGCCGGGCGCCACGAGACGCAGCCAGTGAGAGCCAATCAGAAACGCGAAAGAAACGAAGAAGTTGTAGCTCACATGGAGGAGATAACTGGCGAGAACGGTCCGCGAGATGGCGCGCGCATACGTGAAGACGATGCCGACGACTACGAGCAGAGCAATCTGCACCCATCCGCCCCACAACTGCGGCGTGTGAAGCAGCCCAAAAAGTATTCCGGTCGAGAGGACGCCAGCCACCATGCCCCAGCTGCGCGCGACGACAGGATAAATATAACCGCGAAAAATAGTTTCCTCGACGACTGGCGCGACGAACACAGCCATCAGCAGGAGAAGAATCGCGGAGCGGCGATCCTGGAACAGTGCCTGCATCGGCACCCTTGTTTTGTTGCCGAACGCGATGGATGCCGCCTGAACCGCCGCGGAGAGCAGGAATCCGCCCGCGAGGAAGCCGAAATAGTGCAGGGCGCGAGGAATACGGCTCCGCTCAAACGCACGCCAACCGATCGTCCGCCAGAAGGGCGCGCCGAAGCTCGCGCGAATTTGCGCCGTCAGGTAGCCGAGCAGAAGGAGAAACAACAACGCCTGATGCACGATGGTGAACAGACCAGTCTCACTTGGTGACGCGCGAATTTTGGAGGGATTCAGGCCGAAGGCAGCAAACACAGCCGCCAGGGAAACGCTAACAAGAAAACTGCCGACGACGGTGAGGACCCCGAGCACGACGAGGTCGAGCCAGCCCCAGGGAGCGCGGAGATCCGGAGGAAGCGCTCGATGGGTGTCCGCGAGTTCCCGTGGCGCGGGGGACGGTTCACCAGGAAGCGAAATATCGTCGTTGAGGCTCATTGTATTGAACCGATGTTAGGTGTGGAGCGCGCGGGCCAGAATCTGGCCCGTGTATGACTTCTTGACGCGCGCAACCTGCTCGGGCGTGCCCTCGGCGATGACGCGCCCGCCGGCCTCGCCGCCTTCGGGGCCGAGATCAATGATCCAGTCCGCCTGCTTGATGACATCTAAATTATGCTCGATGATCAGCACTGTATTGCCCAGCGTGACCAGGCGGTTCAGGACGTCGAGCAGCTTTTTCACGTCGTCGAAGTGCAGGCCAGTCGTTGGCTCGTCAAGGATGTAGAGCGTGCGGCCCGTCTGCCGCTTCGAAAGCTCGCGCGCGAGTTTCGTGCGCTGCGCCTCGCCGCCGGACAGCGTGGTCGCCGATTGCCCCAGCTGGACGTAACCCAGGCCCACGTCCACCAATGTCTGGAGCTTTTGCTGAATGGCGGGGATATTTTCGAGGATCTTGAGCGCATCTTCGATCGGCAGATCGAGCAGGTCGGAAATCGAGACGCCCTTGTAGCGCACCGCAAGCGTCTCTGCGTTGTAGCGTTTCCCGCGGCACACCTCGCAGGTGACGTACACGTCGGGTAGAAAATTCATTTCGATGCGCCGCTGGCCGTCGCCCTGGCACGCCTCGCAGCGGCCGCCTTTCACGTTGAAGCTGAAGCGGCCCGGCTTGTAGCCGCGCTCGCGCGATTCCGGCAACAGGGCATAGATCTCGCGGATAGGCGCGAAGACGCCCGTATAGGTGGCCGGATTCGAACGCGGCGTGCGCCCAATCGGGGCCTGGTCAATCTGCACAACCTTGTCGATGTGTTCGGCGCCGGCAAGCGCGCGATGGGCGGCGGGCTTCTCCATCGAGCGATAGAGTTTCGCGGCAAGCGCGCGATACAGGATGTCGTTCACGAGCGTGGATTTGCCGGAGCCGGAAACGCCTGTGACGACCGATAAGAGTCCAAGCGGTATGGTCACATCGATGTTTTTCAGGTTATTGCCGTGCGCGCCGAGAATCGCGAGCGATTTGCCGTTGGGGCTGCGACGCTCGGTGGGCACTGAAATTTGCATCTGCCCCGAAAGGTATTGCCCAGTGAGCGACGCAGGATTCGCGGCGATTTCCTCCGGCGCGCCCGCCGCCACCAGGTAACCGCCAGTTTTTCCGGCGCCTGGGCCGAGGTCCACGACGTAGTTGGCGCGGCGAATGGTTTCCTCATCGTGTTCGACGACGAGGACTGTGTTGCCCAAATCCCGCAGGGTTTCAAGGGTGGAGAGCAGGCGTCCGTTGTCGCGGGCGTGCAGGCCGATGGAGGGTTCGTCGAGAACGTACAGCACGCCGCGCAGGCGCGAGCCGATCTGCGTGGCCAGCCGAATGCGCTGGGCTTCGCCGCCGGAAAGCGTGGCCGCCGAACGCGCAAGCGTGAGATAGCCCAGGCCAACGTTGAGCAAGAAATCAATCCGCTCGGCAATTTCGGTGAGCGGGCGTCCGGCAATTTTCCGCTGCCGCAGCGTGAGCTTGCCGCGGATTTTGTCCACGGCGGGACGCGCTTGGGTGAGCGCGAGCGCGGTGAAGTCCGCAATGGAAAGCCCGGCAATTTTCACCGCGAGGCTTTCGGGTCTCAAGCGCTGCTCGCCGCAAGCCGCGCAAGGTGCGGGCGACATGTACTGCGTCAGCCATTCGCGGTAATTATCGGAATTCGATTCTCGGAGACTGCTTTCCAGGTGTCCCAGGACTCCTTGAAAATTCAAACTCTTGCTCGGGGCGCCGTTGGTAGGATTCCCCTGCAGAATCAAGTTCTGGACCTTGCGCGGCAGCTTTTCAAACGGCGCGTCCAGATCGAAGCCATGGGCCGCGGCAGCAATTCGCAGCGTGCGCTCTAAGTACGCGGAACCGGAACCTGGACCGAGCCCACCCTCGAAAAGTGGCTTGGTCCAATCCACGACGATCTTCGCGGGATCGAAATCGTATTTCGAGCCGAGGCCGGTGCATTCCGTGCATGCCCCATACGGCGAATTGAAACTGAACGAGCGCGGCTCGAGCTGCGGGACGGAAATGCCGCAGTCCGGGCACGCGAGCTTTTCGGAGTAAACGTGTTCCTCGCCACCGACCACAGCGATGGTGACGAGACCACCGGTGAGTTTGAGCGCGGTTTCAATGGATTGCTCGAGGCGTTGAGCGATTCCGCTTTTCAGCAGCAAGCGGTCCACGACGATTTCGATGGTGTGGTTTTTCCGGCGGTCGAGCGCGAGCGGCTCGTCGATATTCACCAGGTCGCCGTCCACACGCGCGCGGACGTAACCTTCCTTCGCGTACTTTTCGAGCTCTTTCCGATACTCACCTTTGCGTCCGCGGACCACCGGCGCGAGGACCATGATGCGATCGTCGGGCTTGAGCGCAGCTACGGCCTGCACGATCTGTTCGGTGGACTGCCGCGCGATCGCTTTGCCGCATTTCGGACAGTGCGGCGTGCCGATGGCGCTGTAGACAACGCGAAGGTAGTCGTAAATTTCGGTGATGGTGCCGACGGTCGAGCGGGGTGAGCGGGTGGTGGTCTTTTGCTCAATGGCGATCGAGGGCGAAAGGCCCTCGACCGAATCGACGTCAGGACGCTCCATCTGATCGAGGAATTGCCGCGCGTAGGCCGAAAGCGATTCGACGTACCGCCGCTGGCCCTCGGCATAGAGCGTGTCGAAGGCGAGCGAGGATTTGCCGGAGCCGGACAGCCCGGTGATGACCGTCAGGGTGTTGCGCGGGATTTCCAGGCTAATGTTCTTGAGGTTGTGCTGCCGGGCGCCCCGGATGACAATTTTCTTTAGACCCATGGATGAAGTGCCCTATACAGAAGAGCCCGCTCCACACTGGGTAGAATGCGCCCAGTGTAATCTATCAACTTAGCAAGGGCGGCGGGACGGGGTCAAGTTTGCTTCCGGGACGGCGCGGGCAGGCGGTACAAGACGTGACGCCGAAGGGGATGGCCTTCGGGCAGATTCGGATGATCGAAGTCTTCGGCAGGATTGTGGGTCATGCCGATCTTTTCCATTACGCGGCGGGATCGAATGTTCTCGGGAACAGTGAAGGAAACCAGCGCGTCGAGCGCGAGCCACCGGAACGCGTAGCGCACCACCGCGGCCGCCGCTTCCGTTGCAAGCCCTCGACCCCAATATTCGGCGGACAGCCTCCAGCCGATTTCGACGCACGGCGTGAAATGGGCCCGAAATGCCGGCACCGAAAGCCCCGCAAATCCAATGAATGCACGAGCCTGACGCAGCTCGAGCGCATACAGGCCAAATCCATGCTCGCGGAAATGACTCTCGATGCGATCAACCATGAGATCACTTTCTGCGGGCACCAGACGCGCGGGCATGAATTCCATCACTCGCGCGTCGGAGTTCAAACGCGCGAATGGCTCGCGGTCCGGTGTCTCCCAATTTCTTAGCAGCAGGCGCTCAGTTTTGATGATCGTAGTACCTTTCCTTCTCTTTCGCGTCCGATACCACCGGTCACACGATCACAATGACGGGGCTGAAGGCTCCAAGGTGCAAATAGTACTGCGGACTTTTTGCTAGCCACGAGGATTTTTTACCCGGGACACTATAAACACGATGTTTCGTTTCAGCAGCTTAGCTTTGGTTTTTGGCGTGCCTTGTAGTCAGGCGTCAGGGGGAGGAAAGCCGAGGATCCCTTCGGGGATTGAGGGCTGGGCCGGCTTCCTTCCCCCGGCCACTACCGCCGTCCGTTACTTCCGCCTACCCCTTCCAATGTCCGGCGGGGTGCGCTCCTTCACTTGCCGTTCGCCTGAACTCTCGTGCGGGAATATTTCCGATGCGCATTCACGCCAGCGCGACTTTCGTGTAAATTTAGGTGGATATTTCGCTACAGAGTTGGGGCGTGGTCCAATCGGTAGGGCACCTCACTGTTAATGAGGACGGTGTTGGTTCGAGTCCAACCGCCCCAGCCAACTCTTTCTGCCAGACGATCCCGGATCGATATCCGCGCGGGCTGGTCACGAGCCCTTTCGACCGGCTCCGCTAATCCTTGATGATCGGGAAACCCGCTTCGGTCCATCCGCGCCAGCCGCCGTCCATGGAAATCACGTTGCTGTAGCCCATCTTCCGAAGATTGTCGGCAGCGAGCGCCGAGCGAAACCCGCCGCCGCAATACAGAACGACGGTGGCTTCCCTATCGGGAACGGTCTTTTCGATATCGCGCTCGATGATGCCCTTGCCGAGGTGGATCGCACCGGGGATGTGGCCGCGCGCCCATTCCGAATCCTCGCGCGTGTCCACGACAACGATTTTCTCGCCCGCGTCGAGCCGCTTCTTGGTTTCGCGGAAGTTTTCTTCCTTGATGCGCGACTTCGCATCTCTCACCAGTTTCAAAAATCCTTCGGGATGATCTGGAGCCATTGCTTCACCTCGCAATTTTCACAGAAAAAAACATTACCACAGTGAACACGAAGAAGGCACAGAGTTCGCCGAGAAAACTGGCGAGTGCAAATCTCACGTTCCCATTCCGCTTTTCCGTGTTCCCGCTTCATTTCATATCGCGCCAGTTGGGGCCGGCTTTGGTGTCCACGACCAGCGGGACGCGCAGTTTGTGCACGCCCTCCATCACTTCCTTGACAAGCTTCGTAAGGCGCGGCAATTCCTTCTTCGACGCCTCGAACAGCAATTCGTCGTGAACCTGCAGGATCATTCGCGACTCAAATTCGCCGTCGAGGCGGCGGTCCAGCTCGATCATGGCGAGCTTGATCAGGTCGGCTGCCGCGCCCTGCATGGGCGTGTTCATCGCAGTGCGTTCGGCAAAGCTGCGCAAATTGGGCTGCGGCGAATTAATTTCGGGGATTTGCCGCGTACGCCCGAACAGCGTCCTGGTGAATCCGGATTGGCGGACTTCCGCAATCTGGGCGTCGAGATAACTCTTCACGCCGCTATAGCGTTCGAAATACGCGGTGATGAATTTCGCGGCTTCCTTCGTGTCAATTCCAAGCTGCTGCCCGAGACCGAATGCCGAAAGGCCGTAGATCACGCCGAAGTTGATCACCTTGGCGACGCGGCGGTGTTCCGGCGTTTGCGCCATGGGCCCCACGCCAAATACTTCCTCGGCCGTGCGCGAGTGAATGTCCTCACCGTTGCGGAAGGCCTTGGTCAGCACGGCGTCCTCGGAGAGATGCGCGAGAATGCGCAGCTCGATCTGCGAATAGTCCGCGGAAAGAAGCACAAACCCCGGCGGCGCGACGAATGCGGCGCGGATTTCGCGGCCCAGCGCCGTGCGTACCGGAATATTCTGCAAATTCGGGTTCGACGAGCTCAGCCGGCCTGTCGCGGTGCCAGTCTGGCAGAGCTGCGTGTGGAGGCGTCGGGTCACGGGATGGATCAAGCGGGGCAAAGCGTCGGCGTAGGTGGACTTGACCTTCGCCAGCTCGCGATGCTCGAGTATTTTTCTTGGCAACTCGTGGACGAGCGCCAGCTCCTCCAAAACGTCCGCGGCTGTGGAGCGCACCTTGGCGCGGCTGCGGCGCGGTGGCTGCAGATTTAGCTTGTCGAAGAGAACCTCGGCAAGCTGCTGCGTGGACTTCACGTTGAACTCGAATCCCGCCAGCGCGTAGATGCTCTTTTCGATTGCGGTAATTTCTTCCTGCGCCTTCACCGAGATTCTTTCCAGCTCGCGCGAGTCCACTCCGATGCCCGCGGCCTCCATGCGAGCCAGCACCGGCGCAAGCGGCAGGTCTATTTTTTCGTAAAGCCCCGCGAGGCCCTGCTTTTCCACTTCCGCTCGGAGCACGGGCGCGAGACGCAGCAGGAAATCCGCGCGCTCGCCGGGCGCGCCCGAAAGCGTGCGATGGATCTGACGGAGGACCACTTCGGCAAACGCGTGGTTGGCGGTGGTAGGCCGGAGAAGATAGGAATAAAGGATCGTGGCGTGGCGGATTCCGGCGACGGCCTTCGCGCCGTCCGCGGAATGGGGCGCGGCCAGCAGGTGAAACAACTTCGGATCGTGCACGACTTTGGGGCGCTTGGGATCCCGGAGCCATTCCTTCATTGCGAGGAGTGTTTGATTCTTCTCGTCGTTCGCGGCTGTGCGGGCGGCGTCCGATTTCGCGGAAACTTCCAGGCCCGTCACGCGCGTTCCGAAGCCCTCATCATCGGGATCCTGGGAATCGAGTCCGAGCCAGACGGCGGTTTCCTGGCCGCGCGGAACCGCGTCGAGAAATGTTCGCAGCGCGGCGGGTGATTCCAGTAGGGCGTAGTCGGTGGTGCGATCATCCGCAGGCGGCGGGGCGGAAATCTCTTTCAGCAGCGACGTAAAGCCGAGTTCGGCGTAGAGCGTGCGAAGGGCGGCGGCGTCCGGTTCTTGTATTCGCAGGACGTCGAGCGAAAGAGGGACAGGCGCGTCGGTAGGGATCGTCGCGAGCTGTTTGCTGAGGCGAACGAATTCGCCATTCTTTTCCAGTGCCTCGCGATAGCTCGTTGGCTTCACTTCAGCGGCGTGGGCCAGGGCCTCTTCGGCGCTGCCATACTGTTGAATCAGCTTTCGCGCGCCGACTTCACCAATGCCGGGTTTCCGCCGCTCGCCCGGTGCGGGTTTATCGTTGGGATTGCGCGCGCCGGGAATATTGTCAATCGAGTCGCCCATCAAGGCCATCACGTCCGCCACTTTTGACGGCGGAACGCCCATGATCTCCTCGACTTTTTTCTCGTCAATGATCAGGTCGCCCTTCGCCGGATTGAGGACGCGCACGCGCCCGCCGACGAGCTGCATCAGGTCTTTATCGCTGGTGACGATCAGTACGTCGAGATCTTCGCCGGTCGCCTGGCGCGCCAGGGCGCCGATGACGTCATCCGCCTCATACCCGGGATACTCGAGAATGGACAAGCGCATCGCTTCGCAATACCGCCGGACGAACGGGATCTGCACGGCGAGGTCATCGGGCATGGGGGGGCGCTGGGCCTTGTAGGCGGCGAAAAGCTTGTCGCGGAATGTGGGCGCGGCGACGTCAAAGACGACCCCGAGGTAGTCCGGGCGCAGGTCCTTGCTCTCGATCAGCCGCCTCATCATCGTGGCGAAAAGGTAGGGCACTTTGGTGGGGATACCCGTGGAGGTTTGCAGGCGGTCCATGGGCGCGAAGAAGGCGCGGAAGATGTAACCCATGGCGTCAACCAGGAACAGGCGCTTTGTGGTTTGGGGGGCCATCGAAATCGGGTTGCG
>Ga0210394_10000908_pt1 | contig 52916 bp, 72 predicted proteins | sample IncBWC12MmetaG_FD_160121 | JGI IMG/M metagenome (GOLD analysis project Ga0210394, IMG submission 160121) | Forest soil microbial communities from Barre Woods Harvard Forest LTER site, Petersham, Massachusetts, United States - Inc-BW-C-12-M | ecosystem: Environmental > Terrestrial > Soil >...
GGATTGATGTTTTCAACCGCTTCTTCCATACCAATTATTACAGCCTCAGATTGTAACATACGAGTTAGCTTAACTAGATATTGCTCCTTGAGAGTTGAACGTCCTTGTTTGTATGGACTATTTGGAGTTCGGAAGCAGATGCCTTCGCCATGTTCTGATTCACATTCTAAGAAGTATTTGAATAAATATTCAGCATCAAGAAATGTTGATGTAGCAACAGGAATTGCATCAAAATTATTATTTGAATAACACCATTGATGATATTCATAACATCTATTTTGATAATATGGGGCAATTTCTATCCAATCCAACACATGAAACTGTATTAGGTCAGACCTAGGATGCTCCCTAGACATAACAATAGATTCTATCTCATCATATGCTAAGTCTGGATTGAATAATTCCATATCAAATCCAGCAGGCAATTTCATTGCTCTTGCTCTTATAGAGTGATTAGGTATTTTCTTTAGTGTACGACTATAGAGGTCGTCCAACTTAATAGCTCTAATACCATCAAGCTTCAACGTAGCCAAGACTGGATAACGCAACTTCTGCATTGCTGCTAAGATAGTCTCGTCATCATGTTTATCAGTTGGCTTGAGCAGAGATGCGGCCAACATGGGGCGCTTGAAATTAATCATACTCTAAACTTCTTTACAACATCAAGTGCATGAGCTTCAACAATTTCACATGTTGACCTGATAGTTCTACAATAACAGAGCCAAAATTTAGCAGTATCTTCTGTGATAGGATTAATTTCTAAAGCTTTATTCATATTATCATCAAATTTATTTGCTTCTTCGTATGCTTGTTGATTTGTTAATTTCATATTTATTCTTCCTCTCCTTCTCCATCTGAGGATAAGTCATCTTGACTATCCTCTTTTAGTTGTTTTGATTCGATTAACTGTCGTGAAATCTCTCTAGCCTTGGTGTGATTGTTGATTAGTTCCATCCAATTTTCATGCTGTCTTACTACCTGTTTAAGACATTTAAGTCTATGAGTAACTACAAATGCCTGTTCTTCTTCTACTGTGCCTCGATAATATAGAAAATTCTGCTCAGTATCAGACAAAGATGTCAACCTAGGAACTCTCCCACAACCTTGAACTAATTCTATTGGCGACCAAGTTGGGCCAATAGTCACCTTACGAGGACGTACTGGCACTTTAGGAATATCCCCAACTACAGCATATCCTGATTTCTGTCGTCTAACTTTGACATTAGTTTGTTCGTCAGTATGATGTAATGATAACCCCACTCCACCAGCTTTGTATGTGAAGATACAATAGTTACTACGTCCAGACTGAAACCTATCAATCTCTTTCTGTCGTTCCTCTTTAGATTGATTGCCTAGCCTTAGCTCTGGTGGCAAATCTTCAAGCACTCTTTCTTCAACATCTTCTAGCATCAAATCTTCCATTGAAACTCCAGCTTCTTCAAACAATTCCATCTTCTCTCTTATCTTAGCTTTGAGTTTCTGCTTAGCTGTGAGTTGAGTCTGACCACCACCCCAGATAAGACTTATATTATTACGGTCAACTCCATACTTCTCATGAAGAATCTTGGTTACTGCTATAATTGTTTTCTTAAACTTCACAGCAAGAACAGCCGCCTTTCCAGACTGAACATCTCTAAACATCCTCTCAGCAAATATAAAACGCTTACAATATTCTGCTGCGGCGAGGAAAATACCTAGTTCTACGAGAGCTTGAAATCTTGGATTGTCCGTCACGGACTCTTCTAACTTAGCTTTACGAATTAAATATCTTTGCCAAGCTCCATCATACTCTTCACGTTCTTCATTTGTTAAGAAATCTATTATCTCAACATTATTAAGAGCATTAAATTGCCATCTTACACCCTTGACTCTTACAATATAGTCGTCCAAATCCTTCATTAACCTCTCCACAGCAGCCTCGTTATACTCATCAGGTGGTGAGGGCGCGGCGATTGCAGCAGCATAAGTTGGCCAAGAAGTTGCTGACAGTCTAGAACCAGGAATACCAGTAATATGAGAGATGTCTTTGTGAGTAGCAATAGCAAATGCTTTAGCTTCTGACACACGAGTGAAAGGAGTTGCAGATATAAATAGTTGAGTTGTTGGAATCTCTTTGATGTTAGAGTATTCAACTAGTAACTTGTGCTGTATGCTATCTTGGTTCTTGACAGCCTGACATTCATCAAGAAATAGAACACATGGAGCAATCATCTTCTTCCACTCATACTTCTCAACTTCTTCACCATTTTCTATTGCAACCCAAGACTTAATCCATATTTGGCCAGCGCGTGAACGAAGTTGTTCTATATTAATAACCTCTGTGTCGTTGGGATGATTAATAGAGAAGAACCTCTGATTGACACGCTTGGTTTGTTCGACAACAGTTGCGCGAGTGATTGAAAGATAATTAACATGACCCCATGTTCGGTCTTTCTCGAACTCGACATCTTTTAGCCTTCTATCAACAGCAGCAGTAATAAAAGTCTTGCCAGTACCAGTTGATGCGAGCAGTAAACAAGCACTCTTTTTTTCGGAAACTATCTTATCTAGGATTTCTTTAACGGCTTTCTTTTGGAACCAATAGAGGTACGCTTTCTCTTTTGGCGATGGACTAAGTCCGTAGTCATTGGAGTTGTTAAATCCGCTTTCGTCGGGCGTAGAGACTGATTGTGATGTTTGGAAATGAGCTGGCTCAGCCTTACTATCCTTCCTAAACTCGGATGGAAGTTGTATAACTTTATCTGGTTGTAATACTCCATTATTTTCATTCTGTTTCCTTATATGTTCTTCTAAATCATCAGTTAATTTCTTGCACCAAGACTTAACTTCGACTAATGATACTTGTTTATCACACTGTTCAATAGTAAAGTTCGCGGCGATGTAGGCATCATCATAGCCTGTAAAACGATATATGTCTCTCCAGCATTTAACATTCTTAAATGAGAATTGAGATAATAGACGATTAACAATTCCTTTTACAGCTAGTCGTTGCTTATTCTGTGCTTTAAGAATTATTTGTTGTTCTTTTTCTGTTGTTGACATAAATTAATTATGGCGATTCCATATGGAAGACATGGAGGGTCGGATTATTTCAACTCATCCTTTTCGTTTTGGAGTTGGGAGAGGGTGAGATTGTCGCGAGCGGTGAGGATTGCGTGTTCAATGTTACTTTCTAATTCAGTTGGAATATCGCCATTGTTACAAAGTTTTGCCGCCAACGTCATTCCTGCTTTGGCTGCGTCGAGTTGGATGGCGTTAATACCTCGAATGGTTAATAAAGCCGTGGATTCTGTTGAGCCATCTAATAGTTTAACCCATTCCTCAGCACTTTTCATTTTGTTCCTTTCTCCATTTCCTCAATGCGTTGGCAGCGTGGACATAATAATTCTTCCGCATCAAATGCGCTTACGCCGGATTCAATCGCGTTCCTTCGCGTCTTTTGACACCCACACGGCCACGTCCGCAATTCTTCGAGGGTTAGGAAGGTTGTTTTGACTGTCTCTTTTCGTCCTGAAATTGGGTCATAGTTGATTCCAACCATTTTAAGTAGGTCAATTCCTTGACACATTATTTCCTCGGCCACCTTGAACTCTATGGCATCTGCGCCTTCCATACTATCTGCACCGTTATTTGCCATGTTATAGAAAGCTTCAGTTAAATACTTCTCCCTACCTAACGCATCGGCTAGGGATTGGCGGAGTTGGTCGCGTTCTTCAACAAGATATTTTAGGTTTTCTTGAACTTCCTTTAATTGCTCTTTCGCATTGCCTGTATGAATGCTCGTTCCTTTTCTAACGCTTCGACCAAAAGCAACATCAAGAATACATGTGGATTCATATACGATATTCTGGTAGTACTTTCTGATAGCCTTTTCATTATCATAATCCTTCCGCGCTTGGGCGAGTTCGCGTTCGAGGGTGCGGGACAAGTCTGCCAATGGCTTTGAACCCAATTTAAATTGGTGATTTTGAATGCAAAAATCTGTTCTTGGTGTGTCACTACAATCGTTTTCATGGTGAAGTAAACTTCCACATTTTGTACATGCTCGTTCATTGTGGTCACTCATACTCATTCTCCCTTTTCTTGGTAAACTTTCATAATTGCAGGGGCGCGTTGGGGCCAGTCTGAGGAAATAGCCTCAAACGGCGCTGCGGGTCAATCGGTAACGTCTGGTGCGCTTGTGTGTCCATAGTTCGCGGTAGGTCAGCTCCGGCTGTTAGACCCTTCGCCTGCTGACGGAGGTGTGCGCCGTATTTTCTCCATTATTTTTCCGATGTGATACATGCCAGCTATGAAGCCTTGCTCCCACTCAATGACATGTCCGCTTTTACCTTTTAGCTCGTTTTTGTGGAGTGAGATTTCAGCCTCGATGATTTGTTTGACCGTCTCGTGTTCGACGTATTTTTGCAGCCCGGATTCTGTTCTCAGTTCGTCGGGCGGGTCTAACAAGCCCAGTGGAGCACAATCGGGCTTGGCCCCTCCAATTATAATGATGTTTGGATTTTCGTTTGTCGCATTCATATATTTGGCTTCTGGTTTTTGACGCCCGATGGCTCACCGGGGTCGTTCAGCCTCACTTCGGCAGTCGAAGCGTCCATTCTCCGGGGCCATTGTGAGCCATATTGTGACACCACAGTTGCAGCCCCTTCCATGCGCCCATGAAAATTCCACAGGCGATAAAAACTGGCAGTAGAATGATTGCCACCAGATTGAACGGTGAGGCTGAACAAGTTGCTGGAGGCGACGTGATTACGTCGTCCAGTTTTCGATTGTCATTTTCCATATTTATCCTTTCGGGTTGTCGGTTGGTGAGGTCGGTGCGGGTGTTCCATGCCTTAATTGATTCTTCCTTTGACAGGCCATCTCCGACAGGGCCGTCACAATGACAGCATTCACATGCCGTTAGCCATACTTCTTTCCCGTTGACAATTTTGAAATAAGCTACTGCCCAAGATTCTCCGCAAAACGGGCACGGCATAAGCGTAGGCGTTTCTTTGGTCATAATCTCATCATCCTATCGGTGGGGTGGGGGGTTTAAGTCTTCACAACAATGACTTCTTTGCCCGTAAGTGGGTTTGGTTGTTCGGCGTATCGCTCAAACATGGCCTTGCGTTCTGTTTCAGATGGGTTTGGCAGTTCAATTTCTCCAATGTGTGTCGTATCATATTTACCATCCCAAAAACGCTGGTCGGTAACGTGCTCACGAAGCCAAGGCTCAACTGCCTTGCACTCCCGTGGTAGCATGTGGGTCATCAATCCTTGCTCGCCCGTAATCGTTTCCAAATCTTCATAGATGTGTCCCATCTCAGTGTGAAGACGACCAGTTGTGAGATTTCTTAATCGTTGTATGTTCATATTTTAGTGCTCATGGGTTGTTGGGTTGAGGGTGGTTCATAATTCTTCCTCTCTTGTTACTAGTTTCGACACTCCCATATAGCTAATTACTTCCATATTTCCTTTCTCTAATAGTTTCATAGCTATTGGTTTAGCTTGTTCAATAGACATTTTGGTTTCTTTCATTATAGAAAGAGCTATATTAGCTACATTTTTCTCCTTGATAAATAATCTAATCCGCTGCTCATAGGCATATTTTTTCTGCCTATAATACGTATCAGAAGATGTTTTCCATTCTTTATATCTCCATAGTAATGGATATTTGAGTGGTTTGCCCTCTTTATCATTAAACTCAACTTTAAAAAGTAAGCTATCTTTTAATAGGTGATTGAGTATAATGGCTGTCTGTTCCGTTACTGTTGCACAACTAGAACCAGTTGTTTCATCGCCAATTAAACACCAAATAAAGTCTGATAAAGGTAGAGTTATTGTTGGTTGTTCTTTCTTTGACATAAAATTAATAGCTAAGGTGCGGCGACTAAGAATAATCTCCTAATCGCCGCCATTTGAGCCATCATTGGTATTTAAATAAGCAAATTCTCCAAATAGTTCATATGCTCTCTTGTTATATGCTTTCGCAGCATCAATTTCATTAATAAAATGTCCTATGTTATAGGTTTTGTTTCCACACTTAATTCTTGCTTTCCATTTGGAATCTCTTTTTATCCAAGTTACCCCTTTATATTTTGAGGAATAAATCGATAAGTTTGGTTTACCTCTATTTATTCCATTTTGTGACTTATTTGTAGGCCTAAGATTATTTTTGATACAGTTAAATATATTTCTATCGGCGTGGTCAAACATTTGACCGTATTGTCTCATTTGACCGTATTGTCTCATTATTTCAGAGGCCAATGAAACCCAAACAGTTTTCTTTTTTCGAATTGCACCCACCTGAATTTGGAAACTTCTTCCAATAGACTTACCTGCCACACACCACCTATACAAAGATAGACGAGGTAAATCTTCGTCATCCACCATTGCAAACATTCCATCATTCGATAGTTTTAATAATTGCATATAATTTACTCAATGGAGTAGACTATTTGCTAGATAATCTACTCGATGAATTAACTATTATTCTTCAAGAATTTTTAACCTTATTCGGGTTGAGTCGTTTCAGCAGCAGCTTCCTTGCTCCGACGAGCCTTGCGCTCTTCAAACTCTGCTTTCAGAGAATTAAGAGTACCTTTGAGAGATGCCATCTTATCCTTGGCATATTTGATACGAGTAACGTCACCCGATTCAAACGCCTCAACAAGTTCTCCACCAGTGAAAGAAGTATATTCAGCAACAGCAGCTTGATATGCTTCATTCAATTCGGACAACTTCATTGCAGAAGAACGAAGTTCTTTCCAGAAGGCCAAGAAGCGTTCCAAATTGAAAATACCAGCTTCAGGAGTTCCTTCAGTACCAATAGCATCTTCAACATAATCTTGACCAAATCGGCGCAAGATAACATTCAAGAAATTCTTGAGATTAGTTTTGCCGACAAAGGTTAGACCACGCATGAAGATATTATCTTCTGCTGGTGCGCTATCAGTTCCATCAGTCTCCAACTGTGGAGCTTGATAATGTTTACCTTCCCACGCTCCACGCTTACCAATGAAGCATTTGAGTGTTTCAGAGACTCCATTACGTTCAACAACGTGTGGAGTTTCAAGGGGTGATTTTACAGTTGTTTCGCTCATATATGATTAACTTACTTTGTTTTTGTTTGTTTACCGACAGTTAGGAAAGAAGTTTACATTGTTGTTCTTTCTTTAGTCGCTACATATAGCATAGCATTTTCTATGCCATGTTATATTATAGGCTAAATTGTGGTTTAATCAATTATTAAAACCGGTTGTAATCTGCAATTAATACTATTTGTGATAAATTACTATAAACAGAAATAGCCATCTAAATGTGAAGTACCATTTGTAGTATTGAAATGGCTCTTTATAGCGTGACAAAATGAAAAACGGCAAAATAACAAATTCAAAAGGATAAAATGTTAGTTTGACAGTCATATTGAAATTCAGAAAACCATAACCAGTACGAGTTTCTTCTTTGTTGTCTAATAAAATTTTCATTCTTCTAATATTCCGCAAGGAAGCCAAGTTTTGCCGTGGTCAGAGGAATACTCTCTTAATTCACAGAGAGTTTTATAGTCATATACTTGAATATCAAGAATTCTGCTTACAAAAATTAGTCCTTTTTCGTTGTGGCCAATGGAAAATAGTATATCATTAGGATACTCCTTTAGTCTAAAGGGAAATGTTTGCAATGGCACTTCCTCTGGCTTCCAAGGACGAAGTTTTGGTTCGGGTTTGATGCGAAAATGCCTACCAAAATCAGTGTCTTGTGGAGTAAACCAACCATTAAAAACATTTTCGTTACAATCTTGCCAGTCTTGTGCTCCTTTATGTGCCCATTGTATAGTTTTCCCCTCCGCCACAGCTTGCACGAATGGCAGGTATTTCTTTGCATCTGACAACTTCATTTGAATGCTCCTATTCTTGTTCCACCAGCATGAACAACTCGTCCTATTTTGTGAGACTCTACTAAACGAGTTACTTTAGTTGGTGATGATTTCCATGGTTGTTTCACATGAAACGTAAATTGTTTCATGCCGATATGTTTAATTGCTAATGTTTTTGCTGTTTCCATAGTGTTAACTTTTTGTTGGAAAAGTTCCAGATTTTACTTCTTCAAGTGAACGTAAAATTCCGTATTGTTTATCTCCGTCAATCAAACGTCGACATTCATCAGAACAGCAAATATAATGATTTTGCTTTCCATCCTCTGGTATTCTACAACCAAAATCTCTCTTGAATGTCAGAGAAAACCGTTCTGGAACTTCATTAGGCATAGAGTCATGGTCTAATGTTTTTTCCAAATTAACTGGAAGTTCTTTTCCACAACCATCACATACTGCTATTAGCATATTAATCCTTTCTTAAGAAATACTTCACGTTGTTTATCCAATTTTTGTGACCAATGAAATCTGTTGATGCTGGGCAATAATGGTCTGCTAAATAAACAATAAAATCGCCGCGACCTGACCAACGGTTGTAGTTGTTAACTATTGTGTTGATACAAATGGCACGGCGGTTATGGCAATTCTTGATTGATTTGATACCATATGGGAAACGAGTATTATTACCACCCTCTGCTCTGTAAATAGCATTGGCAATCCGGTCGATAGCAAGTTGATTTAATGTTGCTCCACTGGCTACTATCGCTGGCATGATTGCCAATAAAATAACGATTGAGAGTTTCATTTATGGAATGGTAAGAACAATTTCTCTAATCCAACTTCTGACACAATTCGTGAACCTCTTACCCATTGACCCGTGCCAGTTCTTTTGGCCTTTGCAGAGCGCTTAGATATGGCATTAGTTCTTGGAGCATATCGTTTGGCGCGATGGAATGATAGGAGACGATTAAATTCTTGGGGTGTCATGTCACTTAATTTTAATTATCAATACATCGTCTCCATCCATTTTAACCTGTATTTTGAAATTATATTTATATGAAAGATTATATGCACGACCTATTGATGACAGCGTCTCTGCCGCTGTTGTTAATCGTAGTGCCTCACCAACTTTTAGATTAATAATATTTCGGCTTAAGTTTATTTTAGGTTTGACCGAGCCACTATATTTTTCTATTTTCATATTTGGTTGTTCTTTCTTGTTGTATTGGTTTAAATCCCACTATGGGTGGTATATATCATAAACCCTCACACTAATTGATTTAGCAGTTGTATTACTTCCGTTATCAGCTTCAATCAATCATGGGTAACTATGTACGTTATCAGCAATATAGTATAGGCGGGATTAGTGTGAGGGTTTAGGATACATTTCAATTACTCTGTGTTTGTACTGGCTTGTAACAGTTGATAACAAATCAACATAGTTGGCGAGTGATACGTCACACATTCCATGTCACTACTTGTCTTTAGGAGTCATCTTCTTATTTGGTGATAAATTCCAAACAATAGATGGACTAATCCTATGTGTAATTGACCAACTATGTATATAGTGGTTATCAGCCACATTTATTAAACAGTGATAAATCAGCAACTCTAATAACTAGTCAACGTATTGCTGAATACATTTGTAAGCATATTCTATGCCAACAGCCGTTATCCTTACGTTCTTATGGATTTCGTTCACTGTTCATTGAAGTGTTGCATCTCACTATGCTGTTAATCTTGGTAGTAATAGCGAGTCTTTCGTCCCGCCAAAATCAGTTGAGCAACTACTGGTGTAACGCAGTAATCACTGGCTACTATTCAAGTTTGCCATAGGAGCAACTTAACTGCATCACATGATGTTGTGATGACTCTTTATCTATCATCTAAAGTCCTGCAATCTTTCTAGTTGGCAAGTCAATAATACCTATATAGCGAGTAAATCAACTATTAGGGCGCGGTGACAAAGTTTAACTCTGTCTGGACATAGCCATTGCAGGTGTGTACATGCTAGGCGGTTGCATCATCTGTAACAATGTGGGTTTAGCAGATTGCTAGTTCTAATGCTATTTACCTACTGTAATCCATTAGATGATATTACGGTCAGTGGAAAATAAAAATGGCCGTAACAGAGTCGCTGAACAAAAGAGATTTTCTCCGTCTAGTGTCCGCGTTAAACTGTTACGGCCAAGTCGTGTTACGTCACTTAGGCAGCAACCTTCGGTTGCAATTTGTGTTCCTTCACCCATGCCTCACACTGGCTAGGTATGCCTGCTTCAATGTTACAATCGGCGTTCTTCGCCAATTCATTGAAGCGCATACCAAAACATAGCAATATGGTTGCAGGGTTATTAGCAGGTAGCTGAACCGTTTCACCATTACGACGTGACAGTTTGAATCCGGCACTAGCTTTCCAGTCGCCGTCTTTCACTATTACGTCTTTGTCCACACGTCCAAGTAGTGACTTGATGTCGCCAACTATTTTTGGCATGCTGTCGCCAAGTGAACGTTTGAACGGCTCAAGAGCTTTTTCCACAATTAGGTTATCAGTTTTCATGTTAGTTTTGTAGTTACTACGTTGTGACAGTTGCGGCGATTTACCGCAAGCGTTTATGGAGTTTTGAAGTGTTGCAAGCTAGGCACTAATTGCCTAGCATGTGAACTATTCAACAATCAAACACAAGTCATTGAATGAACAAGAACATTCATTAGACATGCCTTGCGGAAATTCAAGAATATGTAGATTGCGTTTCCAAGGATTCTTGGTAGAATACCTTGCCGTAGGGTGATTTTTACAGGTAAGTATTTTCATTGTGGATAAGTCATTCCAATTAACATACTTGCTTGACTCATTTATAGGTATAAGTTGCATAGCTTGCAACACTCCTTACGTCCACAAATTTGTGAGTCTAACATGACAGATAACCGTTGCCTATACGTTACACGATAAATTGAGTGGTGGTAGAGTTATTGTGTCCACCAGACCAGTAATTCAACCGTGCTATGAGATGTCAAAGAACTATGAGCACTATAGCAGGTATATTATACACGTCAACAATTATTTGCAACTATATTTCGTTGATATCAGGGTATTTACAACGAATGTTGAATCCGTAGCGGATATCAGTTGTATTATATTTTCTAATAAATTCTCGCTCCATTATTAGTTTATTTAACCCTGTTTTCTCACAGTCCACAAGTAACTCAAAATCAAAGGCTTGCAGACCATATTTTCTCAAAGCCGCTTGCAATAAGTTATCCTTATCAGCCTTTTTAAACCTACAGTGTTGAGCATACCTATTCCACACGTCTTTTGATTGTCCAATATATCGCCGTCCACTATCACGATGAGTAATACAATACACGCCAATAAATTGTTTAGACTCTGGTTGTAACTCATTAAGACGCAATATGTTCATTTCTAGTGTCTGTGGTGGCTTAACTAGGTGCTCGCGTAAAAACTCTTGCATGTCGTTAGTAGTATTTGTTATGCTCGTTGTATTATCCATAATACTATGCTGTATTCACTTTATTTATATTTATTTATTGACAAATATATAATTTGTATTAGTTATATTACTTATGTAGCATATTTCATGCCATGTCCCATTATTAGACAGATTTTAAGAAATACAACTCCTAATAACGCCTTTTTTTCAATTTATTAAAAAGTCTAAGAGTGAATACAGCATAGTATTAGGTATGATTATGATAGTTGTATTAGGGATAATAACACTATGTATTAGTAATGCTAGCAACTAATAGTTAGTATTATATAGCGTACTGACTATACTAAGTATATACTGAGTATATAGTGAGCAACACTCATAACCATCACTAACATTCAATATAAAGATAACTTCTAGCAGAAAACCAGAAAGCGAAAGTCGAAACTGAACTATACATCTCTCTCGACAAATAGTGAAAAAACAAGAATAACTAATACAACTATTAACAAGCGCGCAGAATATCTATTAGTATAATTGGCATGAAAAATGCTAAGAGGACGGTATAGGATAAATGAACGAGACAGACTATAAAGAATTAGTGTCACAGAGAAATATGATTAGTAAACAATTAGAAGGACAAATGCCAGCAAGGTATAGGACACTTTTAGAGGCTGATATTAGAGAAATAAGAAAGAAAATCAAAGATGCACACAGAGAACAATATATCACTAAATGATTGTGGCTTTAAGACTAGCTTACAAGGTGAGCAGAAAGTTAAAACTATCTCTATAGCATCATTTGAAGAGGGAGGGGTCGCCGCGCCAGTAACTATTAAATTCGTTGAGGAAGTATATAAAATGCTCGCACCAATAGTATGAATCTTATAATCCCAACAGCTAAAGGCGCGCCGATGAAAACTATTCAGATGCGCACTAAATCTGAAGCTAAAGCGAATTTAACTCGTAGGCCAGAAGAAACTCACACTAAAGACGAATTGGCGGCATTGCACAATGCTATACATTTCACACATCAATTTATGCACGCTGAGTCAATGGAGAAACTTGATATTGATTTTGAGAGGTTTGGATTTAAATAATTAGTATGACAGCAGAACTTACAGCAATTAAAACAGCGTATGAGGATGAAGGAATGACCCCACAAGAGATTTCTGATTCTCAAGAATTGCAAGTTGATGCTGTTAAGGCTGGTCTTATGCAATGCTCATCAAAATATCGTAAAGCATGTGGGACAGAGCCAGAGAATGAGAATAGATTAAATTACACAGAAGATGAACAGGCTAGAGTAAAAGAAATGATACTTGATTTGGCCTTAGGTGCAGAAGACCCTCATTTGAGGGCAAAAATGGCTACATATGTAAGAGATGATGCAAAGGGGAGAAAAGATGTTGTAAAAGGAATGGCGGGAAATAATTTTAATATTCTGTTCATCAACAAACAATTGGAGCGCGCCAGACAGGTTACAACTGGTATTAAACAACGAATACTAGGCAGTGGTGTGCAGAAAGAGTGTGTTGATGTCTAGTAATATTTCTCCAGAAGAACTAGTGGATGCTATTAATTCTGGAAAACAAATTCCAGTACCAATGGTTCCTCCATCTCCTAAGGTACTGGAAACTGAGGCACAGACTATATCTTCTTTTGGTTGTTCTTTGGGAGATGAAGTTAAAGATGTTGCGCCAGCGGCACCTGTGTCTCATGACTTTGCTGATGGTATAAAGTTTAAAGACCCATTTGAGATGCTATGGTTGCTTGATGATAATGTTCAAAAGGGCAAAGAAAATGGTGGGATTGACTTACACCCCTGGCAAATTCAGTTTCTTCTTGACTTCGCAGCAGGTGGACAATCAGATAAAAATCCATTTCAAGCAGTAGTCCGCGCCTGTAATGGTTCTGGAAAAGATAAATATATCATAGCTCCATGTGTTGTTTGGCTGTGTATGAGATACCAGAAGGCTCGTGGAGTTGTTACTTCTTCGTCTGGTATTCAACTTGATAATCAAACTGACACTTATATAAGGCAACTCTGTGAAAAAGCAAACCAAATCTTTGGGCCAATCTGGAAATGTAACTACCGTTATTATGAATGTCTTGCAACGGGAAGCCCTATTGTCTTGTTTGCAACAGATGAATCCGGGAAAGCCGAAGGATATCATCCACTTGAGCCAAATGCTAAGATGGGAATTTTTGAATCAGAAGCCAAAACAGTCAGTGATGAGATTAACATTGCCCTCAATAAATGCACAGGTTATACTCACAGGTGCTTGGTTTCAACGCCAGGAAATATTCAAGGTCACTTCTTTGACTATTGTTCAACGGCAATAGATAGAAAATCTATCCAATCAGTATATGATGTTGCGGCGATTGATTGGATACAGTATCATGTAACAGCGTTTGATTGTTCTCATATACCTAAACAGTACATAGAACAGATGCGGAGAGATTTGCCAGGGCATGAAAATGGAGCAGCATACAAATCTCAAGTACTTGCCGAGTTTGGAACTACAGATGAAATGGTTGTTATTCCATATACTTACATATGGAAATCAGTTAAGAATCCACCAGCGCACCTATCTGAACCTGTCAATAAAGCAGGACTAGACTTATCAGATGGTGGAGATGAGACTGTATTAACTATTCGTAATGGCAATAAGCATCTCAAAACAATACCATTTCGTTTTGACAATACAGAAGATACCATTGAATTTCTCAATCAGAAGTTCAAAGAGTACGAGTTGGATAAGCCAGAAGCGTATATATTCTCTGACATGGGTGGTCTTGGAAAGCCTATGTTGGATAGGATGAAGCGTCAAGGGTGGAGTAATATACGATATATTGATAATCGTACAAAGTCGTCTAGGCCAAAAACATATAAGAATCGTGGGTCAGAAATATGGTTTAATGTAAGGCTATTATTTGAGCGTAATGAGATAATAATGATTGATGACCCAATATTGATTCGTCAGTTATCTACTAGATATTACAAATTGGTAGATGGTTCTGTTCATCAGTTGTTGTCAAAGATTGAATCTCGTTCCAGAGGCTATCCTTCTCCAGATAGAGCAGACTCTTTTGCATTAGCTTTCTACGACTACAAATCAACATATGTTGAGTCTATATTGACTTCATTACCATATGAAGTTAAAGAGGAAGATACTAATCCTAAAGTAACTGGTGACTTCGACCAGAAGAATTGGGCATATGCAGATTTACATAAATTTCGTCCAGAGCACATTGAATTTAGTGAGATGGATGAACTTAGAGAACAAATAAAAGAAATAAACCAGAACCTAGTAAGGAGATAATTATGCAAGACCAAATAAAAAATGTAAAGGAAAGTTATCCAACTGGTGGTAGCATTGGACAAGTATCAACATGTTGTTCACGACAATCTGCAAAAGCAGTTCTTAAGGATAAAATTCATCGTCTTAGAAATAAGGCAAATAATTTAGAAATACTATGTAATACCTTACCAGAAGTATTATCATCTGAACAAGATGAAGCAATTTGGAGCCTTGCAGTTGAAATTAACTTTATCTAAATAACTTTATGCCAGAAACATACAATCCACAAGAACGTACCTTCATCAAGAAACCAGAACAGAAGTTGTGTATCACTTGTGGTCAACCAATAGCGGCGGACATCAAACCATTAACAAATCATATGAATAAATACTTGAATATAATTAGCGGAAATGTGGTAGTTATGAATAGTAATGAGAATACTGTTACTGTGCAAGGGGTTACACTCTATCGTGTAACAGGACAAGATGATAAGGGTAAAGCTGTATCTTCATTTGTTCCAGCTAAGACTCCCGCCCCAACAACTCCGCCACCTACTAATCCTGCTCCAAAGGCATAATATGGCTGACAAACATTGGATAGAAACAGCGATTGAGCATCATGGTGCTTTCAAAAGTGCGGCAGAGAAGGCAGGTAAATCTACTGCTGAGTTTGCTAAAGAGCATGAGAAATCACCGGGAGTAATGGGTCATAGAGCTAGACTTGCACAAACATTGATGCATCTACAGACTCACGATTCTGGACATCCGTCAGAATATTCAACTGATAGTATGCCAGGGAAATAAGACTATTATGGCAGACACTTCCACAGAGTACATAGATTCAACTAACTACGAGAAGTTAGCGACGAAAATTGACAACCTAAAAGATGTCACATTTGACTTGACATCTAAGTTGTTAGCTTCTCGTAAACTGCGTTATGCAGAAGTTGATATAGAGTTGGAAAGAAAGGGTGGAAGAATTGCTCCTGACGAGTTGTATGTACCATTACATATCATTGATACTAACATTCGTCGGGAGCAGTCTGCATATATACAGTACATTACTCAATCTCCAAGGGCAGTAATATTGAAAGATAGGACTGATGCTGCCTTTGATTTGTCTCTATTAGAGGTTGATTTAACAGAGAAGTTGCGCTTTGATGGATGGCAACTATCAATGTATGCCAATATTGATGGATTCCAAGCTAATGGTTATGGAGTGATGGAGACAGTTCAAGACTTGAATAATCCTGGGGAGTTGGGAAGAGAGTATGTACAATATGGAGATTTTGCTTTTATTGCTGATACAAGAGATATTCAAAAGTGCGAGATGTTAGGACGTTCTTATTACTTTACCCGCACCAAATTGAAGTCTCTAATAACTAATGAGTCAGAAGGAGATGATAAGTGGGAAAAGAAACAAGTTCAGAAGATTTTAGACTCAGAACCAAATGACGAACAAGCTAATATTTACTCTGGCACAGTAACTATAAATAGGTCTTTGTATAAAGTTATGAAGATTATGTTTAGAGTAAAAGGAGTGGTTCAAGTTGCTTGGGCTTGTCCTAAAATATGTGATGATTGGATTCGTAAACCTCGTCCTTTGTTTTTGGGTCGTAGAAAGATTAATCAATCTGCTGCAAAGTTGGCACCAGTAATATCAAAGATTCCACCAATGATGCAGTCTTTGGCTATTCCAGCAATTAAGAAGTTTAATCCCAACATTACAGATAAACACATAGACCAAATTAAAAGTGGGATTCCTCCTTCTGATGAAGAATATGAGACAGCTTATCCATACTTCTTATATCCATATTTAATATCAGAGAATGATACAATAGCTAATCTTAAAGGTAGGATATTCTTAGACCAAGATACACAAAATGCTGCATCTTCATTGATGTCGTCAACTCTTACTCAGGCCCGCCGCGCTGCTGGATTATACTTTTCCAAAGATACTTCTGACCCAAATGATGATTTTCTTATCCAGAAGAATATTTATTTCAAGACAGGAGCTATTATTAATGGTAAACTAAAAGAGATGAAGTTAGATGCTCCAGACCCACAGATGTTTACTGCTATTCAGTTGTTAGTGTCGTCCAATCAGCAAGAAACATCTCAAGTTAATTTTGCAGAAACTAATAAACAAGCTGATTCTCGAAAGACAGCAACAGCAATTAAAGCCGCAACTCAACAGGCTCAACAGTTATCAGGAGTGCAAGTTACACTATTCTCTGTGGCACTGAAGAATCAATTTACGTTTGAGTGTGATATTATTAAGTCACGAGTTCTAGCTGGTTTGATTAAAGTTAATCCTGTTGTTGCTCCATTATATGCTCGGTCTTGGACAGTCAAACCTTCTGGTGATGTTGATGTTATTGAGAAGGCAAAACTTATTCAGTCAATGATGGAAACTTGGCCAGTTATTCAAAATACTGGCGCGGCGATTCCATTTTTGACTGATTTTCTTGAGAAGCAATTCCCTGATAGTGCTGCTAAATATGTTCAAGCCATCAAACAACAAATGGCTGAACAACAGCAACAACAGCAGTCGCAATTAGGTCAAGGTATTGCAATGGCTAAACAAGCTGGACAAGGTATTGTACATCTTGCAGAACATCCAGAATGGTTCTCTGAGACAGGCAGAATACATGCTTTGCCTCTTGTTGAAGTGGCAGCAGATAAGTTCAAACAGATGCAAGAACAATCACAACAGAAGAATGGAGTACAGAAATAGTCATGGAACAACTAAGTCCAGAAAATGTTTTGTCTGCTCAACATGGAGCGTGGTTGACACATCCGTGCACTGTGCAACTAATAAAGAACCTACAACTTCATAGAGAACAGTTTGTAAAAACTCTGTCTCTCGGCGCAGGTAATACTTCTGAACCAGATGTAGCATTTCGTTTGCACGCTTATGGGATACGAACAACTGATGCAATAATTTCAATGGTCACTTCAACAACCAAATTCATTGAACAATCAAATAAAACTTAACTATGCCAGACGATATTAAACCAACTCCCGGTGCAGGTAGAGGATTAACTCCTGAGATGCCATCTGAACCACCTAAAGAGGTAAAGGAAATGACCTTTACTTATGACCCTAATTTTGCTAATAAGGGGGTTGGAGATTCAGTGGTATCTATTGACCATAAAGAAGTCAAGACTGATTCAGCAGAAGTTAAGAAGGATAATGAGAAGCCAGAGTTAGTTATTAAATCTCCTACCGATGATAAGAAGGTTGAAGAAATTAAAAAGGAAGAGCCAAAGAAAGATGAAAAGAAAGAAGAAGTTAAGAAAGATGAACCTAAATCGGTTCTCAAAGCGCCTACAGAAGTTAAAAAGGAAGATGCTAAAGTTGAGGACAAGAGTAAAGAGCAAGAGAAAAGCGGGTCGATTAAGCCAATAACTCCTGTTAAGGAGCATAAAGATGGTCAAGATGCTTTTGATTATACTGGCTTTACTCCACAAGAGCAGATTAATCTAAAGAATATGTCTCGTCAATCACGAGAATATGCTGCCAATTTAATCAAAGAAAACAAGGGACTCGCTGCGCTTAGAGAAGCAACCTATCTACAACACGACCAAGGATATACATTAAGTCCAGAATATCAACAGTTGCAATCGAAAGGATACTTTGCTCAGACAGAAGGACAGTGTTGGGAACAAGCGTTACTTGCTATTAAAGCTGCAAAGAAGTTTAGAGATATTACAGGGTTCGATAAAAATGGTAAGCCAGTATTGTCAGAAGAACGAGAGCCATCTGATGCTGACGAGATTCGTATTGCTGGTAATTTATCCGCCTGTACTAATGCTGTACAACAGATTGGTGGTCAACTTCAAACTTTTCCACAACGATTTAAGCAACAAATACAATCAGACCTTCAAGCAGTTGAGGCTGTAAGAAAAGAAAGATTTGCTTGGGTTGCTGACCCTAAATTGCTTGAGTACTCTGTTAATGTTGAAGGTTCAGGGGACAAGAAGTTGAAAGACATAAAGTCTGATTTCAAATCAATGCTACCAATCTACTGGCAATCATCTCCTATTGCTGAGGTTGCGAGTGACCTCTTTGTTGCAATGATTATTCAAGGTGCAGAATTAAGAGAAGCAAAGAATGGTCAGACAGTTGCACAAATTAAAAATGATGAGTTAAAGCGCGGAGAACCTTCATCAGATACTCAACCTATTAAGAAAGAGCAGAATGGAGTATTGGCAAATGGTGTTCCATCTGTATTTTCACTTGATGGTATGCCATCAAGGAGATGATTTAATAGTTAATTTATTTTGGCATAAAAAATGCTATAAAGTGGTCAAGAGTCGGATAGTAGCCTCTAATAAGTAAAAGGGCATTTACATTAGCCTCTAATAGTTGCTAAAAGGGCATTTAGCTCGGTTACAAGTTTACGGTAAACTTGGATTGAGTTTAACTGAAATTTTAATAATTAATTGAAAGGCTAACATGCCAAGTTTTTATAACTTACCGGGGCAGTTCTCGCCAGCAGTTATTCAAGCGAATAACTTGTTTGCACAACTTCCCTTCTATCTCGTACATAACGAGATTCCTCAGTACGCCAACTGGAATGAGTTTGACCAAATGTATGGGTCAATTCCTTGGCAAGAAAACATGGGTTCAGTGATGGAAGCAGTAACTCCACAGCGTACACCTGTTGGACGGTCATTCTTCTTCCCGAATCCTATCACTACAGCAGCTAATAAAGACATCTATCAGGTCACAGAGTCTAATGAACAGGCTGTTCTGTACAGACACAAGTACGGTTCGTATGTGTTTAACTTCATTCCTTCATTCCAAGTATTTTGGGATAAGTATATTAAGTTTAACTCAGATGATATTGTTAAACAGATTGCTTGCTCCAACAACCAGTTTATTGAGACTCAGATGTGGTTTAATGCAAACTATGTCTATCTTTGTGGTACTGGACTTGTTGGTGGTGCTCCTATTGCTGCTGGTAACTCAACACTTAATGCAGCTAATTCTAAGACTGCTGCATGGTTAGTTGCTGTTACTCAAGGTGCTGGTGGGAATACAGGTGTTCTTCAAAATCTCAGGTTGCGTGATATTTATCGCGCGATTATGAACTTGCAGGATGATTTGGGTGCTCCCTCATTCAATGGCGTTATGAATATGCCAAAGGATAATGAAGGACTCAAAGGTCGTTATGCTTTGTTCTGTGGCTCTGAGGACTTCTTCAACTTTACATTTGACCCTGATGTTAATGGTATTAATGGTGTTCAAGGTCAATTGAAATCTGTTAACCTTGATTTGCTGTTTGAAGATTTCAAAGGTTCACTGTTTGGTACAATAACCTGTAAGATTAAGAAATATCCTATTCGTTATTCAACGGCTAATATTGTTGATGGTGGTGGTAATGTTCTTTGGGCTGCGGGATTTCCGATTGACCCGGAAATATTTGACCCAACTGACCAGAAGTGGAAACCTAATCCGTATTACACTTCTCTAGTCTCCTCTCCATTCTCTATTGCATGGTTGCTTGGAGATTACTTCTGCAAAACTATTAAGGTTGGCCCTCCACCTAAAGAGTTTGCTCAGAAGAATATGACAGGAGAGAAATTCTATTCTCTTCGTTGGAATGGTGAAGTTAGGCTGACTGACCAACTGTTGATTACAAATGCTGATGGCACTTATGAAATGAACGACTTTGGTGAAAACTTGCAACTCAAAGCGTCATTAGTTCATGGTCTTATCATGACAGAAAGACGTTTCGCATTTCCAATATTAATCTTGCGTCAACGCCCCGCCGTTGCTGCTGCCTAAACTATTAACCAAGAAATAATATGATTAAAAAATTAATCCTTCTGGTTGCTGCGATGGCATTGTTTGTTAATGTTTCGCAAGCAATTACTACTACACTGACAATTCTTCCGGGTACTTATACCAATCTATTGTCAGTTACTAACGGGACTCTCAAGATTACACAAATTGTCTTGACAGCACCCGGCACTACAAATGTATCAGCATTATTTGTTGATGCACCAACTAATAGTTTGCTATACACAACTCCAGCGTTCACTAATAGACTTAGTTATGCAACTAACTATATTACAATCTGGACAAACTATTACAATGTAACCAATGCTACGACTAACATCGCACTAATTGATGTGACCAATAATGTTGCTGCTGCAACTAATAACTGGCCACAGCGTTTGAGTGCTGCTGCATTGGCTGGTACTTCAACAATCTATAGTGGAGTAAATTATTACTTCCTGTTTGGATGTTGGGTCACTAACACTACTGTTGGGTCATATGAAACTGTGACTGTAACTTATCAACAGTAAAGTAAACAATCAATGGGTGAGTGTGGTTCAATTCTACACTCACCCTAATATTTTATGCCTTTAAGAACTGTAGATGTTGTAGAAAAAGATGTTGTTCAAGTACCAACTAATCCTATTGCTATTGCTGATAGTAAACCAACTATTGTTTTACCAGACATAACAGGAGATATTGGTGAGTATGCTGGACGTTATATACAGAATGTTGGTGCCAATGATTGCTACTATGGTATTGGTCATACTACCGACCCAACCAATTTTAATGGAATTTTATCGAAGCCGGGAACAGTAAATGCAGATGGATTTGGTTCTGGACAACAATTTGATGCTTCTAATTTTGGACAAGCAGTTTGGGTATATAGTAGAGGCGGGACGACTATTGCAGTTACTATACTTAAACGAAATGATTTATCACAGACAAAAGGGCCATCAATAGGTTCATTTGGGCCAATAAAATAACAAATGAAAAAATTAATTGTTCTGTTAGCACTTCTACCTATTGTAGCATTTGGTAGGGGTGGCTTAGTTACGCCAACAATATCAGCTAATGGTGGTTCTGGCGGAGGGTCTGCAACGAATATATCGTTGGATGCTTCTGGTGTTGTTAGTGCACCGGCGGGACAGAATTTAGTTACGAAGTTCACTTCTAATGGCACCAACGCAATGGTCGCAGCGGCGCAGGGGGTGGTGACAGGCAATACTTCACTTGTTTCTTTTACGGTAAATGGTTCTTTAGATTCAACAAATTTTGCTTTATTGAGCACACTGGGCCAAAGTCGCCAACTTGTAAATTGGGTGGGTAATAATTCATTTGGAGCTTACGGAGTATCGTTCAACGTCACAAATTTGACGAATGATTTGGTAACATTATCAAACAAAAATTTTGCCAATAATCTTCCTGTGTATGTTTACACAATAGATGACGGATGGGCTGGGGGAACAAATTCGGCGGGTATGTTATATGCCAACTCAAACAACTTTCCACAAGGTATGGCGGCAGCGGCTGCATTGATTCATGCTTATGGAATGAAAGCATGTCTCTATATCGAGCCTAATTCTACTTCTTCGGGAGGAAAACCGCAGGCAGGAGCATTGTACCAGACGAATATAGCACAGGCCATGCAGTGGGGTTTTGATGGAATAAAATTTGAACCTCAACTTGGTGTTCCAACCGCTCAAGCGAATCTCCAGCAAATTTGGAATGCGTGGAATGCCATGGTTTTGGCGTACACAAACAGCGGTCAACCAATCATGGAAACTGGTGCGAGCTATTTATCTCACTTGATTTATCAAAATCCACAACTGGCATCTGAACTGCCTGCTGGAATCACTGTTCGATTCGCAACTCAAGATGGCGACCAGATAACAAACTTCAACGACTTCATGCCATTTGTCCTGAATGCCTGCTCACTTGATTGGGTGAAAAATGCTGGCATTGCGAACATAAATTTTGCCGGAGTGTGGTCATTTGGGGCATGGTCAACTAATTTTGTTAATGAGAATCTCGGAATGCAGGCAATTCTTGGCGGGCCAATTATTTATTTTGCTTCTTTTGGAACAACAGAGCCTCAGCTACCAACAAACAATTATTTGTATCAGATAGACTTAGACAGCGGACTCGGAGGACAAATTGTTCAAAGCAATTCAACCGCAGTCACAATAGCAAAATTCATGCGTAACGGCCAAACTGCAATTCAGGTCATACCTTGGGCCACTAACTCAACCGCTACCGTTACAATCCCATTAGCGATTCTCAGAATCGCACCCAATAACATCGCGAATGTGCTGGATATTTGGAGCCAGACAAACTATTTCACATCTACAAATGTCACTTTTACCTGTCCTGCCAACGGCGGGGCTACTTTGTTGGTTTCTCCTCAATCACCAGTAGTAAATGGAGGAAACGTCATAGCAACCAACAATCAATCGATTATATCGGCGGCAAGGTTTCAAAACGGAATCAACGACGGACTTATCCTTTGGTATCCTTTTAGTGAGTCATCGGGAACATATGTCAACGATTTTTCAACAGGAGGTTCAGACGGATTGCTGACCGATGCGACCTTGCGCACGAACGTTGGGGTCTATGGTTATGGGTTACAATTAAACGGCACTGGTTTTGTAACTAATTTCAACTCAAGCGTCAATGTAGCACTACAAAACTTAACCAACTTCACTGCTGCGGTTTGGATAAATATAAAATCGGATGCTGGGAACAACTCATTTCTGGGCATCATTGGCCGTGGCGATGGGACGGTAAATGGCGATTGGAACGTCGTGCTACAGTCTAGCAACTACCTGTACTTCGATTCACTGAACAACTCTCACAGCGATTCACGTCCAGCATACAATCCGAGCACCAGAATTGCTACCAATGTCTGGCATTTGGTGGGGGCCTCCTACGACGGGGTAAGTAATCGTCTTTGGCTTGATGGCCAACAAGTGGCAAGTGCTGCCCAGTCGGGTTTTCTGCCGTATGAAGGCTCCGGCAGCGCCAATGCGGTGATTTATTTTGGCACTAGGTATGGTGCAACCGCCTTCACTGGAAACTTTGATGATGCAAAAATCTGGAATCGAGCATTACAATCGAATGAATTTGTAAAAATATACAACGATGGAGTTGCGTCACTAACCCCGGCGTTAAATGGGGCTAATATAACAAACGTAAACGCCTCGACATCCTTATCTTCGACTAACCAATCAGGTGGACTTTTCATACCAGCCACACAAGCTGGCAAGACAAACGTGACATTGGTTGGAGCCACGGCGCAAACCATATCCTTTCCTGTGGTGATGCCCACCACAAACTATGTGGTTAATCTTACCGACAATGGCGGTTTGATTCCGGGCTTGTCGATTACGACCTATACTACCACCAATTTTGTAACATCAATGACCGCACTTACATTTACCGGCAACATGACGTGGTCAATTATTCAAATGTCAACTGGGGCGGGTGGCCCATGACCCTCCTTCGCACCATATTATTCTGCCTGCTCTGCGCTCCGGCGTTTGGACAAATCAATTACATAGCCGACTGGGGCAGCAGCAAGTACGCCGGAATTGCCATCTATCCACAGGACGGTTCTGAAAACATGGTACAAGTTAGTGCACAAATGACTGTCACTAGTTTTGATGGTACATCGGTGTTTACTAACTCTCCTGTCTTTGGCGGAAATAATCGTCAATTAATTCCAGGGTCTTGTATTATTCCCGGTACAAATTATGTTGTCATACAGCGTGTTCGCTACAACTATACAACTGGATTATACATAACAAATAATCTATATGGAATGTTTATAAACACTAATACATACTAATAATGGAAACAGTCCCTCTAAAAGAGTATATCGAAGCCGTTCAATCTGAACGTGAAAAGGCATTAAAAATTGCTTCTGATGCTTTAAAAGAACGACTAGAGGTTGACAGACAACGTATCTTAGTTCTTGAAAATAGACAATCTTGGTTGATGGGTGTTGGAGCAGTATTATTACCAGCAGCACTAATAATTGGTGATATAGTAGGGAGAACAACTAAATGAAGTTATCACATACATCAGACGAAACACAAAGATGGGTTAAGAGTAGACGTATAGTTTGGTGGCAAACAACAGGTCTTGGAATACTTGTAGGCATTGCTACTATCATTGGTTTCCGTGACCAGATTGCTGCACAACTTGATTGGGTAGTTATTACTATACATGGGCCATCAAAGTTAATACAAGATGAACAGATAATAGCTGGAATAACGAATGACCTTCGTTCTATTAAATTTCATATAGCGAATATTGATAGACGACTTAATATTGAACCTGAAGGAGAAGGTACTAAACCTGTGTCAGCTGTTGTACAAACATTTAGCACAAACAAACTAACAAATGCTACATTTCCATGAATCCAACAAATGCTCTCCCACATATTGATGTTCAGCAAGTTGTTACACAACTAAATCAGTGGTGGACACTACTCTTATTGCCTGTTGGTGCAGGAATTTGGCATATGATATTAAAGATTTATCCTTGGACACAAGATAAAGGTGGACTACTTCGTGGAGTTGGATATTTCTTTTGGATACCAAAAGGCAAACAGATTCAACCTACTCAACCTAAACAATCTCCTATGACAGCACCACCATTAAATCCATAACAAACAAAACAAATGAAAAAACTACTGACACTAATCGCCGCGACTTTGCTAACTACAGCATGTGTTGAGGCACAAACAAATGCTCCTGTAACGTTCTTTACATCTGCTGAACTGTACTTGACAAGTTTCACCACCAACGGTACTTGGACAAATCTAACACTTGAAGCAGCCACTGGCTATAAACAAGTTACTGGGGTTAATGCATCTAGTATTCTGGATTTGCAATATGACATTCCAAATAGTGCTGTTACTATTCCTGTGTCATTTCAATTCAGTGGCGTAGGTTCGCCAATCAATGCTGCTGAGGCTGGTATTGGTTATGCTGCTGTTCGATATATGGACACAGAACTTGAAGGAGACTTGCTTGGTGGATATGATAGTACTGTTAATGGTGGAGTTATTGAGCCTCGAATAGTGCTTAAAAAGAAAATGACTGCCAACACTTTCTCTGAGATTGGTCTTAGTTTGCCAATCTATACCACCAAGAAGTTCAACAGTAATCCGTCATTCTTAATCGAAGCTGGTTTTACGTTCTAATTAGTATGCCCAAATTCGAGATTGATTTACTCCAACCCGGCGATACGCTGATGTATTTCAGCCACAGTATTATCGACTGGCTTATCGCTATTAAGACATGGACTAAGGTCGCTCATGTTGAGATATATGCTGGTGATAAGACATCTTATGCCAGCAGAAATGGAATTGGAGTAAATCAATACTCGTTTCGTTCAGATGGATTGGCTGCAGTCCTACGCGACAATGAGCCACATGATTTTGAGGAAGGGATTGAATTTTTTAAGAAATGCCAAGGGCAGAAATATGACTGGAAAGGATTGCTCTGTTTTACTCTTGCAGTCCACCAAGGCGCGGCGGATAAACAATTTTGTTCTGAGTTTTGGACTAGATTCAAGAGAGCAGAAGGAATTGAACCATTCAATAAGGAATGGGATGCTGACAGAGTTCCTCCTTCATTTATGCTTGTTACTCCCACTCAGCGTATTATCTGGAAACATGATAGTCTAACTTTATAATGCAACCTTTAGTTCCACCACCAGTGTCAGATACAGGGGCTTGGTTAGTTCCAAGAACTCTACAGAGATGGCTTGACCCTAATCCTGTAACACAACTTACTAGAACACAAGCATTTATTACTCTGCCAACATTTTCTGTACAAACATTGTGGGCTGGATATTCTGACATTATTGCGACTTTTAATTATGAAGGGCCAAACAACTTCTCTTTGCAAATTAATAGACAGTTATTGCAGGTTACAACGACGTATCTATTGTGCATATCTTGGATAGATAGCAATAATATTATGTATCGATATAAAGTTTGGCAGAATGTAGGAGAAATACTGTACTTTCCTTGTCCGCTTTATACTGGACAAAAGATTGGAAAGAACTTTAGATTTGAGGTATGGTCTGTATCGCAATCTATTCCAGTTAATACTGGACAAACATATGTTATTGGAACTGAGACTGGTGGAATTATTGGTTTGGAAACTGGTGGAGAGTTAGGACAAGAATGAAGAATATATTACTAATTTTACTAGTTAGTTGTGTTGGTGTAGTAGCACAAACGAATGTTATTACGCCTATTGGTCAGTTACCTAATGTTGGAACTAATGTCACGACTAACATGGAAACAGTCCTTGCTAACCCAAATGTTGGCAACTATAACTGGACTATTGCACAAATGGTAGCGTATCTTAATAATACTCTGTCGTTTGCTACAACAAATTATGTAACTAATTTTGTCTATATAACGAATAATTTCACCAATAATTATACTAATATAGTCATAACTAACATAAATATTATTGGAGCAATAGAGACTGGCTACACCAATCCACCTGCCAGTACAACTTCTGCAACCAATTTTTACTGGTTCGACTTCGGTATATCAAATAGTTTTGGTCAGAATTGTATCTACGCAACCCTGCTCGCAACAAACAATGTTGATTTCTTGGGAGTTACAAATCTTAATATATGGAAATTACTTTCTGTCAATGTTGTTGCTTCTGGCGGGAATAGAGTTATTGCTTTGCCAAACACTTGGCCACATTTCAATACAAATGGCTGGACATCTAATGGGAATATATTTTACTTAACCTTGACAAATGGGAATGAATTTCGTATTACAATTCAGAGCAACATAACACAATCAGTTATATGGACTACCGTTGGACAATAGTATTGCTCCTTATGACCGCTAACTGTATAGCTCAACCATTTCAACCGGCAGAGCTAGCATGGGGACATACTGTTACTAATACTAACTCTCCAATACCTCTTAATGGTATGTTATTGTGGCTTAAAGCTGATACTGGCGTATGGACGAATAATTCTGGTGGACTGGCAGGAGAAAGTAATGCTGTTGTAGAATGGCAAGACCAGAGTGGCAATAATAATAACGCGTATCAAATATCTGGAGAGAGTGTAATATATGTCACGAATATTATAAATGGTAAACCATCTGTTTTATTCTACTCAACATCTGGAACAAACAGTTACATTAGCAATTCCAGTCTACAAACACCAACAGCAATGACTATTTTTTGGGTTGGTCGTTTAAATGGAGCCGCATTTGCACCTGTTCTTTCTTCTTATTCTAGCTTTAATCAAGGGTTTTTTGCTGACCCCGGTGGTGGCTCTCCAGACCTTATACGACTTGTAACTACTTCCAGCACAGAAGATTACAATGGAATCAACTTGGGAGGTACTATTTGGGTAACGCTAGTAATGAATGGTGCGTCAAGTATTGCCAGATTGAATGGTGTACAACTAACTAGTACAGGAAGTATACCATCTTTAACACAAACAAATGGCTATAGTCTTGGAAACTTGTTAGTTGGAGGAGGAAATACTAACTATTTTATTCCGGAGTATATTGAATATACAGGGGCACTTTCTAGCAATACTATTGTCCAAATAGAAAGTTATCTAACTAATAAGTACGGACTATGAGTATTTATACTGGAAATCCAATTCCACAAGTAGTTGTTAATATTGCACAAGGCGCGACATATACAATTACTCCCGGTGCATCTGAGACAGGATTGTGGCTAATTAATGGTTCTCAGACTGTTATTATGTCTGTTGGTGTACCATTTAATATAGTGGCACAAGGGACAACAATTATTTTTCAGTATCCAAACTTAGTTCAGCCAGGAAATTATGTGGGAAGTTTATATCTAGTAAATCCACATCTTATAGCAGAAACAACATACAATGCTGTATTTGGAATAAATGAAACGCAACTAGATAATGGAGTGGCTGGCACTCCACCAACCCTTAATTCCTCAGGCTCATTTACAACAGGAGAGACAGCACAAACATTTCTGGAAACAGGCACTCCAAATTCTATTGTAACAGCCCAAATATATCTACATGCCAACAACGTCCCATTTACTGCTCAAGTTTATTTACTCCATCCTGCTGCAATAACTATTGCTCAATTAACCTCTCTGCAACTCTATACATCTAAGTTAGGTGGAGTGGACTATCGTTTTGGCTCTGACTTTACACTAGTCAATGCTGACCCAATTTGCACAACATTTAACACGCCAAATCTTAATCTACCGTTTGTATTTCCGGTTGGTTCAACATCACAACTTAACTCTGCTATTACACCAATAATTCAACCAAGGTAATTTATGTTCATATCAACCATTGATTTAGTTGCACCATTTGACCCGACCGCTTATACGTCTATAACCGGCGCGCAGTTACTACAGCTAGTATCTGGATTAGCGCCATTTACAGATATTGGATTTGTTATCCAAACAATGGACGTTGCAGGCGTTCCTAATGTTCCCAACGCTGCTGTCACAACAAAGTGGCAGAATTACATTTGGCTTCGTATTACTGCAACTGCTGCTGTTCCTTATATTTGGAATCCTAATGCAGCAACAGATGTTACACTTCTTCAATGGCAAACAGTAGCAGCAGCATCTATTGGTGTAGGAACTATTGTTGACTCAATGATTGCTACATACACTATTACTGATGATAAGATAGTCAATCTTAACTACAGCAAATTGATTGGTGCGCCGACTGGATTGCCACCATCCGGTACAGCAGGTGGTGATTTGACCGGGACTTATCCTAATCCATCAGTTGCTAATGCTGCTATTACTGGAGCTAAAATAGCTCTCAATACTATTACTGGTGGAGCTACCGGTAATTTGGTGGCGAAAACAATTGATGTTACCACAGATGTTAAACCAAATGGGACTGGCCTTACACTACCAAGAACAAATGCTGGAGCAACAGCAGTAGAATGGTTTGCTTCTCCTATTGCTACATCGGCCAACTTAGGAGTTACTGGCAATGGACTGAAAATTCCACAAGTTAATACTGGTGGTACAGATTACCAGCTTGTTACTCTTGCATCTTTAGGAGCAAGAATATTGCAAATTGTGGTTGTGAATGATGCAACTAAAGCAACATCTGCCGGTAATGTTAGTACAACAGGTGCGCCGAACTATAATGCTACAGGCATGAACGCTTATACAGCAATGAACACTACGTTCACTCCTTTGTCAGCATCAAGTACACTTATTATTCGTTGTAGAGTGAATTTGTTTACAGCCAGTAGTTACAATGTTGTTGGAGTGTATACTGCAACTGGTGCCACTGCACCATTAGGAGTTGGAGTCTCAATCAGTGGGACAGCAATGCTACCAACAGAAGCGTTCTTTTCTTATGCTCCCGGCTCCACATCAGCAATTAACTTTAAAATTGCTTGGGGTATTAGCGCATCAACTGGCTATCTAAATTCTGCTGATGGTTCTACAACAGTATTTGGTGGAATTAATTCTGTTCTTGAGATTATTGAATATCTGTAGTTCATATGGGCGAATACAAACAAACATCTTTCTCTGGTGGATTGAACTTATTGCTTGACGACACACGTTTGCCTGTGTCGTTTAAGTACAAGGAGGGAGACACACCGTACGATATAACGTATAATCAATATCGTATTGGTCTTAATATACGAACTAGGTTTGATGTTGCTCAACCAATTCTTAAATCAGCAGAAGATGTTACTGCTCCGAAAGGATTAAAACAAGGCATCACAACATTTGGCAACTATATTATCATATTTGTTGCAGGTAATGCATACTATAGGTTGAATACCAGTTCATCTTGGACACAAATTACCAACTTCTCAATGAACTCTAGTGCACCAAGATATTGGTTTGTTGCTGTACCCTTGGCTACAACAAACTATGGCCGACTCGCTACTGCTCTTTCCGGGACTCCAACAGTTCCTCAAGCTAACTTACCGGTATCACAGGTCAACCAAGTCGCGGGAGCATTCGCCAATTTACCGGGATTGTTGGTGCAAGATAACATTACGCAGCCACAGTTTATCTATATTGACTCTAATAATACTGTTCAATGTAGAACAACACAAACATACTCTCAATGGTCATATGACCCAACAGGAGTTAATGATAAAAGAGAATATGTGCCGATTGGCTCCTTTATGGAATGGTACAATGGAATATTATTCATTGTAGCACAAGATGCTGTTAATATTTACCGCTCTGTCTCTGGACGTCCATTAGACTTTGTTATTAATGTTGACTTAAATGGTAATGCTGGCGGTGACGCTACTACAACTTCTTATTCTGTTGGTGTTGGTGGAATAACAGCTATGAGAGCAATGCCGGGAAATATGCTACTTGTTGCGGCTGGTAATTCAGCAATGTTCTCTGTTACTCTTAATACAACACCAAATGCTCCAACTATATTTGGGGAGTATACATTTATTCGTACATTTCTTTTTACTTCAAATTGTGTATCAGAGAGAGGTATAATTGATATTTCTGGAACACCAGCATCCCCTTCTTCTGGAGATTCTGTATTTATTGATGCCAACGGGCTACGCTCATTTAATGCTATTGAGTACCAACAAAACGAAGGTCGTAATAGTGTGTTTTCTGCAACTGTTGCGTCTCTATTTTCTGGAGTACAGCAACAACCACTATTGTCGTCAGCTATAGCATTTGATAATTATGCAATATTTTCTGTCAATACTGTATTTGGATACGTATTAATTGTGTATGATACTATAAATGGAGTCTATCAATCTCTCGATACTACTCAACTAGGCAATCATGCCGCTAAGCAAATGGCATCAATTACAGTAGCAACTCTTGCTCTCTATGCAATAACTGACGATGATAGAGTAGTACAGCTTTACATCGCCGCGCCAGAAGCAGGTACGATAAGACTTGGTGCTGTATGTTCCCAAGACCCCAAGAAGGAATTAAAAGTTATTAATTTCAGAGCAATAATGGCAAATATTACAGAAGATATTTCTGTCACTGCTACACTATTTGTTAATAATAGACTTGACTCATCTCAAACACAGAACATAAGTTATGTTCCTGCTCCTAATACTTATAGTGGTGTGGCTATCGGAAGTGATATTGGGACACAGACTAATTCTCTCTACTTCTCATTCCCAAATAGTGCCCAAGGATGGAAAGCATTTATTGTTCTTACATGGACAGGCGGGGCGGTTCTCAACTCCACCTCAATAACCACTCAAGACATAACTCCAATGCAGCCATTACAGACTCAGGCTGTAATACAACAATCATAATATCGTGGCCTTACAATATATTTTACAACAAGTTGGATTCAAATTAGGACTTAATCCTGCTGACTCTGGACAGCGTTCAGTATTACTTCGTTACGTTAATACTGCTGCCAAAGAATTGTGGGAAATGTCTGATATGGCTGGCTCACTAAATGAGCAATACTTCAAAGTTAATGCTAACCAAGAGATTGCTCTACCTGACTATGTTGGCTCTGTTCGCGCTATGCGCCAAGCATGGGAGCATATTGCTCTCAAACTATCTCAGATGCGTCCGAGATATAATGAGTTTAATTGGTCAGATGAGTGGAGAAATTGGCGCATTAAAGGATACCATACTCTACAAAGCGCGCTAACGAATCAGTCTCATCTATTACTTAATGTTGAGGCAGTTGAAACTCCACCAATTACTGTTAATGTTTCTGGCTCGACTGCTGGTTCTAGCATTATCTCTGAGACTGTCATAATGAACGCAACACAAGTACAAACTGCGAATGAGTACAATGATGTTACTGCTTTCACTAAAACTGCTGTTAGTCAATATAATGTTGTCATGGCTGACATTGATGGAAATCAAATTAGTTATTTAGCTAACAATAAATTGAAAGCACAATTTCAAATTATTGATGTGTCTGCCGCTCCGTGGTTTCCTCCGAATACTAACCAGATGCTTGGATGGATTGAGGTTCTGTTCAAGAAGGCTCTCCCTTGGTTTCAAAATGATAATGACGAATTTCCTGCTGTTGGATATGACGAAGTTATTATTACGAAATGCTTACAACTTGGGTACGAAGAACAGGGTAATATCAATCTCGCAACAGCTTTCTATCAGAAATCACAACAAATGTTAGCTCAAATTCATGAGAACGCAAACAGAGGAACAGATGATACTGTAGCACTTGTTGAGAACCCACATGACATCATAAATCCTCGCGTGGGCTTCGGTCGTGACTGGAGATATTCCTACCGAATTACTGGACGATGAAACTATCTATCACAAATCTATACGAATTTGTTATTGCCAACAAAGGTAATAAAACATTTATTGGTTTTACCGATACTCAAATAGTCAACTTACTAATTGAGGCAGTACGAAATCAATTACTACTTTACTCTGTTGATGAACAAGGACGAATAACAGGAATGATAATGGCTGAAAAACGGCCCAACAATGTTTTATTCATAACAGAAAACTTAGCAATGTCATTATCTACTTTACGTCGCTTTGCAGAAAAAGTTCAGAAAATGTATCCAAACTACAAACTAGAATGGCTTAAACATGGCATACACAAGAAACATGACACACAACAAATTTACAGAAAGTTGACTACTATATGAGCTATGGCCCTTCAACAATAAGACTATCTGGTGGTTCATCAGACAGTGCCAGTATCAGCAATCCTCAAGCTACACCACAACAGATGTTGGCGTTGTACAACCAATATTTGCCAGCAACCTTAGCAACAACTACCAATCAAGTCCCGGCAGTATCTAATGAATTGGCAGGTGCGGCGGCTGGTTCTAATCCTATTTATACTGCGTCAGGTCTTAATCAGTTGAATCAATATGCTCCCGGTTATCAACAAGCTGGAGCTAATCTGTCAACTCAACAAGCACTATCTCAAGCCGACTTGCTATCTGGTGCTGGAGGGTTATACGCATTAGAGGGTGCTGGATTGACTAATCTTCTCAACCCCGCTCAAGCTGCATCAAATACTCAAGCAGCTAATCTTGTCAATAGTATTAATCTAAATGGATTATCTGGTGGTGAAACTGCTGCTGTTGACCGTAGTCTCAATCAATCAAACTATGCTACAGGTAATCTTGGGTTAGATAATGCTACTAATGCTGTTCAAAATGCAATGCAATTTGGCAATGCTTTACAAGCCAAGCGTGCTGCACTTGGTACTGCTCTTGGACAAGCAACTGGAGTTGCACAAGCACAAAATACAGCCTTCAATCCTGTACAAGCTGCAACTTCTGCTGGTAATGTTTCGGCTAATTTTGGCTTAGGTCAATTCAATCCTACACAAGCCAATGCTAATCTTACAACTCCATTCACATTCGCAACTGGACTTGGCAATCAATTAGCTGGTGTATCATCTGCTTCGCAAACTCGTAGTGGAAGTTCATCTGCTCAGGGTGGTGTATCTTGTTATCTAACAACTGCTTGCTGTGAATTTATGGGATTGCCAGATGATTGCGAAGAATTGGAAGTATTGCGCGCCTTTAGAGATAAATTTGTTCCAAAAGAAGTGGTTAATGAGTATTATAAAGTTGCTCCTGAGATAGTTAATAGAATAAAGAACGACAGAAATAAATTAATGTATGTCTACAAAGTAGTTAGGTCATGCGTATTGGACATTAAATCTGGTCGCAACTCTGTTGCGTTGCTAAAATATTTCCACATGGTTCAAGAATTGAAAGGATAACATTATGCCATTACTTGGACTACTTAATAGTTTATCTCAATATGGCCCACTGCAAGGCGCGGAGAACTATATTGGAAATCAAACTGGATTTGGGCAAGATATTAATACTGCTGGTAATATATTCCAATCTGCTGACGGGCAGCCTAAGTCACAACTAATCGGCCAACCAGCACAAGGACAGCAAAACCAAATTGGTGCTCCACAACTAACAGATGAGCACTTAGAGCAACCTAATGGACAAGGGGTACGAATGTTTAATCAAGCTGGAAAGCAATACTTGCTTAAATTTTTAGGATTATAATATTATGGGACTATCAAATTTCTTAGAAGATATTTCATCGGAGATGTACAAACCAAAGCTTAATGCTGTTGGTATTGACGCGAATGGAAATTATGTAGATGCCAATGGACAGCCCACTACTTTGTACACTCAACCGGGAGGATTTCAACGAATGTTCAATCCTCAAGCAAGACAGATTCAACTGATGAATCTTGCAGGACAAGCTGATTCTTTGCAGCAACAGAAAGAGAACACTGTACGAAATTTGATTGGTGGACAGAACTTCAACCAAGTTCGCTCACTAGCACCAGAACAATTACAAGGATTAACTCCAACACAAGGCTACTTAGCAACAGAAGGCAACACTTCTCCATCTGCTCTTGGTTCTACTGGAACTGCTATTACACAAAACCAACTTGGTATGCCATATACTACTGGTGCTGCCAATACAACAGAAGAACAGAATAGACTAATTGGTGCTAGAGCAGCACAGAGTCTTAACATTCCGTTCAATCAGCAGTTAGATACTGCTGGAAACTTGCAGTATGACGTAGGCTTAAATCAAGCTAGACTAGGCTCATTACCTTCTGCACAGCAAATAATAGGTAATCAAGCTGCCATCGGCGCGGCGACTACTGGCCAGCAAATAGCAGATTTACCAATAACAACTGGAACACAACGACTACAAGATATTGCTGAGAACTATCGTTCTGGAATGATGTCTGATGAACGAACATCTGTGCCATATATGGCGACTATTGGTGCTCAGGGCGTTACTCCTTCTGGCGGTGTTCTGAATCCTGCATATCGTCCACCAATGATGGCTCAAATGGCGGCACTGCAGCATCTTGGCAATCAGCCAACAGGTGGAACTCTATCATCTGGCAGAGGATTCACTTACAGTCCTCCACCACCTACTGCTGTTCCACCTACACTTGGGACTAACTTTCAACAAGGCAGCAACCAAAACGCCGCGACAAATGCAACACCAGTAGATAAATATCCTGGATATAGCGTTGATTTCACTACTGGACGAGTATTTCAAGATGGACAAGATGTCACTGGCAGAGTCAACCCTGCTATTTTACAGGCTGCAACTGAGCAGTACAATGAGTCAAAGCAAGACGTATCTAAGACTCAACATGATGCCACCCAATCAACTATTGCTGCTAATGTTGCAGCACTTAAAGCACACAGTAAGAATCTACAAATGCACTACGAACGTGGAGCACACGGACAAATGTTTAAGGTTCCGCCACCGCCGCAGTTAATAGGATACCACACAGAAAAAGGTGCTCGTGGTATGCCAGTTCAAGTTCCAGATTACCAATAAGACACTATGGCACTTACCGATTGGTCACCAGCAGAGATTCAAGAATTACAAGCAAAAGGTATTGACCCTCGTTATGCTTCACCTACAACCAATGCTCCAGTACAGCAACCACCATCTATCCCTCAAACCATTGGCCGTACTGCTGTTGCTCATGGTGGTTCATATTTAGGTGGTGGCGCTGGTGCTATTGGTGGTGGTTCAATCGCCGCACTTGCTGCTCCTTGGCTATTAGGCCCTGAGGCAGGATTACCAGCTGATGCATTAATATTAGGTGGTGGTATTCTTGGTGCTGGTGCTGGGGCATATGGTGGACAAAAAGCTCAACAAGCAATAGAAAATCCTGAAACTTATGCAGCCCAACAACAAGCTGCCGAAGAAGCAGCACAAACTAATCCAAAGACTGCTCTTGCTACTGATATTGCTGGCTCAGCTTTGGCTTCTGGTGGAACCCTCTCCCCATCAACTGCTGCTCGTGGAGTTAGGGATATTATTGGCACTATTGGTGGTAAGGCATTAACACAAGAAGCGAAGAATGTTTTGTTGCAGTCTGCGCTTAATCCTGCTATTAATACTGGTCTATCTTTAGCTCAAGGTCAAGGTATGCCAACTATTGGCTCTCTTGCTGAACAAGCAGGTGGTGGAGCATTGTTTGCCAAATCATGGCTTCCTTCTGGACGTTTTCATGCACCTGATGAACCTACACAAGAGGTTAATAACAATACTAAATCTCTAGATGAAAGTGCGCCGGGATATGTTCAACCTGCAACTACACCATTTAAGGCTCAAGATGAGCAGGGGAACTTTAAGATTGGTGACAAACAAATTAAGAATTTATTCATGCGACAGTTTGCACCATTGGTGCCTAAAGATATTGACCCTGTAATGAAGGCTCAAATACAAACTGTCAAAGATAGAATGTTATCTCAACCTGTTGCTGATATGCGAGAAGCATTACACCAACAAGAACTTAACAACCAATTAAAAGAGCCATCTACTGAAGACCCTGACTATCAAGGTGGCGCTTTAGAAGAGCAAAAGGGACTAAATGAGAACGCTGAACAACCCATCAAAGGAACAGTTGAAGGACTTCCTGCTACTACACCCGGAACTACGCCACAGGTTAAGCAGGGAACAACCCCACAAGCACCACAATTTACTCAAGAAATTCTACAAAAAATTATTGACAAAGGAGCGACAAAGCCTGTAGCAGTGCAACGTATTTTTCCGAAATTAAACTTGTCAGAACAGGATGCAACAGAAGCTTTACGTCAGGCTGACTTATTAGCTGAGTTACATTTGTTTCGGCCAACAGAAGAAGGAGAGCAAAATGCCACTGGAGTACGAGAAAATAAGGGACAGCCTAATCAAGAGCGGCAAATCAGTCCAAGCAGCGAAGTCAGAAGCGGCGGCAACATGGTGGAGCAGACATCCGGGAGCAAAGAATCCGTTCCACCACAAGTCGGCAGCCTCTTACCTAAGCAAGAGACGCCAAACCCATTAGTTCTTAATCCTGTTACTGGAGAGAAGTCGAGAGTTAATAGTGCTCTCTCAGACTATAATCGTTATCAGGAGTTGGTAAAACAAACACAAGATAAAACTTTACCAAGAGAAGATAGAGAACAAGCTGCCGGAGAATTATTGACTATATCGGATAAATACGGTGGCAAACCACCGCCCGCATTTCCAGAACATCATGTACTAAATCCTGTAATGTTACAGAATCATATCTTGTCAGGAAAGGCTACGACAGGAAGCATATTACATAGCCTAGCTAATACTCCTGACCATCCATTTGCGCCATTAGCTAAAGAGTTGCTCTCAACTGCTGATACTAAGTCATTAGGAGTTCCTTGGCAGCATGACCCAACACTAGATAAAACTAATGATAGACGCTCTCACTACGACACTCTTAATGACCAAGTGAACATAGGCACTGGAACAGCCGGAGATTCTAGGTCTGTGATGGAGGAAGTAGTTCACTCTTTAACCTCCAGAAAAACTCCAGCATTTGGTGGTAAAGGAAAAGAGTATTATACTAAGCTACAGAACTACTTGAAGAATAGTTCTAACGTCCCACTGAAAGATTTAATCCAATCCTACCTCGACACAGCCCACCACTTAGGTATTGAGAATGATTTGTTCGGGCCGAATGGAACTGCTGGTGAACCAGACTTAACACAGAAGTCTAACTTAGGATTAGGTTCAACCACTAAATATGCAATGGGCCATCTTGATGAGTTCTTAGCTCAAGCTTTTAAAGACCCAGAATTTCAGCGATTGTTAGATGGGATTAAGACTACTGATGGACGGACATTATTCCAGAAGATAATTGATGCAGTTCGAGATTTGCTTGGTCTATCTCCTAAGGCTGGCTCTATGCTAGATAGAGTTCTACGTTCATCGTCAGAACTTATTAGTCAGCAAAGGCCGGAGAGGAATCTATTTAGTAGAACTGTTAAAAAGTCTCCCGACGAAGTAGGACTTCCCAAAGACCGTTACATGGGTAAGATTGGCCTCATTACCCGCGCCGTAATAGATAAAGTTCGTGACATTGGTACTCCACAAGCTAAGTCTCTTGGTGACCACTTCCAACAAGCAGTTGACAAAGAGACAGAACTTAAAGGTCAGTGGAAGAATTTAATAGTTCAGGCCGGAGAGAAACTCAACGCTTTCGACAAACGTAAAGTTCAAGACACATTTGATAGAGAATTAGTAACAAAGAAACCGGCAACTACAATGCTTACTAATGCTGCTCAGCGCGCCTTTTACAAACTAGCAAGAGCTAAACTCGATGAATCGGGTAAATATCGCTTAGCAATAGGTGAACCTGTGATGCAAGCAATATCTAAAGGTGGAAGAACTATCTACATAAAACGTGACCTTCGACAAGACCCATTGTACTTTCCTGGGATGGCTAACCAGAAAGTAATGGATACTTACAGACAGAATGTAGACCAAGCTAAGATTGCAGAGTTAGACAAACAGTTCAATGATTACAATACTAAAGAGTTAAAACTAACTCCACAAGAATCAGAAGAACGTATTCAGAACTTCAAAACTGCACTACAAGGTAGCATTAAGAACAGTGATATATCTCACCAAGACTATTTTAATGCTCACAGAAAAGCAGAGGGTTCTCCATTACCCCCAACATTCAGAGAACAAGACCCTGTTCGTAACTTAGAACGTTACTTCGACAGAGCAGCTATTGATGCCTCACATTACCAATATCTAGAGAAAAACCCTAGTATATTAGCCTCTCTTGGACAAACAAAAGATGCTTGGGGTAATGATATTCCTAAGACTGCTAATACCTCTATCGCTAACAATCCATCAGTCAAGGAAGCTTTAGCGCACTGGAGGGGGGAAGCAAGAAATCCTTCTGAGTATAATGAGGCGTCAATATCGTCACTCATATCCTCAACCTTCATCGCTGGGCCAGCACTAGAACTGCATAAAGTTGTCAGCAATGTCGTTAAGTCTATTGCCCAAACTTCCAATCCTGTTACTATGGTCAGAGCAGTAACTCATGCAATGACTAACATTGCTTCTGGCTATCAACACGCAGTTGAGAATGGTGTAGTTAAATTAACATCTCGCTCTGTGTCTGGAATGGTAACTGGAACCTATACTGCTGCTGAGCGACTCCAATCTGCTGCTCGTCTTATAAGAAAAATATCCACATTTGACGATTTAACAACTAAAGTCGGGGCGGGATTAGTGCAGTCAATGAACGAAGTTATTATACCATCCAAGATTCTACGAGCGAATAATGGTTCTGTTACTGACCAGTTATTTGTCAAACGACTTGACCCAACTTACATACCTGGAAAACAATATAGCGACCAAGAGATGCAAGCATTAGCTTCTCGCTCTGCCAACTATATACATGGCACAGGAGACATTCGCTCTCTCCCAGGATGGATGTTAAAGGACTCTGAGTTCTCAGGATTCTTCTCTCTTGCCCATTGGTCTATTGCTCAGACTAATAACTTCATGAAAGACATATATGAACCAGCAACTCGTGGAGACATTAAGCCATTGTTGACAGGACTATTTGGAGCAGCTATTGGTGGATATTTAATTAAAGAGTTACGACAAGACATACAAGGAAAGAAATCTCCAATCCCATCTCTATCAGAGATTGCGTCCTCTGACAGAGGGTTGCAAGGCAACAAAGGATTACTTGCTTACAACATGATGGCAGCTATGACATATGCAGGTTTTGGTGGACTACTATCACAAGTTGCTAAATATCCATTTGACTTCGCCTACAAGAATCAACCCATCGGCGCAACATTCCCTCTTGATGAGATAGCTACTGATACAGCCTCTACTCTACGATACGTCTCTGAGACATTGGCCAATGACCCTAATGTAAACTATGTTGACTTGGCACAAGTTGTGGCCATGCACATGCTATCAACCAATTTTCAGATGTCACGAATTGCTATTAATCAAGGAATAAACCATGGATTAATAACTGGACTTCCTGCTGAGAAGAAAGAACTGTCTGATAAGCTTGGACAGTTGCGCCGGTTTGATATGACAGAAGGAATACCATATAATGATATTGACCAAGGAAGTAATCCGTACATGAATCTAGAACAGAAACAATTCAAAATGACTCAGGATATTGGACAAGCTGTACAAGAGTTACCATCACTCGTTGAGAATATATTAAAGACCTATGGAGATAAACCAGACGTAATGATGTCCAAACTGAAAGCATTGAAAGAGAATCAATACTCCACATTCCCTGACATGCAGACTATGCCATTGTCATTCATGAAATATGTTGGCTACCTACAGCGTTATGAGGGGCCAGAAGCTGCACAGGCAGAGTTAAAAGATTACATGACACACAGAATAACGAACGAAGCTAAGGCTTCGGTTGTGCCCTAATGAACTTCATTTGAGCTTGTTCTAGTTCTAGAGTAGTAAATCCATTCTTAGGTTGAATTCGTTTCCACCAATACTTCCATCTTTTCTTGATAATTTCCTTTTGTAAAGGAGTTAAGAAGTCGTATTCTTCTTTTGTCATATGCTTTTGTAATTTATTATCACCTTACTCGTATGTTCATCTCCTACGGACTCCTCCTTTATTCTCCCTGTGTTTATCAACTGTACCAATACTGCATCCATAGAAGTTCTTCCTTGTGGCAAAGCTTTCCAGAACTCAGCTAGTAGGTCAACCATTGTTGTCTGTCTCCTACCCCCAATATAGCTAGCAACTCTCTCTGTCACTTTCGCTAAAGGATTATTCGACTCAACAGTTAACGCTAGGTGCATTGACTTTTCTTCTTCTGCTAAGTCATAGTCGGCCTTTTGAAATTCTTCGAGAGGAATAAACATACTAGTTGATTCCCCGAAATGATTCATCATTGCTACTTTCTTTAGATGAATATTCCTCCGGCTATAATAATCATCTAGCAATGGTGAACTATTAGCTCGTAAAGAACGATTAATCTCAAGATTATTCCATTGCTCTTGTAACCATACCAATGTATCTTGGTCAACCTGAACTTGCCCATACAATCCTGCCAACTGTTTAATATGTGCCAACAAATCCATCTTAGCTTGTTGTTGCTCTTTGGTTGGTTGAGTTATAGTGTCAACATTCTTCCTGTTCTTAGTCGCACAAATAAAATAACATCTCGCTGAGAATCCCTTGCCTATTAACTTATCTCCAGATATTTCTTCCATGAAGTCAGGAGTTGTACCAGCTAAGAAATTAAGACAGCCTCTACGAACTCTATCCTCTCCTGATGTCTTAGTTTTATATTCGTAGTCTAATGGACAACCATGAAGTCCAAGTAAATAGTTCGCAACAGCATCAGCTTTCTTCCTATAAAGAGAACCCATTTCATCAAGACAAAAATACATTGAGCAGTGGAAATATATATCTAGCTTTGGTACTCCTTCCCCATTAACATGATTAAAATTAATCCGGCGCCCCGATTTTGACATTGCTTCTACTAACGCTTCATAAGTAGTTGCATCTGGCGCATAAGGAAATAGAACAGCATCAACTTTCTCCCCTCCGCGTTTGAGTTTCATAGTAGTTGCTTCTGCGTCTTCAAGGTTAGCTTGGTCTATCGAGGCGGCAACTACTTTATCTTGGTCAGTAGCATTAGGTTGCTGAGTAACGAAATCTTTTCTTTTATGGAATTTAAGGAAGTCAGAAACGACATCAAGAACTAAAGATTTCCCAAGGCCGGGGCGACCATAAAGAATACCATACATATTAGGAAACAAAGGTTTGAATCCATATTTAGGGTCAGCACCATAAGCAACACGACGTTGGAGAGCAGCAGCAATTATGAATCGCCAACTCCAGTCGATGTAATTCTGAGGACTAGATAAGTCTTTAGTATAGAAGTTATACTTCTCTTTATTTGTCATTTCAGTTGCAATTCCTTAAGTCCAGAAGGATTAACTTTATCCTTAAAAGGACGCCAATTTAGACCAATCGTTGTTTCAGATTTCATTCTGAACTTCACACCATCGACAGGTGATTCAAACTCCTGCTCAATAAACTCTTTCTGTTTCTTTGCACAATCAGTTAATTCATCCAATGGAGCTTGAGATATAATAGAGTCATGACCATTGATTAGATTGTCCCATCTTAACTTCTGCTGCTCAACAAATGATTGCATAGCAGCAAAAGCAACATTAGTTATTTGTCCAACTGTTGATTGTGGAATCCAAGAGTACAACTCTTTCCAATGAGACTCAAGAACAGTGTACGACGATATACTATATGGCTCACCAAATAGGTTGAACAACATTTTAGTTTGTTCTACTTGTCGTTTCAATCTCCTATGCCAGTCTTGAATTTCAGGAAATAGAGCATGATAAGTAAGAAGAAAGCGTTCTGAATCTTCTTTAGATATGTTAATCTTTCCACCTGACTTCTCCAAAATATTCATCCTGAATGTGGGAGCAGTAATTCCATAGTTGGCACTATGGCACGTTTGCTTTGCTAAGTAGTAATATCGTTGGTCTAATGACCAATTATCAGAGTCTTTAATAATCAAATCTAAATCTCGCCAATATGGATTAGATTTTAATGCTTGAATTGGTGTTCGTATTATCTCGTCAACATTGAATCCCGGAAACTCTCTCATCTTCTTAGACCAAACATCTTTGAAAATATGAAGTGCTACGAATACATGTGGCTTAACTCCATGAATAAATAGTTGCCTAAATGCAGCAGCTTCGCATAAGTACGCGACTATAAGTGCTTCGGCTCCAGCTTGGTCAGTCTGGCACAGACCGTAGTTATCATCAGGTATGTATATCTCACGCATGCTCTTTTCGATGTTCTGGAGATTTCCTCCGAACTGTCCAAGTATCTTTCTTGACCCAAGACGAAATGTTTTTGGGCCACCTATTGACCATGTGCAGGAATCTCGTATCATATCTTATAATTTTCTCTGCAAGTTTTTTTGTTGTGACATGAATCAACAGAACCACCACACAATAACTGTAAATTATTTTTCTTATATTGTTGAAAATAAAAACTCATACGCCATGACCAGTCCATTTTTCTGTGATGGTCAGAATTACCAACTGGAATTATAATATCAAATTCAAGTTTTCTGTAATCTTTTGAACCACAACAACTACATTTTAGACCGAGCAATCTTCTTAGTTGTAATCTCTTTCTTCTTGCCCACTCTCTTTGTCTTGCACCCATATCATCGCACCCTATAAAATTTAGTCCCATGAGGCAAAACAAACTCATGTTTACTATCTGGAACAAACCTTACATAATGTCCATCTGCTGGAATAAACCCTTCGTACTTAACTACATCTCCATCTTCAAGATAATACAACTCACCTTGAAATAGATTAGTTACTAACTGAAAGTTCTGACTGACTGGTAATTGTGTTGTTTGCATTTGTATTTATCCAAGGTTCGAACCTAAGACGACTAGTTTCTTTCTGTACTGCCCGATATGCACATACTAAAGTGATAACTGGATTCTCATGTTTGAGAGCTAGCTTGTACAGAGCCTTCTTTCCAAGAGATGGCTTCTGTGTTTTCTGTGAACGTGCAGCAACAGGATAACCAAGCAACTCATGAAAGTATTCACAACATTGAGTGTTACTGCCCGCGAATAACTTAGCCTTTCCTTTAATCACAGAACGACAATCCTTCATACCTTGCGGGCCAATCAATAGCTCAATCATCCTATTATATTGCCACATCAATCTATCATTCTCACCAATCATCGCCGCAACTTTCTCTTCATCAACTCTTATTCCTTGTAGGGTTGCAGTTAAATATGGTCTAATAAATGTCATTGCACGAGCAATAGAGGCTGATAATCCTGGGATAGTAGATGCGTACTTTTCAATGGCGCGGTGAATAAGGGCCATAGTGAATACATCTTTGCCACAATATCTAAGACGAGCCATCATTTGTTCGTGAGTACGGTAGACTAGACTATCTTGGTCTTTATGAAATTTCTCCCATGTCCAATAGGACGTACAATGACCAAGAGATTTCTCAATGTCAGGAAAACATCTGTGCATTGCAATCATTGTATCATAGGTATTGCGGATAGGGATATGATATTTATGAGCAAGTACAAAAAAATCGAAGCAAGCACCATTATGAGCAACCACCACATTATCTCGTATCGCGATGGCCAAAGCTTTGAGAATAAAGTGTAGAGAAGAATAGGCCCACCGATAATTATAATCGAGAACAGGCACAGAGTAAATGTTAATGCCGTCAAAAGAGAACGCAAAGCACTGTAGATTCTGTTCTTCATAATCGGTTTCTATATCTAAATAAAGCGATGAGTTTTTGGTATTATAAAGTGTGTCGATGACTTCCTGTGCACCTGGATATATATGATAGATTGGTGGTCTGTTGGATGGAATGAAACCAGCCAGCATTTGTTTAACTTTCCAAACATCCCTCTTAATCCAGAAAGCGTAATTAGCTCTTTTTGTTTTCCCGTGACGCTTAACGTCTCCTTCATCTCCCTCACCATCATCTGATACCGAATCGTCTGGAGAATAATCTTTAGATAACGGATTAAGTTCTGCTTCATAATTTTTGAAGTCCACAGCTTCTTGTGGATTGTAGGTTGCTATTGTTGGGATGTTGTTATAGTAGTAAAGGCTACCACGAGCCTCATTCAAAGTATTGTTAAACGTCTCAGGAAGATACTTGTGCATCGCTGACTCACCAAGTAATAGAATACATTTAGTGTTAGGGAGTAACGGCGACATATCTTCCATGAGACGAATATCACACATCATGCTATTAAACTCTGGTCTGAGGCAATGGTTATCGAACATCATGCCACCATTACCAGACAAGAGCCTCATAGTATCCATACGAGATGGATTGGACATTATTATTGTCAATCCGCAATAGCTAAGGCGTGGTTTGTTCCGCAGTAACATTTTTAGGTTTTAGTTTACGGTAGATTGCATTACCATAATTGTACATATCTTCTGTACACATTTGTTCACCAAGACACCACGAACTTTTGGTTACCAAAACACCGTGAGTCTGATTTCCATTTTCACCTGTGAATGGTGTGTTATAATCTTTAAACCACTCCACATCTCCTTCTCTAACAATATCATTACCTCCAAGACGTCTCCAACCTTTTGGTACTTTAATCATAAATAAGAAATCCGATATTTTACGACCGTCGGATAAAGCGGCGAATTAACTAACCTTCTATTTGAAGTTGGTTAAATATTTTATTTGCATTTGAACTTGGTTGTGGTTCATCTACATTCTTCCATTCTTCTGTAGTGACCTTTACACTCTTGATTTTAGACACACCATCTTCTTGAACTTCTATATCCTTAGAAGCTGAATTTATCTGTTTCTCAAGAACTTTGACGGAGCTTTCCCTAAAACTCTCGACAGACGTAAGAACCGCAATCTGATTCTTTTTCTGATAGAATCGTAATGCAGTTCTATTTAAACCACCATCACATTTGGCACCTGGAATAAGTCCTCCAAATGTAACAGTAGTATCATCAGGAACTTCTACTTTTGAAGTAGTTCCTGATGTATACTTTACTATATAAGTTTTCATTATCTAGTACGGTTTATTAGTATCAACTGGTGCCAGCCCAAAGATTTCTCCAATCTTAATATAGTGCTGAACCAGCGGTTGTTTAGTGACAGGATTAATCATAATATCTCCCTGCTTCTGTCCAGCAGCTAGCTGTGCAGCAGTAGGAGATTTACGACGTTCAGTTGTGTCAGGATATAGCAGTGCATATACCTGCTTACCCTTAAATCCCAACGTAGGATTCTCAGGATTAAGAGGTGACTCAGGCAAACCAAATGCCTTATACATTGCAAGTAGACGCTTAGCCCCATTTGCAGACTTCTCAACGTCCACTACCCCAGCCTCATCCATCGCTTGAGTTACAATATACATTGGCTGAGGTTGAACTCCAGCAATGTTTATCATCTCTCCAGCGACTTCTACTTCTTCAGGAGATACCAACTCGAACTTCAGAGTCAGCATGGGGTTGTTTGAGGACTTCGACGGAGCGAATGATTCCTCAATACAACGAATGATATACGATGAATCTTGTGGTATCTTAATATCAGTTGACCATTTTCTACTCATTTGTTAATGACAGATAGGATTGTCAGCCATGTTTGTTTTGAGCTTTTAAGGCTGCTCATGCCTCGCCCAACTATAGAGTTGGGAAATTACTTTCCACCTGCATCAAGTGGAACAACATTCTCTGGCTGCTTATCTTGTTCAGCAATAGCATCCTCCATTTGTTTGTTGACACCTTCGAGTTGTGTAATGACTTCTGCAAAAGTGGGGTAGAATACTGCCTGTTGACCTTTGCCCGGAAGCATTATTGCGACTATCCAACCATTAGCTACTTGTGATATGTTTATGTTCATACTGTTTTTCTTTGGTATTTTTGGAATGATTTGTAGTTTGCTGCAATGAAACGCGGAAAATTAATGAGTGACGATGCCTTACCATCAAAGATATTATCACTCTCAAGCTGCCAATAGTAGATAGTGTTACGAGGAAACTCTGCGCACATAGCTTTGAACTCGTCCACAGATTTCATTCCCCAATTAGCTAATGCTTCAGAAGTAATTGCGGAGTAGTCTTTTGGTTTGTCTGATGCGTGCTGACGAAACCAATCTGTGTAATCACGAACTATTATATCACCATAAGCGCCAGTTAGTAACGGACGAATCTTACCTGTATATGAACCGGGCTGTCCAACTGTTGTTGGTTTATCGGCGCGCTCAGATTCGTGTGAGATAAAAATAAGGTCACAATGTAGTGACTTAAACAACTCATGCAACTCTCCAAAGTATTTCTTCTTCACTTGAAACTCTGCAAACTCATCTACCTTCCCAGACTTAGTAAGAAAGTTCTGTTGGTTAAGAGCAAACCATTGGTGATAAGATACTTCCAAAGATGAACAACCATCAAACACAAGAGTCTGTTCAGATGATAGTTTAACACCTTCTGTTTCTAGCCATCGAATAAGACTATCCTTAAGTTGCCCTTTACCACCAGAGAACTTAGAGTCGTAGAATGGTATTTCTATAACATCACTACGCCCTTGATGGGCACCAAGACCCCTATCGAGATTTAGCACTATGGGATTAGGAAATGTCAAAGCAGCCCAAGTTTTACCCGTACCGGGAAATCCTTGTATCCCAAGACGAACTTGTGGACTAGTTGTCGACTTATCAAGTGTTGCACAACCGGGTGGAATATAAATGCTCATTTGTCAGTTGTTCTTTTCTGTGTTAGTTGTTCTACTGCTTGGACTAATAATTCTTTCTCATACTCTGTGTCAGGCTTACCATTAAGTTTAATTATTACATTCTCAATCAGCGATATAGCTTGACGACGTTTGTAGTCTGCTGTGTAAACGTACACAGTCAAATCTGTAACTTCGTCCATCGCATCTTGAAGAACATCTCTATCCCAAACATTCCCTTTATGTTCTTCTTGACCTTTCCTATACTTGAAATCAACAGCACAACGAGCCTTGTCAAGTATAGACTGTAAATGTGACTCTTGGCTTTCGGTCATATTGACTCCCCGCTATACATCCAATCTCTTACAATACGAAAGAGAGTCTCATTCTCAGTCGGCCTAAAAGTACATTGGTCGACTGCATGACCAGAACCATGTGAATTTTCTTTGTTAAAAACAGTCAACTCTAAGAATGGTTGACCATTAATTATCTTGTGTTCAATGTAACAACTATGTCCTTCGATTGGTTTCAGTTCCATATTTTATCTGGTGCCTCCTGTTTAAGTGCAGACAATGAACGATTAATATAGTCTGCAACACTATCAGTTTGTATTTTATGTTTCATTCCGTTCATCCAAAGATAATGGAAGTAATCAGAAGGAACATCCTGCATAGGAGTTCCTTTGTATTTACCAAATGGCATTAGGTCTATGTCAGAAAGGATTCTCATACACCTGAATAATTGAGTGGATTAAATGGTACCTTCTTGAAATCTCTATCTAACATAATCTGTGCAACATTATTGTCTCTCTGGCAAACAAACCAAAATGGACATCTGCCCCACTTGCCCTCACATGTACCATTAAGTATACCCTCTTTTGGATAATAATTGTCCCTCACCGCCGCACTTAGTTCGAGTATCTTATTGTCTAATGTTCTTTTGAAAGCTGCAATATCCCAATCTGGGAATGGAAATACATCTGAGCGACCATACTTATTCTCATTTGGTGCAGGTTTGACAAAGATAGCATCTATAAATGCTCCGACTTTTGTTTTACCAACTTGGCCTAAGATACTATCCGGGAATCTTTCTGCCATTATCTTGAGAGCTAAGACATATAAACGCAACTGTTTTGACATAGCATACGTCCCAAAGTATCCCTTAGTATCCCAAGATGAAGTTGTTTTAAGGTCTGGGATAACATAACACCCACCTTTAATCTTTCCTAAACCATCAAGCGTACCACACAAATCAACAGAGATAAAATCATCCTTGTAGTATGGAATAGAGAATGATATTTCAGTCGCGGGGCCAAGTAATTGTTTAGCACCTTTGCACCAGTCACATTGAACTATTTCTAAGTCCCTCTTTAAGACTCCTTCTCCACCACACTTCCAACAATCCTGCATTATCTCTAGCAACTCTAGCTCTTTATCTTCTACTACATACATTTCCCAGAAGTTAAAAGCTGTCGTTAACATATGGTTAGCATCAGAAAGGTGCGGCGACTTGGGCTTATCAATCTTAGGTTGATTGAATACTTCAAGTGCAAATTTACGAGCAGATGGTATATGACCTTTAGACTGAAACATTATATGACGAAACTTATGTACAGCTTCACCATACACAATGTTAGAAGATGGTAGTTCTTTGTACCCATCAATAACTGTACGCTTTAGGTTGAGCATACAATTAGCCTTACTGAGTGCTGACTGAGATAAATTAATGTTTAACATAATTTCTCCGGTTTAATCTCTATCCACAAGCATCCACAAGATTTCGTTCTTTCTGTTTTTATGTCAGACAATGATGTAATAAACTCTTTTCCACAGGAACATTTACATAAAACTCTAGTACGACCATTACTCATGGGAGCACTTGAAACAATTGTAACCCTATTTATTGTTCTACCAATAAATTCTTGCACATTAAGTTTGAATACAGTTCTAGACATAAATCAATCGCGAGCATCATACATTATGGTTAAGTGTGTAGAAATATTATCTGAATCAGCATCAACAATATCTACGTATGTTCCTCTATCGTTGACATAGATTTCATTGTCAGGATAGTCTTTGATTAGTTCTATTAGCTCTTTTACTATCATACTATCTCTTTCTATATGTCAACAATGACGGGTCAATATCTATTCCAAGTTCTTTTGCTATTGACATTCCTTTAGCAAACTTTGGATTTTTTAATATTGCCGATTGTTGACTGGTTGTTCTTTGTTGTTTGACTGCTTGTTCGGGTCTTGTCGTTGCCAAGTATTGTTTGAAATGTTCAAGCAACTCTTGGTCTGTCATCTTTTCAAGTGTTGCTGCATCACATTGTATCAGTTGTTCTATGGTCAAAGTTATCAGCTCCCCTTAATAATTTTTATCTCCCTAGACGTTACCGAAAACATAATGTTCGACAACCCATCCAACTCAGCTTTAATCTGCTCAACTTCTTCTGGAGTTAGCATGAGTTTGTCGATATGAAACGGCTCAACAATTTCCATATCTTCAAGATAATCAAACATCTTCTTATACCACCTAGGCTTTTCAGCCGCCCCTACAAATCTTTCACCTTGAGGTTGGCCTTCTAACACTTCATCAAATGACAAAACAACCCCTACACCATTAGGACGAGTGATACGTATTTGTTCTCGTAATCTTTTGTATGTACCATCAGGGTCTAGTTCATCCAAGACATACATAAGAGCTTGAATAATACGCTGGTATAAAGCTGAAGGACGAACTCGCGGCCATTTGTCATAACGATAAACAACTGACTGTCTATCTGCTATCATTTGGTCTAAGTCTTTCTTGAGCCAAAGAGCATAAGATTCTTTGTAGTACGTCGCATATGACTTACGACTCCAACCGGGAGGTTTCTTCTTGCCAACAACTAAATTGACAATAGCAGCAGCAGTTTTGCCGTCAGGTAAAGAGACTGTTATTTTATCGGGCATAGTATACTTGTGATTAAGGATTCTTGGAATATTTTTCTATGCCAATATACCCTTCACACAGTTATTAACCTAACATATATCTCGGATTACTTAAACCCTCGACGAAGCAATGTACCTATAGTTGGTACACGAACTCATCTTTTACTTGCACAGTTGATTGCATACAAATGTAGCTTCAACCAGTTTCAAAGATGCCATGAAACGTGCGGGGATTGATACAATCTCACCCGACCTTCTGCATGACTCTATAATACCGAAGTATCGTTTCATGTCAGTGTGCGTCAACACTAATCGTTTTCATGGAAATTAACTATTGCAAATTCTACCACCATATAAGCAAGAAACGTGCCAAAGTAAAACAACTATTAACCTTGTTAATTGTTATACTATATTTTATCAAGAACAATATAACGCTTTAATGCTTGCTCAAGACTTCTGACATTAAGACTAAGGTCAACCTTATCATTCATCATCAACTCTGAATACTTCTCCATAAACTCCTTAACCTTTGGAGAACCAATCTTTAGTATCTCCCCAAGAGCCATAACAATAGGCTCAATGTCAGACTTTCTTTCTCTAAGTGGCTTGATGTGTAACTCAAACGTCGAGATTCTAGCATACAAATCTTTCCTGAATAGATTCTTATTGACCATATCTTTTAAGTCACGATGAGTTGCACATACAAATCTACACGTTACTTCCTTCTCGTCAGTCCCACCAACAGGGCGAAGGAATCTTTTACCATCTATTGGCTGTAAAACATTGAGCAACTTCGCTTGAACAGTCAATGGCAAATCACCTATCTCATCCAAAAACATTACACCACCATTCGCTGATAGAATCATTCCTTGCTTTGTAGACTCAGCACCAGTAAATGCACCCTTAGCATACCCAAATAACTCAGCCTCAATTAATGCTTCTGGCATTGCAGCACAATTGATTCTTTGAAATTTACCTGTTCGGTCACCTATCATGGCGCGGGCGATTAGTTCTTTTCCTGTTCCAGTCTCACCAGTTATTAGAACTTCATCATCAACTCTTGATAATTTAAGAGCATCAGACTTCATATTCATAGTATCTGTATCATTCGTTATAAACTTCTTAAGCCACAACGCTGCACCAGTTACTAAATCAACAAGCTCACCATTCTCTATTTTAAACTTCAACTCTGGATTGGTGTCGAGTAGTTGCTGGACTGCTTCTTGCATCCCATTCTTTAGAAGGAGTCGTAAGTGATATTCTGTAGGTAGGGATTTAATCGGTTGTTCTTTATTCTTTATTGGTATCATAGCTTAACTTCTCGAAGTGTATCAGTTGGTTTATATTTCGCCATACTTCCTTGTCCAAGTTTTTCAAGCTCGCTATTTGAGACAAGAAAATATAGTGCTTGGTAGATATTATTTTTATTTAGGACTTTACATTCTGGATAAGCTAAAACTATAATTGATGTAAATTGGTCTTGGGTGAATCCATCTTTATTTTTAGCAGCATAGCCCCTAATCATATCCGACACAGGTGGATATTTAATTTCAGGTTTATCAAAAATTACAGTTCTTTCATTCTCAGCATCTTGTACTACAGATGTTTCTGGGTTTAGAAGTTTAATAACTGCATTTAATTTTTCTAATTCTTTCTCCAAAGGCTTAGATTTAGACCATATTTTGTTTAACCTATCTTTTATTTTTTGTCTGTCTCGTTCAGCAGTTTCTAGTATCGTCATACTTAGTCCTAAGTGTTCTTTCTTCTCGTAATACTCTTGAGAAAAATTTGTTTGTTTGTGTAATACAGGATATACTCTACCATGTGACTTGGTAGGCATAACCATTTGTTTTCCCTCATTATTTAGCCCCTGTTGCCACCAGTTGTATCTGTACTTCCTCATGTACAGTTTCATTTTTTCTTTTGAAAGTGGCATCTAATCTCCTATCTCTTGGTTGAACCTTAATTCCAAAACGATATTGGAATTGTTTTGGGCGACGTTCTTTATTTATACGACCTGGGAAATCAAAGTGTATGCTGTCGTAGAGAGAACGCAACGCGAACGATACATCGCCCGGAACTTCTTGTTGAACTATTGGTTGGAGCTTAAATAATGTCTGTTGCATTGCGAAATCCTTTCCAAGAAGGACATCTAGGAAGAACCTTAGTGCCATGTGGCTTAAATTTATACAAACATATTCTATCAATATATTCGTCTTTGTGGAACCAAATATACTTACGAGTATATTCATCAAATCCCGTACCAATCTTAAACTCTTGATTAGTTTTTAAGTCGCGGACAATAAGTGCTCCCAACATATTCTTTCCTATCATGTTTGCCTTACAGGATGACCTATCCATTGCACCTATGGCGTTTCGTTGAATAGGATTGATGTTTTCAACCGCTTCTTCCATACCAATTATTACAGCCTCAGATTGTAACATACGAGTTAGCTTAACTAGATATTGCTCCTTGAGAGTTGAACGTCCTTGTTTGTATGGACTATTTGGAG
>Ga0210394_10000909_pt1 | contig 52879 bp, 51 predicted proteins | sample IncBWC12MmetaG_FD_160121 | JGI IMG/M metagenome (GOLD analysis project Ga0210394, IMG submission 160121) | Forest soil microbial communities from Barre Woods Harvard Forest LTER site, Petersham, Massachusetts, United States - Inc-BW-C-12-M | ecosystem: Environmental > Terrestrial > Soil >...
ACTCGCGCACCCGCACGCCGTAGGTCTTCAGCTGCGGCAACTGCGCGGCGGTCTTCTCCGAGAAAAAGAAATACAGGTTGATGGGCTCGCGGATGCTGGCGAGGATGCGGTCGGTTCCCGCCGCGGTGGTGTAGAGACGATGCTGCGTGAGATCCAGCCGCCAGCCGCGCAGCGCGTGGTTGAGCAGCATCGTGAGGCCGATGAACAGCAGCGCGAGTGCCAGCAGCGTGCCGCCGCCGAGTGTCGAGCGTTTGTTCATAGGTCTTTGCGCAGCTCGAGCGCGATCGTGGTCGCCAGCAGGGACAAACCGATCAGCATCGTGAAGTACAGCAGGTCGCGCACGTCGATGACGCCCTTGGCGATGGACTCGAAATGGGTGAGGAACGACAGCGAGGCGATCGCATCCACCAGCGCCTGCGGCGCCCAGCTGCGAAAGACATCGAGCACCATGGGAAAGCCCGCCAGCAGAAACACGAAGCACCCCGCCACGCCGAGGATGAACGCCACCACCTGATTGCGCGTCAGCGCCGACATGCACGAACCGATGGCGAGAAAACCGCCGGCGAGCAGCAGGCTGCCGAGGTAGGCGGCCAGGATCGCGCCGTTGTCGGGACTGCCCAGGTAGTTGACCGTGATCCACAGCGGGAAAGTGAGCGCCAGCCCGAGCGCGGTGAATATCCAGGCGGCGAGAAACTTGGCCAACACCGCGTCCCACAGCCGTACCGGCTGGGTCATCAGCAGCTCGATGCTGCCGGACTTGCGTTCCTCGGCCCACAGCTTCATCGAGAGCGCCGGAATCAGGAACAGATACAGCCAGGGGTGGAAGGTGAAGAACGGGTCGAGATCCGCCTGGCCGCGCTCATAGAAGCCCCCCAGGTAGAAAGTGAAGGCGTTGGCCAGCACCAGGAAGATGAGTATGAAAACGTACGCCAGCGGCGTCGCGAAGTAACTCGCGAGTTCGCGGCGCATGATGATGCCCACATTGCGCATGATCTAAGACGGGTCCTCAGGCGGTAATGGTCCGGAACACCTCGTCGAGGCGTCCGGACTCCAGGTGCAGTTCCTTCAGCTTCAGTCCCTGGCGTGCGGCGAGCTCGGAGAGCGCCGGCAGAATGGTCGCACCGGCCTTGGGCAGGGCGGTGAGCCGCGCATCGCGCTCGCTCACCTCGACCTGCGCGACCGCCGGCAGTGCGGCCACGGCGTCGCGGGCGCCGGCGAGCTGCGCCGGTTGCTCGAGCTGCATGGACACCGCGTTGTGATAGCGCGAGCGGGCGGCGAGCCCGGCGGGGGTGTCGTCGGCGACGATGCGACCGCGGGAGATGATGATCGCCCGGGTGCACACCGCCTCGACCTCCTCGAGGATGTGCGTGGAAATGACGATGATCTTGTCGCGCGCCATGTCGTTGATGAGCGTGCGCACCTCGTGTTTCTGGTTGGGATCGAGACCGTCGGTGGGCTCATCGAGAATCAGCACCGGCGGGTCGTGCACGATCGCCTGGGCGAGCCCCACGCGGCGGCGAAAGCCCTTGGAGAGCGTCTCGATGGTCTGGTCGAGTACGCTGCCGAGCTGCAGGCGCTCGATGACGTGCGCGAGTCGCTGCGCGCGCCGCGCACCCGCGAGCTTGCGCAGGTCGGCGACGAACGCGAGGATGCGGCGCACGGTCATCTCGCCGTAGGTCGGCGCCCCTTCGGGCAGATAACCGAGGGCCGCCTTGGCCGCGAGCGGCTCGGTCTCGACGTCGTGACCGCAGATGCTGGCGCGGCCGGAAGTCGGCGTGACGAACCCGGCGAGCATGCGCATGGTGGTGGTCTTGCCCGCCGCGTTGGGACCCAGGAATCCGAGCACTTCACCGGGACCCACCTGGAAGCTCACATCCTCCACCGCGGTGAGTGAGCCGTAGTGTTTGGTCAGGTGTTCGGTCTTGATCATGAGATGGGATCTAGAGACACAGGCCGCGTGAGAGTTCCCGTCGCTTTCAAAGCGCGCGATTTTGACCGTGAGGTGGCACTGAATTCAACTACGATGAAATTCCTATGCAATATCTGACTGTTAAGCTGGATATCTCAGGTGGTACCGAGGGGTGCGCGCGGCAGGCGCGTCATCGATCCGCCACGGGCGCGTCACAACCGCGTCAAAACACGCCGCCACACTGCGTTGTGGCCGCTCACCCGCGCAGCGCGGAGGATGTGTTGAACGTGCACCTGGAGCTGGAGCGCGGTGCGCCGTTCTGCGCCAATTCCGCCTGCGGCCTGCACGTGCGGCTGCTCGATGCACAGGTTGAAGGCGGCGGCAACTGGGTGTCCCTGCCCGATGGCCGCACCTTCGGCCGCAGCCGCTTCGGCAACACGCTGCTGTGCGATGCCTGCGCCACGCACCGCGGGCCGGTGCGGATCGCAGCGGCGCGAACTACGAACTGAAGCGCCGCCGCGCCCGCCAGTACAGGATGCACAGCGCGCCGCCGAGCATCCCGCCCAGATGGGCGAAATGCGCCACTCCCTGCTGCCGGCCGGTCACGCCGTAGAGCAGCTCGGCCAGCGCATACACGGTTACGAACAGCCACGCCGGTATCGGGATCGGGATCGGTATGACGAACAGGCGTTGCCTGGGGAAATACCAGGCGAAGGCGAGCAGCACGCCGAACACGCCTCCCGAAGCGCCGATTACCTCTTCCTGCTCGCCCGAGGCGCCCTGCACGGCGAGCTGCGTCAGCGCCGCAGCGAGCACGCACACCAGGTAGAAGATCACCAGGCGCCGGCCCCCCCAATACATCTCCAGGGCGCGGCCGAACATGAACAAGGCGAACATGTTGAAAAAAATGTGGACCAGATTGCCGTGCAGGAAGGCATAGGTGAGCAGCTGCCAGGGCTGAAAATGGCCGCTGCCCGGCGGCCACAGCGCGAACAGTCCCAGCATGGGATCCCAGGCGAGCAGCTGCAGCAGGAACACGCCGACGTTGATGAGGATCAGGGCGCGCGTGGCGGGAGGCATGGCAAACATGCCGCCATCTTACCGGTCCTAAATCCGCCGCTGCAGAAAAACCAGATCCAGCCAGCGGTCGAACTTGTACCCCACCTCGCGCAGACGCCCCGCTTGCGCGAACCCCAGGCGCTCGTGAAAGCGGATGGAGGCGGCATTGTCCGCATCCACACCACCGATCATGACGTGTTTGTTGAGAGCCGCCGCGCGCGGCAACAACGCCGTCAGCAAGGCCGTGCCGACGCCGCGACCGCGGCCATCGGCGCGTACGTGCACCGAGTGCTCGACCGTAAAGCGATAACCCGGCCAGGCGCGAAAGTCGCCGAAGCTTGCATACCCGACCACGCCGGAAGCATCCCGCGCCACCAGCACGGGGTAGGCTTGCGCGACGCGTGCGCGCCACCACTGCCGGCGGTCATCGAGCGTCACCGGCAGGTGCGAGTAGATTGCGGTCGAGGTCGCGACCACGTCGTTATAGATGCTGAGCAGACCCGCCAGGTCGGACTCGGCCGCATCCAGGATCTGCACCGCGCCTGCCAATCGCGCTCCCCTTCGGGTTCGTCAGGCCGCGCGCAGCGACTCGCGCAGGAACTGCACCAGCGGCGGGCTGTTGCTGTGAGCGACATTGAACCGCAGCCACTGGCCGCAGCCCTGCACCGGGGAGAACAGCGAGCCGCTCGCCAGCAGGATCGAGTGATCGCGTGCGCGCCGTACGAGTTGCTCGACCGGCGCGGCCGCGGGCACCCGGCCCCACAGGAACATGCCTTCCCCCGGGGCGGCATCGAACTCGATGCCGGCGGATTCCAGCGCCACGCGGGCATCGCGCCGCATGCGCGCCAGCCGGGCGCGCGTGTGTTCCACGTGCTTCTTGTAGCGCCCGCCGTCGAGCACCTCGGACACGAAGCACTCGAGCAGCGCCGAGCCCGACAGTACCGCCAGCACCTTGCGCTCCACCAGCCGTGAAATGAGCGCGGCGTCGGCCGCTACGAAGCCCACGCGCAGCGCCGGCCCGATGAGCTTGCTGTAGCTGCCCACGTAGATGACGTGGCGCAGGCCGTCGATCTGTGCCAGACGCACCGCCGGCCCCGCGTACAGGTCGCCGTACACGTCGTCTTCCACCACGGCGAAACCGAACTGCTCCGCGAGCGAGAGAATGCGGTGGCAGTGCGCGGGCTCGGCGCTCGAGCCGGTGGGATTGTGCAGCAGCGTCTGCATGAAGAAGGCGCGCGGCCGATGCGCACGGGCTGCCGCTTCCAGCGCCGCGAGATCCGGGCCGTCGGCGTGACGCGGCACCGGGATCAGCCGCACGTGATGCGCGCGCAGCTGCTCGAACAACACGAAGTAGCCGGGATCCTCCACCAGTACCGCGTCTCCCGGGGCGAGCAGCAGCCGCGCCAGCAGATCGAACGCCTGGGAGGCGCCGTAGGTCGTCACGATGTTGGCGGCGCCCGCGGCGATGCCGTGCTGAACCAGGCGCGCGGCGATCCGCTCGCGCAGCTCGGTGAGACCCTGCGGTGGGCACGGCAGCCAGGGCTGCGCGCGCCGGCCGCGCAGCAGGCGGGTCAGCACGCCTGCCGGCGCCGCTTCCAGCAGCCAGTTCTCCGGCAGGAAGCCCGAACCCGCCGCGATCAGATCCACGGACTGCGACATGGAGAGCCGCGCGAGCGCCAGCGCACCCGAGCTCGGGTCGGGCAAGGCTTCGATGGCGGCGAGCGGCGCAGACAGCCGCCGCGGCGTGACAAAGAATCCGCGGCCGGCGCGTGACTCGATCACCCCGCGGGCCACCAGCCGGTCGTAGGCGTCTACCACCGTGAAGGGGCTGGCGCCGACCTGGCGTGCGAGCTTGCGAATCGACGGCAGACGGGTGCCGGGGGACAGCTGGCCGTGGCGTACCAGCTGCGTGAGGCGCTCGCAGATCTGATCGACCAGCGGCTGGTGCGAATCGCGGGTCAGTTCGAACACATCACAACCCTCGCGCCTGACTCGCCCTACCTCACCATCATGACGGCCGTCGTGGCCAGCGCAAGCGCCATGGCGACATTGAATGCCAGCGCTGCGCCCGGAGCCGCGAGCAAGCCCCGGAGCGAGCTGCCGAACAGCGCCCAGACCGTCATGCAGGGCAGGCCGATGCCCTCCATGACTCCCGCCATATAGCCGCCGCGCAGCAGCAGTCCGAGCTCCTGGGGCAGAAACAGCGTCGCCGCGGTCACCGTCATCACCCACGCCTTGGGGTTGAGGAACTGGAACATCGCGGCCTCGAGGAAGGTCACCGGCCGGCGGTTGTCGCGCGCCTCGGCGTCGCCGCGACCCAGCATCCGCCAGCCGAGATACAGCAGGTACGCCGCGCCCACCCAGCCGAGCGTGCTCTGCGCCGCCGGCCAGCGGGCGAACAGCGCGCTCAAGCCCGCGCACACCGCGAGCAGCTGGACTACGAATCCGACACCGATCCCAAGGATGTGCGGCACCGTACGCCGGAAACCGAAGTTCGCTCCCGAGGCGGTCAGCATCACATTATTGGGCCCCGGCGTGATCGACATGACGAAGGTGTAGGTCACGAAAGGCAGCGGGTCGATCATGAGCGTAAGTTGCCCCGGTCCTGGAGCGGCGGGCAGATACGCCCCGCGGCCGGCTGCACGTACTGTACCGGGTGCAGACCGGTACGGCGCCCACGTATCATCTCCGGTCATGAATGAGCCTTTCATCTGCGACGCCGCCCGCACGCCGATCGGGCGCTACGGCGGCGCCCTGGCTGCAGTCCGGGCCGACGATCTGGCGGCCGTGCCGATCGCAGCGCTGCTGCGGCGCAATCCCTCGCTCGAGCCCGCCGCGATCGAAGAAGTGCTGCTCGGCTGCGCGAACCAGGCGGGTGAGGACAACCGCAACGTCGCGCGCATGGCGGTGCTGCTGGCGGGACTGCCGGTGTCGGTGCCGGGCGCCACGATCAACCGCCTGTGCGGCTCGGGTCTGGATGCGGTGGCGATGGCCGCGCGCATCATCCGCGCCGGCGAAGCCGAGGTGGTGGTGGCGGGCGGCGTCGAATCCATGTCACGCGCGCCGTTCGTCACGCCGAAGGCCGACGCGGCCTTCAGCCGCAGCGCGGAAATTCATGACACGACCATCGGCTGGCGCTTCGTCAACCCGCGCATGCGGGAGCGGTACGGCATCGACTCGATGCCTGAAACCGGCGAAAACGTCGCCGCGCAGTTCAACATCGCGCGCGCCGACCAGGACCGCTTCGCGCTGCGCAGCCAGCAGCGCACCGCGGCCGCCTATGCCCGTGGCTTCTATGAGGCCGAGCTGGTGCCGGTGGAGATTGCGAGAGCCAAGGGCAAGGCGCTCACCGTGACGCGCGACGAGCATCCGCGGCCCGAGACAACCCTCGAGCAGCTGGCGGCGTTGCCGACGCCGTTTCGGGCCAACGGCACGGTCACCGCCGGCAATGCCTCCGGGATCAACGACGGCGCGTGCGCGCTGCTCATCGCCTCGGAGGACGCGGCCCGGCGCCTGGGTCTGACACCGCGCGCGCGCATCGTCGCCGCGGCCACCGCCGGCGTGGAGCCGAGGATCATGGGCATGGGCCCGTTGCCCGCCACGCGCAAGGTGCTGTCGATCGCGCGACTCACGCTCGAGCAGCTGCAGGTGATCGAGTTGAACGAGGCGTTCGCGAGCCAGGCGCTCGCGGTGCTGCGTGATTTGAAGCTTCCCGACGACGCGAGCCACGTCAATGCCAACGGCGGCGCGATCGCACTCGGACACCCGCTGGGCATGTCCGGCGCGCGGCTCGCCACCACCGCCACCTGGCAGCTCGCCGCGGTGCGCGGCCGCTATGCCCTGTGCACCATGTGCATCGGCGTGGGGCAGGGTATCGCGCTCATCCTCGAGCGCGCCTGAGACGCTTCCGTAAGCCTCACGGTGCCGGGGCAGCGGGCGTCCACGGCAACCGCTCGAGATCGAGGTTGCCGCCGCTGAGCACCACCCCGATGCGCAGGTCGCGCAGCTCCGGCCGGTCCCCGAGCAGCGCCGCATACGGCACCGCCCCGGATGGCTCGACGATGATTTTCATGACCTCCCACAGCTGGCGCATCGCGCGCACGATCGACTCATCGGATACGGTCGTGATGTCATCGACCCGGCGTTGGATTTCCGCGAACGGTCGCTCGCCCAGCGCGCCGCGCAGGCCGTCGGCGATGGTGTCGGGTCTGAGGCTCGGCAGGATCCGCCCGGCGCGGAACGAGCGCGCGGCATCGTCGGCGCCGGCGGGCTCGACACCGATCACGCGGATGGCGGGCTTGAGCGTCTTGGCCGCGACCGCGGTGCCGCTCAGGAGGCCCCCGCCCCCCACCGGGCAGAGGATGAGGTCGAGATCGGGGACTTGCGTCAGCAATTCCACCGCCAGGGTAGCCTGGCCGGCCATCACCGCGAGATCGTCATAGGGATGCACCAGGATTGCGCCGGTGGCGGCGATCAGCTGGCGCGCGGCCTCCTCGCGCGCCGCCAGGGTTGATTCACAGTAAGTGATCTCACCGCCGTAGCGGCGCACCGCGGCGCGCTTGGTTTGCACGGTGTTGTCGGGCATCACGAGGTACGCCGGAATGCCCCGCAGCCGCGCGGCGCGCGCCAGCGCCGCCGCGTGGTTGCCCGAGGAGTGCGTCGCGACGCCGTGGCGCGCCTGCGATTCAGACAGGGCGAAGACGGCGTTGGTGGCGCCGCGCGCCTTGAAGGCGCCGCACTTCTGGAAGTTCTCGCACTTGAAGTGCAGCTGCGCACCGGCCTGGGCGTCCAGCGTCGTGCTGGTGAGCACGGGCGTGACGTTGACCTTGCCAAGAATGCGCTCGCGCGCTTCCTGGATGAGATTCCAGGTGAGACCTGAGGGGTTGCCGGGCATGGCGCGCATCAGCATGGCACGCCTTGCGGGCGGGTCAAGCCGCGCGCTCGCTTGCGGCTTCAGTGCGAGGCGCGCACCGCAACCGCGCCGCGGTGTTGACGCGCATCGAGCCGGGCCAGCGCGGCCATGACGTCCACGGCCGGTGGATCCGCCGTCATCGAGGCGGCGCCCGCCGCCGCCTCGCGCAGCAGCGACACGATGGTGTTGGTGGCCAGGCGCGTTGACGATGCCGACATCAGCAGCGCGATCACGCCGGTGAGTTCAGCGGCCGCCACGGAGGTACCGGATTCGAAGTCGTACTGCGCGCCGGGGCGCAGAGTGAGCACGTGCTGTGCGGGAGCACCCAAGGCACCCGGCGGCAGCGCCTGCTCGCTCCCCGAGGCGGCGATCACACCCGGGATCGCCGTCGGAAAGCCCTCGTCGGCCCCATTGGCGGCGCCGACGAACGTCACGCCATGCCTGAGTCCGGTCTGCACCAGCGCGGACAGCAACGGGTCGGCGGGACCGGCGATGCTCAGGTTTATGAGCGGCGCGCCGGAGGCGAGGGCGGCGGCGAGCGCCTGCGCCAGCGTGAAGGTATTGCAGACCGCCGCGTCGCTGTCGGGCCGCAGCTGCCAGCAGGCCTCGAACACCTCGAGCTGCGCCTGCGGCGCGATTCCCACGATGCCGATGTGGTTGTTGGCGACCGCCGCGATCAGGCCGGCCATCGCGGTGCCGTGGCGCAGTGAGGACGCGCCCGGCGCGCCTGTCACCAGGAAGGAGTGCGTGCGCACGATCCTTCCGGCCAGGTCCGGATGAGCTGCATCGACGCCGGTGTCGATGAGGGCGACGCGCACGCCTGCGCCCTGGGCGCGCTCGTGGGCACGGGCGATGCCGAGCGTCAGCAGATTGCTCTGCAGGTCGTACAGCGGATCGTTATAAGGAGTGCCCGCCGCGGGCGGGTCGCTGAGGGTGTGAAACTCCTGCAGCGGCTGCGCGAGCACCACGCGCGTATCCTTCGACAGTGCGGCGAGCACCTCGGGGACCGGCCGGCCGTCGGTGATCTCGTACACCACGCAATGCATCGACAGGGCCTTGATCGGCCAGCTCGCCACCTGCCGCAGGGAGTACGCGGCCGCCACCCGGCGCGCCTGCTGCTGCGCGCTCTGCCCCACGCGGTAGCCGTCCCCGCCGTAGTGGCTGCCCGTGGTGCCGGCGGGACCGGGGGTCGTGTGCGGCTCGTTGGCGAACGCCACCACGATGCGCGGCGGCTGCGCCGGGGGCGGCGCCGCGGGCGGCGCGGCGAGCACGGTCGCACTGAGAAGCGCAAAGCAGACGGCGCCGGCGCGCGTGAAGGCGCACATTACGGTTCCCGTGTGCGCCGTCCCTGCGCGCCCTCGGACCCCTCCGTGCCTGTCAGTGGCTCGACCCAGCGCACCCGCGCGTCGGCGCGCAGGCGCGCGGCGAGCGCGCGCATCTGCGGACTCACCCCGCCGGACTCAGCGCTCCCGCGCGCTGCGGCAGTGACCGGCGTGATGCCGAATATTCCAGTCGTTCCCGGACCCTCGACCACGCGCGCGCCGGCCGAGCGCAGCATTTCCTCCATCTCCCCGATCGGCACCGAGCGGTCGAAGGCGATGTGCAGGACGCCGGGCGTGCCGCGGGGGGCCGTGGTGTGGGTGGTGTAGCGCGGCTGCGACCAGCGGTATGCGGTGGGTGCGAAAGCGGCGAGCCCCACGGCCAGCACGAAAGTCGCGGCCCAGGCCAGTCCCGGCGGCCGCCACGCGGCCGCGAGCGCGGCCGCAGCGCCCGGACGGGCGGGAGCGCCCGGGCGGGCGAGAGCGCTCGGGCGGGCGGTTGGGTTCGGCCGCGGTCCCGCGGACGGCTGCCCGTCGATGCGCTCCATCAGCTTGCGCAACGAGGGTCCGGGCGCGTAGGTCACGCGCTGCGGTTCGGTCAACACCTCGCACATGAGGCGCTGCCGCGCGAGCTCCTGCGTGCAGGCCGCACACTCGCTCAGGTGCTGCTCGACGGCGCCGCGCTCGGCGTGCGACAGCCGGCCATTGGCGAGCCACGGCAGCAGCAGCCAGGACTCTTCGTGACGGGAAGGGCTCGCCATCATGATTGCCGCTCCTGCGCGGCCTGCCGCACGCCCGCGCCCGGTGGCGCAGTCGCGGAAACGCCGGCCAGCTGCGGCAGCAGCTTCTGCAGTTTCGCGCGCGCGTGAAACAGTCGCGTCTTCACGGTGTTCACCGGACAACCCATGATCGTGGCGATCTCTTCGCAGGAATACCCAAGCTCATAGCACAGCTCCACGCCGAGGCGCTGCTCGACCGGGAGCTGCTCGAGCGCCTGCTCCAGCCAGTCGCGCAGCTCCTCGGTACGGAACGGCTCGTCACTCATGAGTGGCAGGGACTCGTCCTCCAGGTTCTGTTCTCCCCGGCGTGCCGAGGAACGCAGCGCATTGCGCGCCTTGCGGTAGGCAATTCCCAGAATCCACGTCGAGGGCTGGGAGTCGCCGCGGAAGTCGCGCGCCTTGCGCCACACGACCCAGAAGGTGTCGTTGATGATTTCTTCCGCCAGGTCGTAGTGGTGCGTGAGGCGCGTCAGGAAGCGTGCCATGCGACGGTGGTACAGGTTATACAGCTCTTCGAACGCCTTGCGGTCGCCGTTCGCGATGCGCGCCATGAGATCCACCTCACGCGCCACCGAGGCTGACCCGCGGTACGTCGGTTCCACCATGCCCCTGTCGTTGTGACCTGTCGCCTTCACTCCACGCCCTTTGCTACGGTAAGTGGCCCGCCGGCCGTCGCGGGTTCAAAAACCGCCTCCGAACAACTATCCGCTGCGGCGCGCAGGGGGTCAAAAGTGCCAGCTCACGGTGCCGGCGACCCGGTGATTAGCCACCGGGTACGGGAACAGCTCCTGCGCCTGGCGCTCGGCCAGGAAGTAGCCGAGGTCCACGCGCCAGCCGCGCCGCTCGAACCCCACGCCCGCGTTGCCATAGCCATAGCCGGTGGCCGCCAGCCGACGCGCGCCGGTGCCGCTCGAGCGGTAGTAACCGGCGCCGCCGGTGACGAACAGCCCCTGACCGATCAGCCACTGCCCGGTGGTGTCGGCGATCCACGCCGGGCTGCGGGTGAGGCGCGTGTAGTACCAGTAGCGCACCGCACTCGGAATCGCGGTCACCGACACCGTCCAGCGGTCGAGCCAGGTGAGCGCGGCCGACAGTTCCTGGAAGTCGTCCGATGCGCCGTCGGTCGCGCCCGGGAAATAGTGGCTGCGCGCGCTCAAGGTGGCACTCCAGGCGCTGCTCAGGTCGAAGCGGTGCCCGAGGTAGATCTCGAAGTCGTAGCCGGCTCCCGGTTCCAGACTGCGCTCGCGCGTGGAAGCCCAGGCGCCGGCGAAGGTGCCGCCCGGGGTGCCGGCGTGCAGATCCGCCTGCAGGGCCGCCCGGCCGTCACTTTCCGAGACCCCGCGGTATATGTAATCACTGGTGACGGCGATATTGCCGCCCCAGGAAAGCTCCGTGCCGAGGGCAGCCGCGGCCGCGTGCGGAGCGGCCACTGCCATGAGTGTCCACGTCAACAGCCAGCGCGCCGGTGTGAGCTTGGCAGGGTGCGAATGAACCACGGATTGCCCTGTCGGTCGCAGTAAGTGTAGAGCCAACCCCTCACCGGCGGTATGGACCTCATGGGGGGTGGTCGCCGGTCCGGCGGCGGTATACAAGCCAGTGGGGCCGTCCGCACGTATAATTGATATATCTATGGAGACACTACCCCCGGCCGAAAGCGCCGTAGTGCTGCGCATCGCGTCGGATCTGAAGGGACGTCCCGGACCCCTGCTGGAAGTGTTGCACGCCATCCAGGCGGCCCTTGGCTATGTTCCCGCCGGCGCCGTTCCCGTAGTCGCCGAGGTACTGAACCTCTCGCGCGCGGAAGTGCATGGCGTCGTCACCTTTTATCACTACTTTCGCCGCTCGCGCCCGGGCGCCCATACGGTGAGCGTCTGCCAGGCCGAGGCGTGTCAGTCGATGGGCGCGGAGGCGCTGACGGCGCACGCACGGCGCCGTCTGGGGATCGATTTTCACCAGACCAGCGCGGACGGGCGCTTCTCGCTCGAACCCATCTATTGTCTGGGCAATTGCGCCTGCTCGCCCGCGGTCATGATCGACGGCCGGCTATATGGCCGGGTCACGCCCGAGCGCTTCGACGCCCTGGTCGCAGACCGCGCCCCCGCGCCATGACAGCGCTGGTGTATGTACCCGTTGACGCCGGCGCCCTGTCCCTGGGGGCCGGTGAAGTGGCGCTCGCGATTGCTGCGGAGGCCGCGCGCCGCCGAGCCGCCGTCAAGGTGGTGCGCAACGGCTCGCGCGGCGCCTATTGGCTCGAGCCGCTCGTCGAGGTGCTGACGCCTCTCGGCCGCCTGGCGTACGGCCCCGTGACGGCCGCCGACGTCGCCGGCCTCTTCGACGCGGACTTTCTCAACGGCGGCTCCCATGCGTTGTCGCTCGGACCGACGGGCGAAATCGCCTGGCTCAAGGGTCAGCAGCGTCTGACCTTCGAGCGCGTAGGCATCATCGAGCCCACGAGCGTTGCGGATTATGTGACGCACGGCGGCTACCAGGGACTCACACGGGCGCTGTCCATGGAGCCGGCCGCGATCGTGCAAGCCATCACGACCTCGGGCCTGCGCGGGCGGGGCGGGGCGGCTTTCCCGACCGGCATCAAGTGGAAGACGGTGCTCGATCAGCCGGCGGGGCAGCAGAAATACGTCACCTGCAACGCCGACGAAGGCGACTCCGGCACCTTCTCCGATCGCATGCTGATGGAAGGTGATCCGCTCACCCTGATCGAGGGCATGACCATCGCCGGCATCGCGGTGGGGGCGACCCAGGGTTACATCTATCTGCGTGCCGAATACCCGCATGCGCTGCGCGCGCTGCGCACCGCCATCGCCGCGGCCCACCAGGCGCGCTACCTCGGCAGCGACGTCGCCGGCTCGGGTAAGCGTTTTGATCTCGAGGTGCGCGTGGGCGCCGGGGCCTACATCTGCGGCGAAGAGACCTCGATGCTCGAGAGCCTCGAGGGCCGGCGCGGCGAGGTGCGCGTGCGCCCGCCCTTGCCGGCGATCAAGGGCCTGTTCGGCCAGCCCACCATCGTCAATAACGTCGTGACGCTCGCGAGCGTGCCGTGGATCCTGCAGCACGGCGCCGATACTTACGCGAACTTCGGCATGGGCAAATCGCGCGGCACGCTGCCCATACAGCTCGCGGGCAACATCCGCCGCGGCGGACTCGTGGAGCGCGCCTTTGGCCTCAGCCTGCGCGAGCTGCTGTACGATTACGGCGGCGGCAGCGCGACGGGCAGGCCGATCCGCGCGGTGCAGGTGGGCGGCCCGCTGGGCGCTTACATCCCGCCGTCGCAGTTCGATACCGCGGTCGACTACGAAGCGCTCGCCGGCATCGGCGCGCTACTCGGCCACGGCGGCATCGTGGTATTCGACGACAGCGTCGACATGGCGCGCATGGCGCGCTACGCCATGGAATTCTGCGCCATCGAATCCTGCGGCAAGTGCACGCCGTGCCGGATCGGTTCGACGCGCGGGGTCGAAGTCATCGACCGGATTCTCGAGGGTGTTGACGGCGAGCGTAACGTGCGGCTGCTGGAAGAGCTGTGCGAGACCATGGTGCAGGGATCGCTGTGCGGGCTGGGCGGCATGGCGCCGTTTCCGGTGCAGAGCGCACTCAAGCATTTCCGGGAAGACTTTCGCGGGCCGGTGAAGTAGGGCGCACGAGCGAGGCGGAACATGTACGCGATAGATTACGAGGACTTCGGCACTCCACAGCCTGTGAACGGCGCCGGCGCCGTCACGGTCGAGGTCGACGGCCATACGGTCAGCGTCCCTGAAGGGACCTCCGTCATGCGCGCCGCGGCGCTCGCCGGGGTCAAGGTGCCGAAGCTGTGCGCCACCGACACCCTCAAGGCGTTCGGCTCCTGCCGGCTGTGCCTGGTGGAGATCGAAGGCCGCAAGGGCTATCCCGCCTCGTGCACCACCACCGTGGCCGCGGGCATGAAGATCCGCACCGAGTCCGAGAAGCTGTTGCAGCTGCGCCGTGGCGTGATCGACCTGTACGTCTCGGATCATCCGCTCGAGTGCGCCAGCTGCCCGGCGGACGGTCACTGCGAGCTGCAGGATATGGCGGACAAGGTCGGCATTACCGCCAGCTCCTACGCGCGCGGCGCCATGCACCGACCCATGGCGACCGATGAGAGCAATCCCTACTTCGCCTTCGACCCGACGCTGTGCATCGTGTGCTCGCGCTGCGTACGCGCCTGCGACGAGGTGCAGGGCACCTTCGCGCTCACCATCCAGGGGCGCGGCTTCGAGTCGAAAGTGGCGGCGAGCCAGGACCAGCCGTTTCTCGAATCCGAGTGCGTCTCCTGCGGCGCGTGCATCGAGTCCTGTCCCACCGGGGCGCTGATGGAGAAGTCGATCATCGGCTTAGGGGCGGCGGAGCGCGCCGTCAGCACGACCTGCGCCTACTGCGGCGTCGGCTGCGGCCTCAAGGCGGAACTGCGCGGCGAGGGTGCGGACGTGGAGGTGGTGCGCATGGCGCCGGCGCGCGACGGTCGCGCCAACCACGGACACGCGTGCGTCAAGGGGCGCTTCGCCTATGGCTACGCGACGCACGAGGATCGGGTGCTCAAACCCATGATCCGCAAGAGCATCCGCGATGAGTGGCGCGAGGTTTCGTGGGATGAGGCGATCTCCTACGCGGCGAGCGAGATCCGCCGCATCCAGGCGAAGTACGGACGCGACTCGGTCGGCGGCATCACCTCCTCGCGCTGCACCAACGAGGAGACCTTCCTGGTACAGAAGCTGGTGCGCGCCGCCTTCGGCACCAACAACGTCGATACCTGCGCGCGCGTGTGTCACTCGCCCACCGGCTACGGGCTGAAGAACACGCTCGGGGAATCCGCCGGCACGCAGGCGTTCGATTCGGTCATGAAGGCAGATGTGATCCTCATCATCGGCGCCAACCCGACCGATGGGCACCCGGTGTTCGCCTCGCAGATGAAGCGCCGCCTGCGCCAGGGCGCGAAGCTGATCATCGCCGACCCGCGCGAGATCGCCCTGGTGCGCACCCCGCATATCGAGGCGGACGAGCATCTGCAACTGCAGCCCGGCACCAACGTGGCGCTGCTCAACGCGCTGGCCCACGTGGTGGTGACCGAGGGCCTGGTCAAGGAGGCCTACGTGGCCGGGCGCTGCGAGCCGGAGTCGTTTGCGAAATGGAAGGCGTTCGTCGCCCAGGAGCGCAACTCGCCGGAAGCCTCCGAGGCCATCACCGGCGTGCCCGCGGAGCGCGTGCGCCGCGCGGCGCGTCTCTACGGCACTGCCGGCAATGGCGCCATCTACTACGGCCTGGGTGTCACCGAGCACAGCCAGGGCACCACCACCGTCATGGGCATCGCCAATCTCGCCATGGCCACCGGCAATCTCGGCCGCGAAGGGGTCGGGGTGAACCCGCTGCGCGGCCAGAACAACGTGCAGGGCGCGTGCGACATGGGCTCCTTCCCCCACGAGCTGACCGCCTACCGTCACGTGTCGGATCCGGCCGTGCGCAAGTCGTTCGAAGAGGCCTGGGGCGTGCCGCTGCAGGCTGAGCCGGGCCTGCGCATCCCCAACATGTTCGAGGCGGCGCTCGACGGCACCTTCCGGGGAATGTACGTGCAGGGCGAGGACTTCGTGCAGTCCGATCCCAACACCCACCACGTGAGCGCCGCGATGGCGTCCTTGGAGTGCGTCATCGTGCAGGACCTGTTCCTGAACGAGATCGCCAAGTTCGCGCACGTGTTCCTGCCCGGCTCCTCGTTCCTCGAGAAGGACGGCACCTTCACCAACGCGGAGCGGCGCGTGTCACGGGTGCGCAAGATCATGGAGCCGCTCGCGGGCTACCAGGACTGGGAAATCACCGTGCTGCTCTCCAACGCGCTCGGCTACCCGATGCACTACGCGCACCCCTCCGAGATCATGGAGGAGATCGCGCGCCTCACGCCGACCTTCACCGGGCTCACCTACGAGAAGCTCGACCGCCTGGGCAGCATTCAGTGGCCGTGCAACGAGGCGGCGCCCGAGGGCACGCCGACCATGCACGTGCACCAGTTCGTGCGCGGCAAGGGCAAGTTCTGGCCGACCGAATACGTGCCCACCACCGAGCGCTCCACCAGCCGCTTCCCGCTGATCCTGACCACCGGACGGATACTGACGCAGTACAACGTCGGTGCGCAGACGCGCCGCACCGGCAACGTGGTCTGGCATTCCGAGGACATGCTGGAGATCCATCCGCACGACGCCGAGGTGCGCGGCATCAGCGACGGGGACTGGGTGGGGCTCACCAGCCGCGCCGGCGAGATGGTGCTGCGCGCCAAGGTTTCCGAGAAGATCGCGCCCGGAGTGGTGTACACCACGTTCCACTTCCCGGAGACCAATGCCAACGTCGTCACCACCGAGAACTCCGACTGGGCCACCAACTGCCCGGAGTACAAGGTGACCGCGGTCGAGGTGGTGCTGGTGAACCAGAAGGACGCGTGGGAGAAACGCGCCCAGGCCGAGCGCGCTCTGCCACATCCGGCTCGCCGGCGCAGGCACGATCGCGCCCCCGCCTGAGCGAGGCGCTCACCGCAGCGAAGACGATGAGCCCGGAATCGGTGGCCAAGGCGCAGGAGCCGGCCGCGGTGAGCGCGGAACTCGCCGTCGAGCGCTGGTCGCGCGGCGCGCTGGCACACGCCACGGACCTGGTGGCCGAGGAGGTGCCGGTCGCGCTCGTCTATCACGACGTGCCGCACGTGGTGATGCTGGCGACGCCCGCGGATCTCGAGGACTACGCGGTCGGCTTCACCCTGAGTGAGGGCCTCGTGGCGGACGCGCAGGAGATCCGTGGCGTTGAAGTCACCTACGGCGCGGCTTCCGCCGACGTGCACATTACGGTGGCCTGGGAACGGTTCACGCAGTTGCTGCAGCGCCGCCGCAACCTCACCGGCCGGACCGGCTGCGGCCTGTGCGGGGCGGAGCGCGCCGAGGATGCCATCCGCGAGTGCGCACCGGTGCCGGCCGGCGTCAGCGTCAGCACCGCCGAGCTGCACGCGGCGATCGAGCAGCTCTCGGGCCGGCAGCCGATCAATGCCCGCACCGGCAGCGTGCACGCGGCGGCGTGGGTCGTGCCGGGAGAGGGGATCAAAGTGGTGCGCGAGGACGTCGGGCGACACAATGCCCTCGACAAGACCATCGGGGCGCTGTCGCGCGCGCACGCTGATTTCACCGCGGGTTATATGCTCATCACCAGCCGCGCCAGCTACGAGATGGTGCAGAAGTGCGCCACCGTCGGGATCTCGTTGCTGGTGGCGCTGTCGGCGCCGACGGCCTTCGCGGTGCGTCTGGCGCGGCGCGCCGGGCTCACGCTGGTCGCGTTCGCACGCGCCGACCAGCACGTGGTCTACGCGCACCCGCACAGGTTGACCTGAGACACGGGCCGCAACCATGAACATCGACCTGCTCATCAAGATGACCAACGAGATCGGCGCGTTTTTCGCCGGCACGACGGATGCGGCGGAGGCGTCGCGCGCCGTGGCCGCTCACCTCAAGCGCTACTGGGAGCCGCGCATGCGCGCGCAGATGATCGCCTACTACGAGCAACGCCAGGGCGCGGGCCTGACGGATCTCGCCAAGAACGCGGTGGCGCTGATGGTCGCCGAAAGCAAAGCCCCACCCGCTGCCAGCGCCGCTCCGCCGGGCGCCAAGGCATGAGGCCGGGCGAGCCGGGCAAGGCGCTCATCTGCGGCTCACTGGCGTTTGACACCATCATGGTGTTCGGCGATCGCTTCGCCAGGCACATCCTGCCCGACAAGATCCACATGCTGAACGTCTCGTTCCTGGTGCCGCAGCTGCGCCGCGAATTCGGCGGCTGCGCCGGGAACATCGCCTACAACTTAGGCCTGCTCGGCGACGTCGCTTATCCCATGGCCACTGTGGGGCGCGACTTTGGGCCGTACCGGGAGTGGATGGCGCGCGCCGGCGTACCCGCCGATCACGTGCGCGTGATCGAGGCCGAGCTCACCGCTCAGGCGTTCATCACCACCGATCTCGATGACAATCAGATCACGGCCTTCCATCCGGGCGCGATGCAGCACGCGCACGAGAACCGCGTGACGGACGCCTCTGACATCGCCATCGGCATCGTGGCGCCCGACGGGCGCGAGGGCATGATTCAGCACGCCGCGCAGTTTGCCGCCGCCCGCATCCCCTTCATCTTCGATCCCGGCCAGGGATTGCCGATGTTCAGCGGCGAGGAGCTGGCGCGCTTTGTCGGGCAGGCGACCTGGGTCACGGTGAACGACTACGAGTGGCAGCTGCTGCAGCAGAAGACCGGTTGGAACGTGCGCGAGCTCACGCAGCGCGTGGCCGCGCTCATCGTGACGCGCGGCGCGGCCGGCTCCGTCATTCATACCCGCGACGGGGAGCTCGCGATCCCGAGCGCGCCGGCCGCGGCCGTGGTGGATCCCACCGGATGCGGGGACGCCTATCGTGCCGGCCTCATTCACGGTCTGCTGCATGGTCTTGACTGGCCGAGCACCGGACATATTGCCTCGCTCATGGGCGCCATCAAGATCGAGTCGCGCGGCACGCAGAATCACCGCTTTACGCGCGCCGAATTCGACGCGCGGCTGGCGTCGGCGTTTCCTGCGGCGCGCTGAGCAAGGCTGCGGTCAAAAGGTTAAACTGGCAACTTTGGCACGGCAGATGCGGCGGAACGAACTCCATGGCGAATGACTTTCTTTTTACTTCCGAGTCGGTCTCCGAAGGTCACCCGGACAAGATCGCGGACCAGATCTCGGACGTGGTGCTGGACGCGATCCTCGCGGAGGACGCGCGCGGTCGCGTCGCCTGCGAGACCCTCGTCAAGACCGGGGTGGTGATCGTCGCCGGAGAGGTCACCACGTCTGCGTGGGTCGACGTCGAAGCGCTGGTGCGCAAGACGGTGCTCGACATCGGCTACAACTCCTCGGACATGGGATTCGACGGCGCCAGCTGCGGCGTGCTCAACATCATCGGCAAACAGTCTCCCGACATCGCCCAGGGCGTCGATCGCAAGGACGAGCGCAAGCAGGGAGCGGGCGACCAGGGACTCATGTTCGGCTACGCCAGCAACGAGACCGATGTGCTGATGCCGGCGCCGATCACGCTCGCCCATCGCCTGGTCAAGCGTCAGGCCCAGGTGCGCAAGGCCGGCAAGCTTCCGTGGCTGCGTCCGGACGCGAAGAGTCAGGTCACGCTGCGCTACGAGGACGACAAGCCGGTGGGTCTCGAGGCGGTCGTGCTGTCCACCCAGCACAGCCCGGAAGTTTCGACCAAGGCGCTGCGCGAGGCGGTGATGGAGGAGATCCTCAAGCCCATCCTGCCGGCGAAGTGGGTCGATAAGCGCACCAAGTACCATATCAATCCGACCGGACGTTTCGTGACTGGCGGACCGGTCGGGGACTGCGGCCTCACGGGGCGCAAGATCATCGTCGACACCTACGGCGGCTACGCTCGCCACGGCGGCGGCTCGTTCTCGGGCAAGGACCCTTCCAAGGTCGACCGGTCGGCCGCATACGCTGCGCGCTATGTCGCCAAGAACATCGTGGCGGCGGGCCTCGCCGAACGCTGCGAGCTGCAGGTGTCCTACGCCATCGGCGTCGCCGAGCCGACTTCGATCATGGTGGAGACTTTCGGCACCAGCCGCCTGTCGCGCGAGCGCCTGACGCAGCTCATCCGCAAGCACTTCGACCTGACACCCTATGGTCTGCGCGAGATGCTGGACCTCGTGCGACCCATCTACCAGAAGACCGCGACCTACGGTCACTTCGGCCGCACCGAGCCGGAGTTCACCTGGGAGCGCACCGATCTGGCCGAGACGCTCGCCGCCGAGGCCAAGGGGGCACGCGCGGCCTGAGGAAGAAAACGCAGCCGCACGGGCTGCGGCCACGCTTGCTGAGGAGCGTTGCGACGGGCCGAGGCGCGCACCGAGCGCGCGTCGCGCCTGCCAGGCTCAGCAGGCGTCGTGTCATTCATACGGCGCTCACTCTGACAGCGGAGTATCGAGTATGAACGCCACATTGAAACCCGCCGCCCAAGCGGGCGACTACAAGGTCGCTGATCTGACACTTGCGGACTGGGGACGCAAGGAGATCGCGATCGCGGAGACCGAGATGCCCGGTCTCATGGCCATTCGCGAGGAGTACGCGCGCACCCAGCCTCTCAAGGGCGCGCGCATCTCCGGCTCCCTGCACATGACCATCCAGACCGCGGTGCTCATCGAGACGCTGCAGGCGCTCGGGGCGAGTGTGCGCTGGGCTTCGTGCAACATCTTCTCCACCCAGGATCATGCCGCCGCCGCCATCGCCGTGCGCGGCACGGCGGTATTCGCCTGGAAGGGCGAATCGCTCGAGGACTACTGGGAGTACACGCACCGGATCTTCGAATGGTCCGACGGCGGCTACTCCAACATGATTCTCGACGACGGCGGGGACGCCACGCTGCTGCTGCACCTGGGGGCCAAAGCCGAGGGCGATGCCGGCGTCCTCGGCGCCCCGGTGAGCGACGAGGAGCGCGCGCTGTTCGCCACCATCCGCGCCCGGCTCAAGAGCGATCCCAGGTGGTACTCCACGCGCATCCGCCAGATCCGCGGCGTCACCGAGGAAACCACCACCGGAGTCAAGCGTCTGTACCAGATGGCGAAGGAGGGCAGACTCGCGTTCCCGGCGATCAACGTGAACGACTCGGTCACCAAGAGCAAGTTCGACAACCTGTACGGGTGCCGCGAGTCCCTCGTAGACGCCATCAAGCGGGCCACCGACGTCATGGTCGCGGGCAAGATCGCGGTGGTGTGCGGCTACGGGGATGTCGGCAAGGGCTGCGCCCAGGCGCTGCGGGCGCTGTCGGCGCAGGTGTGGGTGACCGAGGTCGACCCGATCTGCGCGCTGCAGGCGGCTATGGAGGGCTACCGGGTCGTCACCATGGAGTACGCGGCCGACAAGGCCGACATCTTCGTCACCGCGACGGGCAACTTTCACGTGCTCACCCACGAGCACATGCTGCGCATGAAGCACAACGCGATCGTGTGCAACATCGGCCACTTCGACAACGAGATCGACGTTGCGAGCCTGAAGCGCTACCCGTGGGAGAACATCAAGCCCCAGGTCGACCACGTCATCCTGCCCGACGGCCGGCGGCTCATCCTGCTGGCGGAAGGGCGGCTGGTGAACCTCGGCTGCGGCACCGGCCACCCGAGTTACGTGATGAGCTCGAGCTTCGCGAATCAGACCATCGCGCAGGTGGAGCTGTTCAGCCACCCGGCGAAGTATCCGCTGGGCGTCCATGTCTTGCCCAAGCATCTGGATGAGAAGGTCGCGCGGCTGCAGCTGAAGAACCTCAACGTGCAGCTCTCGTCGCTCACTGATGAACAGGCGCGCTACATCGGCGTGGACAAATCCGGTCCCTACAAGCCCGATCACTACCGCTACTGATGAGCGCTCCAACGGGCAACGATGGCGCCGCCGCCGGGCGCACCGCAGCGGCACCGCCGCGTGCCGCGGGCGGCGCGGTGCTGCTCGACGGCAAGATGGTCGCCGCGAAGGTGCGCGCGCAGGTCGCGGCGCGCGCCGCGGACTTCGCCGCGCGCCATGGACGGCGGCCGGGACTCGCGGTGGTGCAGGTGGGGGAGGATCCGGCCTCGAGCGTGTACGTGCGCAACAAGCGCAGCTCCTCGCAGGAGGCCGGGATCGAGTCCTTCGCACACGACCTGCCGGTGAGCACCAGCGAAGGGCGGATTCTCGCGCTCATCAACGCGCTCAATCACGATGAGCGCGTCGACGGCATCCTGGTGCAGCTGCCTCTGCCTGCGGGCGTGGATACCCATCGCGTGATGGACGCCGTCGACCCCGTCAAGGACGTCGACGGCTTCCATCCGGTGAACACGGGGCTGCTGGCGCAGAAGAGGCCGAGGTTGCGCCCGTGCACGCCGTACGGTGTGATCCGGCTCGCGCAGGAGTACGGCCTCGCGCTGCCCGGCCTGCGCGCGACCGTGGTGGGCGCTTCCAACATCGTCGGCCGACCCATGGCGCTGGAACTGCTGCTGGCTCGTGCGACCGTGACCGTGTGCCATACGGGAACCCGCGACCTCAGGGCGGAGGTTGAGCGCGCCGAGCTGGTGGTGGCCGCGGTCGGCAAAGCCGGCTTCATCCCCGGGGACTGGATCCGTCCCGGGGCCGCGGTATTCGACGTGGGGATCAACCGCAGCGCTTCCGGCAAACTCGTCGGCGATGTCGAGTTCGAGCGTGCGGCCGAGCGGGCCGGCTGGATCACCCCGGTGCCCGGCGGCCTCGGTCCCATGACCATCGCGATGCTGCTCTCCAACGCGGTCGAGGCCGCGTACCTGCGGACCGGCACCCCCGCCTGAGCCCCCGGGCGGGAATAAAACCGGCCGGCGGCGAGTCTTGCCTCATGAGTCGAGGTGGGCGGCGCCACGCGAGGCGGTGTTTCATCGATGGATGACCGACGCGAGCGTTTCGAGGCGCAGGTGATGCCACACCTGGACGCCGCGCACCGGTTTGCGCGCTGGCTGTCGCGCTCGTCCGGCAACGCGGAGGACGTCGTGCAGGAGGCGTTCCTGCGCGCGTTCCGCGGATTTGACAGCCTGCGGGGCTCGGACGCGAAAGGCTGGCTCTTGACCATCGTGCGCAATTGCCATGCGACGGCGCTCAGGCAGCAGCAGCGGCGCGCCGCCGTGCCGCTGCCCGAAGAGCACGACGAGCAGTTCGGCTCGACCACGATCGCCGCCGCCACGCCCGATCCAGAGAGCGCATCGACGGCTGAGGACGAGCAGCGCACACTCGATCGGCTGATCGCCTCGCTCCCCGAGGAGCATCGCGAAGTGCTGCTGCTGCGGGAAATGGAGGACATGAGCTATCGCGAAATTGCCGCCGTGACGCAGGTGCCGATCGGGACCGTGATGTCGCGGCTGGCGCGCGCGCGCGCGGCGCTGCGGGTCAGGTGGCTGCAGGAAGCCCAGGGAGAGCCGCATGCAGTGCGCTGAAACCATGCGCGTGCAGGCCTGCTTCGACGGCGAGGTCGACGCGGTCTCCGCGGTCGATATCGAGCGCCACACCGGGCGCTGCCCGGAGTGCCGCGCGCTGCTCGAGCATCTCGGCAGGACGCGCGCGCGCATTCGCGGGGATCTGGACTATGGCCACGCCTCGCCGCAACTGCGCGAGCGCATCGCGCGCATGCTCGATCGGGAATCGGCCGCGCCCGCCGGCACGCGGCGAGCCGCCCCGCGGGCGCGGACGGCGTGGCGCACGCGGCCGTTCTGGCAGGGAGCCCTGGGCGGCGTCGGTGCGGCGCTTGCGGCCAGTGTCGCCTTCTTCCTGCTGTCCCCGCTGTCCCCGTCCCTGTCCCTGTCCGATTCCTTGCTCGATAACCTCGTCGCGGCCCACGTGCGCTCGCTGATGCCCGCGCACCTGACGGATGTGGTGTCCACCGACCAGCACACGGTGAGGCCGTGGTTCGCCGGTCACGCTGATGTCTCGCCGGTGGTGGCCGATTTCGCTCCGCGGGGCTATCGCCTCGTAGGAGGGCGCGCCGACTACTTCGAACATCAACGCGCGGCGGTGGTGGTCTACGAGCACGGTGCACACGTCATCAACGTATTCACCTGGGTGGCCGGCCGCCGCGCGTTCCCGGAGGTCACCACCCGCAGCGGCTATCACATTGCCTTCTGGAAGGTCGGCAATCTGCAGTATTGCGCCGTGTCCGATGCCGGCTGGGAGGAGTTGCTCGGCCTGGTGCGGCTGTTGCGTGATGTCGGTGCCCGCGACGCGCAGCAATAGGCTGCCCCGCCAGGCCGCGGGAATAGAACCTCCGCCTCCGCCGTCTTTTCCTTCGCAGGATCAGCGCAGGAGGCGGACATGTCGCTACATCAGTTGCTGCCGATCGCCACCAGCGTGGTGGCGCTTCTGTGGACCATCACGCCGCGGGCGTTGGCTGCCGGCAGCCCCGGTGCCGCCACCGTGCTGGTCAGGGACTTCATGTTCGGACCCGCGTCGCTGACGGTCAGCGCCGGCTCGACCGTCACCTGGACAAACAAGGACGATGAGCCGCACACCGTGGTGAGCGACACAGCACTATTCCGTTCGGGCGCCCTGGACACGGACGAGAGCTTTTCGTTCACATTCGACAAACCCGGCACCTATCACTATGCGTGCTCGATCCACCCGCGCATGGTCGGAACGGTTGTCGTCCGGTAGCCGGATAACGCTGGCGCTCATCGCTGACGCCCCACGCGTTGTCGTTTATAGCCGACGCCTGCACATCTTCAACCTGAGGCACCGGTGAGTTGCCCGTCAGCGCGGCGCACGACGTCACACCGCGGGCACGGGCGCGGCAACAGGTTGTGACGGCGCGCTGCGCCGAAGCAACATCTAACCCCTGACTCTCGCCGGCCGCGACATTTTCCAACATGTTACCGCCGAAGTTGGGCGCGCGCTCGGCCAGTGATCCGTGTATGATCGCAAATCCGGCCCGGCGTTGGGTGATTCTGGAGTAGCAACGATGGCAAGACGTCCACCGAACGATGGCGCATCCTGGAGCGCCCGTGAACTGAAAACTCTGAAGGCACTCGCGAAGGCGGGAACCCCAACCGGCCAGGTCGCCAAGAAGCTCGGGCGCACGGCGGCTGCGGTTCAGCAGAAGGCCATGCGCGCGGGTATCTCCTTCAGGGCCGCGAAGCGCTCCGGAGCCCGGAGAAAGAAGTAACGGGACACGGGTTTCGATTCTTCAGGCCCGGGCGCCCGTCGCGACGGCGGTGCGGCCCGGGCAGTGCGTTCGCAGCCGATCCGCAAGATGCCGGCCTCTAAGGGCGGGCCCTGACTCGCTGCCAATACCGGCTTCCGCGGCGATCGGCGCCAGCAACGAAGGGGGGCAGCATGTTGAAGCTCATCCGCCTTACGTGGGTTCCCGTGGCGCTGGTGCTCAGCGCCTGCGATGTGCAGGTGCGTGATGAAACGCCTGCCGCGTATCCGGCCAACCACGACATCGGGATGTACGATATCAAGGCGACCGTGACGCGCGACGCGCTGGTGACGCCAGGTTCGGTATTCCTGTTTGCGCTCGGCAACAATCAGAGGATTCCACTCAGCCAGGAGGGCTCCGAGTGGCGCGGGTTGTATTCGGTGCGCTGTCAGAGCAGCTTCCCGCTGCAGATCCTGGCCGAGTGGAAGCTCCAGGGGCTGTCCGTGCGCCACAAGCTGGTGCCGCCGCAACCCCGGCAGATCAAACTGGCTGAGCCGGCGCTCGCCTACTCGGCGAGTTTCGACTCCGCGGGCAAGGCACCCAAGGGCGGCTGGGTGGGGAGCGTGCAGTACCGTTTCGTGACGGTGCCGAGTGCGCAGATCACCGCGGCGCGTGTCATGGCCTCGAGCGAGGCTGCGGCGGACGTGAAGGCGGCCAAGGCCATCTCGGTGCTGACGCCGCTTCCGGTCGTGGCGGGCTGTGGCGACCTGGCCGAGATCCGCCTCGCGGCGACCGATGCGCATGCGCACGGCACGCTGGCCATCGAGACCGATCACCCGACCGTGCCTCACTGGCAGACGAGGGTGGAATTTTCGCCGAAATGAATGGGACCCGACACCCGCGGGTACTCAGCGTTACGGCCGCGGTTGCGCTCATGGCGTGGACGGCGGCGGCCGTGGGCGACGCGGGCGCAGCGTCCGCTGCAGAGGCGCCGCTGAAGATCGGCATCATCGGTGCGGGACACATCGGCGGCACGCTCGCCTCACTGTGGGTGAAAGCGGGCCATGAGGTGCTGGTGTCTTCGCGTCACCCCGAGCAGCTCCAGGGGCTGGTGAGCTCGCTCGGACCCAGGGCCCGGGCGGGCACGCCGCGCGAGGCTGCGCTGTTCGGCGAGGTCGTGCTGATCTCGGTCCCCTACGCGGCGCTGCCGCAGATCGGGCGTGATCTCAGGGCCGAGCTCAGCGGAAAGATCGTGCTCGACACCGGCAATCCCTATCCGCAGCGCGATGGCGACATGGCGACGGAGGCACGCCGCAAGGGCACCGGCGTGAGCTCCGCTGAGTTTCTGCCAGGCGTGCGCCTGGTGCGTGCATTCAACGCCATAAATTCCGGGGACCTCGCCGGCGAAGCGCACCGCAGCGGCGAGCGGATCGCCATCCCGCTCGCCGGCGACGACGGCCAGGCGCTCGAGGTGGCGCAGCGCCTGGTGAGAGATGCGGGCTTCGAACCGGTGGTCGTCGGAGCACTCGCCCGCGCGCGCGAGTTCGATGTCGGGACGGCGGTCTACACGCGCCTCATGACGGCCGCGCAGCTGCGGCAGGCTCTCGGACTCAAGTCGCGCAGCTAGGCCGCCGGCCGCGGCTGACGCTCGACCTTAGGCAGGCGCTCGTCGAAGCACGCCCAGCTGGGCGCGCTCGCGGTCCAGATCGTCACGCTGGGTTTGACAAGCTCGCGGTCGTCGAGCGTACCGGCGCGCACGAAGATCAGGTGCGGCCGCGCCTCCGAGGCGCTGAAGAGATGCGTTCCGCAGGCCCCGCAGAAGCGCCGGTGCGCCACGTTGCCGCTGTCCGCGGTCAGACGATAGTCCCGCAGCTCACCACTCACCGTCAGCGACTCGCTGGGGAAGCAGGTGTTCACGGTGGCGCCGCCGGCGCCGATGTACTGGCAGACGCGGCACCAGCAGGTGCGGGTGACGATGGGCGCGGCGCGGATCGAATAACGGACCGCCCTGCACAGGCAGCCACCGGTAATTTGCATGTTCGCAGCAGGGAGGATGGTGGAAGGAAGGGCACCGGAGTGACGCGAGCTCAAATCCGAACGTCTTGGAAATGTGCCCGCGCTGAAAAAGTGGGCCGCTCGGGAGCGCGTTCAAACCGGTGCGATGGGGAGTATCCTGCAACGGCCCTGAACGCTCCGTGAATAGACGTTGGCGTGAGCGGCGTGTCGCACGGCAGAGTCACGGGCGGATGTCTCCAAAGAGGTGTATAGCAATGCCCGCGGAGAACCAGGGACGGCGGCCGCGCGTCAGGTTCGCAGCCGCGCGCGCAGGCGTTCGATCTCGTCCTCCTTGAGGCCGATCTGCCCCAGATAGGCGCGCACTCCGCCCGCATCGGCAAGAAACTTCAGCATGTTGTGCGCCCCTTCCTCGGGGCAGCGCAGGGCTTCCAGAATGCGCTGCGGGTCGGCGTCGGCGTAGCGCTTGAGATACCCGTCGCGAAGATTCGCCGAGCTCATGGCGTAGTCGTACGCGATCGCCTCCGGTTCGGCATCCGCCAGGGCCAGCAGCAGCGCCGCGATGAGGCCGGTGCGGTCCTTGCCGGCGATGCAGTGAAACAGCAGCGGACCGGCCGCTGCGGCCGCGATGGCGCTGAGCACGTGCTGCAGCTCGAAGCGCACGTGCTCGAGCACCACGCACTTCCACAGCTCCTTGGCGACATCGCGGCTGCGCAGCTGCCATTCGTCCTCGGTGTGCGTCAGCAGCGAAATGCGCTGGTATCGTATCTGCGGCAGGGCCGCCGGCACGGGGCTCGGGTACAGGGCCGCTTCTTCCGGCCAGCGCAGGTCAACGACGGTCTCGATACCGTAGTCCGCGAGCGCCCGCACGCCCTCCGCGGACAACTGCGCGAGATCATCCGCGCGCACCAGCGAGCGCCAGCGCGTGTGCGCTCCATCCACCGTCGGATAGCCGCCCAGGTCGCGCGCGTTCAGGAGATTGGGGAAGTGCAGCAGGCGCTTCTGATCGTGCATCCGCCCTTAGTGTGCCTCAACGCTTGGCCGCGCGCCTGGCTTCGCGCTGTTGGCTGATCGCGACACCCGCAAGAATCAACGCGCCCGCCAACCCCATGCTGAGGGTGAGCGGTTCACCGAGAATCAGCCAGGCCCAGATCACGCCGAACAGCGGTATCAGGTAGGTGACGGTCGAGGTGCGCGGGGCGCCGACGCGGGCGATCAGACGGTAATAAAACACGAACGCGATTCCGGTGCACAGCACGCCGAGCAGCACGGCGCTGACCCAGGAGGCGGCGGCGATCGCGTGGTGCGGCCAGGTGTAAATCGCCAGCGGGGCGAGCAGCACGCTGCCGCTCACGAGGTTGGCGGCCGCCACCGCGCCGGCGGGATAACCGGTGAGATAACGGCGCACCAGGTTGATGCCGATGCCATACAGCAGCGCCGCGGCGGTCCCCGCCAGCGCCGCGGGCCAGACGCTCGCGCCCGCGATCCTGCCGCTGGCGAGAATGGCCACGCCCACGAATCCGGCCACCAGGCCGATGAGGCGCCGCGGGCCGATCTGCTCCCCGTAGAACAGGAAGGCGACCAGGGCGGTGAACATGACCGTCATCGCGTTGCTGATGGCGCCGATGCCCGCGGGAGCCCGCTCGGCGCCCCAGGCGAACAGCGCAAACGGAATGACGGAGTTGATGGCGGCGATGCCGGCGATGCGCAGCCACAGCGCGACGCTGAACTGCGCGCGCGCGGCCCACAACAACGGCAGCAGGGTGAGAGCGCCCAGTGCGAGGCGTGCTTCGACCAGCGGCAAGGGCCCGAAGTCCGCTGCCGCGACCCGCATGAACAGGAACGATCCGCCCCAGATGGCGCCGAGCACCGTGAGTTCCAGCGGCGTGCGCCAGGGCGCCACGCCGGCCACATTGGCGGCGGGGGCGGCCGCGGCAGCCACTGCGGCCGGAGCGGGGGCAGGGGTGAGGTTGGTGGACATATAGACTTTCAGCTCTCCATTGCAGCCGCGCTCACCGTGACAGGCGGCCGCCTCACCCGCCACCCGATCCTTGCGGCCGCGTGCGGACGACTTCAACGCAGTGCCTGCTCGAAATCCTCCAGCAGATCCTCGGTTGCTTCGATTCCGACCGACAGGCGCAGCAGCGCGTCGCTGATGCCGAGGCGCAGGCGATCTTCGCGCGACAGCCCGGCGTGCGAGGTTGTCGAGGGCCGTGTCAGCAGCGTGTGCACGCCGCCGAGGCTCGGCGCGACGATGGGAATGCGCACCTTGCGGGCAAACTCATCGGCGCGGCTGGCCGGGCCCTTGAGCTCGAAGCTCAGCACGCCGCCGAAGCCGGCGAACAGGCTGCGGGCGCGCGCATGTCGCGGATGCGTTTCGAGACCGGCGTAATTCACGCGCGCGACGGCCGCGTGTCCCGCGAGGAACTGCGCGATCCTGAGCGTGCTGTCATTCTGGTAGCGCACCCTGAGCGCGAGGGTTTTGAGTCCGCGGCTGAGCAGGAACGCCGCGTGCGGGTCCAGCGAACCACCGAGGTGGTTGGCCTTGTGCCGGATGCGCTCGATCAGCTCCGCCGTGCCGGAGACCGCGCCCGCGACGATGTCCGCATGGCCGTTCAGATACTTGGTGGCGCTGTGGATCGAAAGGTCGAAGCCCGACTCGATCGGGCGAAAGTTGATGGGACTCGCGAAAGTGTTGTCGATGATGGACACCAGGCCATGGGCGCGCGCGAATTTCACCACCGCATTGAGGTCGGCAACCTCCAGCAGCGGATTGGTCATGGCCTCCACATAGATGGCCCGCGTGTTGGGCCGCAATCGCGCCGGCCACGAATCGGGCCGGTCGGCGTCGATGAAATCCACGGCCAGACCGAATTGCGGGAAGTCCCGGGTCAGCAGGTCATGGGTGCCGCCATACAGGCAGCTCTGCGCCAGCAGATGGTCCCCCGCCGACAGCACCGTGAGCAGCGTGGTGGAGATCGCCGCCATGCCGCTGGCGGTGACCAGTGCGGCCTGCGATCCCTCCAGCGCCGCGAGCTTGGCATGCAGCGCGAGCTGGCTCGGGGTGTTGTTGGTGCGCAGGTAGCGCACGTCGTGGTAGCTGCCTTCACCGCCGTACTCATAGGTCGCGGACTGGAAGATCGGCATCTGCACCGCCCCGGCGATGCGCGGCAGCGGCTCACCGGCGTGTACCAGCTTGGTTTCGATACGCATGGAGGATTCAGACATGCGGCGCTCCCAAAGTGCGATTGTCACTCGAATACGTTACCGTGTCCTTATGCCTTTATGGAGAGACGCCCGCCGGCGCCACGACTGGCACTGTGTCGGCGTGCTGCCAGTACAGCCTCGGGTGTCGGGAACACCCCCCGCGTGACGCGCCCGACCGAGCGATTTTCCAGCCGGGTGGAGAACTACATCCGCTACCGCCCGAGCTACCCGAGCGCCGCCATCGATCTGCTCAAGACCCGCTGCGGACTGTCGCCCGGCGCGGTGGTGGCGGACATCGGCTCGGGCACCGGGATCCTGAGCGAGCGGCTGCTCGCGAGCGGGGCGCAGGTCATCGGGGTCGAGCCGAACGACGCCATGCGTGCCGCTGCCGAGGCACGTTTGCGCGGTCACACGCGCTTTCGCAGCGTGAACGGCACGGCGGAGGCCACCACGCTGGCGCCGGCCAGTATCGATCTGCTGGTCGCCGGCCAGGCATTTCACTGGTTCGAGGTCGAGAAAGCACGCCGTGAGGCGCTGCGCGTGCTCAGGAACGGTGGCTTCGGGGCGCTGTTGTGGAATGAACGCCCACCCGAGGCGAGCGCCTTCCTCGCCGACTATGAGGCCCTGTTGCTGCGCCATGCCGCCGAGTACGCGCAGATCACGGCGAGCCGCGCAGACGTGGCAAGCATGCGCTTCTTTCTCGGCGGTGCCATGGAACTCGCTACGTTCCCCAACCAGCAAACCTTCGACTTCGATGGACTCAAGGGCCGGCTGATGTCCTCGACCTATGCGCCCGAGCCCGGTCATCCGCAGCACCAGCCCATGATGGCGGGCCTGCGGGAGGTGTTCCACCGCCACGAGCACGGCGGGCAGGTGGTGTTTCCCTACCGTACGCTGGTGTATTTCGGACAGCCGCAGCTGGCGGGCGACTAGCTCGGTCACCCGGAATGCGGCGTGTCCCCGCGGGCATCGAGCCGCCTCTTCATCTCGTCCAGCTCTTCGCGCAACCGCCGCACCTGTTCCTCGAGGCGATCGAGACGCGAGGGCGTTGCCGCTGCAACGTTCGAAACAGCGACCGTCTGCGGCTCATCTTCGATTGCCGGTACTGCGACCGCTCCGCTGAACAGGTGCGCGTAGCGCGAATCGCGCCGTCCCGCTTCGCGCGGCAGGCGCACGACGAACGGGCCATCCTCGCGGGTCCGCAGGCTCTCGAGTGCCGCTTCAACCTGACCCACTTCGGAGAACGGGGCCATGCGGCTCGCGCGCGTGCGCAGCTCACCGGGAGTCTGCGGGCCGCGCAGCAGCAGCTCGCACACGATCGCGAGCTCCTGCGCGGTGAGCTTGAGTGTTCCGTACTCTGTGTTGCAGAAGCGGTGCTGGAATTTCGGAACCCGACTCCCGAAGCCCGACTTTTCGACCACGAAGTGCTTCCTGGCAAGCTGATCCACGGTGCCCTGAATCGTGACCTCGTCCACCTCCATGACCGGATCGCGATTGCTCTTCTGGTTGCACGCGTTCACCAGAGCGTTGAGCGACAGCGGGTACTGATCAGGCGTCGTAATCTGCTTTTCGATAAGGCAGCCGATAACGCGCGCCTCGAGTGGCGACAGCTCGATGTTCATGGTTGGCTTCGCTCCGGGGCCGTGACGATGGCTCCCTCGTTCACCACACGCGTACGCGATCCGCGGGCGCGAGGTACAGCTTCTGGCCCGCTTTGACGCTGAACGCCTCATACCACGGGTCGAGGTTGCGCACCGTGTCGGCGCGATACTCGTCCGGTGCGTGGCCGTCGGTGACGATCCGCTGGCGCAACGCGGGCTCGCGGATCTTCTGACGCCAGCTCTGCGCGAAGCTCAGGAAGAACAGCTGCTCGCCGCTGAAGCCGGCGGCGGCCGCTGCCGGCTTGCCCTTGAGCGTCCCCCGCCAGGCGTCGTAGGCGACCGACAGGCCCGCGACATCGGCGATGTTCTCGCTGAGCGTCTGTTTGCCGTTGACCGCGATGTCGGGGAAGGGCCGGTAAGCGTTGAACTGTGCGACCAGACGCGCGCCCGCTGCCTCGAAGTGGGCGAAGTCGCTCTGGGTCCACCAGTTCTTCAGCCGCCCGCTGGCGTCGAACAGCGCTCCCTGGTCATCGAAACTGTGGCTGATCTCATGTCCGATGGTGGCGCCGGTCGCGCCGTAATCCATGGCGGCATCCCGATCGGGATCGAAGTAGGGCGGCTGCAGGATCGCGGCCGGGAAGTTGAGGGCATTCAGCGCCGGGAGGTTTACCGCATTGACCAGCTGCGGATTCATGACCCACTCGGAGCGATCGACCGCGGCGCCGAGTTTCGCCACATTGCGCTGATAGTCGAACAGCTCGGCGCGCTGCGCATTGCCGAACGCGTCGCCGCGGATCACCTTCAGGCCCGAATAGTCCCGCCACTTGTCGGGATAGCCGACGCCGACCTTGAGCGTGGCCAGCTTCGCTTTCGCCTTCACCCGTGTCTCGGGAGCCATCCACCCAAGCCGGTCGATGCGCACGGCGAAAGCAGCCAGCAGATTGCGCACCATCGCCTCGGCGCGCGCTTTCTCCGCCGGCGGAAAATAGCGCTGCACGTACAGCTTGCCCACCGCCTCGCCCAGCGCGCTGTTGGTGTCGGCCATGGCGCGTTTCCATCGCGGGCGCAACTGCGGTGTACCCGACAGCGCCCGTCCGTGAAATGCGAAGTGCTCCTCGACAAAGGCCCTGGGCAGATACGCCGAGTTATGCTCGATCGCATGAAAGCGCAGGTAGTCCTTCCAGGTCTCCAGCGGTTGACTCGTGATGAGCGCGGACAGGCCGGTGACCGCACTCGGCTGCCAGACCACGAACTCCTTCTGCTGCGCCAGGCCCGCGGCGCCGAGAAACGCTTCCCAGTCGAGGCCCGGTGCCCGCAGCTCGAAGTCCCTGCGGGCCCAGTGATTGTTGCCCTTCAGTACCTCTTCGGATTGCGCGCGGTCCCAGTGCACTTGCGCCATGCGCCGCTCGAGGTCGAAGATGCGCGCGGCCTTGCCCGGTGCGTCCGGCAGACGCGCCAGCGCCAGCACGGCGGCGATATGCGCCTGGTACTTGGCGCGGATGTCGGCCATTTTCTGCGACGGATTGAGGTAGTAGTCCCGGTCCGGCATCCCGAGGCCGCCCTGCAGCAGGAACGGCAGGTAGCGGGCGGGATCATCCAGGTCCTGCGCCACCCACAGACCCAGCAGGTTATCGGTGTACAGGTTGGTGGCGTTCAGAACGTCCACGTCCGCGCGCAGCGTGGCGCCGAGCGCCCGTGCGAGCCCGGCGCGGTCCTTGATGGCATCGATGCTTCTCAAGGCAGGCTGCAGAGGCTCGAGGCCCTTCTTTTCGATTGCGTCCTCATCCATGAAGCTCGCGTAGTAGTCGCCGATCTTGCGCGCCTCCGATCCGGCGGCGGCCGCAGCGGCCGCGTTGCGGACCAGTTCCGCGGTACGCTCCGCGGTAAGCTCGGTGAGTTGTTCCCCCGGGCCGTAGCTGCTGCGATCGGGCGGGATTTCGGTCACCTTGAGCCAGGCGCCGTTGGCGTAGTGGAAGAAGTCGTCCCCGGGCGCGACCGAGCGGTCGATGCCGGAAAGATCCAGGCCATGGGAGCTCTGACTGAGCGAGGAGGTGGCGAGCTGCAGGCCCGCAACCACAGCCGCCAGGGCGAGGGCGCGCGCGCCGATGGAGCGAGCAGGGCGGATCATGCGGCTTACTTTCCCGGGCGGTCGTTGCGGTGCACGCGCCAAAGCGGACAAGTCTACACGACGCCTGCGGGTGTTGAATCCCGCCGCGTGCTGCGTGAATACTGGCGCTCACCATGACGCTGATAGCCAAGAGTAACGTTCTGAGCGGGTTCCTGGCGATCGCCTGGTCGTGCGCGCCGAGCGCCTGGGCGTGGGGAGGGCAGGGACATCGCACCATCGGCGCGATCGCGGACCGGCTGCTGAGCTCACCGGCGCGCGCCGCGGTTGCGCAGCTGTTGAGCGGCGATCTGGACAAGTTCGGCAGGCTCTCGACGCGCCGCACGCTCGAGGCGGTGTCCGACTGGGCGGACGAGATCACCGGCACGGCGGCGGCACGTCCGCGCTGGCACTACGACGACGTGCCGATCTGCGGCAGCGCCCCCAGGGCGCACTACTGCCCCGACGGGCAATGCAACACCGGGCAGCTCAAGCGACTGATCACGGTGCTGGCGGACACGCGCGCCGCGCCCCGGGATCGCAACGAGGCGCTCAAGTGGGTCGTGCACCTGGTCGGCGACATCCATCAGCCGTTGCACGCGGCCGACAACGGCGACCGCGGCGGAAACCGCGTGCCGGTGGCGCTCGCGGGTGTTCACACGCGCGGCCGCGAGAATCTGCACCGCGCCTGGGACAATGATCTGGTCAGGCGGGCGCTGCACACCCCTGAGCGCCAGCAGCCGCCTGCCGATATCGACGCACTGGCGCTCGAGGCGCGCAGCCTCGTGGAGGATGCCGGCCAGGGGGCGCCAGACAGCTGGGCGCTGGAATCCAACAACCTGGCGCGCAACGTGGCGTATCACTACCGGGGATTTGCCTGCGACACGCTGCCCCCGGGTCTCGTGGTACTGGACCAGGAGTATCAGCAGCAAGCCGAGGCGATCGTGCGCGAGCGCGTGCTGCTGGCCGGCGCACGGCTCGCCGCCATCCTGAATCGGATACTCGTGTCCGGTGGGTCAGCAGCACAGAGGAGCTTGTAATGAGTGCGGGTATCAGGCTCAGGTCATTCGCGGCGGTGCTGGTGTGCGTGCTGGGCGCCGGGCAGGCGCGCAGCGAGACGCCGTGGACCGACGTTCTCACGCAACAGGCTCTGGCTGCGGGCTACCCGGCCACGCTGCCGCCGAACCTGTCGATGGTTCTGGGACTGGCTACCCAGGGCAAGAGCGTCAAGGTGAAACAACTCGTCACACGCGCTGAGCAGAAGGTCCGAACCTTCAACGTGAGTGTTGCCCATCACCGGGATCTCGTTATTCTTTTCGTCGACGAGGGGACGCAGGCGACCGTCGCCTACCTCCTGGGGCCGGGTGGCAGGCTGCGCAAGGCCGTCTCTTACCAGATCGGGGCTCAGCCGCGGGAACTGTCCGCTTCTGAGGCGCACGCCGGTTACGTGGCTGAAGTGCGCTACTGGTCCGGCCGCGCCCAGGAGGTCGTGCCGAGCCCGGCGCACTGACCGGGCCGTCCACCTCCGCCGCGTGGGCGCGGGATACGGGGTGACGGCTGAAGGGGGCGTCACGTGCTAGATTAAGGGCTGGTTCCCGAAGGAGGACCCGAGCCGTGAACGCCTGCGACGAGAGCGTGGCCGCCGCAACAGAGCGCACCAGGACTGCCCGCCCATCACCGCCGCTTGCGGCCGAGGTGCCGCAGCAGCCGCTGACCCAAGGCAGCTCTCTTGAGGGCAGCTCCCTTGATTATTGGCTCCTGTCAAGGCTGCGCTCGCTGATGGGGAATCCGCCGGTGGAGTTCGCGGTGCGCAGCGGCGCGCGGGTTGGGCCTGGGGTTGCGACCCCGGTGGCGCGCGTGACCTTTGCCGGCCGCGCGACCCTCGCCTCCATCCTGGCCGATCCGTGGCTGCGCTTCGGGGATGCCTACAGCGACGGCAGGGTCACCATCGAGGGTGACCTGGTGAGCCTGCTCGAGACTATCTATCACGCGAGCGGCATGGGCGGCGGCACGCGCGCATCGCTGCTGCGCCGCGCGGCCGGGGCACTGCGCCGCCAGCACCTCAACTCCCTCGCCGCATCGCGCGACAACATCCATCACCATTACGACATCGGCAACGATTTCTACGCGCTGTGGCTCGGCAGCACCATGGCCTACACCTGCGCCTATTACCCGACGCCTGCCGCGACGCTCGATGAGGCGCAGTTCGCCAAGATGGATCACGTGTGCCGCAAGTTGCGGCTGAACTCCGGCGAGAGCGTGGTGGAGGCGGGCTGCGGCTGGGGCACGCTGGCCCTGCACATGGCGCGCCACTACGGCGTGCGGGTGCGCGCGTTCAACATCTCGCACCAGCAGATCGTGTATGCCCGCGAGCGGGCGGCGCGCGAGGGCCTGGCCGCGCGCGTGGAGTACGTGGAGGACGACTATCGCAACATCGCGGGGTCTTACGACGCCTTCGTGTCGGTCGGCATGCTCGAGCACGTGGGGCTGGCAAACTACCCGGCGCTCGGGCACGTCGCGTACCGCTGCCTGGGCGGACGCGGTCGCGGGCTCATCCACTCGATCGGTCGCAACCACCCGGCGTCGCTGCAGCCGTGGATCGAGAAGCGCATCTTCCCCGGGGCCTACCCGCCCTCGCTCGGGGAGATGATGCGCATCTTCGAGCCCTGGAACCTGTCCATCCTGGACGTCGAAAATCTGCGCCTGCACTACGCGCAGACGCTGCGTCAGTGGCTCGGGCTGTACGAAGCCGCCAGTGGGCGGGTACGCGAAATGTTCGACGAGAAGTTCGTGCGCATGTGGCGGCTGTATCTTGCCGGCTCGGTCGCCGCGTTCACCACCGGCACGCTGCAACTGTTCCAGGTTCTGTTTGCGCCCGGCGAGAATAACGACATCGCGTGGACGCGCGCGCATCTGTACACACGCTGACCGGCACGGTTCATGCGCTCATGTGACGTCCTCATCGTCGGTGGGGGACCCGCGGGGTCTAGCGCCGCCTGGAAGCTGCGGCGCGAGGGCGTCGACGTGCTGGTGCTCGATCGCGAGCGCTTTCCGCGCCTGAAGCTGTGCGCCGGCTGGATCACGCCCGAGGTGGTGCGCGATCTCGAGATGGACCTGGAGGCCTATCCGCACCGCCTGCTCACTTTCCCGCGCCTGCGGGTGCACTTGGGGAGGCTGCAGGTTCCGGTACCGTGCGTGCAACACTCCATCCGCCGCTTCGAATTCGACGCCTGGCTGCTGGAGCGCTCGGGCGCGCCGCTCGAACAGCACAACGTGCGCCAGATCGCGGCCGACGCTGAGGGCTTCGTCATCGATGGCGCGTTTCGCTGCCGCTGGCTGATCGGCGCCGGTGGTACGCGCTGCCCGGTGTACCGCACGCTGTTCCGCGAGCTGAACCCGCGAGCGAGCGAGCTGCAGATCGTCACGCTCGAGCACGAGATCCAGTACGACTGGCAGGACTCCGACTGCCACCTGTGGTTCTTCGATCACGGGCTTCCCGGTTACTCATGGTACGTGCCCAAGGAGCAGGGCTGGCTCAATGTCGGTGTCGGCGGGATCGCCGATCGCATGAAGCGCGGCGGCCAGGACATCCGGCAACACTGGGCGCATCTGACCGCAATGCTGGAGGGCCGCCTCGCGCCGGGCGCCCGCTACGATCCCAGCGGCTACAGCTACTACCTGCGCGGGCGCGTGGACGTGGTACGCCGCGACAACGCCTTCATCACCGGAGACGCCGCCGGGCTCGCGACCCGCGACCTGGGTGAGGGCATTGGGCCTGCGATCCGCAGCGGGCTGCGCGCGGCGCAAGCCATTGTCGCCGGTGAGCCCTACCGGCTCGAGGATGTGACCGGTGCGAGCGTCGGCAGTATCGCGCGCAGTATGCTCGGGCGCGTGACTCGCGCCAGTGTGTTTGGAGGACCGGCCCATGGCTTACGTCACCGTGATCAATGAACACCAGCACGTGCAGCAGATCGTCTCCGGACATCACCACCTGACCGCCGACGAGCCGGTCGCCGCGGGCGGGAGCGATGCCGGGCTCGCGCCGCGCGAGCTGTTGCTCGCGAGCCTCGGGGCGTGCACCGCGGTGGCGCTGCGCAAGCACGCCGCCCACAACGATTGGGCGCTGGGGAAGATCACGGTGGGCGTGCGCTGGGCGCGCAACCCGTCGGGGACGGATCACATCGAGCGGCGCCTGTCCTTCACCCGGTCGCTGACGCCCGAGCAGAAGACACGCCTCCTCGAGGTCGCCGACGCCACTCCGGTCACGAGCGTGCTGCGCGCCGGCATCGCAATCCAGTCATCCGTGGTCGACTGAGCCAGGCCGACAGCGCAGCCACGCCTCAGATCGCCGACTCCGCCCGGCGCGCCGCGTCGCGCGCGTCGAGCTCGCCAAGACTGCGTCCGCGGGACTCGCGCCCGAACAGCGCGATGAGAATGGTGGAGCCGACCGTGGGCACGGCGATCGCCAGTATGGCCGCCGCAAACGGCGGCACGCCTGCGACGACACTCAGACCCTGGGCCGTGAGTCCACCGAGCTTGCTGCACGCGGCGACCCAGCCGGTGGCGCGGCCGCGGATGCGCAGCGGATAGTTCTCGGCCGCGTACGGCAGCAGCATCGAGATCACGCCGGTGGAGCCGAGAATGAGCAGTGCCAGGGGAATGACGGGCCGGGACAGTCCGCCGGCGCCGAGTTCCTGCACAGTCAATCCCAACATGCCCAGCACCATGACGCCGGTCATGGCGACCAGCGACCACTTCGTGCTCCAGGCGCTGAACAGCCACGCGCAGATCACGATGGTCGGTGCGGCAATGAGTGTGGATTTGGCGATGAGAGCGCTCGAGGCGCCCACGCTGCGCCCTTCCGCAACCAGTGCCGAGGGCAGCCACAGCAGCAGGCCGAAGTTGACCAGGCCCCAGGCCATGGCGGCCAGCGTCAGGGCCGTGGTGATGCCGAGGAACCCATGGGTGACGGGGGGCACCGGGGCGTGACTCTCCGGCTCCGGCGCGGCGACGGTGCTCGCGGCCGCGGTCAGCGTGACGCCAAAGCGCGCGAGCGCGGCGCGCGCCAGGTCGCTGCGGCCGGTCTGCTGCAGGAAACGTGCGGACTCGGGCAGCAGCGGACTCAACGCAACCAGAATCAGCCCGGTCGGCAGGTTGAGAAACCACATGATGCGCCAGCCATACACCGGCTGCAGCAGCGCCGACAGCGAGCTGGCGGCGAAAAAGCCGCCGAGCGCTCCGATGCCTCCGACCATCACCAGGCTCCAGCCGCGGTGGCGCGTCGGCATGATCTCCGCCAGCAGTGCGTACGCCACCGGCAACATGCCGCCGGCGGCTGCACCCATCATGAAACACATGCCGACGTTCCACCAGAAATTCGGCATGGCGCCGCAGATCGAGGTGCCGACGAACATGACCGAGGACAACACGATCGAGGCGCGTCGGCCGTAGATATCGGCCAACACGCCCCACACGCACGAGCCGACCACGGTGCCGGCCAGCGCCGCGAACGGCAGCCATGCCACGGTGTCCGCGCTGACGCGATACTCCATGCGCATCCCGGGTGTCACGAAGCCGAGACTCGCGGGCTTCATGATGTCGATGACCAGCGCCAGGGTGAGCAGGGCGGCGACGCGCCAATGCGCGGCCGTCAGCGGCGCGTTCTCGAGCGGCGCGATCACGTCGAGCATCGGCGCAAGCGGCGCCTGCCCCGCAGACGTCGGCAACAGGCCATAGCCGGCGAAGCCGACACCCGCCACAATGGCAGCCATGCCGAGCAGCATCCCGGTATCCATGGGCATGCCGGCGAGGATGTAGCCGCTGTCGCGGGCCATCAGGAACATCGGCAGGTGAAGCAGGACACCCGCGGTGACGAGTGTGCAGCCAAACCAGAACGCCAGGGTATTGCGCCGCTCTTCAAAAAGGACTGTTCGCACCAGCAACCTCAGTTGTGCTCGCCTGCGGGCGGACAGGGCGCGTGCGCGGAAGCCAGGCGGCCGGTCGCGAGCATTGTATGGGGCGCGCTGACGTAAATCGAACGGCGCGCGCTCCGCGATCTCGTTGCGCTACCATGGCGCGCGGATTTTTCCGGATTTTTCGCGCCCGCACGTCACGAAAGGCTCTTGGCTCACATGCAGCAACGCACGCAGCAATTCGTACCGGTGCGCCAGGCGTGGCTTTGCATCGCCGCCGGCCTGCTGGCGCTCGCCACGGCACACCGCGCCGGTGCCGGCGAATCCGCCGCCTTCGGTTTTTCCCCCGCACAGGCCGCGCGCCAGCAAGCGCTCGAGCAGCGCTTCGACGGCGAGCTCAACCCTGCGGATCTGCGCGCCTGGCTGCAGCGCCTGTCCTCCGAAGCGAACCACGTCGGCTCACCCCACGACAAGGCGAACGCCGAATTCGTTCGCGACCTGTTCAGGCAATGGGGATGGGACGCGCAGATCGAGGTCTTCGAGGTGCTGTATCCGACCCTCAGGGCGCATTCGCTCGAGCTCGTGGCTCCCGCGAAGTTCACCGCCAGCCTGCGCGAGCCGGCGATCGAGGGCGACGCGACCTCGACGCGCACCGACGGGCTGCCGTCCTACAACGAGTACGGCGCGGACGGCGATGTGACGGGTCAGCTCGTGTACCTCAACTACGGCATGCCGGCGGATTACAAGGAACTCGCGCGCCGCGGCGTCGATGTCAAGGGCAAGATCGTCATCACGCGCTACGGTAACGGCTGGCGCGGACTGAAACCGAAGCTGGCGCAGGAGCACGGCGCCATCGGCTGCATCATTTACTCCGACCCACGCGATGACGGCTACTTCAGGGGTGATGCGTATCCCAAGGGGGGCTGGCGCCCGCCCGGCGGCGTGCAGCGCGGCTCGGTGCTGGACATGACGCTCTATCCGGGTGATCCGCTGACGCCCGGTGTCGGCGCGACAAAGGACGCCAGGCGCTTAGGCGTCGCGGAAGCGCGCACGATTCTCAAGATTCCGGTGCTGCCGATCTCCTACGCCGACGCGCAGCCGCTGCTCGGCGCGCTGCAAGGCCCGGTGGCGCCGAAGAAGTGGCGCGGGGCACTGCCCATTACCTATCACGTCGGACCGGGACCGGCGACGGTGCACCTGTCGATCACCTCGGACTGGGGCCTCAAGCCTCTGTACAACGTCATCGCGAAGATCCGCGGCGCGGACAGTCCGGACGAATGGGTGGTGCGGGGCAATCACCGGGACGGGTGGGTGTTCGGGGCGTGGGACCCGCTGTCCGGACAGGTCGCCCTGCTGTCGGAAGCCAAGGCGATCGGAGCACTGCTGAAGAGCGGCTGGAAACCGAGGCGCACGCTGGTCTACGCCAGCTGGGACGGCGAGGAGCCGGGCCTGCTGGGTTCGACCGAATGGGTCGAGGCGCACGCCGCGGAGTTGCAGCACAAGGCGGTGCTGTATCTGAACTCCGACACCAATACACGCGGCTTCCTCGCCGCCGAGGGCAGCCACTCGCTGCAACACCTCGTCAACGACGTGGCCAGCGGTGTGAAGGATCCCGAGACCGGCGTCACCTCACAGGCGCGACTGCGCGCCCGCATGCTGGTGGACGGCTACGAGAGGGATCCCGGCGACGAAAAAGAGGTCGCCGACGAGAAGCTGCGCAACGCGAAGCTCGCTGCCGCGGGCGGCGATCTTCCGATCGCGGCGCTCGGTTCCGGCTCCGACTACACGCCATTCCTGCAGCACCTGGGTGTGACCACGCTCAGCATCGAGTACCGCGGTGAGGACGATCAGCCCGGCGTCTACCACTCCAACTACGACTCGTTCGATCACTATGTGCGTTTCGGCGATCCGGGCTTCGCTTACGGCGTGGCCGAGGCGCAGACCGTCGGACACATCGTGTTGCGCATGGCGGATGCCGAGCTGCTGCCGTTGCAATTCGCAGGTTTCGCGGACACGGTGGCCAGCTATCTGCAGGAGCTGCACAAGCTCGTGGAGGACAAGCGCAGCAACGCCGCCGAGCTCGCCCGGCTTCTGGATCAGAATGCATTCGGTCTCGCCGCGGACCCGACGCGCGTGGTGCTGCCGCCGCAGCCCGAGCCGGCGGTTCCTGTGGTCGACTTCGCGCCGCTCGATGCGGTGGTCGCGCGCCTGAAGGCAAGTGCGCAGGCCTATGACGAGAGCTACGCGCAAGGGGTGGCCGGGGACCTGAAGCTCACCGCGGCGCGGCGCAGGCAAGTGAACGGGTTGCTGCAGGGCATGGAGCACAGACTGACGGATGCGCGCGGACTCCCGGGGCGCGAATGGTTCAGGCATTTTGTCTACGCGCCGGGCCGGCTCACCGGCTATGCAGTGAAGACGCTGCCCGGGGTGCGCGAAGCCCTCGACGCGGGACGCTGGGACGAAGCCAGCCAGTACGTGGGTTTCACCGCCGCGGTGCTGGCGAGCTACTGCGACCGGCTCGATGAGCTGACCGCGCTGCTGAAGCGCGCTCTGCCAGTGGCGAGCGGCCGTCGCTGAAACGCGAGCCGGCAGTCAGGTTGCAAACAGCTGCGCGGCAATGTCCCGGAAGGACTTGAATTCGAGGGCATTGCCGGAAGGGTCGCGGATGAAGAGCGTGGATTGCTCGCCCGGTGTGTTCAGGAACCGGGTGCAGGGTTCGATGACCCAATCGACCTGGTGCTGTCTGAGTCTCGCCGCGAGCTCGGTCCATTCCCTGGGTTCGAGCACCACGCCGCAGTGCGGTACCGGCACACCCTGTCCGTCAACCGGGTTGCGGTGGGACGCGACGCGTCCGTTGCGCCCCAGGTCCGGATTGAGGTGGCAGACAAACTGGTGGCCGAACATGTTGAAATCGACCCAGTCGCTCGCGCTGCGGCCCTGTGCACATCCGAGAACTTCCGTGTAGAAGCGGCGTGCCTCCGCGATGTCCCTCACCTGGACCGCCACATGAAATGGGGTAAGAACCACGCAGCGCCCCCGTGTGTGTGACCAGAGCGAGACGCGCTGCGAGGATAGCAGATGCGTCCCTGCACCACCGGTGCGTCCCTGCACCGGCGGCGGTAGGCGGTGCGTCCCTGCACCGCGGGTGCCGCGTCCCTGCGGCGGCGGTGGTGCGTCCCTGCACCGGCTTCCTTGCTCCGCCAGCGCCTCCTGCGCCGGCGGTCGAGATAGAAAGAACGACCTCGAAGGCGTGCCCCGCCTCGAGGCCGTTAAAAGCGCGTCATACCGGTGGGGGGGTCTTGCTCGGACGACGCGATTCGAGTTACTCGTTTGTGCTCATACATTGCCTGTTCGGCACGCTCCAACAGTTCGTCGACGCCTAAGGGACGCCGTGGATTGAAGTGTGCGACTCCCACGCTCAGCGACAGCGCGGGAAGATCACCGCTGTGAGGTGCCCGCGTCCCCGCACGCATCACGATCGCGCCGCGCGAGGCGTACTCCGGACACGTCGTCAGGGCGGCGAACTCATCGCCGCCCAACCGGCCGAGCACCTCGTAGACCCCGTAGCTGGGGTACAGATCGCGCATGAAGTTGCCCAGCTGCCGGATCATGACATCGCCCGCGGTGCGGCCCATGGTGCGATTGGTGCGCTCCAGACGGTTCACGTCGAAATAGATCAGGTGCGCGGAGCGCACATCGCGGGTCGCGACGTCGAGGAGCCGCGCTCCGATCTGCATGAAGCCGCGCCGGTTATACAGCCCGGTGAGATCGTCCGTTAACGCCACGCAGCGCAGCGAGTGCACCAGGTTCAACAGCGCCTTCAGCTGCAGGGAGACTCGCTGTCCCCTGGTCACCCCGTGAAAGCGCAGCAGCTCTGACAACAACCGCGTCATGTGCGCGTCGTCGCTCTCCATGGCGGCGGCGCGCAGCTGGCCGGCGAGTTCGTCATTACGGGCGCGCAGCGCTTCTACATTGCGATTGCGGACGCGTCGCAGCGCCTCCGCATCGCGGGCGCGCGAGCTCGGCGCACTGCAGGCGCGTAACGCGCCCGGTTCGGCGGACCGCGAGACCGATCCGGTTTCCATCATGGGTGTTCCTCACCGCCAGCCATTCGAGCGGTAAGCATAACCGCGCGGTGCGCTGCGCCAGGACAGCGAAGCCCTCAATTCAGGGTCGGCCGAGGACGGGTCAGGGGATCAGGAAATTCCGGATTGACAAACCTACGCCTGCGTGACCCCGTGCCGGATCGCATAGCGCACCAGGCTCGCCGTGTCATGAATATCGAGCTTCTGCATGAGCTTGGAGCGGTGCGATTCGACGGTCTTCGCGCTGATCGCGAGCCGCGCCGCGATCGCCTTGGTGGAATGACCTTCGGCGATCAGCTGCAGCACCTGGCGCTCGCGCACGGAGAGTGCGGCGGCCGCGTGTTGCGGCGCGAGATAAGCCTCGGCGACTGCGCCGGCGACGCCGGGAGACAGGTACACCTCGCCGCGGCAAACGCCTTCGATGGCCTGCACCAGGTCGCGCGCCGCCTGGCTCTTGAGGACGTAGCCCCTTACGCCGCAGCGCAGCGCCTCGGTGACGTACTGCTGTTCGTCATGCTGCGTGAGCATCACCAGCTTGACACGCGGACAGAGGCGCGCCAGCTCGAGCGCCGCGTTCAAGCCGTTGAACTGCGGCATGCTGATGTCCATCACGGCGACATCGGGGTTCTCGCTGCGCACCAGGCGCACCGCCTCGCGGCCGTCGGCCGCCTCCCCCGCGATCACGAACCCCGCGCTCTGCAGCAGGGTCTTCAATCCCTGTCTGACGAGCACGTGATCGTCGGCCAGTACCAGGCGTATCGCCACCACTAACCTCCCAGGGGCAGTTGAATCCTGAGCTCCGCGCCGTGACCCGGTGCGGAGACAATGTGCAGCGATCCACCGAGCGCGCTCAGGCGCTCGCGCATGCCCCTGAGGCCCAGGCCGCCGCGGCGCACGCAGGACTCGACCTCGAAGCCAAGCCCGTCGTCGCCGATCAGGCAGCGCAGATACTCCTGCTCCTGATCGATCTCGATGCGAATGCGCGTCGCGTGCGCGTGACGGGCGGCGTTGGTCAGAGCCTCCTGGACCACGCGATACAGGGCCGTTTCCACGGCGGCGGGCAGGCGCTGCGTGACACTGGAACGCACCTCAACAGGGATCCGCGTGCGCCGCGACACGGCCGCGGCCAGAAATTCGAGCGCCGCGAGCCATCCGAGGTCATCGAGCACCATCGGCCGAAGCTCGTGGGACAGGTGCCGCAGCTGCTGCTCGGCCTGATCGAGGAGCTCCTGGCACTCCTGGATCCTCTTCCCGGCCGCGGGCACCTCACGCGCCACTTGCGCGAGCTGCAGGTGCACGGACACCAGCAGTTGCCCCGAATCGTCGTGCAACGCGTGAGCGATGCGCCGGATCTCCTGCTCGAGAGTCTCGTTGATGTGCCGCCAGGCAACCAGCGAATCGCGATAGCCGCGATGAGTCATTTCGAACGGCGACAGCATTTCGGCGAGAAAGGTGGTCGCAGAGTCGATGAGCACCCCGGGATCACCGCGGCCATCCGCTGCGGCGACGATCGCCCGCAGTGCCCGGCTGTGCAGGCCGACCAGGTCGGGAATGCTGCGGCCTTCGGTGAGCGCATCGCGCCCCAACTCGTAGGCACGGGCGAGCAGCTCCTCCCCGCCACGCTCCAGGTAGGCCGACAGCGCCTGCTGGTAATTCGAGTCGGGCGACTCAGGTGTCGGATGTGCCGCGTTCATCACGATGCGCCGCCTAGCTCGCACGCGCCACGACCACCAGCGCGTCATCGTTCCTCTGGCAATGGTGCGCAATGATGTCATCAGCCAGAGACTGCGCGGACGCCGCAGCTGCGAGCCCATCGGAAAAGTGCCGACTGATCCCATCGGTGGCGAATATCAGCATGTCCCTGGCCCGCAACGGAATAACAGAAGCGTGCAGTGCTGGCAACTCGCCGTAGCCCAGCACCCCGGGACGCGCCAGCAGCTCGTCGCGCGCGGCGAGCACACTGGCGGTTCCACGGCAGACGACGCCGCTCACATTGCCGATTCCCAGCCAGCTCAAGGCAGCCTGCCGCAGATTGATGCTGGCGATGCTCAGGACCACGCCACGCGTTCCACGCAGAACCGCATGACAGCGCGTCAGCAGGGCTGCGGGCTCCTCCTCGGGATGACGCAGGATGATGTCCGCGGCGAGACGCGCCGTCGCCGCGGCCTGCTCGCCGTGACCGATACCGTCGATGGCCGCTACCAGCGCGCCGCCACCGCCGTCATAGTAGTGCAGCACCTCGAGGTCGCCGGAGACCCGCTGACCCGGCGCAATACTGCCGGCGACTCCGAACTCCAGGGTCAGGGCAGCCATTTGGTTATCGTAATCGTAGTGCCGCTTCCGGCCCTGGAGGCGATGTCAAACTCGTCCATGAGGCGCCTGACGCCGGGCAATCCCAGGCCGAGGCCGCCGGAACTGGAGTAGCCGTCGCGCAGCGCCAGGGTGACGTCGGCGATCCCGGGACCGGAGTCGCTCGCGACGATCGTCAGGCCGCTCGCGCCGTTGGACCCGTGGACCGGCTTCAGGGTCACGCTGCCCTGGTTCGCGTAAGAGACGATGTTACGGGCGAGCTCGGAGATGGCGGTAGCGATGAGCGTCGCCTCGCTCATCGAAAAGCCGGTCTGCAGCGCCACTGCCCGGCCCTGCTGGCGAGCGGTGACGACGTCCTTGTCAGACGTAATCAGAATCTGCGTGTCTGAGGCCAAGGCACCCGCGCCTTCAGTTGATGCTCCTGGCCTTCTGCTGCAGATACGCCAGGCCTTCCTCCAGATCGAGTGCAGTGGGAATGTCCTCGAGCGTCAGTCCGAGCTGCACCATCGCAAAGGCGACCTCCGGCTGGATGCCGACGATGACGGTAGCGGCGCCGCGCAGGCGGATAATGTGCGAGATCTCGAGCAGGGTGCGCGAGGCAAACGAATCCATGACGTCCATCGCGGTGACGTCCACGATGACCCCCGAGGATCGGTAGCGCACCACCTGCTGCACCAGCGCCGTGCGCAGTTCGAGAAGATCCGCGTCCGACAATGCGGCCTGGATGGTCGCGATGAGAACGCCTCCCTGCTTGAGAATCGGTACCTGCACGCAGCGGTTACCTCCCTTCCCCCGGACCCTGCTCAGGGTTGACGACCTTGTAACCCAGCAGCCGCTCGGCCTGCTCGATGCCGCCCTGCAGGTCCCCGACGGTGTTCATCTTGCCCAGATCCACGCCGATTGTAACAAGGGTTTGCGCGATCTCGGGCGACAGACCCGTTACGATCACCGTCGCGCCCAGCAGACGCGAGGCTTCCACCGTCTGCACCAGGTGATTGGCCACCGTGACATCCATCGCGGCCACGCCGGTGATGTCGATGACGACGACCTTGGCGCGGTTGGTGCGAATGGCCCGCAGCAGCTGTTCGGTCAATTGCCGCGCGCGCTGCGGATCGATGACGCCGATGATCGGCAGGATGAGCAGCCGCTCGCGCACCTGCAGCACCGGCGTCGACAGCTCGCGGATCGCTTCCTGCTGCTGGCGGATGACGCGCTCGCGCTCCTGCACGAAACCGACCGCCACGGTATTGGCGATGCGGTTGGCCGCGGGCTCATAGGCGTCCAGGATGCGGTTGAGCTTTTCAAAGTCGGTCTGGTACTTGGCGAACAGTGAGCGCGCCAGCACGTCGCGCAACAACAGCACGATGCCCACCACCTCGTGCGTTTCGACGCCGCGCGGAATGATGCGTTCGGAGAGGTTGCGCGCGTAGGCCTGCAGCGCCTCGAAGGTGCCGGTCTCAAGAGCCGCGACGTAGCTGTCGTAGACCGAGGTCGCCTCCGCGAAGATTTCCTCCTGGGTCATCGCCGTCAGCAACCGGGCTTCGGCGATGCGCGCCACCCACTCCTCGCGCAACAGCGTGCGATTCTGACGCAGGTGAGCCACCAGCTCGCGCAGCAGCTCCAGCTTGGGCTCGTTGCGTGTCAGCTCGACGGCGCGGTTCTTTTGAGTTACCGGTTCAGTCAGCATGTTCTTCTCTCGTTGCATGCGTCTCTCCCGAAGGGCACGACCAGCCGGGCGGATGTCCCGGCGCGGACCGAATCAAGTACCAGCTTCCTGCTGCCGCGGACATCAGGGCAGCCCCGGTCGCGGGGTAGGGTGAACACCCGAGACGGGAGCTCATCAGGAGATAACATATTGATTTTGCAGCATGCACGCGGGCGGGCTGGGTGCCAAGGGATCAGGTGCCGATCTTCACCTGATAGGTCACCGCCAGTGAACCACTCGCCGCGAGCGAACCGGTAAAGGTCCACTGCAGCGCGCCTCCTGCGCCGACTGCAGGCTGTGTGCTCACGCTGCACGCGCCGATACCCGGGGGCAAGGTGGCGGGACAGGCCGCCGAGACGAAGGTGGTGAACGCAGGTGTGGCGTCGTTGATCACCAGCGTGGCCAACGACTGCGCGCCGTTGTTGGTCGCGGTGAGCGTGTATTGCAACGTGTCGCCCGGGTTGGCGGTGACCGCGGTGGCCGCAGCTCCGCCCTGGGTGAGATTGCTGACGAGTTTGGTCAGCGAGAGCGTGCCGGGCGCCCCCACGGTGGTCACGTCGCTGGCGGCGAGCGTGGCGGCAAGCGCGGGGCTGGCATTGGTGTACAGGAAGGCCGCACTCAGCGACGCGGTGCTCTGCGCGCCCGCGGCAGCGCCCGCCGGGGTAGACACCTTGACGATCAGACACAGCTTCTGTCCGGCGCTGACGCTGAGCGAGCCGCCGACCTGCGGCTCGCCACTGTCGAGCACGCCGTTGCAGTTGCTGTCCTGATACAACACCTGGGTCCACGCCGGGGCGGACGGAGTGGCGCTGCCGGCGAGCGAGAACGTGACCTGGCCGCCGCTGCCGGCGACGAAGGCATGAGCATAGAACACCGTGCTGCCGGGCTGCGTCGCCTGTGCGCCGTCAGGACCCAGAGTATTGGGCGGTACCAGGCCAAAGTTGACGCCGCTGTAGGTTTGCCCGGCGGTCGGCACGAAACTGACGCTGGGGCGGGAGTAACTGCCGCCGCTGGTGCCGGCGCTGCCACCGGTGGCGAGGTATCCGCCCGGAGCGGCGGGAGTGACCGTGACGGTGCCGGCGGTGCCCGCCGGAATCCACAGGGTGTAGAGGCCGCTGCCGCTGGTGCGGTCCGCCGCCGTCGCGGCACCCGTCGCCTGCACCAACACGCCGGCGATGCCCGCCTCGGTACCGTCCTGGACACCGTTGTTGGCGGTGCCACCGCCCGCACCGTTGTCGGCAAACACGGTGCCGCTCACTTTGCTGCCATTGTAGAGACCGAAGTTCTGCGGCAGCGGCGGGCCGCTTGCAATCACAGTGAGTTGGATGACACCGCTGGCATTTTGCGTGCCGGTCCAGCCCGCAGGCAGCGCCGCGGCAATGTCGGTGAGCGTGTTGTTGCCGTCGAGGACCAGGCAGTAGCTGCCCGCCGCCACGCCCGCGAGGCTGTAGGCCCCGGTGGCGGCGCTGACCGGGGCTGCGGCACTGGCCGGACTCTGACAGGCGCCGCCGGCGTACGGTGCGAGCTTGACGTACAGTCCGCTCACTGCCGTGCCGGTCTCGGTGCTGTCCAGAGCGTTGTTGTGGTTGGCGTCGTTGTAAACCGTGCCGCTGACTGTCTGGGGCGGCGGCGTGAGGGTGAGCGTGCAGCTGATGTTGTCGCCGGTCTGCGGGGTGAGCGTGAAGCTCGTGCCCGCGCCGCCCGGTAACACGGTGTTGGTGCCCCCGAAGGCCGCGGCACCCGGACCGCTGTTGCTGCAGGCCATGCTGCCGGCATAGGAGGACAGCGCCGAGAAACTGCCGGCGGCCATGGCCGCGCTCAGCGTGACGCTGTTGGTGCCGATGACCGAGGTGGCTCCGGTACCGGCCGTGGTGGCGGCACCGCTGGTGCTGGCGCTCCTGATGCTCGCCGCCGGAGTGGTGTAGGCGAGGGCGGCGGTGAACTGATCCGATGCGCTCACGCGCCCGCTGATGACGATGTTGAAGGTGATGGGCGGCAGGGACACTGCGAACAGGCTGGCTTCGTTCCCGTTGAACGTCGAGGAAACCTGTGTGGGACTTGACGTGCCGAGCACGACCGAGGCGTTGTAGTTGTTGTCATTGAGCGCGGGGCCGCTCTCGAGCACCGCGGTGGTGCCGATTCCCGTCAGCGTGGGCACGCCACCGTTGAAAAGCGCGTAGTAGTTGACGGTGTCGATCAGCCTCCAGTTCGCGGTGCTGGCGTAGGTGATGGTTTCCGGAGAGTTGGTGTTCTCGCCGTCGGCCGCGTAGAGCACGAAGCTGCGCGTGTTGCCGGAGGCGTCCTTCACGCTCAGGGAGGACAGGGTGACCGTCGCGGCTCCCGCCTGATTCAGCCAGTAGAATATGGGCGTGCCGCCGATGCCGTTGTAGCCGCCGTGGCCAAAGGTACCGCCCCCGGACCACGATGGCTCGGCGACCAGTTGCATGGCCGTGGAGGAGATCTGGGCCGAGAGACCCAGCGTCCCGGCGCCGCCCGGCAGCGTGAACGTCAGCGCCTGGGCGGAGGTGGAGGCGGTGCTGAAGCCGGTGAAGTCGAGCCACCACAGGCTCTGCGCAAAGGTCCCGTTGCCGGCGTAAGAACCACTGACCGCCAAGGCGGGGAGGGACCAGGGCGCGAGCAGTGCCGTAAGCGCCAGACGGACCGCCCAGCGCCGCAGGACTGCGCGGCGCAGTGGCGGTGCAATGAGTGCTTGAGGCAGGGTCATGGCTGTCGGCCTGCGGCGCTGCGCACCGGGAGCGCTCGCGCGGCGAGTGGGCTGCCCCCGAACAGGCTCTCGTCGAACTTGAAGTTCAGGTGCAGATACACGCCGCGCTGCGTGTAGGCCTCACCTGCGAGGTCGGGAGCATCGAAGCCCTTCACATTGCAGCCGAGCGACAGCCACAGATTCTTCCACACCAGGTAGCCGAGCTCGACGCCGACGGCGTACTGCGCGGCGCCGGCGCCCCAGGTGCGATAGCCCTGCACCCCCGCGTCCCAGCGCGCGGTGACATCCCAGATGGAGCGCGCACCGGCCAGCTGGGTGAACGAGTGGCTCGCCAGGCTGTCGGACCAGTCGATCGCGCGCTTGGCAGCATAGCGACCGCTGATCTGCCAGCCGCGGCTCGGCTGCACGTTGAGGTTGCCGGCGAGAATCCACGCCTGTTCGTCGAGATTCAGCCCCGGCCCCAGAGTCGTGTCGAAGTCGCGCTTGTACTCGACCTGACCCAGCGCGTTCCAGACATTGGAGTCCACCGGACGATACGCGAAGCCGGACTGGACGCGGGCCAGCTCGCGCCCGCCTCCGGCCGCGAGCTCGGTTTGCTGGCTGTAAAGTGCGCGGTTGAGCAGCGTCCAGTCGGCGTCGAGCTTGCGCGCCATGCCGGCCGTGAACAGCCAGCTGTGTGAGTTGGCGGAGGTTTGCCACTGCGCCTGGGTGGAGGCTTTCCAGTCGCGGGCGGCGGTGTAATCGGCCCCCAGGGCTACGGCGCTGGATTCATCGCGGACCACCCCCGAGAGTGGCGCGATGCGCTGCGCGCTCGCCGACAGGCCGATGCCATCGCCGAGTTTCCACAGCCGGCGCAGACCCATCGCCGCCTCGCTGCTGCGGCCGTCCAGGCCGTCGCCCACCCGGTATTCATTGAACAGCTGGGTGTTGTCGGGCAGCGCGCTGCTGATGCCGGCCACCGTGGAGTACTGCGACACCGAAGGGTTGAGGGTATAGGGACCGTTCAGGCTGTTGATGAAGTCGTGTTGGGCATAGATGCGCGTGGTGGCATTCACCGCATAGGTGCCGCCAATCGCATCCTCCCGGCCGCCGCTGCCGTCGATGGCTTCTTCGGCGAGACCGAAGACCTCTGCGCCTTTCACCTCGGGGACGGGCACGGTGAGCCTGGCGCGCGCGCTGGTGTAACCCACCTCGGCCGAGGCGCTCTGCGCCGTGGCGACGGCGGGCACGATCGGCGTCGAGGTCCCCGGCAGGGCGGGGGCGGACAGTACCGATTCGGCGTTGGCGCGGCTGTGGCGCAATCCCAGCTCCAGTTTCGCGTTGCCGGGGAAGCTGTGTTCCACCTTCAGCTCCGCGCCGGTCTGCTCGGCGCCGGTGGTGCTGCTGGAGGTTTTCAGCGACTCCGCCACGAGGCGGTCCTTCTCATCGAGCCGGTAGGCCGCCTTGACGCCGTATTGCGATTCTCCTGCCGACTGCAAGCTGTTCGGATTGTAGAAGTCGGTTTCAGTCCGCACGCCCCACAGGTGAGCCTGCACCGTGGTCCCCTCGTGCCGGACGTCGACCCGCTCCCCGGTGCCCTCGCCCAGCAGATCGGTAATGCTACGCGCCACTTCCGCGGTGCCCACGGTGTGATCGCCCAGTTTTCCCGTCAGGTTCACGCCCTCCAGGGTCAGTTCGTTGGCGGGGTCGGCGTCGTGGATGGCGGTGGCACCCACAGTGACGCCGGGCGAGAGCGGCAGGCGGGCATCGGCCCCTTCGACCCAGTGCTTCGGCCCGCCGGCGTCAACGGAGTAGCTCACGCGCACGTAGACCGGATTGAGGTTGGCATCGACGCTCGCTACCGGGTTCTTCAGCAGCAGCAGGCCGCTGTACGGCTCGATCGCGTAATCGGTGAACGGCGTGAGCGGCGTGTCGTTCAGGATAATGGCGGGCTGGTTGCGGTCGCGCGTGATGAGATCGACCTGCTGGCTGTTGGTCACGCCGCGCAGGTCGAGCTGGAACGGGCCGGAGGTGCCGTTGGCGCGGAACTCGACGATGCTCTGGGTGGCAGAGGTATCGCTGGCGAAGCCATCGACCGTGACGGTGCCGAGCTGCCAGTGACCCTTGGCGCCGTTGAGAGCGCGCGCGTATTGGGTGAGCTGACGCGCCGGGTTGTCGCTTTGCGTGGCGTAGTCGCCGAGCAGGGCATAGTTGGTGCCATTCTGCACCATCACGTACAGCTTGCCGGTGGACTGGGCGTCGAACCCTCGCACTGACGAGTCGCCATACACCGGATAGAACTGATCGGGCTGGATGTCGCGGAACAGCGTGGTGTCGGAGGGCTTGTCGGAGTCATAAGCGAGGGTCAGCAGGGTCGACCCCAGCACCTTGCCCTTGAGGAACAGGGCGGTGCGCGCCGCCGCGGCGTCTTTGCCGCCATCGAAGCTCCTCGATACGCTCTCGATCTCGCGTTCGAACACATCCGCGCTTTGCGCCGGTTGCAGCGCCGACGGGTTGAGATTGCGCAGGTTGAGCGTGCCGCTGATCAGCCCGACGCCCAGCATCGG
>Ga0210394_10000910_pt1 | contig 52849 bp, 41 predicted proteins | sample IncBWC12MmetaG_FD_160121 | JGI IMG/M metagenome (GOLD analysis project Ga0210394, IMG submission 160121) | Forest soil microbial communities from Barre Woods Harvard Forest LTER site, Petersham, Massachusetts, United States - Inc-BW-C-12-M | ecosystem: Environmental > Terrestrial > Soil >...
ATCTACTTTCGGGCCATCAGTTGAGTTGTTCGGCGGTGGTAATGGCAGCGCTTGCGATTGGGATAGGTCCGGTGATGCAGGCTTATTATAGGCGGCAAACTTTTCCTTAACCGTACCCCATTGTTTAACGAGCTTGGAAGTTTTTTCGTGAAAATCCTTAGCCTGCGTCATGGCGTCAGGAATGCTGGTTAAGGCCCCCGCCAAGTCGGGACTTTGACCTTCGTTGAACTGTAAGATTTGATTTCCGGCGACTCCCGCCGCAGTGCCGATAGCGATCGCGACAGGCGCGGACACCGGTATCAAGGACGCCGCAAGGACCACCACCTTCGTTCCGATTGCTATATTCTTGTTCGTCTCTTGCTTCTTTTTATCGTCCTCGATTTGAGCTTTGATCTCATTTTCGTAGCGATCGACAGTCTGAGAAAGCGAAAGAATAGTATTGTCCGTAACCGCCAACTGATTGACTGCCTCATCGATTGACTGTTGATCGGAAACCAACTTTGACTTAAGTCCGCCAACATTGGAATCTAACGACTGGACGATTCCCGTAAGATCACTACCTTTCTGCGCCGCGACAATTTCTTTGTCCCACGCTTCCAGCGTGGTCAGTGTATTCGCTTGGAGTGAGACGAATTCAGCCAAAACCTGGGAAAATGCGATTCTAGGAACGTAGTATTGATAGAAACCTAGATTGTCTACCTTGGCGTCGATCGCATGGGAGGTTCGCGCGAGAACACTTCGAGCAACTGAGTGTGAGCCTGAAGGCAAGGCGTCATACAAAGCTGCGATTCGACCTTTGAGAAACGCAGTGTTCCCTTCGTCGAAGGGTGCATTGGAAAATTGGCGAGCTATTTTTTCGGCAGTCTCCAACGGCCACACCATCGTATCGGCGGCATACTTCTGAAATTGGCCATGGGCAGCTGCAGTTCCGATCTCAACCGAATAGGCTTTCAGCTGGTCTGTAGGCGAAGTGAACGAGGCATAGTTCTCGTCCAACGACAAATCCCTAGCGAGAGTTGTTTTGTCGGACGGAAGTTGTGTCCCGACACGCAACTTAATATTATTTGAGACAACGGTTACCAATCGGTTTGTTGTAGCGGGCCAATTATTTTCACGCGTAACAAATACGAAAGGGTGGAGGGGAGATTCAGTCAGGTCAAGCGAATCCGCGATAATGTTGACACCGTCTATCTTTGAGGGAGGCTCGGTGAAGACTATCGATGCCCGAGGACCAATTCGCAGTGCTTTAGCATAGAAAGTGACGGTTGTAGTGTCAAAAACAATTGGCATGTCGAAATTGATTTCTCTGGCGTCGAAGACGATGCTATTGACTTTTGTATTCCGTTGATTGCGCGTGCGGAACAAGGATTGAAGCTCTTCTTTTGTAAGGTTGAGCTTGTCACCGACGATGTACAGGCTGATCATTCCAGACGCATCTTCTTTGTAGCCGCGCATGAAAGAAGTATCGGAATTCCAAGCCTTCAAAGGGTCAGGTATTGACCTGCTCGATATCAGCTGCCTAGTGCAGTTGACCTGAATCTTTGGAGCATCTGTCTTTGTTTGAGCAATGCACGTGCTAGCGTTCGGGAAGGAAAAGAAGAAGATGGTTGCAATACTTAGAAGCTTACGAGCCATAAATTCTCCGTAGATTCTTAGTTATCGTAGATTGGTCTAAATTGAGGTCAAAGTAACGGTAACGGTATCACTACGTCTTCAGTGAAGCAAACGCCGAATGGTTTTGGGCGCGGACCACGCCAAGACAACTGGGAATCTCCTGCGAGCTAGGGACTCATCCACAAAGCAGCGTGATCCAATACGGTAGCTTCAGGGTTCCGATGATTGTTCAGCCGTTGCCATCTCCTGCCACGACAGTATCGTGCCGATGTCCTTTGTCGTTTGGAATGTTCAAACAATCCGGCCAAAGAGGGGTCGCTTGGTGTTTATCGCCATAGTTTGCGCAATACCGCGCACCTATTACATTCTCGTTGTATCCGTGACTCTCGCCACCCGCCAGGACCAAGTTTATGCTTCCTCCGCCTTTATCGTGGATCGTGTATGCACACTCCTGACTCGAAGCGAGCCGACAGTGAAAGACGGGTGGTGCTGGAGTATTACTCTGACCTCCAGGCATGGTGGGTAGGGCCTCAGGTGCACCAAAGACAACCGCAATAAGCACAGAACACCTAAGAGCTTTTGGCATCTTATGGATCCTCGGGTGAAGCTAACAGCAATAACTTTGTGCCGCAATATAGCATATGGGCAGGAGTCCAGAATCGATTTGTTGGTTCGGGCGAAACTTCAGCGTCAGTGCGAGCGCGTAAGCGAACCAATCCAGAAGAGTTGATCGGTGCGGCTCATGCCGGCCCCTGCGTCACCATGTTCTCACCGCGGAACTGTCACAAAAGGGAATCACACCGAAACGGATCCACACCGTCGCTAACGCCAAACTGGACAAAGTTGGAGAAGCGTTCGCGATCACGCGCGTTGAGCTGCAGACGGAACCCGATATTCCAGGCATTGACGATGCGACGTCCCAGAAAATTGCTCATGATTCAAAACAGAACTGTCCCGTATCGAAGGCGTTGGCCCGGTACAGAGATTCGCCTAAGCGCAAAGTTGCTCACGGCAGAGGCCGAGGTCCTGTTGTTAGGTACAATTGGAGGCACCGAGCGGGCGTAGTTCAGTGGCAGAACAGACGCTTTCCAAGCTTCGGTTCAATCGGCGGCCCTCGCATTAACAGCACTCGCGAAAAGCTTCCTTAATATACGTATATATGGCGATTTGCTGCGGGTTCTGTCGAATAGGGGAGGGAATTGGCCCCACCGCCTCTAGCAACTTAACCGACTGAATCAAAAGCAATAAGGTCGCCCTGTTTTTCCGTGTACCTCGGTGTACCCTTCCTATCAGACTGGCGGTCTAGCTGGATTTGTTTCAAAACACATCGTAATAAGCGAGTGAAGTGCTTGCCCTTACAGGGGAAGGCTGCCGTGGAGTAAGGCGGCTCTCCAAGACAGCATTTACTGATCATAAAGAGTACCCGCCGACGCTATGGCCAGTGCTATGCTTTCGCGGGATAATCGATGTTGGCACGAAATTATCTTTATCGAATACACCTAAAACCTCTTTCCGTGAGCGACAGCTGCACAGATGACGTAAATGAATATTGAAACCATCAAACTGCAAGGGTTGCGGTGGCCGACGGGGGCGTCCGCGCGCATATGGTTTTGCCAGCCGCGAGTCGAACTGACCACGCCGGCGCCCTTTCGACCCATAGCCGGGGTTCAATCCCTCCATATCTTAAGGGCAGTTCTCAATCGGGATGCCCAGATGGGTGCGCCCGCTGGAGGTGCGCCAGCGATCATCCTCCTGCCTGAATTGAGCATCGGTCTGGGCGATGTCGCCGCCGTGCGGGGCCTGGTCAGCGCCGCGCGGACAAATACACTGCTGATTTGCGGCATTGGGCACATGACTGCCACTGACATAGATCCAATCGAGGCGAGTGTTCCCCTGTGTGGCGAGCCAGTCGCAGGGCATTTCGCGAATTGCGCCCTGATCGGTTGCGGCGGGACGGACCAGATCTTTCTGCAACCGAAGGTTGTCGCGTCGAGGGAGGAACTGGACTGCCACTGGCCGGGTAGGATCATTAGGTACTTCGTTGGAGCGTTCTTTCAGTTCGTCGTGTTCATTTGTTCAGAGATGCTGGACCGAGCGCAGGCGAGGACCACGATCCGTGAAGTTCTCGAGAAACTCGCCGAGGACGGCCGACAATTGGCGGCGGTCTTCTGGCTGCAACATAACCCTAAACCAAGATCAATTGATTTCTCGCAGAGCCTGGAGGAGCTAACACATCTTGATCGACCGACGATCTTTGTAGCTGGCTCGCGAAATCAATCGCCCCCGCGCCTCGAGAATTTTGCCGTTTCCGGAGCACTCTTCAAGAAGGCTACGCTTCCTAGACACTTCAACGTGCTGACTCGACAGTTCCATTACGTCGAGCCCATCTTAGGTTCAGCCGCCCTGTCTAGAGTCGTGCTCCTTCGGTATGACGTCGACGTGAATGTGGTCGAGACGGCACTGGCGAGCGCGATTGAAGTCGACGACAGAACTCCGCGCTCTCAACTCTTTGCTTCAGTTGTTCCGATGCTGATGCAGAATGGTGCGCTAGCCGATAGTGGGGAAAACACACATCTTACCGAAATCGTCCGCCGCGGGAGAGACATGGCTGCCGCGACTGACAATACTCTGGCCGACCGCATCCAAGCACTGACAGACATGCTCGTTTCGTTGGGCACTTTGAGATTCCAGGATTTTCTAGACCGAGCCATTGTTCCTAGGCCTAACGATGAGAAGCATCGGCACGCTGCCGGACAACAGCATCACGGAGGGGATTATTTTTGTGACTGCTGGAAGCATCGCCAATGTATCGATCTCCTTTGCGACGATGACCGCGCAGCTGAGCCGGTTGCACACCTTTTACTGGCGCTCGCTAGGATTGCCGCTCAGGGACTGAACGTCATCTTCATTCCGATGTCCGAGTCCCCGGCGAATATCCGCCTTTCGGGTCCGCTTGGCGAGTTGGACTTGTGCATCGTGTATCCTTTCAATTTTGATGCGGATGCAACGGAAGCTGCCGTCCGCGGTGGTGCAAGACCGAAAGCCGCAGAGCCAGGGTACATCGTTCTTGGAACATCGGGCCGAGCGGGTCGTCCGAGTCTCGCACACATATCCCAAGCAGTAGCAAGGCCTGTTTCGCCTTTACAAGCGGCAAGCGCCCAAGAGCCCCTGCTGAGGGCTGTCTACAATGACGAGTTGGCAGCGTCGAGTGCCGCTGGTAACTTGGCGGAGCTTCTTCAGCAAAGATTCGGGTAAACGGCGGACAACTTCTATGCTTGTTCTACTAGGCGCTGGTCTGCAATCAAACGAAGGGCATTACAGGCGTGCTCTCGAAGACGCCGGTTATCGTGTGGCGGCAGGAGACTCGGCTCAGGAGCACCAGGACAGCCCAGTGGTAGGTTTGGTTAGCGCTGAAAATGCTTCTGCTCAACTTAAGGAGTGGCGACAGAAGTTCACGCGCGTTCGTCCTGTCCTAATCGGTGATCCCACGTCCTTATCTGATTCAGCAGATTTGGCGCTTGCGACAGCCCCTACTTTAACCGCGACCGCTGCCGCAGACGACATACTGCGCACGTTGGCGTTCCTCTCTCGCGGCGACAGGTGGTTGCTAGGGGAACTCGTACATCTAGATCGCAACGCCAAACAACTGGTTGACAACGAGTTCTGCGAGTGGATTAGGTCACGCCCTGGAATAATCGGGATTGTGCAGGCTGCTCGTTTCGCGCCGATTCAGCAACTGACCAAGAGTCTTCGGCGCTTGATTGAACACGCGTACAATCTCCTTGACAGTCTGCCGCAGGAAAAGCTCTCTGTCCAAGATCTGTGGAACGTGACTCTCATGATCGCAGTGCCACTTAAGGAATCGGAGATTGATCGAGATTCGGACATCGCCAGAACGCTTCACGCTACCTCTGGGGATCTGACTGGTTCGAGGAAGGTGGTTCTGTGGTTCGATCGCCGCGTGGCTGACTACTTTGGTCCCCTTGGCGAAGGACGTCATTTGTGGAAACTGTCGAGCGATGATCCGTTGCGCCAGACGCTTGAGCGCCTTGCTACTGATTCGGTCGAGCGCGAAGCGCTCGAAATGGTCTTTAAGCGGCGCTTATCTCAAGAAGACATTGAAGAATTGTTGCGAGTCTTGAGCCGACACGAATGATTAGTACCCTTACCATCAGCGGGTTTCGTGGGATCTCTCAAGAAATCCCATTCAAGTTCGGTGCTGTCACCCTCCTTGCCGGCCGAAACGGCCTTGGTAAGACGACGATATTTGACGCCATCGACTGGTGTCTATTTGGTGCCTCTTGGCGACTCGGTTTTGATACAGAGTCGATCCGCAATATTTATCACCCGAATATGGCTCCCGTCGTCCGCATGGAAATGCGGATGCCGGATAAGGCACTTCTGATCGAAAGGACAGCTGCATCCGCATTCTTGAACGGGGCGCGAATATCGGATCGAGATCTCGTCGAAACGCTGATGACCGATCCGGGAGGCATAGCGCCATACACGAGGGATGTCGAAAGTCGGCTCCGGCGCGTCGTCTATCTGTCACAAGAAGATATGAGAACTCTCGTTCACCCGGACAGCACTTCGGAGCGAATATCGCTCTTCCAGGCGCTGTTGGGTGTTCCAAACGCTTCTGTGATGCAATCAGGCGTCCGTCGAATTGGCGAGCACTTTCAGGAGCGCGAGCAGGAGATGCGTTTGCACCTCGGACAACTGCATTTGAAGCGAGACGAACTACGTACGGCCCTTAAGGACGCCGCGAGCGGGACAATTGACACTGCACGAGTTATCTCCGAGGCCGCCCTGACTCTGGACGTGCCGCCTTCTCTTTCGGTGGAAGAGCTCGCGCAGAGGAGTCGCCGCGAATTAGACAAGCTGTCCGCCGAATCCATCCAGCTCGACGAAGCAGTGTCATCACTTGCGGCTTTTCGGGAAAGGCGGAAGGAGGACACTGCGGCAGAGGAACGGCTCTCACAGGAGATCCAACTGTGCGTCTCGGAACACGCCGCGGCCGCTCTTGCCAACGATACGGCGGTACAACGCCTAGAGTCCGCACGACGGACAAACGAAGAGTGCACGAAGGCTTTGAACGATGCCGTCGACCTGCAAAGACGTTTGCAGAATCGCCTTTCAGCTCAGCGCCGAATCGAAGAACTCACGATGGCGCAGGAGGAAGCGAATCATACACTTCGCGTGTCGCAGGAAGCCGCGGAACACCTGCGTACAGATATTGAGCAACTTCGTCGCTCATCGGCTCTCGCGCTCGACCGCCGCCGCGCTTCTGCAGTGAAGCGGTCGGAAATAGACGCCGCCCGTGATCGCTTGCGCATTTTGCGGGATCGGCAGCGCGAGGAAGCGGAGCTTGTTGCTCGAGTCGAGCAATTGACAGAAGTGATTCACAAGCGCGTTCGTGAGAGGGACTCACTGCGATCGCGGCTTCGAGAAGCTCGAGAGGAGCTGAACAGACAACGCGATGAATACGACCGTTTGAGCAAGACGGCCTCAGGTTCCGACGCGCTGGAGTCGCTGCTTCGTCAGGTAGTGTCAATGTTTCCGCCGGACATAAGCAACTGCCCATTGTGCGGAACGTCGTTTGCCTCACGGCAAGAGCTGCTGCAGCACGTATCGAGGGCACGCGAACAACATGTGCTGACATCTAATGCGCTCAGCGAGGCTCTGACGGTGTTGCGCGCGCAAGAGGAGTTGGTAGGCGAACATGAACGCGAGCTCCAAAACGCGGATAAAGCGCTCGCGTCGACAGAAAACGAAAAGAGCCAGTGCGATGCCGGTCTTCAGCAACTGCGATTGGTCATTGCGACGTTTCCAACGCAGATTGAGGCGCCCACGGATGATCAAATCGAAGTCCTTGACGCGGACCTTCGATCGATCGATGAAGAACTCACGACGCTCAAGAACGATATCGACGACAGAACGATCCGTCTTGGCGTGGCCCAAGACGACGTGTCGAGAGCATCCGCAGGGCTGGAAACCCTCCAGCGGCAGCTGATCGTGGCTCGCCAAAGCGTAGACGCCGCCCCGCCCCTCTCGGGTCTTGAAGGACAGTTGGCGAGCGTCGCAGACGCAATACTTACATATAGTACCGCGGCCCGCGAGGCAGCCGAGGCCGAGAGGGCCGCAACCGAAGACCAACGGGCGAAACAGACTGCGCTGGACTCGATCGCCCGCCGCCTGAGTGATTTGCGCTCTCAAGTTGTTGCTGTTCGTGAACGAGGGACCGCAGAGGCTGCCACCCTTCTCAGGCAACTTGCTAGTCAGGTCCAAGAAATGCCCTCACTTGACGACGCAGCTCAGCGGGTGCAAGAGCGGCGGACCGAGGTAACAGACCGGTTGCTTGTCATGAAGCGACTGTGGCCTGAACTCGTTATCGCCAGCACCGAAGAGAGATCCAAAGCGATTCGAGTGCAGAGCGACGCCGTCGACCGCGAATTGGCCGCAACCCAGAGTAGCCTCGACCGGTTGCTGCACGCCCATACACGGTTCACGCAGATCGCCGGTGAACTTCAAAAGACGGCGGAGTCAGAAGCGGCTGACGCGCTCCAGCATCAGCGGCAGGCGATTCAGGAGTGCTTTGCTGCAATGTACCCCCATAGTCATCTCAACAAGGTCGTGGTCGGCGATGACCCGCTCGGCGAAGTCCTCGTCACCGACGATCGACTCGCCCGCGGAGTCGAGCCGACTATGTATCTGTCAACAGGGCAAGCGAACGTTCTGGCTCTCTCAGTTTTCATGGGAATTGCACTTCGCCAACGACTCCTTAGAATCGGTGTGGTGTGTTTGGACGAACCGGTCCAGCACCTAGATGATCTCCATTTCCTGGGGTTTGTGAGCCTGCTAAAGAGGGTTGGCCTCACTAGGCAAGTACTGCTGTCCACGGCAGATGCGAATGTCACGGAGATTATTACTCGTCAGATGCAAAGCTCCTGGGCCGAACTGCCGACCGACTTCATCCGATACGACTGGCATGCATTCGACCCAGAAACCGGGCCAAGCGTTGTCCTACACAGCAGCCCGAAGCAAGCCGTTGCCTAGCAACCCTCCTGCCGCCAGGCCTTTGGTTCTTGCCGCCCATTCAGTTTATCTAGCCTTTGTCCGAAGCCGTATCCTCGACGCGATCCAAAATGAAATCGATTAGCCGTTTTTGTTCGTACATATTTCGTACATATAAGGAGTGGTTTCTCCACAAAAGCACAGCCCTGCGCGGACGAAAGATTGCGCGATTCTCGTGTGCATCGGCATCTCTGTCGCTGCAGTTGTAGTCGCTTATTCAGCTGTGAGGTGGCTGGGGAACTCGCTTGATGCGACTATAATGGCACAACCGCCGTCGATCAACGTGATTTCGCTTCAATCTGAGGGCTGCGGCGCAATTCTCTTATGCTGAAGGTCCTAATCTCCTCGGCGGCGTCAGATCGACTATCTGCGGCAGGGGATAATTGAGGACCGAAAGCGCATTGGCCGTGACAGTGTGGCGGGACGGGGCAGCGTTCTAACCAACTGAACTACGTCCCCAACCGTGGAATCAACAACTTAGCGTAAAACCCTGCAAAATAAGGCGTTGCAAGATTCGCATACAGCGCACGATCTGCATTCCTTGTCAAAGAATGCGGCCGTTTCTGGCGCAACCGCCCCCAAACCGCCTACAAATATCTGTGCGCTCATTGCGAGATTCATACTACCACAGATGCGCGCGCGAGAAGAAGTGCAGCACGGGTAATCTCGAGGAATCATCACCGAACTCCTGCTGTGGCATGTCACCCTTGGCCGGCCACTTCGGCAAAAGAACTCCGGCGGGCGCTCAGCGATGATAGCCTGGGCGATGTATCATAATCACAACCTTGGGTCGGTCATGAGCACTGCCTATCACGCTAAATACTTCGCATTTGAACTGACGAAACGGTGCGCGTCGGACAGCATGGAGAAGCTCGCTGCGTCTCTGGCCGACGCCCAAGTTGACCTTAACCCCCATCAGGTCGAGGCGGCCCTTTTCGCGTTCCGCTCCCCGCTATCCAAGGGCGCAATCCTCGCTGACGAGGTTGGACTCGGCAAAACGATTGAAGCCGGGATTCTCCTATCCCAGAGATGGGCTGAGCGCAAACGGAAGATTCTCATCATCGTTCCCGCCAGCCTTCGCAAGCAGTGGCATCAGGAGCTTGCGGAGAAGTTCTTCCTGCCCTCGGTGATTTTGGAAACCAAGACCTTCAACGAACAGATTCGAGAGGGAAATCTAAACCCGTTCAACCGTTCCGAAATCATTATCTGTTCATACCAGTTTGCCCGCTCCAAAGAGCCGTACATCCGTCAGGTCGCCTGGAATCTTGCCGTCATTGACGAAGCGCATCGACTCCGCAATGTCTACAAGCCCACAAACAAGATCGGAAACGCTATCAAGGGTGCTCTTGCGCCGTTCGACAAACTGCTCTTAACCGCAACGCCGCTCCAGAACTCGCTCCTCGAACTTTTCGGGCTGGTTAGCATCATTGACGAGCACACCTTCGGGGACATTAAGAGCTTCCGCAGCCAATTTACACGGCTAGAAACGGACGGGGACTTTCGAGCGTTGCGCGAGCGCCTGAAGCCAATCTGTCAACGTACATTGCGGCGTCAGGTGCTCGAATATATCCCTTTTACCAACCGTATCGCATTGGTGGAAGAGTTCATCCCCAGCGAGCCGGAACAGAAGCTCTACAATCTCGTCTCCGACTACCTGCAACGTCAGAACCTTTACGCGCTTCCAGCTAGCCAACGCCAGTTGATGACCCTTATTCTCAGACGACTCTTGGCTTCATCGACATTCGCAATTGCCGGAACTCTGAAGGGACTGGCGGACAAGCTGGAAAAAGCTGCTGAGGCACAAAAGACTGTCATCGAGCCGCCCCAAGAGGTCGCTGAGACCTTCGAAAGCTTTGAAGAGCTTGAAGATGAATGGGAAGAGGAGGAGGAAGAGGGCGAGACCGACAAGAAATCCGATCCACGGATACTCAGCCCCGAGCAACTAGAAAAAGTGGCGGAAGAGATTCGGTCGCTTCGCCTCTTTACTGAACTCGCAAACTCGATTGCCAAGAACTCAAAAGGCGAAAGGCTGCAAACGGCCCTGAAGAGGGGGCTTGCGGAAGCCAAAAGCAAGGGCGGCAGAGAGAAAGCGATCATATTTACGGAGTCCACCCGGACTCAGGAGTACGTCCGCTCCATTCTTGAGGAAATATCTCGCTATAAGGGCAAAGTTGTACTCTTCAACGGTTCGAACAACGACCCCAAGTCGAAGGAAATCTATCAGAAGTGGCTGAAGAAGCATGAAGGCACAGACCACATCACGGGTTCCAAGACCGCCGACATGCGGGCTGCGTTGGTCGAGTATTTCCAAGACGAAGCGATAATCATGATCGCCACCGAGGCCGCCGCAGAAGGTATCAATCTTCAGTTCTGCTCGTTGGTCATCAACTATGATCTGCCGTGGAACCCTCAGCGCATCGAGCAGCGCATCGGGCGCTGCCATCGCTACGGTCAGAAGCATGATGTTGTCGTGGTCAACTTCCTGAATAAGAAGAACGCTGCCGACCAGCGGGTCTACCAGCTACTGGACGAGAAGTTCAAGCTGTTCAGCGGTGTCTTTGGAGCGAGTGATGAAGTGCTCGGCAGTATCGGGTCTGGAATGGATTTCGAGAAGCGAATCGCCGATATTTATCAGAAGTGCCGAACCGAGGAGCAGATTCAATTCAATTTCGACCAGCTACAGCAAGAGATGGAAATCCAGATTGACGAGCGTATCAAGCAAACCCGCCAAAAGCTCCTTGAGAACTTCGATGAAGAGGTCCACGAGAAGCTTCGGGTGAATCAGCGGGAGAGCAGCGAAGTCCTAGGCAAATACGATCATTGGCTGTGGCAACTGACTCGGTTTTATCTTCAGCCCTTCGCCAAGTTCGAGGACGGACAGAACGGGTTCACTCTCATCAAGAATCCGTTTCCTGAGGAACAGATTCATCCCGGCCCGTACCGCAGCGGCAAGACTGTCGATGATGCGAATCTCTATCGTCCGGGTCACCCACTAGCACAAAAGATCATCGAGCAGTGCAAAGCCTTCACTCCTGCCTCGAAAAGTTTGTCCTTCGACTATTCCCATTCGGGTAGGAAAATCTCGATCCTTGAGCCGCTGATCGGAAAGAGCGGATACATGAGTGTCGTGTGTCAAACGGTGACGGCTCTAGAAACAGAGGACTTCGTACTCTTGACGGGCATCACCGATGACGGAACGGCTGTGGACATCGAGCAGTGCCGACGTTTTTTTTCGCTAAGCGCAGCAGAGACTCCTGTTAAAGCAGACTCTGTGCCGACAAATCTGCAAGCTGCGCTAGATGAAGGCTTGCAGAGGCAGAAGAACGAACTTATGGCGACTCTGACTGAACGAAATGCCTCGTTCTTCGAGTTGGAACTAGATAAGCTTGATCGCTGGTCGGACGACCTGAAGGTTGGACTGGAGCAAGAGCTAAAGGAACTTGACAAGCAGATTCGTGAGTTTCGGCGTTCCGCGCAAATCGCACCAGCCTTAGCCGAAAAGCTGTCAATTCAGAAGCAAGTGCAGGAGCTTGAAGCTGCACGTACTCGCAAGCGGCGGGAACTCTTTGATGCGCAGGACAGAATCGACAAGCAGCGGCAAGACCTGATCGAGACCATAGAGAAAAAGCTTCAGCAGGATTGCAAAGAGACCCTGGTCTTCGCAGTTCGGTGGTCCCTTGCGTAGAGGAACGATTGAGCAGAAGCCATGAGTAAAACGACGAAGTTGGAATTGACGTGGATCGGTAAAGAGAATAGTCCACGACTGGAGCCGCGTATTTTGCTCGAGGACGGCAGCAAGTCCTACCATGCCAAAACTAGGGTTTCGGAGCACGACATTTTCGACAACCGCCTAATCTTCGGCGACAACTTGCTCGGTCTCAAGGCGTTGGAACAGGACTTTGCGGGCAAGATCAAGTGCGTTTACATCGATCCGCCATATAACACAGAGCAGGCGCTGAAGCTATATGAGGACGGGTTGGAGCATTCGACATGGCTCTCTTTGATGAGGGACAGATTTGAGCTGCTTGGCAAGCTTTTACGCTCCGACGGGGTTCTCTTCTGTCAGCTAGACGACGAAGAAATGGCCTACGCGAAGGTCCTGCTGGATGAAGTAATGGGTCGCTTAAACTTCTTGAACACTGTGAGCGTGAAGATGAAGCAAACCGCAGGTGCATCCGGTGGGGGCGAGGACAAGCGTCTCAAGAAGAACATTGAATACGTTCTTATCTACGCCCGCAAGCGAGAGGGTGGTGGCGGTTTCGAGAGTTTCAATGATGTATATGACGAGGAGAACCTGTTCGACTTTATTGAAGAAATGCGTGAGTCCGGAAAAAGTTGGAAGTACACAAGAGTTCTTCGATCACTCGGAGAGCGAACCCCATTGCAGACTATCGAGGATGGTTCCGGGCAGTCTATACAAGTTTATGTCCATTCGGGCGTCGATATAATTCCCATACCGCAGCTTGCCGATGAGGAGGGGATCTCTGAACAAGAGTGCTATATCCGCCATTTTGACCGAGTATTTCGCGACACAAACGCCCAGAGTTCAATCCGAATTCGTGTCATGGAAGCCGTGCAGGGGCGGGGCGATTTCTTCAGCATTGATTACGTCCCAAGATCTGGGCGCAACAAGGGGCAACTGGTCACTATGTACTATAAGGGCGCGAATTGTGACCTTATAGCGTGGCTCAAAGACGTTGCTGTTAAACGGGGAGAACATTTAGTCAAGCTCGAAAAAGCGGGAACATTCTGGGAGGGATTTCCTCTCAATAATCTGACCAAGGAGGGCGGGGTTCTCTTTCCGCAGGGAAAGAAACCCGAAGCTCTAATTAAGAAAATATTGGAACTTGCCACAGAACCCGGTGATTGGGTGTTGGATTCCTTTGCAGGTTCAGGGACCACTGCTGCTGTTGCTCACAAAATGGGCAGGAAATGGATAGCGATTGAATTGGAAGAGCACTGTCATACGCACATAATCCCTCGTCTGACGAGGGTAATTGACGGCCAAGATACGGGCGGTATCACAAAGGCCGTCAAATGGAGGGGTGGCGGCGGCTTTCGTTATTTCCGATTGGCCCCCTCGTTACTGGAGAAGGACAAATTCGGCCAATGGATTATCAGCCTGCGATACAAATCTGAGATGCTTGCAGAAGCGATGTGCAAATTGGAAGGGTTCACGTATGCGCCCAGTGACACTGAGTACTGGATACACGGACACTCGACCGAGCGAGACTTCATCTACGTAACGACCCAAACACTCAACAGAGAACATTTGCAGAAGCTAAGCGATGAGGTGGGTGAGAACCGCTCGCTGCTCGTATGCTGCTCGGCTTTTCGAGTCAAGGATGTTTCACAATTCCCGAACCTAACAATCAAGAAAATCCCCAAGATGGTTCTGAATCGCTGCGAGTGGAATAGAGATGATTACAGCCTAGAGATTAGGAAATTGCCGCACGCGACTGCGGAGCCGGAACAAGCCCGACAGTCTCCGACAAACGGCCGCAAGAAACGTGATTATGGCTCCATGGATTTGTTCGCAGCTGTCGTCGAAAAAGGCGGCAAAGATAAATGAACTCCATCGTGAACACGATTGCGAATCGCCTCAGCCTTCGTCCGCCGCAACGGGAGTCTCTTGAGATTCTTGCGAAAGTCACCGAAATTCTAGCATTGGGTCGTGTCGTCTCCGGCTCACAGGCAGTAGACCTCACCAACGCTTTGAAGACGATCCAGTCGGAGTTCTCGTCCGTCACCGACTTCGAGCGTGAGTTTCCTTCATTGTGTTTTGCCCTTGCGACGGGCGTTGGCAAAACCCGGCTTATGGGTGCGTTCATTACCTATCTCTTCCGGCAGAAGTTGAGCCGTCATTTCTTTGTCCTTGCGCCAAACCTGACCATTTACAACAAATTGATCGCCGACTTCACGCCGAACACCCCGAAATACGTATTCGAGGGAATAGCAGAGTTTGCGACCAATCCACCGGAACTGATCACGGGGGAAAATTACGAGAGCGGTCGTGGCGTTCGGAGTGAGGAAGCCGCGCAAGCCCGGATGTTCGACACGAGCCCGATTCACGTCAACATCTTCAATATTTCGAAGATCAACAGCGAAGTTCGCGGTGGAGAAAAGCCTAAGATTAAGCGGCTCAAAGAGTACATCGGACAAAGCTATTTCGATTATCTGGCCGGACTTGACGATCTCGTTCTCTTAATGGACGAGTCGCATCGTTATCGGGCGACCGCTGGTGTGAAAGCCATCAACGAGCTGAAACCGATCATAGGCTTGGAACTCACTGCTACTCCGCAGGTCGAGACTGCCGGAAAGACTGAGCCATTCAAGAATGTGATTTATAGCTATCCGCTGTCCGCTGCCATGAAAGACGGGTTTGTCAAGGAACCCGCCGTGGCGACAAGGGAGAATTGCGATGCCAAGAACTACGACGATGCTGGTCTCGAAAAGCTGAAGCTAGAGGACGGAATTCGAGTCCACGAAAACAGCAAGGTCGAGTTGGAAGTCTTCGCCAGAGACAACGGGAAACCCATTGTGAAGCCCTTCATGCTCATCGTTGCCAAGGACACAACTCATGCGAATGATTTGCACAAGATCATCGAAGACGAGGCCTTCTTTGGCGGTCGCTACAAGGGCAAGGTCATCACAGTTCATTCGAACCTGAAGGGCGAAGAGAAGGACGAAACCGTACAACAACTTCTGTCCGTTGAGAGCCGAGACAATCCGACCGAGATCGTGATCCACGTCAATATGCTGAAAGAGGGTTGGGATGTAACCAACCTCTACACAATTGTCCCGCTGCGGGCAGCGAACTCCAAGACACTGGTAGAGCAATCAATCGGAAGAGGACTAAGATTGCCCTATGGTAAGAGAGTCGGCGTCATCGCGGTAGATCGTCTCACCATCGTCTCCCACGACCATTTCCAAGAAATCATTGACGAGGCGAACAAGCCGGACTCGATCATACGAACGGGCGTCGTGATTGGGCGTGACGTTCCCGACCGTGATCTGAAGGTGATTGAGGTCGTCCCAGTGATCGTCGGCAAGGTTGCCGGGGATGCCTCCCTGCCTGAACAGAAGCCACTCTTCAATACGGAAAGAGAGAAAGCAGTCGCGAAGGCGACGCTGGAGGTCATCAAGCAGTTCGAAAGGCTCCCCACTTCGAGCGGGCTGAAATCCCCGGATACTCTCAAGAAGCTCGTGGAAAGAGTTCAACTGTCGGTCGCTCCCGTGCAAGGTGAGCTCGCAGGCGTGGCGGAACAGGTCAATGTTGCAGAAGTGGTGGCAAAGACCGTCGACCTCTATATCGAGAACACAATCGACATTCCGAAGATTGTTGTTCTGCCGAAGGGCACGGTCACAGCGGGATACAGCGACTTCGATCTTGACCTGAAGGGAGTGCATCTCCAACCCGTTGCGAAGGACATTCTGATCGCTCACCTGAACGACCATGCCCAGTACCGCCTGATCAGCGGTGATGGAATCATTCCAGAAGAGAGACTGGAAGACTACCTCGTTAGAGGGCTGGTCGATTTCGATGACGTGAATTATGACGAGCACGCTGACCTTCTCTACAAACTTGCAGGTGAGATGGTGAATCATCTTCAGTCGTACCTGCCCAGCGAGGATGATGTTAGGAATGTGCTGCAATACAATCAATCTCCGCTAGTAAACATCATTCACTCGCAAATGCAGGATCACTACGAAGAAAAGGCGGGCGAGTACGAAGCGCACATCACGAAGGGTTTCACAACGTTGCGTCCCGGCAGCTATGCAATTCCGGTCGGTGAGCTACCCCGAGATGTTCGAGTTCCAGTGGAAGAAAAGCTGCTGATCCGCGGCATGCTCTTCGGCGGATTCAAGAAGTGCTTGTATCCGGCTCAGCGGTTCCAGTCTGATACCGAACGCCGCTTTGCAGTTCTGCTGGAAAATGACGCCGATGTCGTGAAGTGGTTCAAGCCGGGGAAGGAAGCTTTTCAGATTTACCTGAAAGGTGATGCGCAGTACGAACCCGACTTCGTGGTTGAAACCAAGACAGCCAAACTGATCTGCGAAATTAAAGCTACAAAGGACATTGAGACTCAAGATGTGCAGAACAAAGCGAAGGCAGCAGTGAAGTGGTGCGACCACGCAACGGTCCATGAAAAGCAGGTCGGCGGTAAGCCGTGGGCGTATCTCCTGATCCCGCACGATGCCGTAAACGAAGCGAAGACAATTCACGGGCTTGCGGCAACGTTTACGCTGAAGCAGGAGAAGCCTGTCGTGAAGGTTTAGTTAGCGCAGCGATTCTGAAGTGCTTCGAGAAGTGTGACGAGTGCCAGCGTGTCCTGACCGCAGTAGTCGAGCAGGGCACGCTGTTTCGCCTGGCGCTCAGCTTCTCCCATCGTCCCGCCAATCATTGTTTCCCAAGCTAATCCGGCAGCCTGCCCGTTCGGTACTTCCATCCCTTCGTAGGTCATTTCAGGCACGAGAGCGGGAAGAACGGCTTTCAGAGAGAACGAGCCCCCGAATGCCGGATGGTATACATGGTTGCGTACTACTGGAAGCAAGTCCCACAGACGGCCCTGAATTTCTCTGATGCGTTGAGTGTATTCGGGGAGCCAGCCCGCAAGTTCCCAGAGGCGCTCGGATTCGAATTGCTGGTTGTACACAACGATGCTGCCACGCTCCCCGAGGGCTTCGCACAGCGAAGAGCTAAAGGCCCTACGAGGATCGCTACTGTCTGTAGCCAGAAATTCCAAGTGTTCAGGTGCTGCGCCTGGCTGTTTCTGCACGTGCACCGACCATTGAAAGGGCAGTTGGTCGTAAGGATGCATACCGGGAAGTCGTGGGATCGCCGGATTGACAGTTTCAAAATCCATGAAGTAGAGCGGGTAGCTGAGAGATTCAAATTCGGTCTTCAGTTCTTCGCTAAACCACGGCTGCCCCGTTTGCATCGCCGTGCAAGCACGGCGCTGAAACTCGCTCAACTTGAAATCAGCGGGTATGTCGTGGACGGACTCGATGCCCATTTCATCAAGCTGTTGCATTGCGCTGGCATGAAGGTGGGGAAGGTAGCCGATGTAATCATCTGGCTTGGGATGATTGCAGTGATAAAAGAACTCGCATACAACCGGGTTGATGCAATGCGCCCCCGTGGGAACGTCGGGAGGCTTGGGCACGGCGAGGATGCGGAATTGTTCACGGAGGCGAAGTTTAAGTTCGGGTTGTAAATTCTGCGTTCTGGTCGTGAGATTCCGAAACAAGAAGAACTGGCGAGGGTCAACGGTAGTCCCAGTCAGCACGTATGAGCGGTTGATGTGAGCCAGCCAGACCGAGGCCAACTTCAACCCGGAATGGGACAGTACATAGCTTTGGATTGCTACGTCATCCGAGTGGTGGTCTTTCAAATCGGATGTGGATTTTACTTCGACAAGACGCCAATGGTTTTCCTTGCGGCGTTGAAGTATGTCGGTCTTGACGACTACATCATTCTGTTCAAAGGCGCCCTCGAAAATGGCAGGCACATCGGAATTTTCGACAAGCTCTCGGGTGCTACGGATCGCTGCTTCGAGTCCGCCAGAACCATCCACCTCCACCCCACCGGGGAAGAGCTGACGGGCAAGCAGCCCGACTTCACGACCCCGCTCAATAATGGCTTCGTCTGAACCATCCGGCTGCGCTGCCAGTTCGGGCTCATGGACGAGGAGGTAGAGCCTCTTCGGACATTGCATGCCAGCGATGAACTTGGTTTTAGAAATCTTCATTGTGTGCGATATTAGTTCGCGGACTCGCATATTTTAACCGCACGGCAGTGGTGATCCGCCGCTTCCAAACAGGAGGCCCAATGCAAATCCGTAACAATCGCGGCGAACTAATCGGCGACATCAGCACGATCATCCGGCCCGGTGAGGGCGCTGTCATCACTTCAAATACAGTCTATTCCGGGGACGGAGTCATTACGCAAACAATTTCCACTCGCGACAACACAGGGAACGTGAAGACCGAAACCCTCTATGGCGGGAAGATGCTGCCTTGATTTTCCACTCTTTAGGTCCATATCGGTCTGGACAAACTGTCCGAGTGTGAGCAGCGGCTTCGGGCCATCCTCGTCTCGGCGGAGAAGGGCGAATATAAGGACGCAGAGGTAAGAAGAATGAAGCAATAAACGATATGGCCTCCCTTCCAAATCTTCGGGTCTTGGACAAATCTGCGGCGATCAAAGAGCTGGACCTCGCGTCGGAACTCTTTCATCGGATCAACCGAGTGATCCCTCAGGATCAGAAGGTTTTGAGTGTGCCACCCAACTGTCCAGTCCGCGAGGCGGTCTCACTCATGAAGAAGAACGGTTACTCGCAAGTGCCTGTCGTCAAGAACGATGAAGTTCTAGGGATCTTTTCATTTCGGTCGTTCGCAAAAGGCGCGGCATCCCTAACGTTGGAGGAATGCACAAAACAGAGGTGTGCGCCCGGAGACCTCACAGTCGATGAGTTCATGGAACAATTCGACTTTGCCAGAGTGACAGACGAAATGGTGCGGGTCTTCGATGCCATGGACCGCGACAATGGCGTTCTCATCGGATCACCTGACCGTCTCGTGGGAGTTCTAACTCCAATGGACTTCCTGCGATATCTCTATCAGGTAGCGGGCCCTTTTGTGATGGTTTCAGAAATCGAGCTCGCATTGCGCGCCCTAATTCATATTGCTCTAAGCGACGAACAAATCGGTGTTGCCGCCAGACGCAGTCTTGCAACTGCTTATGGCAGTGAGGAACGGGTACCGATGACATTGGAGGGGATGACGTTTGACAACTACCAAACCTTGATCGCTAACAAAGAGAACTGGGTTGATTTCGAGCCGATTTTAGGTGGTACTCGGACGCGGACGAGCGCAAAGCTAAAGGAGATTGGGACCATCCGAAATGACCTTTTCCACTTTCGACGGCAAATCACAGTTCCGGAACAAGAGAATCTGGCAGGCCATCGTGACTGGCTTCTGAACAAAATCAAACAGGTGGAATGGCAGGGCAAGAAGGAGATTCAGCTGTGAGCCCGACAGGAAATGCGTCGAAGGACTCCCCCACTAGGCTCCTGCCCCATCAGGCCGCTTTTGTGGAGACCGTTTTCAATCCCTCAAGCAAGCGGGTCATCGTCTTGCGGGCGGACGTGGGGCTCGGAAAAAGTGCTGCTTTGATAGCTGTTTCGGGCAGGCTGTTGCATGACCGACCAATGGCGAGGGCATTATACCTTGTTCCTGCGGGTTTGAGACTCCAGATTGCGGAGAGGCTCCGGGAGGGGGGCGTTCCAAGCCTGCTGGTGGATCGGTATCGCTTCCGTGAAATCCTCGATACAAGCATCGGAGAGGATATTTGGCCGCGCGGAACAGTCTTCGTGCTAAGTCTCGAATTCGCATCGCAGCCTGACATCAGGGATAGCTTGACGCGGACCAACTGGGACCTTCTGATCGCGGATGAGGCACATGTATTCACCGGAGCTCGTGCCGAAACCCTTCGCAGGATCGGAGCTTCTGCGGAGCGCCTCATCTTCGCAGCCGCGACTCATCAGAACATCACAGCAGGCGATGATTTCGATGGCAATAAGGATGAGGCAACGGTCGTGGAGTGGCGAACTGATCAGATAGTCGACCACGCGGGCAAAAAGCTCTTCGTCACGGCTCGGCCACTCCTGCATGAAATCCCGTACAGCCCCAATTCAGCCGAAATGGCGCTTCGTGCAACCGTGGGTGATCTCTATCGAATTCTTTTCGGTGCCAGGGCAACAGAAAGTTGGAAGGCAATTTTGTTTCTCCGTAGCCTCGAATCAAGTCCAGCAGCGCTTGAGCGAGTACTAAAACGTTTTTCAGTAAAACTGAGGATGGATGGCACTGAATATGAACTCGAGACCTTCGAAGGCGAAGTGCCCGAGGAGGATACCTCGACAAGCAGGTTGGATCGCGCTACCAGAGAGGAAGCGGCCGGAGTTGCTTTGCGAGCACTTCAAGAGATCGAGGTACTGTCTGGGGATTCTAAACTAGCTGCGTTCGGAGAGTGGTTGAACCATCTCAATCAGATAAAAACGCCATCTCAACGGATCTGCGTAATCGCCGAGTTTCGCGCCACCTTATTCTACATAGCTGCCGAGATTGAAGGCCGCGGCCTGAAGTATCAGCTACTTCACGGTGAGATGCGTAGCGATGAGCGCGCCCAATCCTTGCAGTCTTTCTCAATTGGAAATGGAATCTTAGTGGCAACATCAGCGGTCATGACAGGTACGGACTTGTCTTATGTCACCGATCTTATGTTATACGACATTCCAAACGGGATCGGGCTTCAACAAGTCCTGGGCCGATTCAACCGATTTGGCAGACTCAACGAACTGAACGTACATGTTCTTCTACCGTCTAATGGTCAAACCAGCTTCGTCACTAAGTCCGTTGAACTTCTTCATGAGACTCTGGGCTTTCCTCGCAAAGGGTGAACACAGGATAGATTAACGGCATTGAAAGGCTTAGCTCGCTCCATCGTTCCACCGACTCTAAGGCAGCGATTGAAAATATGCACTTTGTTGATGTATGCGGACACCGTCGCCTATCGCTATAACGTACTTCAAGGCGCTGACACAAGGTTGCTGCGTCGGGGCAAAAGTGGATCGCTACGGGCGAAACGCACCGTGCACCACATTCCTCTTTTGAGACGATTCAGGGTGCGATACCTTCGAGTCCGAAGTGATGGACCGACTGACTACGGTACAATCCGTAGACAAGAGAGCGTCCTCGCTCACAGATTATGTCGATCCTGACGATTCCGTTCCTCACTGACGTCGACCCCCAAGCAGCAGTCAAGGGCTCACGCGATCCCCTGGGGCTTCAGACGATCTGGGCGCGTTTCGGACGACACGTCGTCGGCAACCTGACGACTGTCAGCACATCCGTTCGAGATTTCAGCACGCTGATCCTCGGATACTACTTTGCGGAACGTGTCGCCAACGAGGCTGTCGGCGACGGGGACCTGTCGGTTTTTCTTCGATGGGAACAGTTGGCAGCATACGCACGTGGTGAAATCAACGGTGACTGGAACTTCCGCGGAGTTGAACGGGTCAAGAAGAACCTTCAGAACGGCAACCGCGTTCGTCTTGGCACGGACTCGACCGCCCAAATCCTAAGCAACCAGAAAACCTATGGACTTTGGGGCCTCTATACAGTTCCTGCCCGGTCCTCTGGCTTGGTCGAAGGCGACCCTACGCGGCTGACTGCGGCCGGACGAAATCTCGTTGAATCGTTGTACTTGCCCGTTTTCGCGAATGGGGGTGCGCGAAATGCTGACCTCATCGTATCCCGACTTGCAAAGCCAAAGGCGGATCTGGATTGGGAAAAGGCAGATCGTCCACTCCTTAAGACCATCGCGGCCGTGTTGAACAAACGCCTGGTCGCTGGCGAACGCGATGTGTACCGAAAGCATCTGCTGTTGGGTGGCCCCCAAGATAGGACTATGGGTGCTCAGGCGATCCTCGCCGTAGCGATGGAATCGACCTTAGATGATCAGAGTTGGACGCTGACGCCGCCGCATATTCGGCACTTAGCGAAACGATGCAATGCGGGTGGTGGCACTGGAGCGGCTGTTGCGGAGCAGTTGGAGCGCATTCGCACCGCTGAGCTGTTGTTGGCGCCTTCCGCAGCGCTGTTCAGCTTGATCCTCGCCAGCGATGGCCAGACGCTCGCAGAATTGTCGCGCGTGGTCAGACGACAGTGGGGAGCCTCAGTCCAAACGATTGACTTGGACGCTACCACAGCCTTGGAAACGGAACTACGAGATTCCACTGGCGAGTCCGAGACTGGTCAGCGGTGGGCTCAGATTGCCCGTATGCTCGCTTCTGGAGACTTTGAGCGCACCCTCGGCTTGCTCCTCGATCAGAACCGTTTCGTCATGAAAGCCCGCGCGGGCGCTGGGCCTTGGGTCGACCTCGACAACGGACGACTTCGCGTTCGATTCCGCGAGGACGATGCTGTAGATCTTCCGAAGCGGACAGAACTGCCAGCGTTCTGGCGTCACTCCTACTTTCTCGATTCATTGCGGGCCATTGCGCTCGCCTTGCGAGCGTGAGTCGTGTTTGAACTCCCTCCTCATGCTGTTCTCTCAGAACAGTTGGAAGAAAGGCTGCACGGGCGTCGGCTGGTTGCGGCGGTATTCCTCACGTTCCGATTTGATCCTGAGTTTTTCGAACAAGAGGTCCTACCCGTCTTTCTCGATGTGCCCCTTAGCCACGCGTCCGTGATCAAGTTGGTGCAACTAGAGGATGCGCTTCGGTCCGTCCCTGTTGGCGTGGCTGTGTATTACGATCAGAACGGCCTCGTGCCGGAAGCCGGTCCTTCGAGGCTCGACGTGAAGCGTATCGCGGTTCGCCACCGAACCGGCATCTTCCATCCCAAAAACCTATTTGCACTTGTCGAAGACGCGGAGCCGAATGAGGACGGTCACCGGGCGAGGACGTTGATTGTCTCCTGTTTGTCTGCAAACCTCACCCGCGCAGGCTGGTGGGAAAACGTCGAGGTATGCCACACAGAAGAGATCGCCGAAGAAGACTTCACCAGACTGGCCGAGGACTTGATTGGATTTCTTGAAGGGCTCGAGCGCCGTGTTGGCGATAAAGCGTCCGACGGTCACGCCCAGCTCCGAGCGATCCTGAGTTTCCTTCGGGGCACCTACCAGCGTGAACATCGATCAATGGAAGGTATTCTTCACCCGCACTTCTTCGACGGTCGAACATCTGTGCCGGAATTCTTACGTTCGGTTACTGGCAATAGGCTCGACGGGATATACCTGGAGATCATCTCGCCATACTTTGATGAAGGACCGACATCTGTACCGCTCGACGACCTGATGAACGAGTTCAAGCCGCGCGAGGTGCGGCTGTTCCTACCGCGGGCGAATACCGGCGAAGCCCTGTGCTCTCGCGAGGTCTACGAGTGGGTACGAAATCTTCCGAATGCGAGCTGGGCCCGCATGCCTCAAGAGCTGCTACGCGGTGGGAAAAGTGAACACGCGCAACAGCGGATGGTTCACGCGAAGGTCTATCGGTTTTTTGCACACCAACCAAAGTGCGAAATTCTGTTCGTCGGTTCGGTCAACCTCACGACCCCAGCCCATCGGCACGGCGGCAATCTTGAAACGGGCTTTCTGGTGGAGCTGACTCCACCTCGCCGGCCCGACTGGTGGCTTATTGCCGATACCTCACGTCCACGAGAGTATGAGCCACGTCTTGAAGACGAAGGCAACACGACGACCGGCGGCTCCAAGTTGTCCGTGCGGTTCTGGTGGAACACGACGGCGGCTGAAGTATTCTGGGACGACTCGTCCGCTTCACCAAGGCTCAATGTGATGTCGCAAGGCGTGGAGGTGTTTTCGGTGGATGGCCTACCATCGAAAACGTGGCAGTCTCTTCCTACTCTTGCGGGCGTTGAGCTACAGCGCGTTCTCCACTCGACCTCCATCCTTACGGTTGTCGGAGAGGGGGACCAGCCTGGGTTGCTCCTCGTGCAGGAGGAAGGCATGTCTCATCGCCCCTCACTCCTGTTCGATCTATCACCCTCGGAAATCCTTCGATATTGGTCGCTTCTCACGGCGGCACAACGAGCCGCGTTCCTCGAAGCCCGGGCACCGGAAGTCGCGTTGCTTAGCGAAGGAGCAGCACTTGTGTCCCGTTACGCGCCTCTGGTGCAGGAACAGACGTTCTTCGACCGTTGTGCTGGGATCTTTCTGGCATTCGGAAGCCTTGAACGAAGCGTCCTTTCCGCCCTCCGTGAAGGGCGCGAGCGTGAGGCGACGTATCGGCTCTTTGGACAGAAGTACGACTCGCTCGGAAGTCTGCTGAACAGGGTGCTTAAAGACAGCACAGAAGGGAAAGGAGATCTTATCGATCACTACGTGATCTTGTTGTGTGCTCAGCAACTTGTGCAGCAGGTTCGGCGGCAAAACATCGAGTTCTGGCGAGGGCATGCGCTGGATGGTAAGCGCCTGCAGGAGCAACTCGGTGTTATGCAAACTCTCCGCGACCACTTAATCTCGCGCGACCCAGTCGAAATGCCTGCCTTTCTGGATTGGTTCGACCGATGGTTTCTGCACCGGGCGACACCTGTCGTTATGGAGGTGTCATGATCGACGTCGCCGCGGCCAGCCAGTTACTCGATTTTGGAGCCCGCATTGGTCAGGGTCCTCGTGCCCAGGAGCAACTAGAGGGAGCAGTCGCGATTCACAATATCCTAAGAAAACACCGAGTCGCGTATCTAGCTGACGAAGTTGGCATGGGTAAGACCTACGTAGCACTCGGGGCCCTTGCGCTGTTTCGGCATTTCCAGCCCGACTTCCGCGCGGTGGTGATTGCCCCAAAAGAGAACATTCAACTCAAATGGATCAAGGAGTTCGGAAACTTCATCGCTTACAACGTCAGGTTCCCTGATCTCCGAGTGTCCACGATCGATCGGCAGCCAGCGCGGCCACTCGTGGCTTGCGGCAACCTCATCGAGTTTGTCCGCGAGGTAACTGTTGACGCAAGGCGGGATTTTTTCCTTCGGCTGAGTTCGTTCAGTCTGGCGCTTGGTGACGATGATGAGCGACGAGCCTGGAGACGGGTGCGGGACGGACTGCGACAGGAAGTGCCGTGGCTACCTGAGGCAGCGTTGGATCTTCGGAGCAACAAGGATCTGTTCAAAGATAACTTCGCCAGGGCTGTTTGCTGTGCGCTGCCAGTCTTCGATCTGGTTATCGTCGACGAAGGACACAACCTCAAACACGGCTTCAAAACCGGCGTCGCCGCTCGAAACCGCGTCCTGGCATTAGCGTTTGGCCGCGCGTCTGACCATGAATCCGAGCGCCAGTTTCCGGGATACAGGCCGCGCGCGAAGCGAGTTTTGTTTCTATCCGCCACGCCGCTCGAGGAAACCTATCAGCACGTTTGGAATCAGTTGGACGTGTTCGGCTTGGGCAAGGATTTCGACGGATTGCGCGACGACAAGCTTGGCGAGGACGACAAGAAGTTAGTGGCAGCCAAATTCCTCGTTCGTCGTGTCACCACGATGCACGTCGGCGGCGAGGATTTGACGAAGAACCAGTACCGTCGTGAGTGGCGGCGTGGCGGCGTTCACAAACACGATGAGCCCATTCGCATGGACGACGATCGCCAGCGCTTAGTTGTGGCGCTAGTTCAAAAGAAAGTGGCGGAACTTCTTGGATCAGAGAAATTCAATATGTCCTTTCAGATCGGGATGCTCGCCTCGTTCGAGAGTTTCTTGGAGACGACCCTCAAGCGCACCCACGACGAAAATGAAGCAAATTTCGACGACGCCGACCAGACAGATGACGTTCAGGACGAAGCTCTGAGAGCGGCAGCTCGAGAGGGTATCGACGTTCGGGATGTCAATCGACTGGCCAGGAACTACAGAGACGTCTTTGGGAAAGAGATGCCCCACCCCAAGATGGACGCGCTTGTGGAGTCACTTAAGAGTGCGTGGGAAACTGGGAAGAAGGGTCTAGTGTTCGTTCGGCGAGTCAAATCCGTTGATGAGTTGAAACGGAAGCTCGATGAAAAGTACGACGAATGGCTAATTCAAACTCTGCGGGATAGGTTCCCGCAGAGTGTCGCAGCCCGCTTCGACGCGATCGTACAGAAGTATATCCACGAGAAAAAAGAGGCAGAAACCGCACGCCAGGCCCGCGCTACGGTTGTCCAAACCTCGGACAAGGTCGAAGGAAATCTCGAAATCGTTGATCGAGGTGGCACTGATACATTCTTCGCGTGGTTTTTCCGAGGTGACGGCCCAAGAGGTATCGTCAGCGGCGCGAATATCCAAGGGCGGTTCATCCAGAAGGGGACCGCGTACTCGACGTTTTTTGAAGACAACTACGTCATGGATCTCCTTGGCGCCAGACCAGGCAATGTTGCTGAGGCGTTAGGAACGACACTTGGACTGGGCAATCCTCAGCTACGATACGAGCTTAGTCGGCGTGCCGCGAAGTATATCGGTCGTGCAAAAAAGCTTCAGCGAGCAGATCGAATGGAGGCCGCCCAGGCGGCGGCGCTCGAGATGTTGAAAGAGCGGCAGGACGCTCTCGGGGAGCGGGCGCGAATCATCTGGCACGAGCGATTCGAGACCTCCAAGCGAAAATTGCCGGTGAGCGAGGCCTCCGACGTTTCGGAAGGGCTCGAGCATCCGACATTCTTTACCGAGCTACGACGCCCGGATCGTTCAGAGCTTCGGAAGGAAGTCTGGCCAGCCCCACGCGCGGGTTCTGAGCGCGATCGATTTCGCGAGCAGCAGCAACGGGCCCAGGTTCTGGCCACCGCGGCGCGTCTCGGGCATTCACTCATTGACCTGTATGTCCTAACGATCCTACGACTCGGGGGTCTGGAGCAGAGAACGCTCGAAGCCGAGAGCGAGGACGGTGGTGCCCTGGAGCGGCGTCGCATTGACGAGTATCTCGATGTGCTGGATAAACAGCGTACAACGCCTGTCGGTGATCGAAGCTGGGCAGCATTCGATGAGCTCGCTCTGATCGCCCGGAACTTCGACTTGATTCTTGACGTAAATGCCCCTGAGACTCGCGACAAGCCACTCGTTGAAACGGCACGTTATTTCGGTTCTATTCTCCGGCAGCAGCAACCGGTCGGCGGGATGTCCGGGCAGGTAAACAAGACGCTCGTCCAGCAATTCCGCATGCCCGGCTATCCTTTCATTCTGGTCACGACAGATCTTCTACAGGAAGGTGAGGACCTGCACACGTTCTGCTCCTCGATATACCACTACGGCATTTCTTGGACGCCATCGTCAATGGAACAGCGCATAGGACGGATCGACCGCGTGCGTTCCCAGTCGGACAGGCGTCTCTCGGGTCTAGAAGCGACTCCAGATGGTGCAGACCTGCTTCAGGTGTACTACCCGCACCTGGAGGACACCGTGGAGGTCCTTCAGGTACAGCGCGTCCTGGCACGTATGAACACGTTCTTACGGTTGATGCACGAGGGACTGTCTGTTTCGAGAGGCGGTCATCGTAGAGTTGACGTGAGTCGCGAGCTGGTCGACGGTCGTCGAATGGTCGAGGCAATTTGTGGGCGACTCCGAAGCGGGTTTCCTATTTTAAGTTGGGCGCTTCAAGGGGGGCGGCGGGCTCTGGCAATCGATGGTGTCAAGGTGGCAGTTATGCTTGAACGATTCAAGCGGCTCTCAATGGCGAACTATCCCGGGCTGGTAATCAAATGGGAACAGTCTTCGCGGAATGGAACCTTATGGGGGATAGTGACTCTCGCGAGCGGTCGGATTCAACGGTTGACCCTCCAGCTCAAGTCCGATGGCGAGCGGTTGGTCGTCAAGTGTGTAACACCGGTGGGCCGTGTGGAACCGGAATCGATGATGGTCGCTATTGAAGAAAGCGCGCTGACGCGCCAAGTGAGGATCGGAGCGATACTCGGGCGCGAAGAGGCGGTTTACGACCTCACCATCGAGGACGACGTATTGCTCGGGGACCCATCTCGAGATGTCCCACGGGTGGCCGTCCTCTTAAATCGTGTCGTCGAGCAATCCGAGATTCTCGAGCGGATTCATCTTCCGTTGCTCGACCAGCACGTAACAACCGTAGAATCAGACTTCCCGCAGGAAGGAGGAGCCCCCCGTGCTTGATTGGAGGCAGTTTTGTCGCGGTTTGGACGACATTTCCATCGACGAGGAGGGAGTCCAAGTTGTCCTGGCCGACGAGCGACGTCAGCGTATCGGAATTCGCGAAACCACCGACACATTTGAGCTAACCGGGATTGTCGCCCGTCCGGCCGAGATCGATACCATTCGCGACGTGCCCCTCCGAGCATGGCGCCGCAACCGGGCGATGCAGTTGGTCGGGTTCAGGGTCGATCAGAAGAATCGGCTTGTCGGTGAAGCCTGGGTGCCCAAGGCTGGTCTTGGCCGTGATGAATTCTTGTTCTACGTCAAACGAGTTGCTGCCGAGTGTGATCTGTTCGAGTACCACCTTACGGGGAAGGACCGAGAGTAGACCGCCCGCCCCAGTCTTTTGCCGCAATGAAGGAAGTCGTGAGGGTTGGGAATCAAGAGGTTAGAAGAGCGGTGACCGGATCGGTGCGTGCGAGTAGACATTCGCTACGTACCCATTGCGGAATCCAGCCGTGGGATTTCCTGTGTTATAGATGGAAAGAGCAGCGTCGAGCGCTGAGAAGCCCTCACCTATTTCACGGGCCAAGTCTGTGTACACCGAGATAAGGATCGCGGCACCGATACGGAGATTAGTGCAGGGTTCGAGGAGATCATCGGGCTTCACATGAAACTTCGGAGCCATTTCGCTGTTGACCTGCATTAAGCCAATGCTCACGGTGTAGCCATGACTAGCAAGCCAGTGAAGCCAATACATTGCCTCTTTTCGATCCTTGGGTTGTCTTGTTAGAACCAGCTGTCCATCGCTGTATCCAACCCGCCGAGCCGCAGCGTTAGGACGGTTCATGCTAATTGCGTTGGGGTAGAGCGCTGACTCGGTATTGACGATTGCCAGCAGGGTATCTGCGGGTACTCCGGAAGCACAGCGTCCAGCGAGTGATCGAAACTCGGCCTCTGAGAGCCGGGTATGGGGCCGCTGCTCCTGCGAACTCGTTACCAGCGCAAACAGAAGGCAAAAGCAGCCGACGGTGCCGAATCTCATCACGCTTTCGCCGATCTTTGAATGATGGGTCAGGTCCTCGATCGCGTTTCGAAGCATTTGGTGTATCCCTTTCTATTCATTCACCGCTGAGAGCATGGGCAACCGGAACAGCCGCGCCCAGCTAGTGGCGCTGGCATTTTGGATCATCGGTATCGGTGTGCGTTTAGCCCAATAGTCGTTGGCAGCTGTTATGAGGATCGTCGGATGTTCGAAGGCCGAGGAAAGAAACGGCCAGACGAGGAGTTGCTCATAACAAATGAGCACTGCAGCGCGTTCATTTTGCACCTGGATTGTGCCGGGGCCAAATATGTTGACTGGAACCCCGTCGTCGGCGAAAGGTTTCCACATGGCGAGCGGTACTGGAATTCTTTGATAGTAGATGGACTGTGTTTCCGGACCCTTTGCAATTAACGCGTTGTAGTACCGACTGACACTTGCAAAGCGCGGGCCCCCTGACCTTGGAAGCCCCGCACCAATGAGGAGGGTCGCGTGTCGTTCTGCGAGATTCTCTAGAGAGTTGTACCAGAAAGCCTCCGTTGCGTCGTTCCATTGGGTCACGACGTGTTCCGGAAAGAGCAAGACGAGCGCGTTTGATTGCCTGATTGTCTGCTGGATCTCTTCAGATGAATAAAATTCGGATAGGAAATTCGGATCGCCTTGGCCTGCGCCTCCGAATTGCGTATTGACGCCTTGCCATCCCGGAGGGAGAGGCGGTGGCTTGTAGAACCCGTTCGAAATTAATGCGACGGCCACGGTTATGGCGCTCGTCCGCAAAGGAAAGCGAGCGATAAGCGGGAAAAGGGCTAAGGTTCCGATCACGCCGAACCATGCCGCCCCCGGAAAAAGGACTCCGGCAGCAAGAAGGGGTGAAGCCCAGCCGATAATTCCAAGTGGCGGGAGCGCGGTGAGCAAGAACATGCCTGCAACGGCAAAAGGGCGCATTGCGCGGTGGCGCGTGAAGAGAAGTGCACCGGGAATCCCAAGGAGCATGGACGCGCCAAAACAGATCAAGATTCCTTCGATCGTGGTTCCACGAGCGCCGAAAAACGTGCTTGCTCCTGGAATCAGAGGCCAGCTCGCTCCGACATAATAGGAAACCAGCGTTGCATAGGAATGCGCCCGCGATTGGGTACGGTACAGGAGCAATAGCGGGAGCAGAGCGAATGGAATCGTCACAATATGTCCGGTCCACGCGATTGCTGAGGTTGTGGCCGCAAGCGCTGGCAGAAAAGCACTATGGCTCAGGAACTTTTGTATGAAACGTCCACAAGGGACGGAGTCTGTGTTGAACGAACGAAGAAGGAATCGGGCCAAAGTACCGGCTGTCGAAGCTCCAGCTATTAAAGTCTGAGATGACCCAAAGGCTTCCTGGTGGGACGATGTATTCGCCGTTGGGCCAAGGGGCAAGCTTTCGTCCCCGATGATCTTTGAGGTGGGCAGCGCTGTTTGGGATGAGTTTTCCATTGACTTGAATGCCATGCGTTGTGACCTCCACGTGGTCGCCGGCGACGGCGACGATTGGCTTCATCAGTGGCGAACCTCCGTCGGGACACGGGCCTCCCGGCGTACGGTAGCCCCGTTGAAGTGAGATAGTTGCTGCTTCTCCTTCGGGGCAAAACTCGACAAGGTTTGCTGAAGGCGTTCGACTGACAATGTAGAATCCGCGTTTGAGAGAGGACGTGAGATTAATGCGGACTCCGAAGAGCCGAAACGCTGTGTAAAGCAAGATGAACGGTCCGCAGAGCAGGAATGCTGCTCGAAAGGCACGTCGCCAGCGGAGACGAAGCTCAGATGGCCCATGGGACACTCGCCACAGTTTGGTCGCTGCTGTCGATCTCATTGTTCAACGCCTCACGTCCTGAGGGATGTTCGGTCAGTGCAGTCCGCGCTTCTTCGTCTGAGGCGCGGCCGATCCGGAAAAATTTCTGGACCGTGACCTCGTAGGCGTAGCGTTTGCGTCCCTCCTGATCCGTCATGGGCCGCTGGTCGAAACTTCCCTCGACATAGACGTTCGTGCCTTTGCCGAGCTCCATAGCCAGGGTGGCGAGGTCGCCATAAAACACGAGGTTGAACCAGTTCGTATGCTCTGCAGGTAACCCGTTGCGAGAGAGGCGATAGGTTTGCCCCAACCTGACATTTGCTACAGCCATGCCCGAGGGTAAGGAACGGAGCGTCGGTCTCGCCGCGAGATATCCCGCAAGATGAAAGCGGTTCTCCTGCATGCATCATCGCTCCGCATCAATTTGTAGTCGCTCGACGAATCCGCGAGCCGGCTGCAGGTCTTGGCTTTTGGGCGAGAGTGGCTCAACCGGAGCATCGGCATCGGCGTTGTGGTTCGTGGTGAGCGGCGCTGAGCCCTGGGGCGGTTGAGGTTGGCGAAAAGCGTAACGAAGGAACGGCTCCTGCGGAATCAGGGCGCCGTTTCGAATGCAATAGAATTGTTGCGGAGGAGGAATCTGGGCGCGAGACTCAAGAATCGGGTCGAAGAAATAAAGCATTTGCCTACCGTAGATCGGACGGTGCCCAGACACGAAGACAAGCATGTCGCCCGCCTCCACGATTTTCTCGTTTTCGCCGCTTCCTTCTTTGCGAGGCGGCCGAAGGCGCAGTACTTCATCCGGTGTCATGAGCGGACGCTCGATCTCCACGACGCTCTGATTGACGTGGTCTGCAATGGGGGACATGCGCGAACCAGAAAATGTAAAGGAGGCTTTCTTAATCGTCTGAACACCCGCCATTTTGCTGAGTAATTCGGCAGTTTCGTATTGGTTTGGGGCGAAGGCCGCACGGACTTGACAATTGCTCACAATGCTCTCGTTCGGACCGTACTCATCCACGATTTGGCGGATATCCTGCGTTATCAGATAGGCTTTCAGTCCAAAACCGGCCATATAGGAAAGTGCGTCGGCGAAGATTTCCATACGCTTGAGGGATGGGAATTCGTCGATGAGGAAGAGCAAGCGGTGCTTGTTGTGGAGTTGACGGGCTCCCTCGAAATCTAGTTTCTCGGTGAGTCGGTTCACGACCATCGTGAAGATGAGGCGAATGAGAGGGCGCAAACGAATCTTGTCGCTGGGTGGTACAACCAAATAAAGGGAAGCTGGGCGTTCGTGGTTCACCAAGTCCTGGACTGTGAAGTCACTCGACGATGTACATCGGGAAACGAGAGGATCGCTGTAGAGAGCCAGAGCCGTCTTGGCGGTCGAGAGTACGCCAGAAAAGTCTTTCTCCGCTTTATCCAGCATCTCCTGGGATTTTTCTTTCACTAGCGGATGCGTCCGTGTGGGTTCGCCACTTGGTAGACGCCAATGCTGTCGGCCATCGCGGTCGTGCGGGAAATTCAAGAGTTCTTCTAGCGTTTCGCGAAAAGTGATACCCGGGCGCGTAAATACGCCTGATAGTTCTGTCAAGGAGGCGGAGCGTCCGCGCTGCGTATTGGCATAGCAGACGTGTAGGATCATTCCGGCGGTAACCGTGACGGCGGCTTCTTCCCAGTAGCGTTCCTGCGGGCTGTCCTCGCCGGTCCGAATAATCATCTCTGCGATATTCTGCGCATCGGAAACGTCGCGGTCAGTGAAAAGGCGGATTTCCGCCAGAGGATTGAACCGCGAGGAGTCGGCTTCGACGGGAGAGAACTTGAAGCACAAGTGTCCGGCCTGGCTGCGGAAGCCGGCTGTTTTTCCCCAGTTCTCGCCTTTGATGTCATAGACAACGGCGCTTTCGGGCCACGCCAGCAACGTGGGAATGACGAGCCCGGCTCCTTTGCCACTGCGAGTTGGGGCGAACGCAAGAATGTGCTCGGGACCGTCGTGTTTCAGGTAATGCAGGTGCTTTGATGATTTCTCGTACCAGCCGCCGACGTAAACTCCCGGTTTGCTTCTCAAGAGCGGAGTGGCTTCGATGTCTTCCTTGGTAGCCCAGCCAGCGGAGCCGTGTAAGTCTTCGGTATTCATCGAAAGGGCTTTCGTGTGCGCCAGGTTGAGAAAGAAAAACAGAGCACCTGATGCGAAGGCTCCGCCGACGATGATTCCGCACGAAAGCAACAAAGGGTGCTTCACGGCAATTTCAGGGGAATTGCCGAAACGCAACAGCCAACTGAGCCACTTGTAGGGGGCATAGAGGTGAAAACTGCCAAGATCGAGGATCGCGTCGCCGAGCGCGTGCTGATACTCGAAATGATAGGCGACATACTGGGTCGCGAGAACGTTCGTGAGAATTAAGCCGATGAAACCAGCGATACTCGGAGGCCAGTAGTAACGCCCGAGGTATCCAGGGTCCCGCGGTGTCCGGTATGCGACCTGGGCATTCAACGGGCGAGCTCCTTGCTGCGACTCCGTTCGCGAACTTCCTTGACGTGTCCCACCCCGTCAACGTAAACGATGCGAACGCGTTCACCAGTTTGAGGTGGGGCATCGAGGTGATCCTTCCGGTGAATGACAGCGGAGTGTGGGCTGATTTGCTGGACGACATCCTGGGCGGTTTCAGCGAGGATGGTTCCGCGATAGACGCCACTATCGGTGAGCGCTTGTTCGATCCATGCGTCCGGACGTAGCTCGTTCAGAGCAACGCGGACCTCTTTGGGAAGTTCAGCGCCGCCCAACAGCTTGCGCACGTCCGTTCCTGCTACTTTGTCATGAACCTCGATGACGCCGCTGCCGACCTTGTGCTCGACGACGAGGGAGGTCGTCTCGCGCCGTTCCACCTGAGCCTGTCCGCGCTTGGCCAGTGCGTGAATTCTCGTCATTAGTTTCGTGAAGTCCGCGGTGTTGGTTCGGTCGAAGAGAAGTTCGTATGGATGCTCAGAATCCGCAGCTCGCGCATCGGCAATTTGGATGGACGAGTGCGGCAGAGTTTGTGGCCCTTTGTTCGCCCGGACCTCTTCCAGAAATTCAACCGCCAAAGCCGCATCACGCTCAAACGCAGCTTCGAGAACATCCTGGAGCTGTTCCGGAGTAAGCGGCACGCGGCCGGATTCGTCGGAATCGAGATAAGTTTCGAGGTATTGCCGCGGCCAGGTGATTAGATCGTGGTTAAGCTCAGAAGCAAGGAGCGAGTCAAGTGCCGCAGGCGATGCGACAGTAGCTTCGAGGCCTTCGATCTGATGGCTTACGGCATTCTGAATGACGTCTTGTCGAAGAACTGTGTTCGACTGCTTCATGACAACCCCCGAGAGCCGACACCATTTTAGGTGTTCTTCAGGCTGGTGTACACATATAGCACCACGTAAGCCCGTTTTGTCAATATATTTGAGTTGCTTTCTACCCGTTCGTTGAAACGTCGAGGAAGAGAGGGGCTATTTTGGGGGGCGTCGTCGCGCGTTTTCAAAGGAGTGTGGATTCGGATGCCACCGCGGAAGCCTTCCACTCGGCTCGACAAACCGACAACCGTGACATTCTAGCGGTGGATAGTTGTAGTGGTATGATTCCATCTCACGACGGTTCCAAGGACTATAAGGTCGGAACAGTGCTGGCGCCACTGAATGGCAATACCAGACTACCAAACGTTGATGTTGCCGGTCTTGCGGATCGCGGGCGACGGCAGAGAGCATCGAATCGGAGATGTGGTTAATCAGCTCGCGCGCGATTTCCGGTTGACCACAGAGGAACAACAGCAAGTCCTACCGAGTGGCAGGCAGCTGACCTTTGCCAACCGCGTGGGATGGGCAAAGACGTATCTTATTCAAGCCGGACTGCTACAGGCAACCAAGAGAGCTCACTTCAAGATTACTGACCGAGGAAAGAAGTCTCTGGCCGAAAACCCATCACGCATCGATGTCGGATATCTTTCGCAGTTTGCCGAATTTCTCCAATTCAAGGAACGAGGTAGGGTTGCAGGGGATGAAGCAGTCGTAAACGTCGGGGAATCGCTGGCCGTGCTGCCCCAATCGGAAACTCCCGATGAACTTCTTCGTAGCACGGTCAAGCAAATTGAGACGGCTCTCAAGAAGGAACTGCTGGATCGTATTCTTTCGGCGCCACCCGCGTTTTTTGAACGGCTAATTGTTGCACTGCTTCTCGAAATGGGTTACGGAGGCTCCCGGGAAGACGCCGGCAAAATTGTCGGTCGTTCGGGCGACGGAGGGATCGACGGAGTAATCGACCAGGATGCTCTGGGACTTGACCGTGTCTACGTTCAAGCAAAGCGTTATATTGCCGAGAACGGAGTTAGCGAACCAGAGATAAGGGCATTCAGCGGGAGTCTCGGGGCGGCAAAGGCAAATAAGGGCGTGTTCGTAACCACGTCATATTTTACCCAGCCGGCACAGAACTTCGCAGAGCGGCACCCATTCAAGATAGTGCTTATTGATGGAGAACGCCTCGCATCGCTGATGATTCGGCACAATGTTGGCGTTCGCATTGACGAGACCGTGTACTTGAAGAAGATGGACGAAGACTTCTTCGCGGACGAGTAGGCATTGAGTTTGCAGATGGAACTCGCGTCCTGAATCACGTGCGATCCTGCCGGCGGGGCGACCTTTTCGTTCACTTCTCGCAAGCTAACGTTGCCTTATCGCCTTCCGCGCGGCGGCAAGAACTCTTCCTGCTTCGACTGAGCCCTGCAATTTCGCGCGGTACTGGCCGAGCCACCCGGCCCAGACGGTCGAGTCTGGAAGAATGCAGCGGCTCAGGGGCGGTTGCGCTTGCTCTTTGAAGAACAAGGAATTCAGTAGGAGTGTATTGGCGTCCCCATAATCAGAAACCTCGATACGTGGGACTCGCTCGGTAAAGCGCTTTTCCAGGCGAACAAAGCTGTTGACGGCGAGCTTGCCGACGCGGCGCGCCTCTTCGATACTGTCGGTGTGATATATGAGATGGACCTTGGCGTCGGTTCCTTCGAGCAATAGGTACCGGCGCCCGCTCGTTTCGTCTTCTGCGTGCAAGAGAACACGTCCTTCAACGATTTTCAGCTTTCGAATATTCGCGATCTCGAACGGCAGGCGGGGATCTGACAGCAACGCACCATGGGCGGCCAGCATCTTTTGGCGGTCACTGCTGCGCTGCAAAGTACGAAGGACTGATTCAAAATCGCTTTGCACCGTCCACTGCTGCGGAGCGATAGACGTTGCCAGGCCCATCTTTTCGAGATGGGCAAGCCTCGCAGCCAGATTTTGCTGCAAAATGCGCTCTCGTCGCGAAAGTCTCGGACTGACGGTGTCAGTCGTTATGACAAACGACGGCGACTGCTTGTCGTTGCATCTCTGGATGATTCGGTCGAGACCGGTGTAGCGATTTTGGTCGATTTCACGGCGTTGCGCGTCGTCCGCGTCACGTTCGGTGCGGAAGCCAAGCGCTTCGGTCGCCAAGTGTTCGGCATGGGTCCGAATACCTGAGCGGATGTAATCACGAGGGAGTCGCAGAGGAGCGCCCGCTTGGTCTCGCCCCCGAAGAGCAACGTGAACGTGCGGATGCTCCGTGTTGAAGTGGGTTGCTGCGACCCACTGAAGAGGAGTGCCCAAGTCGCTCTCCATAAGTTTGATGAGCCTCCTCGTTTGGTCTTTGAGGTTCATCCGTTCGCCAAACTCTGGTGACACAATGATTTTGAAAATGCGCTCGTCGCCAGCTTTCTGCCAAGCGTCCAAGAGAGCCGCAATATTGACGTCTGTTCGAGTCGCGTCAAATCCGGACCGCGATGAAGTGCCTTCTCTGGTCGCAGAATCGCGCGCGATGTAGGTTCCGTGTGCTTTCCATTGGCCGGGGTTTTTGTTTTTTGCGTATGTGACTCGAACCGAGACCCGTTGGCTGTACGTTCGCGGCGTTCGAGAGTCCCAACGTGAGCGCGCTTGGGCCTGAGGGCTCTTGCCCGCGGTTGCCCGTCGTCGGTTCGCCATTTGAACGAATCGAAGGAGTGATCCGAGCGATCCTCCATATTTCCTGGGATCGTCATTCGGGTTGCCACGCGATCGCCTTGGCCGTAGCCGGAAGGGTCTTTCATCATTATTTGCCACGGGTAAGCACCTCCTCGAGGGTCGCTTTGTTTCGAGTAGCTACCTCCTGGCCGGCGTGGCGAAGGATCTTCGCGTATCTGGCCTTCGCACGCGCGCGCGCGGCTTCCAGCACATCGTCGGGAGGTTCCACCATGCAGGTCAGGACGTACTGCAAGAGAGAATTCGTTAGTGCAAATTGGCCGTGGGCCAAAGTGAAAAGCGCTTGTAGGTCTTTCGCGAAATTGGCTAGGGTTGCAGCCACGCTGGCTTCTAGTCGCTCCGTGGCCTCGGCAGCGTCGCCCCTTTTGAGCTCGTTCTCACAGGCTGCAAGTATGAAGGCTTGCTCCGTACGGAATCCTCGTTCTTTCGCGGCGGATCGTACTCGTCGCCTGAACTCCTCGTTCGGAAATGCTAGATTGCGCTCGATTCTGTGTTTTCGCATGATTTGACCCTGTGACCTCTTTCTGTGGCGCGGTTGTGGCGCAACTCAGCAAAAAGCGCCACACCGTAGCTGCTTCATTGAGGGAGACTTGTCACGAACAACAAACAAAACCCCGCCACCTTTCTTTATGTTCCAATACGCCCCACCCACTCCAAGAAACCTCGCTCATCAGTCAGTCCCCGCCCTTTTTTAGTCCGTAAAACCCGCTAACGGTGGCCTTTTGAGGCAATCAGTGGCATCTCGTGGCAATTTGTTGCCTTCCGTGGCTTTTCGTGGCCTTGCCAATTCGTTTGCAATTGCCGCTCTATGATGCTATATGTATACACCACGCAGGAGGAAGTCAATGGAAAATCGATACCGCCGCAGTCTAGAAAAACTTGCCGCCGAACCCCCAACCACCAAGACCGCGCTGGTCTGCGCCCTCCTCCCCGAGATCGAAACCGCCCTTGTGTCGGGCAAAACGCTCAAAGAGGTGTCGCAGCGACTTGCCGATGAAGGCCTCGATGTCACATACAAAACGTTTCGCGAAATTATTCGCCGAGTGCGAAGAAAATCGCGAACAACCGGGGCAAGGAGGCGAGAAACTTCGACGCGCTCGAATGCCGGGGATCAAGTTCTCGTTCGTGATCCGCTGCACGATCCCCTGGCCAATCTCCGAAGAGTGGAAGCCTCCAGGCCGGGTTTTCATTTTCGAGGGACTGAAAACCTAGATGTCCTAGTCTATGGAAGGAGAGAGGCACATGAGCAAAGCAAACGGCAATAGCGATGGAACCAGTGTTCATTTCGCCTTGCAGGGGAAGGGAGGAGTCGGGAAGAGTCTGATTGCTTCCGTGATGTCTCAATTCTTTTTGTCAAAGGATCGCGCACTACATGCCGTGGACGCGGACCCCGTCAATCAGACGCTCGCTGAATATCGAGCTCTGGGTGTGGAGCGGTTGAATCTCCTGAAGGACGGTAGTGTCGATCAGAGGCAGTTCGACACACTAATGGAACGCATCTTGACGGAAACGGGCACGTTTGTCGTTGACACCGGCGCTTCTACGTTTATTCCGCTTTGGCACTACCTTCTCGAAAACAAGGCCCTGGAATTCTTGTCTGGTCGAGGGAGACATGTGTTTGTGCACACCGTAATTACTGGGGGGCAAGCTCTCGGGGACACGCTGAGTGGTTTCGGCCAGCTTGCGGAGACAACTGTTGAGCGCAATCTCGTAGTTTGGCTGAATGAATACTTTGGTGAGGTGAAGCAACACGGAGCCTGCTTTTCGGACATGGCTGTGTACAGGACGCACCGGGAAAAAATTCACGGCGTCGTAGCTATCGTTCGTCGGAATGCCGACACCTTTGGCAGAGATGTGGAAAACATGATTTCGCGCAAGCTGACGTTCGACGAGGCTGTTAACGGACCAGATTTCACGATCATGGCGAAACAGCGACTGCGTGTCATCCAGCGGGATCTCTTTGAGCAGTTGGATGCGATCGGGTTGTCCTAGCCAGGTAAATGCGCATGGGTTCGGTTGATACCAAAAGGCTGAGTGGCGAGGTGGCGGCGCGGCACGGGCTCCTGATCCGCGAGGATGATCCGGCGATGGCGCTCGTCACGATGAGCGAAATTGTTTTGGAGCAGTTCTTGAGCGAGGCCGAGCTCCGGCTGCGGGGGCTAGTTTCGGAGGCAGAAAAAGGCCAGAAGAGGTCGCAACAAGAGACGCTAGTCTGGGTTCAAGAAGAAATGGGGCGTGCCGGAAGTGCGCTCCGGGCGGAACTTCAGCGCGATATTGATGCCGGCCGATTGCAGGCCCGAGAGCTAGTCGTTCAGTTAAGTCAGGTCTACGCGCGGTCGGCAGTGCGCCGATGGGTTGCCCTGGGAATTGTTTCGGGTCTACTCTTAGTACTGATAGGTGTCGGGTTGGGTCTTGAGCTGGGGAGGTGGCTGCGATGAGATTCTTGCTGGGTTTTCTCTTTGGTGCGAGTTACAGCGGGAATCGAGCGTTCCGAATCGCTTTCCTGCTCATCCTGTTGTTCCTCGCGTTTTGCCTCTATCAGATGTCCAAACCTCTTGGACACAACAGACGGGCTACCGCACCGTCGGCTCAGGTCCGTTGACTCGTTTGGTTTCCCAAGAACTCCAGTTCGGAAAATAGTGCGGGCAGGAAGCCGTGAAGCAACGGAGGCCCTCCAGAAGCGCACCTGGGGTTTCGCGCAGCACGGTTGAGCGGATGGGCTGTGGCCGATGTCGAGTTACACACTCAGGTCAAACACTGGCGGGGGGCGCGGAGGTTGGGCCGATGTTGCCAGGCGACTGCCCGCGACCCCTCATGTCCTTGCGCTCTGACCGGGAGATGTAGACTTGGGTAGGCCGTTCGAGGAACTAGCCGACCCTCCCGTAACGTCTTCCCTGATCCTGATGCGTGCCTTCAACAGCGTCCTGTCGAGATACTCCTGCTGCCGCTTGTGATTTCCCTTGTGACTGAGGTCCCGCGAAGCAAGCTGGTCTCGCAGCGTCGTTTCGGGAACGTTGTGTGCCAACGCGTAGATGGCATAGGCAAGGTCCGAACGAGTCTGGTCTCCACCATAGATGCTACGCTTTCGGAAATCCTCGATGGTCTTGAGCGGTGACACTGAAGCATCCACCTGTGCTGAATGGTGGACAGATACCTGTCGCTTCTTCGCATCGCTAAACATTTCCTCAGCTTCGCGCAAGAATTCTGGTGACCGCCTGTATATGCGGCCGGATGCCTCATGCAGCAGCACGAAAGGGTACAGTCCGTTTTCCCTGCGGTATTTCTCCTTACGATTCGTGAAACCCGCGAGCCGTCCGTAGTGGCGCCAATCGGCTGACGCTGGATCTCCTAGAAAGCGCCGCGCAAGAACTCGGGCGACGAATGTGGAGAACTCCTTCGGCAAAACCTCACCGTGATTGAGCCACGCCTGGAAATTACCCGGAGACGTTTCAACAATCACGGCAGGCTCGAAGCCTTCCTCCTTCAATCGGCCCACCGTTCGCCATCCGATGTCGTCAAGGAGTGTTAACCGGTGCTCGCCGCTCGGGCGAATATAGATGTTCCTTCCGCGGCCATTCTTGAGTCGAAGCCAAGAAATAGATCGAAGCAGCGTATTGCGGTCCCACACTCGCGGCAGCATTTGGCGGTGACTGTTTGGGTCGAACAGGCCGATCTCGAAAACCTCTGAGTGCATCGCTGCCGCCTGTAGTTGAACAGCCTGGTCGGTGGATTTGATGGCCATAAAAACTTCCCCCTTGACAAGCCCGAAACCGAAGCGTACAAATGTGCTCCATCGAGCGTGCGATATACATATAGCACGTACGATATAAAGACGCCAGTCACAAAATGGGAGCGGCATGGTGGAGATGGAGCAAGTCGTAATCAGGCGGAACGAGAAGCTAGTTCGCGAGCTTGGGCCGCTTGTCACAGCTTGCCTGAACGATTCGCGGACCGAGGACCTTCTTCTAAATGCCGACAGCACCCTGTGGGTCAAACGCACGCATAGCGATTTTGAAGTCGTGGGCAAAATGACTAGCGCACAAGCGTTGAGCGCTTTTGGAACAATCGCAGCCATCCGTAACACGGTCATAAATCACGAAAACCCGATTTTGGAAACGGAGCTGCCCACTGATGGGAGCCGCTTCGAGGGGCTGATTCCGCCCGTGGTTCGTCAGCCAGTGTTCGCAATCCGGCAGCGCCCCCGCAGCGTTTTCACCCTCGCAGACTATGAAGCGACGGGGATTCTAACGGCGAAGGATGATGCGTTGAACCGCCAACGCCACCGCGATCAGTTCATAGAGTTAGTGCGCGGCAAGTGCCACGTTGAGGTGATTCGCATCGCAGTCGAGCAGCGGAAAAATATTCTGGTCGCTGGTTCCACAGGGTCTGGCAAAACGACATTCATCAATGCTGTGTTGCACGAGCTGACTCTCATAAATCCGGATGATCGCGTGCTGATCATCGAAGACACGCCGGAATTGCAGTGTAACGTCAGGAATTCTGTCGCACTCCTGGCGGTCGGGCGCGTGTCGATGCTCGATTGTCTGCGGGCCTGCATGCGGCTTAAGCCGACTCGGATTGTCGTTGGAGAAGTGAGAGGGGCCGAAGCCCTGAGCATGTTGAAGGCTTGGAATACTGGCCATCCGGGAGGCGCCGCGAGCGTACATGCGAATGACGCCAGGAGTGCTCTGATTCGGCTCGAAAGTCTCGTTGCAGAAGCCACAGAAGCGCCACAGCAACAGCTAATCGCTGAGGCAGTCAACGTGGTCGTCTTTGTTGATAACGAACCCACGATCAAAGCCGGCAGAAAAGTGCGTGAGGTTGCCGTGGTCGTGGGCTACCGGAATGGTGCGTACGAATTGGAGTACGTGTAAGGAGGCAGACGTTGAAACCTGTAACGCTCCCGCGCGTCAGAGCGGCGATGACTTGTTACGACCTCGCTGCAGTGCTGCTCAGAGCGACGGCGGTCGTCACGATTGTCTGGGCTGCCTCTCTAGCTTCTTGGCAGGTTCTGGTGCATTCGCACGCTATCTTCGGGAGTTTCACCTTCGGCGTCGGCCGCCTATGGCTGAGCGGGGCAGGAGCCCTCCTCGGATGCGGGGGCTTTCTCGCATGTCGCGTTCTTGAAGGTCGCTCCGATGTGGGCCGTTGGGTCCTATACGTTTACGGATTTGCTTTTTTGGTTTTCAGCCTCGTTCGGCTGATGGAGTGGTTCGAAGTCAGCGGAGCGACTGGTTTCAGGTACTAAATTTCGAAGAGAGGAAGACTCAAATGAAAGCGACTAGGACGGTAGATTGGCGGAAGCTGTGCGCACACTTCTTGCTTCTCACATTGGCTGCACTGACCTTGAGTAGCGCAGCACTGGGAGCCCAAGGGGGTCAGGCGCTACCTTGGGAAGCTCCCCTTACGAAACTCCAGCAGTCTCTAAGCGGGCCAGTGGCGGGAGCCATTGCGGTTATCGCACTGGTTGCGATCGGCGTCGTTCTCGTTTTCGGCGGCGAGTGGAACGAGTTCGCCCGGCGCTCTGTTTACGCGGTCTGCGCGATCGCCTTCATCGTTTCGGCGGCGACGCTATTGGCGGGTCTGTTCCAAGTTGGCGCCGCGGTTGTGTAGCTATGGACGCTCCGCGCCAAGTCCCGTTTCACGAGTCAGCGAATCGCCCGAATCTTTTGCTCGGCGGCGACAGGGAACTCGTGCTGGTTTTCGCGATTTTGGCCGCAATGCTCGTTTTTGCCGTGATGAAGTGGTGGAGCGTTGTCGCTGGAGTCGTGTTGTGGCTCACGGCAGTTGGGGTTCTTGCTCGGATGGGCAAGGCGGACCCCCTTCTGCGCCAGGTTTACCTCCGCCACATCAGATATCGCGCTTTTTATCCAGCGAAGAGCCGTCTTGTTGCCCCGCAAACCACGACACCTATGAGTTGGAGATAGCTCGTGCCTTTCATCGAACATCGCCGTCATGCTGTTGGGCTAGCCGATCTATTGCTTTACGACTCCCTCATCGAAGATGGAATTCTCCTGCTTCATGACGGCGGACTACTCGCAGGCTGGAAGTTCCGTGGGCCCGACCTGGGTTCGGCCACTGCTGCCGAGATGTCCACGCTAAGCGCCCGTCTCGGAGCGATTCTGCGGTTGGGAAGCGGATGGATGGTGCAGTGCGAGAGCATTCGCTCACAGGCCCCTGGCTACCCGGAGGGACAGCAGTTTCCGGACTCCATAACAAGAATCATCGATGACGAGCGTCGCGAGCAGTTCATGGCCGAAGGTGCGCACTTCGAAAGCGAATATTTCCTGACTCTTACCTATCTGCCGCCAATTGCGCGAGAAGAGAAGATGAAGGGATGGATGTTCGAGGGGATAAAAGGAAGGCAAGGAGAGGGTGCACGAGTTCTGGAGCAGTTCAAGTCACGAGTCGCAGGATTCGAAGATGTATTCAGATCGCTGTTCACAGTAACGAGATTGAAGTCCGTCTTCGAGAGGGAAGCGGCTAGTAAGGGCGCGGTTTACGACGAACTTTTACGCTACGTGCATCGGTGCGTGTCTTGGAAAGACCATCCTATTCGACGCCCCGATTTCCCAGTGTACTTGAGTGACCTACTCGCAACGGAAGATTTTGTGGGCGGCCTGACCCCGCGTATCGGGAAGAGGCATTTGCGTGTTATTGCGATTGATGGATTCCCGAAAGCGAGCGTTCCCGGGATTCTAGCTGCACTCGACACACTTCCAATCTCGTACCGATGGAGCTCCCGTGCGATTTTACTAGACCCAGAGGAGGCGCGTTCGCTTCTCGACAAAGTCAGGAAAAAGTGGCGGTCCAAGATACGCGGCCTGAAGGATCAAATCATGCAAACGCAGAATGGGCCGGTGAATCTTCACGCTCAACAGATGAGTCTGGATGCCGAGGAGGCCATGAGCGTCGCTGTTGCCGGTGACGTTCTCTTCGCCCAATACACGACCAACGTAATTTGCGCAGATATAGACGAGGCCAAAGTTGAGGAGGCGGTTGGACTCGTTAAGAAGACAATTCAGAATCTTGGGTTCGCCGCGCGGGTGGAAGATGTCAATAGCGTAGAGGCGTGGGTTGGCTCACTTCCTGGCGACGGTTACCGCAATGTTCGCCGCGTCGTCCTGCACACGCTGAATCTCGCAGACTTGCTTCCGATTAGCGCGGTGTGGGCAGGAAACAAGGAGAACCCCTGCCCGTTTTACCCTCCCAAGAGTCCGCCACTATTATTTGCCGCAACGACGGGCTCTACGCCATTTCGCTTCAATCTACACTACGGCGACGTCGGACATACCCTAATCGTTGGACCGCCCGGGTCAGGGAAGTCCACTTTTCTGGGGTTCGGTGTTGCCCAATTCTTTCGGTATCCGCGCGCACAGGTGTTTGCTTTCGACAAAGGGTACTCGCTCTATGTATTGACGCAGGCGTGCGGCGGGGAGTTTTACGATCTGGGCGGCGAGAAAGCTTCGCTCTCGTTCTACCCACTAGCCGAACTTGGAGAAGACAGCGACGTAGCCTGGGCATCGGGCTGGGTCGAAAAACTCTGCGCTCTCAGCGGCCTGCGTATCACTCCGACACAAAAGAATGCCATCGCGGACGGAATTCATTTGCTGCGACATGCAGAGAGCCGCACCATCACCGATTTTGTCGCAACGGTTCAGGACAAAGAAGTCCGTACTTCTCTCGAAGCGTACACCTTAGCTGGTCCGCTCGGTCGTCTCCTGGATGCAGACAGGGACGGGCTGCGCGACAGCCGTCTAATGGTTTTCGAGATGGAGAACCTGATGAAGTACGGAGACGGTAGTGGCAACGCCACCGTGGCCGTGCTGCTCTATCTCTTTCGTCGAATCCAAAAGAAACTCGATGGCCGTCCGACGTTGATCGTTCTCGACGAGGCCTGGGTGTATCTGCGAAACGAACTCTTCCGCGAGTACCTTCGCGACTGGTTGAAGACGCTAAGGAAGTTGAACGCTGTCGTTGTCCTTGCGACGCAAAATCTGTCGGACATTTTTAATTCCGCAATCTGCGATGTGGTGATGGAGGCGTGTCCAACAAAAGTGTTGCTCGCTAACTCGGAGGCGGCTACGACGCAATCGCGCCGGCTTTACGAAGCTGCAGGACTAAACGAACGGGAAGTCCAGATTGTGCAAAGCGCCACGCCTAAGCGCCAGTACTACACCGTGTCGCCGGAGGGGCGCCGACTAATCGCATTGGGCCTTGGACAAGTCGCTCTGTCCTTTGTGGGTGTGAACAGTCCCGACGAGCGGAAGAAGGTCGAGGAGCTGATAAAGGCTTTTCCTCGCACCTGGCAAGCGGAATGGTTGCGTTATCGAGGTCGGTCCGATTGGGCGGACTGGTGGCGCAACATTGAAGGAGCAAACGAGAGGAGGATTACAGCATGAAGAGAGTTATCGTGTTCGTCCTAGCATTTTCCATGGTGTTCGTGGCGGCGCCCCCGGAGAGCGACGCCGGCGTAATCGCTGGTGTCGCAACCGAATGGACACAGATCCTAAACCACGTCCAACTTATTCAGTCATATATTCGCCAGGGTCTTCAGCTCACAAACGAGTTGAAGCACTACCAGTTAGCACTCAAAGAGAGCCTCATCCAACCGAATCAAGTGTTCGGAGTCATTCAGCAGGACCTCGGCCAGTTAGCGCAACTCGTCCAGGGAGGACGTGCGCTGGCGTATTCGATGGCCAATCTAGATGCGCAATTCCGAAATACTTTTACCGGATATGGTTTCAGAACTCAGGGCTACTACCAGGATTACCAGAAATGGTCCCAGACTTCTCTGGACACAACACTGAACTCGCTAAAGGCGGCCGGATTCCACGGCCAACAATTACAAAGCCAACAGGCCATTCTTGCCGCGCTGCGCGCGCAATCGACCGGTGCCGGTGGCGAGGTTCAAGCAATCGAAGTAGGAAACCAGATTGCCGAGCAGCAGGTCGAGCAACTGATGGCACTTCGCCAATTGATGTTAGTCGACTTACAGAGTAAACAAGCCTATCAGGCGGAGCAAATTCAGAAGGAACAGGCGGCCGCTGCTGCTGGTCAGCAAGTATTTGGCAAACAGCACATGGTGACCGACGACAAAAAATACTAGCTCCGTGGAGGAGCTTCGTGAAACTCAACAAGGTGCTCGTGGCAGGTCTCTTGGTTGCGGTAATTCCTGGGGGCTGCAAAAAAGTCGATCCCCCCAGCCCAATTGTAAAGAAGGTCCAAGATGCTGGTGCAGGTGACGTCTCTAATGCCTCGAAGGAATCGATTGAGCAGTGGTTCAAGCAACATCATGATCTTGCCAAAGAAATTGCGCTGGACTGCAACCGAGTCAAGGCAAGCAAGCCCGCCGACTGGGCCGACAGCACGGAAGGTCGAGTGTGCCAGGCAGCAGCGAGCGCTTCTGTCTTTGGCAACGAACACATACAACCAGATCAGCGAAAATTCTAGCAAGAGGGACTGCTCGTCCCTTCCTCACGTGCTGATCAGATTGGGCGTAGCCCTGGTAATGGCGGCTTTCGTTGTGGCTCTTTCGGTGACGGCCGCGCATGCACAGGCAGGCTCCACAAACGCACCGACGTCAATCCTCGACGAATACAAATCCCTCGAAGGCCAGTGGGTTTCCAAGCTCTTGGGTGCTGCACAGCGCTTGTTTGTCCTCTTGGCAGGAATCGAAGTGATTTGGAGCTTTACGCTACTTGCATTAGAGAAGGCGGATTTTCAGCTTCTCACTGCAGCGATCATCCGAAAAATCATGTGGATCGGCATCTTCTACGCTCTACTGCTCTATGGCGTGACGCCGGACGGTGGGGGCTGGATTCCGGCGATTCTGAACAGCTTTCAACTTCTTGGCCAGAATGCGTCTTCGGTTGGTCCTTTGGGTCCCAGCGCCATAGTGGGCTTCGGTGTAAACACTGCTGTCGATCTACTCTCGGCTGCTAGCGACGCCGGATTTCTGACCAACATGGGAAACGCGTTGACTCTCGTTTTTTGCGCAGTTGTGATCTTCATTGCTTACCTTGCGATAGCCATCCAGTTCGTGGTTGCACTGGTTGAGAGCTATTTGGTCATCGGAGGGGGCTGCATCCTGCTCGGCTTCGGCGGTTCGCGATGGACCGCGCCCTACGTGGAGCGGTACCTCGCCTATTCAGTATCCGTCGGCCTGAAAATTCTCATCCTTTACTTACTCGTTGGAGCCGGAATGACCCTCTCCCAAGGGTGGGCTCAAGTCGCGTCGGGAATCGGGAGTTCTGCGGAGCCAGCGCGCACCGGTTTTGACCTCGCCGCGGCGGCCATAATGTTTCTCGCGGTGTGCTGGATGTCGCCGAAGTTGGCCTCGGCCATTCTTGGTGGGGCAAGCGTTCTGACTGGCGGCGACTTGGCCGCAGTGGGCGTTGGTCTAGCCGCGGGAACCGCGACTGTTGCGATGGCCGGGGCTGCAATGGCGGCCTCCGGGACGGGCGCTTTGGGGAAAGTGCAGTCCGCAAGCGCGGCTGCAAATGCTCCGACTAACGGACGCGGACCGACGACAGGTGGCACATCGGGTGCGCCTTCAACTAGCCCTTCGAGTCCGATCGGCGGTGGAAGCGGCGCTTCCGCTGCGACACTTTCCAGCTCAAACCAGCCTTCGCCTCCTGCACGGGCCGGGGCCTCAAGCGCTAGCCAACAACCAAGTCCGCCCTCCGTCGCGCGCAGCCTAATCGGACTCGCGGAACGCGCCTTCACGGCCGCAGAGGAAACAAGTGCTGTTACCCGATCCGCGCTGACGAATCTACGCATTCCTCACGACGCTGGAGGGCATGCGCCGCCAACTATTCCGACTGGCCACGGTGAAGGCTAGGGAAGGGAGACATCTCGTGCACAGTGCAACTGCGGTGAGCGAATCGGCAGCTCCAATCAAATCTCATTTGGACAATCCATATTTGAATGCCCGCAAGGAGTGGGACGAGCGGTACGGAAGTCTTATCAAACGGGCTCAGCACTGGCGCGGCGCAGCGGTGTTGGCACTACTGGTTGCGCTGGCCGAAGCCGTCGTGATCTTGGGCGTTGCCACTCGTCCCAAGACGGTTCCATACGTGGTGGCAGTTGATTCTTTGGGGCGAGTCGTCGCCTCGGGTGCCGTCGAACAGAGCTCTCCCGTAGACCAGCGGATGAAGGCAAGCGCCCTCACGCGGTGGATACAGGACCTTCGAGGTGTGACAAGCGACGGCCTCGCTCAGCGAAAAGCGATTGATCGAGTCTACGCGATGGTGGGTAGTGGCACGGCGGCACAAACGCTGATTACGGAATTTTACAGAGCAAATCAGCCGTTTGAGCGCGCCAACAAGGAAACAGTTCAAGTAGACGTGAACACGATTCTCCCTACGACGGAGCACACGTACGAGGTGGATTGGACCGAGACGGCGAGAGATCCGAGTGGCGGCGTGGTCGCGGTTGGGAGGTGGAAGGCAATCCTTACTGTTGCCATCAATCCGCCCACAGATGAAAACGCTCTGCAAATGAATCCGTTCGGCATTTACGTCATGAATGTCAATTGGTCGAAGGTCGTTTGAGGTGAACGATGACTCATAAGAGCTCGGTAGCGTTATTTGCTTTTAGTCTCTCCCTGGTTGTGCCTGGATTCGCGCAGGACGAGCAGGACAAGAAAGACGATCCTCCCCCCATTGTCATAAAGCGGGGACCACCAACGCAGAAAGACCCTGTTCCCGGCACGGACAAATACCCGTTGACGGAGGCGGTGCGGGCTCTCGAATCAGGTGACTCGCCACAGGCATCCACAGATGGAACGCCGATTCTGCCGTCCATCAGCAATGCGCCGGCGCCGGGGAAGGCATCGACCGAAGTGCCTCGCGATTTTCAGCCTAAGCGAGACATCGTCCTGAACCCGACTGGCCTCGACGCGCTGCTGATTAGCCGTGACTGGGAGGCGTCACACAATACCCCGGCGATTGGCAACGACGGGCGTGTTGTTTACACGTACGGAGCTGGCCTGCCCATCGTAGTGTGCGCACCGCTTCATGTCTGCATGGTCGAACTGGAGCCAGGCGAAAAGATCATCGGTGAACCTCATATTGGGGACAGCGTTCGTTGGGAGGTCGCCCCGACTGCTTCTGGCAGTGGTCCCGATTCAACGCCAATACTAATCATCAAGCCGCGAATCTCGGGGCTTGATACAACGATGGTCGTGCCGACTGATCGGCGCGCATACTACATTCGGCTGCAATCCAAACCTGCGGAGTATGTAGCACGCGTGGCTTTCACGTATCCCGAAGATCACAACCGCCAATGGCAGGTTTTCCTCGCCAAACAGCATGAACAAGAACAACAAGAGAAGGCCGAGCGCGTTGCAGAACTTCCAAACAATGCGATTGAAAATCTGTATTGGAAATACGCAATAAGAGGTGGCTCGCCTTCGACGCGTCCGGTACACGTCATGGATGATGGTGTGAAGACGTACATCCAAATGCCCGAAGAAGCCATTCACCGGGAATTGCCAGTTCTTGTGGTTAAGACGCCTGACGGATCGGAGATGGTGAATTACCGCGTGAAAGACAACATCTACATCGTGGATCGCCTATTCGATCGAGCAGCTCTTCTTCTTGGAGTCGGCAAGCACCAGACGAAGGTAGAGATTGTCCGAGAGCAAGGAGTGAAGAACGGAAAAACCGAACCTGTAAGAGTCCCGCACCCTGAGCCCGGCGCGGCGGCTTCTAGTGGAGAGCAGCCATGAGTGAACTAAAAGATCAGATCGAATCACCATCCGGACTCGACCTAAATCCCAGCCCGCCGCCAACCGCTCGCGTCAGCAAGAAGGTTGGGCTCGTGGCCATCGGTATTGTCCTCATCGTAGGGACTCTCGTTGTCTATGGTTTGTACACCCGCAAGGAGCAACAAACGATCAGTCGGCAAGCGACCGAAGAAAAGCACCCCGAGCCGGCGCGAATTGCCGGAGATCAAGTGGTGCGGGAGATCGCTCCGCCTGCTGTGGCGAATCCACCCTCGGCGCCTACTGCGCGTCCCGAGTTGACCCAACCGGGTGAACTCCGTCCACCGTCAATTTCACACCGGAGAGATGGGCAAGGTCGAGCGAGTGCTACTCGAAACTACGCGTCCAGCGATGGGGAACTCTCACCGGAAGAACGCTTGCGGCTGGCGGCTTTTCGAGAGGAACAACAGGCCATCGCTTCGCCGACGGCGATAGGCGGGAATTCTGCGACTAGTGCGGGAAATGCTTCCTCCATCGGCTCTGACCCGCTCCAGCAATACGGAGCGTTGGCTTCGCTAGTTTCAAGCGTTGGAAAGCAAAATCCTGCAGGTCAGGATGTCCAGTCAGCATCTTCGACTGGGCCGACAGGCAGTGCCTATGAGGGGCAGAACGGTCAGTCTCAAAAAGAAAGTTTTCTCCAAAAAACACGCGGGCGCGCCATCGATAACTATCTGAAATCCACACGCACTGAACCTCTCAGCCGATACGAGATCAAGGCCGGCTGGGACATTCCGGCCACTCTAGAGCAGGCCATTGACTCCGACCTGCCAGGGGAGGTCAAGGCTTTGGTCCGCTCCAACGTCTACGACACCGCCACTGGAGAGTATCTCCTGATCCCCCAAGGCGCGCGCCTGCTGGGGACCTACAATTCTGTAATTTCTTACGGGCAAGCTCGTGTCCAAGTGGCGTGGACACGAATCATTTTTCCAGACGGAAGCTCGATCAATCTGGACGGTATGAGCGGACACGACGACCAGGGAAGATCTGGCTTCCACGACCAAGTTAACAATCACTATGCTCGCCTCGTTGGCTTTGCCGTTCTAACGAGTGCCTTCGCAGCAGGATTGGAACTCTCGCAGCGGCAGAACACCTCTCTGCTGACGACGCCGACTGCCGGCCAAACCGCCTCGGCCGCGGTCGGTCAGCAACTCACAGAGCTGGGTTCGGAGGTCACGCGGCGGAATCTGAACATTCAGCCCACCATTAAGATTCGCGTGGGCTACAAATTCACGGTGAGAGTCAATCGAGATATGTTGTTCGACGCGCCATATAAGCCTGTGGAAATGCGGTGAAAAAATAGCAAAACAGGTTACACATCAAGGCTTGAACAAAATTTCAGGGTGATGTATATATCGTACCGACGAAACCGCGGCAAGAGTTTCGCTGCGGCTACCCCTGAAAGGATTGTGGTGCGGCCCTGTGCCAACACGTAGGAACATCGGGTTCGATGTGTTCAACGTCCGATTGTTGATCGCTCTGGACAAACTCCTTCGCAAGAAGCGGAGGTATCAAGGTGATTTGTCTGCTTCGATCAACGATGCGCTGCTCGCCGTCAACCTCAACTCCGTGAAGCTGGTCACTCTGCAAGGGAGGAAGAAACAAACCGCCAGGGAAACGCAGGTCGTCATCTTGCGGCGTCTCATTCGCAGGATTCAACGAATCGCAGACGTGCGCGGCTGTTCGATGAACCAGCTCGTGAATAGCGGCTTGTTGGCCTACTACTCGAAGGGACGGAGAGGCAAGCTCGACGGTTCATCCAGGGCAGCGCGGGGGTCATCCATGGCGGCCTACGACAAAATGAGTGATGGGGAGAGGCAGCAATTGATGCAAGTTCTTGGGAGTCTTACTGGTCTGCAGGAAGGTCCCAAAGAAGGGTTTCCAGACGGCACACGCTACGAGTATGACCCTGACCTCAAGACAACCGTCGAAGTTACCCCCTCGGGGGAGCGGTTCCCCGTGGTTTTAGTCGCGGGAAAGCTTCAGCGCAAATCAGAGAAGGTTCTAGCGCACAAAACGACACGATAAGGACGTATTGCTCTGAGCGAAACCAAACCAGCACTCGTTGTGATAGCAGGCCCCATCGGGGCGGGTAAGACTACCTTCTACGATGCCCACCTAAAAGAAGCTTTTCCCAGCGTGGTTCCACCGATTCCGCAGCAACGGGATGCGATGTTGCGCGAGCGACGCTCGTTTGCTGTTGAAGACTTGACCGTGGACACGGACCTGTTGGAAAACGCGAGGCAGGCCGGCTACACAACAAAGGTTTTATTCATCTGCACAGAAGACCCTAACCTGAATGTCGGACGAATCCTCGTTCGGATGAGTCGCGGCGGACAAGCCGTGCCGCTGGGCACGATTCCAGCGTCGTATGACGAGGCCTTGAAGAGCCTGGCTGAGGCGCGACGACATGCTGACGATCTTCTGGTTTATGACAACACCCCAAATGGGAAGGGGCATCGGCTGGTGGCACGTTTTATGGCGGGGGAGTTGGTCAAGACAACGCATAGCGCTCCTGAGTGGTTGAAGGGTGTTTTCGGCCGTGAATTGCTGAGCGAATCTAAACATCAAGAAAAATCCACACGGGGGCGCTAGGGGTGTATCCGGTAGTACCTGTGCTGCTTGGGTGGGTTGCTCTGACTCCCTTGAATGGGGGCACCCTCCGCATAACTGAAAGTCGGGACCACCCGTCCAGGCGAGGCGCGAGAGGGTGAAGAAAAGAAGTGGGCCGGACAGCCAACCCGGCCCTGGCAAATGGAACCACAGGCTGCATATGAGCAGGACCTTAACGCACAGGAAAACCGCCGCCAACCGGCGAGCCTTCATCGGCTGGGGCGGGCCCGGGATGTACCCTAGC